>Ga0136846_1216431_pt1 | contig 11934 bp, 11 predicted proteins | sample HopSoiMetagenom2_FD_96841 | JGI IMG/M metagenome (GOLD analysis project Ga0136846, IMG submission 96841) | Grasslands soil microbial communities from Hopland, California, USA - 2 Assembly 2016 (version 4) | ecosystem: Environmental > Terrestrial > Soil > Grasslands | place: USA: Hopland... | reverse complement strand
GGCCGAGGAGATCCCGCAGGCGCTCGTCGACGAGCTGGCGGCCGGCGGCGTGATGGTGCTGCCACTCGGCTCCCACGATGGTCCACAGCGGCTTGTGAAGCGCACGCGTGGGGAGGAGGGAGTGAACCAGGAGGAGCTGATCTGGGTGCGCTTTGTGCCGCTGCTGCCAGGGCAGGCGCGGGAGCTCTGAGTGTCATCCCGGGCGAGCGAAGCGAGACCCGGGATCCATAGCCACAGGTCTGTCGGTAATCGCACCGTTCGTGTTTATGGATCCCGGACAGCCGCTTTGCGGCTTCCGGGATGACAGTGGGAATGTTGCCCACTTATTAAGGTTGAGCGGCCGTTAGGCTTAAAGCTCTATTTACTGGGTCGGTGTTTAACTCCCTCGTCCGTTGCGTACGAGTGAGTATTCAAGATGTCGAGCTTCATCGAGCCGTCGCGCGCGCGTGGTGTGTCGCGCCTTGCCATCATGGCGGCCTTTGCCGCGGGCCTTGCCGGCTGCAGCAGCGATTTTTCCCGGTTTGAAGGCCAGCACTGGGCCGGCAAGCCGCAGGCTTCCAACGACGTCACAGGCTCCGTTCAGCACGCCCCAGCGCAAGCCGCGCCGAGCCACAAGGTCGAGTCCTCCGCGCTGCCCGCGCCGTCCTACGGCGGCAGCGCCGGCATCGGCGCCTCCCAGCCGCCGGCGCGGCAGGAGGTCACCGGCTCGGTGAACACGTCGTCCTATCCGCGCCAGCCCGGGCAGCAGAACTGGAGCTGGGACGGCGGCACCGCGATCATCGTCGCGCAAGGCGAGACACTCGACTCGATCGCGCGCCGTCATGGCGTGCCGCCGCACGCGATCCTGCAGGCGAACAACATGTCGCCGGCGGCGCACATCCAGCCCGGCCAACGGCTGGTGATCCCGCGCGTGCAGCATCAGATGGCCGCGCCGCAGATTGCGCCGCCCGCAACCCGCGTCGCGGGGCCAGTGCCTGCGCCGGCCGGAAACGGCTCGCATGTCGTCGCGCCGGGCGACACGATCTATTCGCTCGGCCGCCGCTATCACCTGACGCCCATGGCGATCGCCAAGGCTAATAACGTCGGCCTCGATCATCACCTGAAGGTCGGCGACCGCATCGCGATCCCGGGACAAGCTGCCGCGCCGCGCCTCGCGATGCCGGGCCAGCAGCCCGCGCCAGTCGCTCAGCCTGCGCCACGCGTCGCCGCAAAGCCGCAGACCCCGGCTCCGCAATCGCCGACGATCCAGCAACCTGCGCCCAAGATGGCACAGGCGAAGCCCGCGCAGCCACAAGTCGCCCAGAAGGAGCCCGCACCGACCGCAAACATCGTGGCGCCTGCCGCCGACCCGCTGCCGGAGCCGGCGCAGACCGGCACGACCGGCGGATCGAACACGAGCTTCCGCTGGCCCGTGAAGGGCAAGGTGATCCAGGGCTTCGGTCCGAAGCAGGGTGGCGGGCAGAATGACGGCATCAACGTCGCGGTGCCGGAAGGCACGCCGATCAAGGCGGCCGAGGACGGCGTCGTTGCCTACGCGGGCAGTGAGCTGAAAGGCTACGGCAACCTCGTGCTGGTGCGGCACTCGAACGGCTTCGTCACCGCATACGCGCACGCCAGCGAGCTGAGCGTGAAGAAGGGCGATACGATCAAGCGCGGCCAGGTGATCGGCAAAGCCGGCCAGACCGGCAATGTCGCGAGCCCGCAGCTTCACTTCGAGGTGCGCAAAGGCGCAACGCCGGTCGACCCTTCGCAGTACCTGGCCGGCGGCTGAGCCGGGCATGATCCCGAAAAGTGAAAACCGGTTTTCGGAATCAGATCATGCCCAAAAGAAAACTCTTCGATCGGACCTCGGTTTGACCTCCAAGGCCTGATCAGCGCGGGGCGGACGGCTCCTCGATGGGGACGCCGAGCCGCCCCGCGAGATCCTGCACATATTGCCACGCGACGCGCCCCGACCTTGAGCCGCGCGTCGTCGCCCATTCGAGTGCCTCAGCCCGCAGCGTCTCTGCATCCGCCGGGATCCGGTAGTGCCTCACGTATCCCTGCACCATCTCCAGGAATTCGTCCTGGCTGCAACGGTGAAAGCCAAGCCACAGCCCGAACCGATCAGAGAGCGAGACGCGCTCCTCGACCGCCTCACCGGGGTTGATCGCAGTTGAGCGCTCGTTCTCCATCATCTCGCGCGGCATCAGGTGTCGGCGATTTGACGTGGCGTAAAAGATGACGTTCTCCGGCCGGCCCTCAATGCCGCCCTCGAGCACGGCCTTGAGCGACTTGTAGGTCGTATCGTCCGCATCGAAGGAGAGATCGTCGCAGAAGATGATCGTGCGCACCTTGGCGGCGCGCAGGATGGTCATCAGCTCCGGCAGGCTCTCGATGTCCTCGCGATGGATCTCGATCAGCTTGAGGGGGCCGGGGCCGGATTTGGCGCACGCTGCGTTGATCGCCGCCTGGCACGCCTTCACCAGCGATGACTTGCCCATGCCGCGCGCCCCCCAGAGCAGCGCATTGTTGGCGGGCAGGCCCTTGGCGAAGCGCTCGGTGTTGTCCATCAGCAGGTCGCGTACGCGGTCGATCCCACGCAGCAACGACATGTCCACCCGGTTCACCTTCGGGACGGGTACCAAACGCTTCCCGTCCGGGTGCCAAACGAACGCATCGGCATTATCGAGATCGGGAGCCGCCTGGGCGCGCGGGCTCAGCCGCTCCAGCGCCTCGGCAATGCGGCGGAGTGTGTCGGTGAGCTCGTCTGCCGCAGGGGTCTTGGCGTCCATCAAGCCGGTCCCAGATCAAGTGGCGGGAGGCTTAGCCCATGGGGGTTTCGCACCGCAAGGACGGCATCGAATCACGCCTAACCCACTGCGACACGACGGCTTTCCGCCAACATTGCAATTGGGGCATCCGCCGCTATAGTCCGCGCGGATTTTGACGGCCGGCCCGATAGTTGACAGGCGTTCGGGGCCTCTCCCATCCCCGTCACAAAATCGAGGACCGCATGCTGATTACGCCGGCCTACGCTCAAGCTCCGTTTGGGCTCGGAGGCAGTACCGACATGATTACGTCGCTGCTGCCGTTCGTCCTTATTTTCGTGATCATGTACTTCCTGATCCTGCGGCCGCAGCAGAAGCGGGTGAAGCAGCACGCCGAGATGGTGAAAAACGTGCGCAAGGGCGACACGGTCATTACATCCGGCGGGCTGGTCGGCCGGGTCACCAAGGTGGTGGACGACGATCAGGTTGAAATCGAAGTTGCCGATGGGGTTCGAGTGCGGCAAATGCGCTCCATGGTGAGCGACGTGCGTGCCAAGGGCGAGCCGGTCAAGGACGACGAGAGCAAGAGCTAGTCGCGGGCGGCAAAGCGAGCGGTTTGGATGCTGTATTTCTCACGATGGAAAGCGCTAGGGACCTTACTGACGGCCCTGTTCGTCTGCCTGTTCGCGGTTCCGAACTTCTTTAGCGACGCAACCATCAAGCGCCTACCCGGTTGGGCGCAGCGCCACGTCGTGCTCGGGCTCGATCTGCAGGGCGGCTCGCACATCCTGCTCGAGGTGGACTCCAACTACGTGCGCAAGGAAAAGGCCGAGCAGCTTGCGCAGGATGTGCAGCGCGCGCTGCGCGAGGCGCGCATCGGATACACCGGCCGTACCATCCGCGGCCTGACCGTCGAGGTGCGCATCCGCGAGGAAAGCAACTTCGATGCGGCGCTGCAGAAGCTGCGCGAGCTGTCGCAGCCGCTTGGCGGGTTGTTGAGCGCCACGGGTCAGCGCTCGCTCGATGTCGTCGACGCGGGCAATCGCGTGATCCAGCTCACCATCACGCAGCCCGCGATCACGGAACGCATCCGCCAGTCGGTCGAACAATCGATCCAGATCGTGGAGCGCCGCGTCAACGAGCTCGGCACTGTCGAGCCGCTGATCCAGCGCCAAGGCGTCGACCGTATCCTCGTGCAGGTGCCCGGCCTCTCCGATCCGGCGCGACTTCTTGAAATTCTCGGCAAGACCGCAAAGCTCACCTTCCGCTTGGTTGACCCGAGTGGCGACGTCCAGCAGGCTCTGCAGGGCAGGGTGCCTCCGGAGGACGACCTGCTTTACGGGCCGCAGAGGGAGGGCAAGCCTCCCTACCTGATCGAAAAGCGCATCATGGTGTCGGGGGAGGACCTGACCGATGCGCAACCCGGCTTCGACCAGCGGACGAGCGAGCCGATCGTCTCGTTCAAGTTCAACATCAACGGCGCGCGCCGTTTCGCGCAAGTGACGCAGGAGAATGTCGGGCGTCCGTTCGCCATCGTGCTCGACAACGAGGTGATCTCCGCGCCGGTGATCCGCGAGCCGATCCTCGGCGGCTCGGGTCAGATTTCCGGCAGCTTCACGGTGCAGGGCGCGAACGATCTGGCGATCCTGCTGCGTGCCGGCGCGCTGCCGGCGCCGCTCACCGTCATCGAGCAGCGCGTGGTCGGCGCGGGTCTCGGCCAGGATTCGATCGTCAACGGCCAGCGCGCCTCTTATCTCGGCGCAATCCTGGTGGTCATTTCGATGCTGGCGATCTACGGCAAGTTTGGCCTGATCGCGAATATCGCGGTCGCCATCAACGTTGCGATGATCTTCGGCGTCCTGTCGATGATCAATGCGACGCTGACGCTGCCGGGCATCATTGGCATCGTGCTCACCATCGGCATCGCGGTCGACTCCAACGTGCTGATCTACGAGCGTATCCGCGAAGAGGTGCGCTCGGGCCGCACGGCCATCGCGGCGATCGATGCCGGCTTCACGCGCGCGCTTGCGACCATTCTCGACTCCAACATCACGACGTTCATTGCGGCCGCCGTGCTATTCTTCATCGGCACGGGGCCGGTGCGCGGCTTCGCGGTGACGCTCGGCGTCGGCATCATCACAACTGTGTTCACCGCGTTCACGCTGACGCGGCTGATCATGTCCTGGTGGGTGCGCTGGCAGCGCCCGCAGCGCCTGCAGATTTCGTGACCTAGATGCGCCTTCTCCCAAGCATTCCGCTGCTGCGTATCGTGCCCGACGATACCAAGCTCGATTTCATGCGCTTCCGGCGCATCAGCTTTCCGGTCTCGGCGCTGCTGTCGATCGTGGCCATCTTCCTGTTCTTCCACCCCGGCCTTAACCTCGGTATCGACTTCATCGGCGGCACGCTCATCGAGCTGCAGACCAAGTCCGGCCCGGCCGACCTTGCGAAAATGCGCGCGACGCTGACGGGCCTCAATCTCGGGGACGTCCAGCTTCAGCAGTTCGGCTCGCCGGACAACGTGCTGATCCGCGTGGCGCAGCAGCCCGGCGGCGAGCAAGCGCAGCAGGCCGCCGTCGACAAGGTGAGAGGTGCGCTCGGGCAGGACATCGAGTACCGCCGCATCGAAGTGGTGGGACCGCGCGTCTCGAGCGAGCTCCTCTCCTATGGCACGATCGGCATTATCGTCGCGATCCTGTCGATCCTGATCTATCTCTGGTTCCGCTTCGAGTGGCAGTTCGCGCTCGGCGCCATGATCGCCAACGTGCACGACCTGGTGCTCACGCTCGGCTTCATGAGCCTGATGCAGGTCGACTTCGACCTGACCTCGATCGCCGCCTTGCTGACCATCCTCGGCTACTCGCTCAACGACACCGTCGTCATCTACGACCGTATCCGCGAGATGCTGCGGCGCTACAAGAAGCTGCCGATGACCGATCTCCTGAACGTCTCGATCAATTCGACGCTGTCGCGCTCGATCATCACCCACCTGACCGTCACGTTGGCACTGCTCGCGCTATTTCTGTTCGGCGGCCACGCCATCCACGGCTTCGTCACCACAATGATGTTCGGCGTGGTGCTGGTCGGCACCTACACGTCGGTGTTCATTGCTTCGCCGATCCTGATCTATCTGGGCGTCGGAACAGGCCGCAAGGAATCGGTTGAGACGTCGGATCAGGTGAGCACGAACGTCCGGTTTTCGGCGCGAGACGCTTGAGCGACGATCCGCACCTGCCGCGCCCTGCGCCCATCGAATCCTACGGCAAGGGCGGCTTTCGTTTCGCGGATATGTCCCATCGCGGTTCGATTCTGTGCCTGCCCGGCGGTATCTGGGCGTGGCCGGTCACGAGCCCCGACGAGATCAGCGAAGAGTCGCTGGTGCGTGTGTTCGGCTCCGAGGTCGAGCTGTTCATGCTCGGCACCGGGAACCAGCCATGGTTCATGCCCGAGAAGCTGCGCTGGCGGTTTCGCGATGCGCGCATCGGTCTTGAGGTGACGCCGACGGGAGCGGCGGTGCGCACCTACAACATCCTGTTCGGCGAGCGCCGCAAGGTCGGCGCCGCGCTGATCGCGGTGGACTGAACGCGGCGCTCCGTTACGTTTCGGGGATGGACGAGAACTACCGTCATTGCGAGGCGCTGGTCCGCGCGGGCGACAAGGACCGCTACCTCGCGAGCTTGTTTGCACCCGGCGAGAAACGCGCGGCGCTCTTTGTGCTTTATGCCTTCAATGCCGAGATCACCAGCGTGCGCGAACGTGCTCGCGCGCCGATGCCGGGCGAAATCCGCCTGCAGTGGTGGCGCGATGTCATCAATGGCGAGCGTGCCGGTGAGGCCGCAGCGAATCCGGTCGCGGCGGCGCTGGCTAACGCGATTGCGCGATTCGAATTGCCGAAGCCGCGCCTCCTCGATCTAATCGAGGCGCATGCGTTCGATCTTTATGACGACCCCATGCCGACATTCGAAGCGCTGGCGGGCTATGCCCGACAAACGTCAGGCGCGGTCTTCGATCTCGCGGCGCGCATCACAGGAGCGCCGGCCGAATATGCCGCCGAGCGAGCTGGGCTGGCGTTTGGCATCACCGCTGTGTTGCGCTCCGTCGCGCTGCACGCATCGCGGCGCCAATTTTTCGTTCCGCTGGAGTGGCTCGAGAACGGCGTAACGCCCGAGGAAGCGTTCACAGGCCAAAGCTCTCCGTTTCTCATCAATGCACTCGGCATGTTGCGAACGCGCGCGCGCGAAAACTTGAGCGCGTTTGAGTCGCTGCTGCCACAGTTGCCCGCCGTGACAATGCCGGCATTTCTGCCCGTGGCCCTTATGCCGGTTTATCTCTCGCTGATGAATCGATCGGACTATGACCCGTTCAAGACCCCCGTGGAGGTTCCACAGTGGCGCCGTCAGTGGATGTTGTGGAGAGCGGCGTGGCGCTATTCGCTCCTGATGCGGCGCTAAACGCGACCGCGGCGCGCGCGTCTTCGATCATCGCATGGGCGATGAGCTGTTCGCCCATGATCACCTTGCTGGCGCCGTGGCGTTGAAGGTGCGCAGTCTCCTCATCCGAATGCGACCGGGCGATGATGGGCAGGCTTGGACTAATCGCGCGCGCCTGCTCGACGATTTGGCCACCTTCGAAACCATCCGGCACCGCAACGAGCAGGCAGCGTGCCGCCGGATAGTTCGCAGCCCGCGCAAGCTCCGGATCGGCTGCGTTGCCATTGAGCGCGTCAAGGGCCTGCTTGCGAAGCGTCTCGACGATATCCTCGTCGCTCTCGATCACCAGCAGCGGCATCTTGGCTTCGATCAGCGCCGCACCGATCACACTGCCGACGCGGCCGTACCCGACCAGCACCACGTGATTGGTCAGCCTCGTAATGGGCACGGGGTGGCGGGTCGGCGGCTCGGCAGGCGGCGCAGCCGCAGCCTCCGGCGTCTTCGCTGGCTCGTGGTGTGCATGGATCCAGTCGGCGGCGGCGAACAGGAAGGGCGTGAGCACGATCGAAATGAGGGCTGCGCTCAGAATAAGATCGCGCCCGATAGGAGGCAGCAGCCCGAGCGTTACGCCTAGTCCAGCGAGGATGAAGGAGAACTCGCCCGCCTGTGCCCGGCTTGCCGCAATCATGAGCGCTGTCGATTGCGGGTAACGGAACAGCCGCATCATCCCATAGGCGGCCACCGCCTTCCCGACCGTCACGATCAGTAACGTCGCGAGCAACGCCACCGGATGAGTCATGATCACTGAAGGGTTGAACAGCATCCCGATCGAGACGAAGAACAGCACCGCGAACGCGTCGCGGAGCGGCAGCGTCTCCTGCGCCGCGCGCTGGCTCAGCGTGGATTCGCTCAGGATCATGCCGGCGAAGAAGGCGCCCAGCGCGAACGACACTTCGAACAGCGTCGCAGCGCCGTAGGCGACCCCGAGCGCAATCGCGAGTACGGCCAGGCGGAAGAGCTCGCGGGAGCCGGTGTGCGCCACATAGTGCAGGAGCCACGGAATGACACGTCGCCCGACAAACCACATCAGCGCGATGAATGTCGCAAACTTGCCGAGCGTGATCGCAAGCGGCAGCGCCACAGTCCAGAAATCCAGGCCGCGCAAACCTTGGGTGAGATCGCCCAGCGCCGGAAGGAACACGAGGACCAGCACCATGACGAGGTCCTCGACCACCAGCCAGCCGACGGCGATGCGGCCTCGTTCGGTGTCGAGCAGCCGCCGTTCCTGCAGTGAGCGCAGCACCACCACGGTGCTCGCGACCGACAACGCGATCCCGAACACAAGCCCGCCGCCGAGCGGCCAAGCGAGCAACCGGGCCAGGCCCGCGCCCAGGGCGCTCGCGACCACGATCTGCGCTATCGCGCCGGGCACCGCGATAGCTCGGACCGAGAGCAACTCCTGCAGCGAGAACTGCAGGCCGACGCCGAACATCAACAGGATGATGCCGATCTCGGAGAGCTCGTTGGCAATGGTCTGGTCGGCGACGAATCCCGGCGTGAATGGTCCGATGACGACACCTGCGAGCAGGTAGCCGACCAGCGGCGACGCCTTGAGCCGGTGCGCGACCGCGCCGAACGCAAACGCGAGCACAATGCCGATCACGATCGTCGGGACGAGGGACGTGTGCAGCGGCATTGCGGCTCCGGGTCAGGCCGCTTCAGTCATACACGCGGCGCCCGGGAAATCAGAAGGTAAAACGGTCGCGCAGGTTGCGCCGGTCGGCGATGATGCGCGCGACAATGCGTCGCTCGTCCTCGTTGGCGATCAGCATGTCGACTTGGTCGAGCTGGTTCATCGCGATGAGCTGCAGGATCTCAATGCGTACCGAGCCGTCGGCGTGGCGCGGCAGTGCCGGGACAAGCTGAAGACGCTCGGGGGCCTTGTCGCGGCCAATCTGCGCCAGCATGAAGTCGTGGATCCCCTTTTCATCCGCGCCTGGCCTTCCCTCGATGAAGGCGTAGAGACCAGTGCCGACGCGGCGATCCGGAAACGCCAGCACCACGACATCCTGCACCTGCGGATGTGCTTTCAGCCGCGCGGCAATCAGCGGCGCGTCGGTGACAAGGCGCAGGCCACCGCCTTCGCGGTCAGCGAAACGGAACAGGCCTCGCGTCACCCAGATGTAAACGCGCTTCCCGGTCGCCATCCAGAGCAACGTCAGCCAGCTCTTGTTGGCGAGAATACGCCGCTCGCTCGCGGTGAGCGCCTCGGGCACGTAGCTGCGCTTGTGCTTGAGGTAGTGGCGCAGGTCCTCGTAGGCGGCGAGCCGGAAAAAATGACTGCGGCGGCGCGGCTGCGCCGAAAGCTGGAAGTCGGTGAGATAGGCGCGGCCATCGGCGCCCCGCAGCCAGTTCTGCTCCTTGGCGAGGTCGTTGTGGCAGAAACCCGATGTGTGGAGCTTGCGCAGCGCTTCGCGCGCTGTGCGGAAATAGGCGAGATCGCCCACGGGGCGCGCAATGTGCAGCGGCACGCCGTCGATCCAACGCCGCACCAGCACGCGCTTGCCGGCAAAATAGAGCAGCGGCGCGATGCCGAGCGAGCCGACGATCCCCAGGGCTCGTGCCTCCCGAACCAGGAAGTTGCGCGCAATGAGAAAGGTCCACCAAGGCACTTGGTCGATCCGCCGCAGGACTGCATCCACATCGCCGTCCGGCCCGCGATAGATGCCGCGCTCGACGATCGAAAAGATGTCGCGCTTGAGAACGACCGTCCGGCGCCAGCGCTCGCCGAGCTCGACGGGTGCCGCATCGTCGACGCCGTGCGTCTCGGCGCCGGCCCTGTGCATGCTGTCGGCGGACATCTATTCGGCCGCCGCCGGGAATGCGTCGCCGGTGATCCAGCGGTCGAGATCGGCAAGCGCGCGCTGTGTTAGCGCACGCTTCTTTGCCATCGTCTTGGCGGGGCCGCGCAGGCGCTCGCCGTCCGCGCCGCGTGTCGATACGCGCGAGAGTGGCGGAAACAGACCGAAGTTCACATTCATCGGTTGGAAGGAGCGAGGCCCTGCATCGATCGTCTCGATGTGGCCGCCCGTGATGTGGCCGAGCAGGGCACCATGCGCCGTGGTGGGCGGCGGTAGCGACGCAGCCTCGCCGAGACGCTCGGCGGCGGCGAAACGGCCGGCGAGCCCACCAATCGCGGCGGATTCGACATAGCCCTCGCAGCCGGTGATCTGTCCGGCAAAACGCAAACGGGGCGCAGCGTTCAGGCGCAGCGTTCCGTCAAGCAGCTTCGGTGAGTTCAGGAACGTGTTGCGGTGGACGCCGCCGAGACGCGCAAACTCCGCCTTTTCCAAGCCGGGAATAGTACGGAAGACACGCACCTGGTCGGCATGTTTCAGCTTGGTCTGGAAGCCCACCATGTTGAACAACGTGCCGAGCTTGTTGTCCTGCCGGAGCTGCACGATCGCGTAGGCCTTCACGTCCAGCTGGTGCGGGTTGGTGAGCCCGAACGGCTTCATCGGGCCATGGCGCAGCGTTTCGCGCCCACGCTCCGCCATCACCTCGATCGGCAGACAGCCATCGAAATAAGGCGTGCTCGCTTCCCATCCGTGGAACGAGACCTTGTCGCCCGCGAGCAGCGCCTCGACGAAGTCGTCGTACTGCTCACGGGTCAGGGGGCAGTTGATGTAGTCGGCGCCGGAGCCGCCGGGACCGGCTTTGTCATAGCGCGACTGAAACCAGGCGACCGACATGTCGATCGAGTCGCGATGCACGATCGGCGCGATTGCGTCGAAGAAGGCGAGCGAGTCTTCGCCGGTCAGTCCGGATATCGCACTCGCCAGAGCGGGTGAGGTGAGAGGGCCGGTCGCGATAATGACGGACTCCCAATCCCCCGGCGGCAGCGCGATCTCCTCGCGGGCGATCTCGATCAGCGGGTGTCCTTCCAGCGCGGCGGTCACGGCGGCGGAGAATCCGTCGCGGTCGACCGCGAGCGCGCCGCCCGCGGGCACTTGATGCGCGTCGCCGCACCGCATGATCAGCGAACCGAGCCGGCGCATCTCCTCGTGCAGCAGGCCGACCGCATTGGTTTCGCGCTCATCGGAACGGAACGAATTGGAGCAGACGAGCTCCGCGAGCGATTCCGTCTTGTGCGCGGCCGTCGGCTGCACCGGCCGCATCTCATGCAGCACGACCGGCACGCCGCGGCTCGCGACCTGCCATGCGGCTTCCGAGCCGGCCAGCCCGCCGCCGATGATGTGGATCGGTTGCATTCGCACGGTGGTCATTTAAAACGTCACTCCTGTCAACCCGGCGCAAAATGCGCTGTTCGGGGCGAGAATTTGGGCCTTCCGTTCAAGCGCGCAGCGTTTTTTGCTGTTTTTGGGCTGATGTCGGCGGGCAAGCCAAGCGTCGCCCTGGAACTTCCCTTCGACGTCATCAAGACGCTGGAGCAACTCTCGCTACCGACACCGGATCCTGCCAATCCGGTCGTGTGCCATGGCTTCGGCTGCGCCTACCGCACGCCGATCCTGCTGCGCAATATCGACAAAGCGCAGATCAAAAAGCTGTTCGGCGCGGCAGCGACGAAATCGGCTGAGGGTGAGCGCAAGGCGCTCGCCGCCACAATGGCGTGGTTCGAGAAGCGGGTCGCGAGTGAAGCCGGCACCGCCAGCGCAAAGGCGCGCGCGGGGCTCGGCCACGCCGGCGATCCGTCGCAGTTCGATTGCCTCGATAAGACCAGCAACACAGTTGGC
>Ga0136846_1219169_pt1 | contig 11935 bp, 13 predicted proteins | sample HopSoiMetagenom2_FD_96841 | JGI IMG/M metagenome (GOLD analysis project Ga0136846, IMG submission 96841) | Grasslands soil microbial communities from Hopland, California, USA - 2 Assembly 2016 (version 4) | ecosystem: Environmental > Terrestrial > Soil > Grasslands | place: USA: Hopland... | reverse complement strand
TGTCCGTTGTGTACGATTCGCCCGGGATGAGTGGGCGATGCAGCGAGTCGACCGATCCAGGGTACTGGCGGCCTGCGCTGTCCACCAGCGCGACGTAGCGACTATTGGGCGTGAGCGTTGCGTCCCGGGGCCGGCGTGACGAGATCGTCGCTTCATCGAATCGCACGTTCACGGTGACGACGTGTCTCGCCAAACCTCCGCCAAGTGATTCGGATCTCGCCGCCACCACGGAATACGCGAGATGACAATCGATCTCACAAATGTGTTTCTCCTCGCCCGGCGCCAGCACGCGACTGTGACTGGTGAGAGAGTCGATAACGAGCAGGAGCAGATACGCGGTCAGGCCACCGATCAGCAGCCGCGATGACGTACGCGCGAGCGGTTCGCGCCTGGAAATGCGTGCGATCAGGTAAAGCGCCGTCAGCGCGACAGCGAGCAGCAGAGATCCGGCGAACAGTAGGACCGTGAAGGGACTCAAGCCGTCAGTGATCATTGGATGGCACCTCCTTGACCGCCTGTAAACACGAGGTCCGGCTCACCTCGCGCAACATTCCGAGCTGACTCCGCACCAGGCGGCGCGCTCGCGCGCGACTCCAATTCCAGGTTCGCCAGTCCGGATCCGGTTGATTACCCCAGCGTTTTTGAAGCTCCATCGCGACGACGCAGCGCGCGGGCGGGTCGAGCCGCGGCAGATCGGCGATCAGCGCAGGGACAGCATCGGCGCTCAGGGAAGCGGCGTATTTCGCATCGAACGGCCGCTCCGCCACGGGGCGGCGCAAATTCGTGTTCACGATGAACGCGTCGGGATTGAGCACGTGCAATCCGGCGAGTACGGTGAAGCTCAGCATGAGCGCGCCGAATGCAAAGCGTTGCCGCAGACCCCGCAGGATGGTCCAGGCGAACCACGCGAAGACGCCGATGAGTAGAACCATGAACGCCGTCGCGTAAAGCCGATCCGCCGACAAACCGAACTCGGCGACGTAGAGCCGCATGCGTTGCAGCGCCGATGCCATGATCACGGCGAGCAAGACCAGCAGCAGTCCCGCCAGCTGGCGAAACACGCGTACCTGTGGCGCCGTCCCGCCCCGCATCAGGTGATCCGCGCCGAGCAGAATGGGAAGTACCAGGCCGCTCGCGGCGACGAGCTGGAAAAAGCCCTGCCGCGCATAGGTCGCGAAGGTGAGTCCGCTCGTCGCCGCGACGACTCCGAGGCCACCGAAGAAGTAGCGCAGCTGGACCACCACGAACAGCAGGAAGAGAAAGTTCAGTAGTCCGAGCGCTGTCGCGATCGGGACCACGCTCGGCAGGGGTTGCACCGATATGCCCGGCAGCTGGACCGGCCGGCCGAGCAAGCTCCACCGTAGGTACCCCGCGACGAGCGCGCCCCAAAACACGAACAGAAAGGTGTGCGTGACCACCGACTGGACGTCGAACGCGAAGAGATTCGTGAGGACGTTGCCGAAGACTTGATCGGCGGACGCGAACAGCGCCGCAAAGATTATCAGGAGTGGGGCGGCGATGACCGTGCCGAGCAGCACGCCGCGCGTGTGCCGGAATCTGCCGTCCTGCGGCAGCTCCGACCACTTGATGTCATGGAAGACGAGCACGAGGCCACCGACGACGCTCGCCACGGCCGACGTAACGATCCCGCGGATGTAGTCGAGCGGATCCCACTTGGCGATCCATTCGCCCTGCACGCTCGCGGCCGCGAGCGCGAGCGTCACGATCAACGCCAGCATGTCGAACGTAGCGAGCGTCTGCGCGTCGCGCCGCAGAAACGCGGCGCCCAGCAGCAGCACCGTGATCGCGAGCCATGGAGTGTCGGGCCCCGCCTTCACCCCGTTGCGACGGATGAGCAGCGCTCCGCCACCGACGAGCACGGCCGTGCAGATCGTCGCGTTCAAGCCCCAGGGCATAGCCCGGAGCAGCGTATCACCGGCCAGCCCGCCGACCAGACCCATTCCCGCAATCTCGAGGCCGAGCCGGTTGCGCTGCGTGAGGGCGTTCATACAGCCTCCCGAGTCGGTAAACCGCCGAAGCGCCGGTCGCGTGAATGGAATTCATGGATTGCGGCCGCGAGCTGCGCCGCTCCGAAGTCCGGCCACATCCGATCGGTGAACCAGAGCTCTGCGTACGCGCATTCCCACAGCAGGAAATCCGAGAGCCGCTGCTCGCCTCCGGTCCGAATGAGGAGGTCGACGTCGGGGAGCAGCTCCCCGCGCTGGATCGCGACGCGCCCTGAGTAATCCACCGCGATCCGCAGCTCGAGGTGTGTGCCACGTGCTGTCGCTTGCTCGGCGGCTGCGATGGCCTCGAGGAGAGAGCGGGGCAGCCGGTCACGCCGTCCGATGACGGCGAGCTTCACGCCCTGTGCGGCAAGCTCCGCGGCCTCGGCGCGCAGGTAGCGCGCGAACAGGCGCATCAGCGTCGCGATCTCCGCCGCGGGCCGGTTCCAATTATCGGAGGAAAAGGCGTACAGTGTCAGTGCGTTGATGCCGCAGCCCGGCGCGATTTCGACAACGCGGCGGACAGCCTCGGCACCGGCGCGATGGCCCGCAGTGCGCGGCAGCCCGCGGCGGGTGGCCCAGCGCCCGTTGCCATCCATGACGATCGCCACGTGGAGAGAAGTACTTTGCTTCATAAAGTCACCGGTCAAAAAAAAAGAGTCCGCTGTCAGCGTGCGCGGGTTGCGCGAATCAACGCTTCCATGTGATCGAGGTAGCGCTCGAGCGCCCGCCGGCCGAGGGCGGTGAGTCGGTATTGCGTCTTGGGCATGCGGCCCTCGAACGACTTGTCGCACGTGACGTACTCCGCGTCTTCGAGCTTGCGGGCGTGCACGCTGAGGTTGCCGTCCGTCGTCTTGAGCAGCGCTTTCAGTTCGTTGAACGTCAGGCTGTCTCGTACCGCGAGTGCGCTGACGATGGCGAGCCGCACGCGCTCGTGAATGAGCCGGTCCAGATCCGCCGCGGCGGTCTGCACCTTCACCTTCACCGGCCGTTCCGCGTCCGCGCGAGAGAGCCGCGCCGTATTGCTCTTAGCCACCGTACCTCCGTGCGATGATCAGTCCGAACACGATGTGCAGCGCGCCGAAGCCCGCTGCGAGCAGCCACGCTTGCCAGGCCGCCGGTGTCAACAGCGCCACGGCGCCCAGCAGCATGAAGCACAGGCCCATCACCGGCACCACACGCAGGGAAAATGCGCCGCCAGTCACGATGCCGGTGCCGTAGCACAACAGCCACAGGGCGGGAAGCAGCGGGAGCTGGTTCGCCTGCCACAGGCCGTAGGTCAACAGCCCGCCGACGATGAATGGGGGCAGCACACTCAGGCCGAAGCGGCGCGCCGGGCCGTGAACGATCGTATCGCCCGCGCGCAACGCCTTGTAGAGCAGTGCCGCCACTCCGATGCCCGCACCGAGCAGGGCTTCGAACATCCACACCCATAGCCAGCGACTCTGCGCGGCGCCGTAGACCGGCGCGACGGGGGAGGGCAACGATCCCGCGTACGCCGTGGCGGCGAGGGCGGTGAGGCCGAGCACGACCATGCCCCAGCCTGGAACGGCGGTAAATGAGCCGGCGCGCTCCATGGTGGAGCGGATGAATTTCAGGTTATCGAGTGCGCGGTCGTGGAGCGGCTGCGGCGACGTCATGGATGACAAGGTAGCGCGGTGCAGGCCATAGTGTCAAGTACTTTATAACACAAAGCGCGTCAACGGTTTTTCAGTCTTCGCACGAGCTTCAGGCCCGACCACACGTCGTCCACGGCGGCCACCTTCACGTCGACCAGCCCCGTGGGAAGCGCCACGGCGCGCACAACATCTTCCGTAATGTCCGTGGACACGCCGGATGTCTTCTTGGGCCAGGAGATCCACAGCGCACCGGCCGGCTCGAGCGCGTGCAGCAGAGCGGGCAAGCGGCTGTGCAATACGTCGCGGCTGACGGCAAAGAAGTGAATGAACGGGAGCGTACCGCGAAGCGCGGCAACCACCGTGACGCCCTCGGGGAGCGCGCCTAACGTTGCACGAAAGCCCCGGGGCGGATTGATGATCGCAATCCGCGTCCGGGGCTTGATGCCGAGCTTCTCTACGAGCGAACGGCCGGAGTAACCCGCCACAGCCTATTGCACGCAGTTACCGTGTGGATCGGGCTTCGGCTTGTCGACCACCACGCGGTGATCCAGGTTCGCCACGGTCGTCGCCACGTCGTACACGAACTGCGACACATGCGCCAGTTTGTCGTAGTCGATGTACTCCGGCTCGTCCGTCACCTGATGGTAGTCGCGGTGATTGCCCGTCGTGAAGAACGCGATCGGGATGCCGTAGCGCGCGTACATGTAGTGATCGCTGCGGCAGTAGTACTGCTCCGGATGCCCGGCGGCGTCGAACTGATAATCGAAGGTGAACGGCTGCTGGCGTTGCTTGTTCACGCGCTCGACGATGTCACCGAGCTCGGTCGAGAGCCGGCGCGTGCCGATAAGCTGGAGGTATCCAGGCCCGCCGCCGTTTTCGTCATCGGCGCGGCCGCGACCCACCATGTCCATGTTCAGCTGTGCCACAATCGAATCGCGCGGCACGGTCGGGTTATCGGTGAAATACTGCGAGCCGAACAGGCCGAGCTCCTCGCCGGTATGCCAGACGAAGAGCACCGAGCGTTTTGGTTTGACCTTGGCGCCGGCGAACGCCTCGGCGATCTCGAGCACTGCCGTCGTCCCCGACCCGTCGTCGTCGGCACCGTTGAAAATGGAGTCGCGCCGCGCGGCGTGCGCCCGATGCAGGCTGTCGACGTTCACCTTGATCTGCGCTTCCTGTTCTGGCGTCACCGGATGATTGGGCGAGGCGAGCTCGAGCTTGCGCTCTGCATCATTGAACGCGCGAATCGAGTCGTGGTCGACCGGAGCGCCATTGAATCCGACGTGGTCGTTGTGGGCGCCGATCGCCACATATTCACCGCGCAGCTGGGCGTCGCTCCCCGGCAGGATGGCGACGACATTGCGTGCGGGAGCCGGCGTTTCGGAGAACGTCACGGATCCGTGAATCGTTTTTCCCGGCGCGCCGGGTTTGAGACTGTCGATCGGTGCGCCCAGCAGCGCGCGCGCGCCGGCGCTGTTGACGTACACGTACACGGGCATCGAACTGGTGTCGGTCGACGCGGCGCGACGCATCGAGATCGCCGGCTGACGGAAGAATGCAATCGCCGGCGGGTCGAAGCTCTCCAGCGCCACGACGGCAATGCCAGCGGCCGTGCGATAGCGGTTGAGAATCGCTCCGCGATTCACCTGCTGATTGGGTGGAACGTTGGCGCCGGTCCTGGCACCCAGCACAATGAACTTTCCGGCCGCCTGCTCGGCGGGAAGCATGGTACTGTCCGTCCATACGCCGCCGTACACGATTGGGGCACCGTCGAAGGCCCTGGTCGCGCGACCGGGGTCACGCGGGACGAAGTCGCTCCACACCCGGAAACTCGTCCCGTCTACCGACAGCGTCGCGCTCGAATCGAGGCCGCGTTTGACGAGCGGCACGTTCTGGAAATACGTGCCGGAATCACCCGCCGGCTGCAGCTTCAGGCGCCGCACCTCGGACGCGATGTACTCGGTGGCCTTCATGTTGTACTCGCTGCCCGTCATCCGCCCCATCATCGAATCGTCGGAATAGAGATAGAGGCGCGTCATCAAATCGGCGGGCGTAATCGCGGTCTGGGTGCTCAGCGGCGCGTGCTTGAGTGGCAACGGTGCCTGCGCGCGCGCGCCGCGAGCGAACACGACAAGTATGGCGACGGCCATCACACGAGCTGCTGACTGCATCGGACGGTCTCCGGAAAGGGGGAAGACGGGAGCACTGCCAGGTGTAAGACGTCCAAGCTCACAGTTTGGTTGCACGATGTCACGTCGGAATCTGGTCAGGGACCGCTTCCCGCCGGGGCCGCTGCCCGAGCGAGCGCGCCAGAATCCCGAAGCCGGCCGACTGCCCCTGGCGCCGCGGCATGGCGCGGTAGAGAAGAATAATCACGACCCAGGTCAGCCAGCTGACTCGCTCGCTCCACGTCAGCGAGCGCAACATGAGCCACGGCTGGCTCACCGCGGCGTTCCATGGCTGCCAATCCCCTTGCACGAGCGCGAGCGGCCGGGCGAATACGCGGTTGTTGGAGAATCCCTGCGCGCCAGGACGCGAGACGTTCCACACGCACGTCACCTGACCCCACCCGTGATTGTCACTCGCGCCGACCACCAGGAGATCGTGACCGGCGGCGAGCGTGATCATTTCGCTGCGCGCCGCCGAAGGAAACGCGAGCGCTTTGGGCGCGCAGTTCACGATCTCGAATCCGTCGACGCCGGCCACCACCAATGCTCCGAGGTCATCCCAGTGATTCCGCCAGTACTCGGGCAGCGACGCGACGGACAACGCCCCCTGCCGCTCGAGTGCGGCAAAGATCCTCGTCATGCGCGCGGTGCTTTCGCCAAAACTGTCGCGCGCGAGCGGCTCGACTGGACCGATCGCGACGACATGAAGGCGGTACACACTCCACTCGACGCCCGGCAGCAGGCTGATCCCGATGTCCGGCGGCGCCGGCAGCGATCCATCATAGACGATGTTGTGGTCTGTGACGTAGGTCGCCTCAAAGCCCTGCCGCCGGTGCCACGCTGCCATGCGCGCCAACGTCCAGCCGGGACGACCGTCGTGCGAGGCTTCGGTGTGCGTGTGATAGTCGATCACGGTTCCCGCGGCATTCGTGGTCGTGAGGCGCGGAACAGGACGGGGCAGCAGCACCGCGGCCACACCTAGCAGGAGCACGACCAGTCCGCCGCCGAGCGCTCGACCGACGCGCCGCCGCACGGTGACTGGAGCGGGAGAGCGGCGCAGGGCTCCCCAGGTCGCGAATGCCAGCACCCAGACGACGAGCGCCCAGGTCGCGCGCGCCATACTCAAAAACGTGAGCGCATCGAGCAGATTGGAGAGCGGCGCGAACAGTACGTAGAGCGTCGGCCGGTCGAGATCGACGTCCCCGGGCGCCGAGCCGGTGATGGCGTCGACGAGTGAGGGAAGCGGGTGAAACGCAGTCACGAGCAGCAGGACCACCAGCGCGATCGCAACCGGGTGGCGGCGCAACAGGTTCACTCGCAAATTCCCCGCATGTCGGGTCGGATGGAAACTACTGGTTGGCGGGCCCGCACGCGATGATGAGCGCGCCATACAAGCGGCTCGGCGAGTTGCGGGCGCTGGTGCTGGGTCCACTGCAGCATCGCAGCGATTCCGACTGGGAACGTGGCCCGATCGGCAAATGGACCCCAGCGCAAATCGTCGAGCATCTGGCGCTTGGACTGACGTTGAGTGCTGCAACCTTCCAAACGCGCCGCAATCACGCCGCGATGGCCCGGAGGCCGCGCACTCCCGCCGAGCACGTCGCGCGGTTCCTCATTTTCGGACTTCATTGGTTCCCGCCCGGCCGGAAGGCGCCCGAGCGCGCCACGCCGCCTCCCCAGATCGGTCGTCCAGCCGCGGAGTCGCATTTTCTGGAAGGAATCGAAGCCTGGGATCAGATCGATCGCGCCCTGCTCCCGGCACGCCGCGCCGATCTGTTCGTGAAACACCCGCGCATGGGCGATCTCACCATCGAGGAGTGGATGCACTTCCATGTGATCCACGCCCGCCACCACGCGCGTCAAATCCGGCAGCGCCTCGGCGCGTGAGCCGCAAGCGGGAAAGAGAGAAAGTCACCATCCGGGTGCCGAACCCCGACGCGCCGGTCAAAGAGCGTCTGAAGACTCCCTCCCACAAAGTGCACCGTTCCAAGAAGGCGTATCGCCGGCGGGAGAAACACCATCGCGGCGAAGAGGAACCATAGGAGACGGAAACCTCCTTCCACTCCGGGGTAAGCTCCAGACACATGTCCGCTGTTGCTGAATCGCACCGTGGGGATTTCACCGCCAATCCCAGGGTTCTCGTTCTCGCGGCCATGGCGGCCGTCATCGGCGTCATTAGTGCATTCGTAGCGCTCGGCCTCGCCCGGCTCATCAGTTTCTTCACGAACGTCTTTTACTATGGACAGTTCAGTGCTCGTGAGCTGGCCTCGCCTGCGGGCCATCATCTCGGCGCGTGGTCCGTGCTGATTCCGGTCGCGGGCGGATTGATCATCGGGCTCATGGCGCGCTACGGATCCGAAAAAATTCGCGGGCACGGTATTCCTGAGGCGCTCGAAGCCATTCTCATCGGCCGCAGCCGCATGGAGCCGAAAGTCGCCGTTCTCAAGCCGCTGGCGTCGGCGTTGGCCATCGGCACCGGCGGCCCTTTTGGCGCCGAGGGCCCGATCATCATGACGGGCGGAGCGTTCGGCTCGCTGTTCGCCCAAGCCTTCCACATGTCGTCCGCCGAGCGCAAGACGCTGCTCGTGGCCGGCGCCGCGGGTGGCATGGCGGCGATTTTCGCGGCGCCGGTGGCGGCGGTCTTGCTCGCCGTCGAGTTGCTGCTCTTCGAGTGGAAGCCGCGCAGCTTCATTCCCGTCGCCACCGCAGCCGCGATCGCGGGCACGCTGCGCGTTCCGCTCATGGGCCCTGGCCCGATCTTTCTTACGCGCGCTCACGCGCCGCTCGCGATTCATGGACTCGGCGCCGCGGTCGTGCTCGGACTTGTCGCCGGCTTCGCGTCGGGCGGACTGACGTGGCTCGTCTATACCTCCGAGGACTTGTTCCGCAGACTGCCGATTCATTGGATGTGGTGGCCCGCCATCGGCGGCGTCGCGATCGGGATCGGCGGACTGTTCTATCCGCGCGCGCTCGGCGTGGGGTACGACGTCATCCGCGACCTGCTGAACGGCAATTTGGTGGGCTGGTTTGTCGTCGGTCTGCTCGTCACGAAAGCGGTGATATGGGCGCTCGCACTGGGCTCGGGGAATTCGGGCGGTGTGCTCGCGCCATTGCTGCTGATGGGAGGGGCGCTCGGTGTGCTCGGTGCCCCGCTTCTGCCCGGCGACCCCGGCCAATCGGCGGAGCTGGGCATGGCCGCGATGATGGCGGGAACGATGGGCGCGCCATTCACCGCCATCGCATTCGTGGCGGAGGTCACCCACGACGTGAACCTCCTGCCAGGCCTGCTCATTGCATGCATGGCCGCGGACGCCGTCACCGTGCTGCTGCTGAAGCGCTCGATTCTGACCGAGAAGCTCGAGCGCCGCGGCCATCACGTGATGCGCGAGTACATCGTCAATCCGCTGCACCTGCTGCGGGTCGGGGAAGTCATGGAGAAGGACATTCCCACGGTGCCCGCCTCGCTTCCGGTCGACGGTCTGTTCGAGCGCCTGGCGGAAGAGGACCCGGTGCTCGCGCGGCGTCAGGAATGGGCGCTGGTCGATGACAGTGAGAAGCTGGTGGGCCTGGTGACACGCGGCGATCTGGTTCGCGCCTTCGATCGCGAGGATGGCGACGGCGCGACCGTGCTCGACGTCGGCAGCCGCCAGCTGATCGTCACTTACGACGACGAGCTGCTCGAAGAGGCGACGGCGAAGATGATCGCGCACGACATCGGCCGGCTGCCGGTGGTCGATCGCAACGATTCGAGCCGGCTCGTGGGACTGCTCGGACGAGCCGGCGTGATGTCCGTCTGGCTCCACGCATCGCGTGAAGAGCAGCTGCGGGACTCGGGCTGGTTGAGTACCTCGTTGAAAACACTGCGCAAGCGGATCTCGACACGCGTCCATCGCGGCGCAGCAACCAAGAAACGCAAATGACGGAGCAAATAAAGACCTACCAGCTCACGGGTTACAATGCGTCCCCGGCGACGGCCACCGTTACAGTCCGCTCGTTCGAGAAGAAAGAACGCATCCGGCGCGCCTTGAAGGGGCTCGGGACGTTCTGGGCGGCGGCGCTCGGCAGCGTCTTCATTCCGGTCGCGCACTTTTTGCTCGTGCCGTCGTTCGCGCTCTACGGCGCGTACGCCTTCTTCGATCGTCTCGGCGCCAGGCAGATCGCGGTCGCCGCGGAAGGCACGTGTCCCGATTGTGGGCGCGCGCAAAAACTCGAGACGGGCGGACGGTGGCAGGTGCCGACCGAAGTCGCATGCCGGCACTGCCAGCGCATGCTGCGGATTTCCTGAGCGATTCCGGTTCGGTCGACTACACGCCACCGAACCAGGGGTAGCCCTGAGCCTCCCAATAGCCGAGCGGGCGCTCGGCCGTGAACGTCATCGAGACCAGATACTTCGTCATCTTGTAACCGAGCTTCGTGGGCGAGTACAGGCGTAGCGGCGCGCCGTGGGCAATCGGCAACAGCTGATCATTCATGCCGTCGGCGAGAATCGTCTGGGGATGCATCGCGCTCGCCATGTCCCAGCCGTTCGAGTAGCCCGAATCGAATGAGTCGAACATGATGAAGCGCGCCGCGGGCAGCGGCTGGCAGCGCTCCACGACGGCGGAGACCGGTACGCCGTGCCAGGTCGCGATAGCGCTCCACCCCTCGACACAATGATGCTTGACGGTGTAGGTCGTGCGCGGCATCGCGCGTAAGTCGTCGAGCGAGAGCGACAACGGGTGGCGCACGAGTCCGGTTACCTGCAGACGCCACGCGGCCGGATCCTGCAACACGGGCATCTCGCGGGAAATGAAGTAGCTCGGCAGCCGCGCCGACCGTTCGCTCACGCCGTACTGGCGCGCGAGACGATGCGGTGAAAAGAGGATCTTCTCCCCCACCCAGTCATTGATGCGACTCGCATCGAGCAGTAACGGGCGGATCGCGTTTCCCCCATCCCATCCGCAGGCTGCGACCACCGACGCCAGGCCTCCCGCCATCCCCAGTCGCAGAAAGCCTCTACGATCGACTCGTGCCTCGTGATCATTCATGACTGGGAAACCTCCCGCGATACCATCCGGAAAACATCGCGCGCAGCGAGGCCGGGTCGACGACGAACACGAGCACGACGTGGACAATCAGGAACGCGATAAAGATCCAGACGGCCCAGAAGTGCCAGTAGCGCGCGGCCTGAAAGCCACCGAACAGCGTGGTGAGCCATGACAGCTGTGTGGGCTTGTAGACCGCGAAACCCGTCACCACCGACAGCACGCCGAGCAGGATAATGAAGGTGTAGGCGAGCTTCTGGAGCGGATTGTGTTTGCCCTGCGGCGGATGCTCCTTGCGCAGGCGCAGATAATATTTTTGCATGTCGATCGCGCCGCGAATGTCGCGCGGTCGGAACAGCAGCGAGCGCCACTCGCCACTGGCGACCAGATAGCAGAGATACAGCGTGCCCGTGATAATGAGTGGCCACACCAGGGTGAAGTGCCAATTCAGTCCGCCGGCAAGCCAACCGCCCAGCCGGCTCCAACGTGGGAAAGCGTACTCGTCGAACGGATTGACGTAGTACGGTCCACCGCGCTCCCCGAATCGCGCGTACGCGGCGTAGATCTGCAGGCCACTCGCGATCATTCCCATCAACACGAGGAACGTCGCCCAGTGCGTGAGACGCACAATCCAATGATGTCGCTTGACGGCCGGTCTGACGGAAGCGGGCGGAACCGGCGGGGGCGGCGGAACAGGTGGTACAGCGTGCGAGGGCACGGTCATGGGCTAAGTATATTGTCTGCCATGCGCTCAGCAACGCTGGCCCTTCTGACTTTGCTCGCTGCCTGTCATGGCCGGCGGGCCGCCGTTGCGACACGCGACGGGGACAGCGTGACACTGGTCGAGGCATCGCCCGGCGATACGAACGACAGCGCGTTGCTCGCCCCGCGCGTCGTCACCGGTCCCACGGTCATCGTGTTCTGGCTGCAGGCGGCCGACTCGTTTTCGGCCGACGATCAGGCGCAGGCGCTCGACGATCTCAACAACACGACCGAGAGTGTTGCGACGGTTTTGCAGCGGAACAAGATCAAGCTGCTTCCCACGAATGCGGAAACGATCTACGTCACGCTTCCCAACCGGCAACGTCGTGTGATCGTGTTGTCCGGCATCGATTATC
>Ga0136846_1218223_pt1 | contig 11935 bp, 10 predicted proteins | sample HopSoiMetagenom2_FD_96841 | JGI IMG/M metagenome (GOLD analysis project Ga0136846, IMG submission 96841) | Grasslands soil microbial communities from Hopland, California, USA - 2 Assembly 2016 (version 4) | ecosystem: Environmental > Terrestrial > Soil > Grasslands | place: USA: Hopland... | reverse complement strand
TCAACAGCATCTGTTCAGGGATCGCTGGTGATGTACCCTATTTATGCTTATGGCAGTGAAGAACAGCGTAAAAAATATCTTCCCAGGCTGGCCAGTGGTGAATTGATGGGATGCTTTGGCCTTACCGAGCCCGATCATGGGTCAAACCCCGGCGGCATGACTACCAATATTAAAGATGCAGGTGATCATTATATCCTCAATGGTGCTAAAATGTGGATCTCAAACTCTCCTTTTGCTGATATTGCCGTTGTTTGGGCTAAGGATGAAGAAGGTAAAATTCGGGGGCTGATAGTTGAGCGTGGCATGGAAGGTTTCACAACACCTGCAACCCACAATAAATGGTCGTTAAGGGCATCGGCAACCGGTGAGCTTGTTTTTGATCATGTCAAAATACCTAAAGAAAACCTGCTGCCCAATGTTGCCGGTATAAAAGGCCCGCTGGGTTGTTTAAACCAGGCCCGTTACGGTATTGCCTGGGGTGCTCTTGGCGCAGCTATGGACTGTTACGACACCGCCCTGCGTTATACTAAAGAACGCGAACAATTTGGCAGACCGATAGCAGGTTTTCAACTTCAACAAAAAAAACTGGCCGAAATGATAACCGAAATTACCAAAGGACAGTTATTGGTTTGGCGTTTAGGTACACTTAAAAACGATAACAGGGCAACCCCCGCCCAAATATCAATGGCTAAGCGAAACAGTGTTGAAACAGCTATTACTATAGCCCGCGAAGCCCGGCAAATGCTTGGCGGCATGGGTATTACCGGCGAATACCCTATTATGCGACATATGATGAACCTTGAATCGGTAATAACTTATGAAGGCACGCATGATATCCATCTGCTTATCACCGGTATGGATGTTACCGGACTTGATGCTTTTAAGTAGCAGATAATCAATACGCTTTAGCTTTTAGAAATATCCGTGTTATTCGTACGCAAAAATATTGTTCGTTATAATTATGAGCACTATATTTGTTGCGTAACCACTTAATGTTGTCAACCCCTGATAGCCCTGTTAGTTTAAACAAATTACAGACCAACCATTTAATTTGGCTGGCTCAGGCTTTTCTATTGCTATTTAATTCCTGCACAAACAATGTTAAGGACACAGGCGAATACTCAGAACGGTTCAAACCTATATTTGATACAGTAAGCCTGTACAACGGTGAAAGGTCCCAACCTCAAAAGGGCCTTGAATATCTTGATTCAGCCTATAAAACTATAAAAGAACCTTTTGTAAGCGACAGGTTTCGTTTTTATGCCTTTCATTTTCTTTACCACCTAAAAGCATTGCATGATCCTAAAAAAGCCATGCCTTATGCTGATACCATGCGGGCCACAGCTGCCGAAAGTGTCACTGCCGATCAGCGCATTAAATTGACCGCCGAAGCGAATTTTGCCACCGGAGATGCCTATTCAGACATGGTGAAGTATGACCAGGCTTACCGATATTTTTACAAGGGTTATTCTATCGGCAAAAATGCCATTGATGACGCCATACTGGCCGAATACACTTACCGTATGGGCATGATCATGTTTAAACAGGGGCATTTCAGGGAAGCCGCCAATTATTTTAAGATCAGTCACCGGCAAAGTTATGCCTATGGTGATGACTTTCGTGCATTTTATCAGCGGCAGGAGCTTTTAGACAATATTGGTGAGAGTTATAAAAACAGCGGCGACATTGACAGTGCAAAGCTTTACTTAAACAAAGCGCTTGCTTATATTAATGAAAACAGCTTACGGTTTGCGGAGCGTGCAAATTTGCTTGAGGTTGCCCGGGGCGTTGTTTACGGTAATGAGGGCGATTTGGCATTATTGACCCGTAAATACAGCGACGCAAATGAGTTACTGAAAAAAAGTATTGCTATTAATTTAAAACCGGGTAATGATAACCGCGACGCTGAATTGACCGAAATAAAACTTGCCCGCTTATATTCAATTACCAATAAGCCAAACGAACTTTTTAAATTATTGCAAAGCCTGCGCGATCAACTTGATACTATCAAAAACAATGATGCTGAAATCGACTGGAATAATTTAATGAGTACGTATTATCTGCAGAAAAATGACTACCCAAACAGCCTGCTGTATTTGAAAAACTATTCGGCATTAAAAGATTCGGCATTAAAAAGAACGTCTTCATTAAAACGGACGGATATTAACCAGCAAGAGGCCAGTTTTGACAAAGAAAATAAGATAGAAAGCCTTAAAGGCCATAATACATTGCAGTTGATCTACATCTGTCTTGCAGTGCTTTTTTCAGTAATGGCAGTGATCATTATCTTCCTTGTTTTCCGTAACCTCAGAAGGTCAAAACGGGATGTCGTAGCAATAAAGAAGCTAAACGATCAAATTAAACAACAAAAAAATGACTTAGAAAACACCCTTGAAGAAGTAAACCGCGGAAGCCGTGAGAAGGACCGGATACTGCGGGCTGTTGCCCACGACCTTCGCAACCCGCTTGGAGGCATTGCGTCATTATCCGCGGCAATGGTTGAGGATACTATGAATGAGGGACAAACGGACCTATTCAACCTCATCAAAGAAACTTCCTATAATTCTCTTGAACTTATTAATGAAATTTTAGAGGCGGCAAATACAGCTAATGTTACTTTCAATAAAGAATGGGTTGAAATTAACGGTCTCATTAATAACAGTGTCGATTTGCTGCGGTTTAAAGCAGCCGAAAAAGACCAGGATATCATGCTTAGCCTGGATACTCCTACCGAGCTATTGATAAACAGGGAAAAGATATGGAGGGTGATCAGCAACCTGATCAGTAATGCCATAAAGTTTAGTCCCAGGGGAACTGCTATTTATATTATTGTGAACCAAAAGCAGCTGGGGGTTGAAATATGTGTTAAGGATTATGGTATAGGTATTCCTGATAAGTTACAGCAACAGGTGTTTAATATGTTCACTGAAGCGAAAAGGCCCGGTACCGATGGTGAAAAATCATTCGGCCTCGGGCTTTCCATATGCCGGCAAATAGTTGAAAAACATAGCGGCCGAATCTGGTTAAAGAGCGATCCGGATAACGGTTCAAGCTTTTACGTTTACCTTCCGGCTGAAGTGGCATAAGTTAATAATCGCATCTTACCCTTTAAAAGATTAAAATATTTCATTTTAAGTAATTAATTGGCAATGATCATAAAACAGCTTAATTATTTTGGAAAAATTTCATAGTTTAAACCCTGTTTTATAACCAACATTAAACCTGGCATAATTTTAATATTTGATGTTTATATACAAAGGCTTTAGACAAATACGGCCATCCGGTAATATTAGGGGGTGTTTGTTTTTTGCGTGTTTTTTGCTAATAATCAATTCATGCCGGCAACAGCCAAAGGGATTTCTTTCATCCTCCGCATATAACAAAGCGGTTGATACTGCAACCATAATGTACGATAATGGACATCATAAAGCTGCTGTAGGTTATCTTGATTCAGCCTTCCGTCATTCGAATAATCTTGGTTTTAAACAGGTTTATCACTATTATTTTTTTATCTACACCTATGCCTCTCATATAAAAAATGATAGAAAAATGGCTTTGCTATATGCTGATAGCATGCTTTATCTTTTTGATACCCCCGAAAAAAAACTAAAATTCACGAGCGAGTATGGGCAGGCCCATCTTTCAAAAGGAGATGTATTGTTTGATGAGCATCGTTACAACGAAGCTTACGGCTATTTTTATGAAGGGAAAGTAATTGCCAGCAACAACCTTGATGACTGTACAATGGGTGATTATAGCTACCGCATGGGCATGATCCTGTATAGGCAGGAACATTACAGCCGGGCCGCTGAGTATTTTAAGAAAAGCTTTGATGAAACCAGTTCATGCGAGGGTAAATTCAATTATTTTTACCGCAGGCAGGAGTTACTAAACAATATAGGTTTAAGCTATAGTAAAATGCTAATGAATGATAGCGCCATGTATTTTTACAACAACGCCCTTGATTACATTAATACTAATGCTGTAAGATTTAAAGACCGTCCGCAAATGGGCGAGGTTTCTAAAGGAGTAGTGTACGGCAATATGGCTGATATCAGTATCAGGCAAAAGGATTACAATAAAGCCAAAAGCCTGCTCAAAAAAAGTATTGCTATCAATCTGCGTAAAGGAAACGATAATAACGACGCTCAATACTCCGAACTGAAACTTGCATCGATATATGACAAGCAAAATGCCAGTGATTCTTTAATAAACCTTCTTAATATAATCAGGCTCCAGTTTAACAGCGTTAAAAGCCCTGAAACAAAGCAGGACTGGCACTTATTAATGTCAAGCTACTTTGAGAAGCAAAATGATCATCAGCAAGCCATGATGCATTATAAGCAATATGATGAGCTTAAGGACACCATAACAAATGAAAATAGAAAACTGAAAGAGGCTGACGTTGCAGAACAGGTTAAAAGCCTTGAAAAAGACAATGAATTTAACAACCTCAAGAAAAACAATGAGTTACAGCATGTTTACCTGAGGGTAACCATTGTTTTTGCCCTGATGCTCATTATTATTATTTCCCTGGTATTTTTAAACTGGCAAAAATCAAAAAAGAACATCAAAACGCTTGGTAGTCTTAATGATCAAATAAACCATCAAAACCATCATTTGGAAAACGCTCTCAGTGATTTAAAGCTCAATAGCCAGGAAAAAGATCGCATACTGCGTACTGTTGCACATGATCTCCGTAATCCGATAGGCGGAATAGCCTCTCTAACCAGTGTAATGACCGAAGAAAATTACAGTGACGAACAAAAAGAGCTTTTAAATATTATAAGGGAAACTTCATTTAACTCTATTGAACTGATCAACGAAATACTGGAAGCCACCGAGTCCGCTTCGGCTGTGTTGAATAAGGAGCCCGTTGAAGTTAATGCTTTATTAAACAATAGTGTTGAATTGATGCGCTTCAAGGCTGCCGAAAAACAACAGGTCATCAATCTTGCCTTATTAAGTTCACCTCTTGAGCTCTGCATTAGCCGTGAAAAAATATGGCGGGTAATCAGCAACCTTATCAGTAACGCCATTAAGTTTAGTCCGGAAGGATCAGCTATTTTAGTTATGGCGCTTGAACTGGAAAACGAGATCCAGGTTTCTGTTAAAGATCATGGCATCGGGATTCCCGATAAACTCAAGAGCCAGGTATTCAATATGTTCACCGATGCTAAACGTCCGGGGACCCTGGGCGAAAAATCATTCGGTCTCGGCCTTTCTATCTGCAGGCAAATCATTGAGGATCATAACGGCCGCATCTGGTTTGAGAGCGATACCGAAAATGGCACCTCATTCAACTTCATACTGCCTAAAAGTTAACAGCTTATTTTAAAAATTCAGCATACCATCTGCCCGAGGCTTTAACTGTACGTTGCTGGGTTGCATGATCAACATGGATCAATCCAAAACGGGGATGGTAACCTTCGGCCCATTCAAAATTATCGGTAAGGGTCCATACAAAATAACCGTTAACTTTGCAGCCTTCCTTTTTTGCCTTTAATACCTGTGTTATGTAATCCTTCAGGTATTTCAACCTTTTGGGATCATTTACTTCGCCATCAGTGATCTCATCCGGAAAAGCCGATCCATTTTCAGTAACGATGATCTTTTTAACATTAGGATAGGCATCAAATTTTTTGATCATATGATAAATAGATGGCGGGTAAACTTCCCAGCGCATAGCTGTCAGCTCCACTCCCCTATTTTCGGCCTTAACCATACTGGCGTGGATATAAGGTGTAAAAAACGAATATTTTACAATCTCCCGGGTATAATTCTGAATGCCGATGAAATCAAAATCAAAGCTTAGCTTATCCTTGTCGCCCGGGTAAAAATACTTTTTGAGGCCTTTAAGCGCGGGAAGGTCATCTATCGGGTATCCCATGCCCAACAGGGGTTCAATATATAAACGATTGATCAGCGCATCGGCACGAACAGCCGCGGCCACATCTCTTGGCTTATTGGTAAAAGGCTCTATCTGCGAACAAGAAAATGTTGTACCTATTTGCGCCGTTGATGGCAACAATTTCCGCAGGATCCTTCCTCCTTCGGCAATACTCATGGTAACGTGATGAATGGCCGGGATAAAATTTCTCATGCCACTACGGCCCGGCGCGTGGATGCCGAAGAAATAACCCGCGCCTGTAAACACTACGGGCTCATTCATTACCATCCAGTGCTTTACCCTGTCACCAAAGTTTTGGGCGCAAATAGTAATAAACTCGCTAAACCAGCTAATTGCTTCACGATTTGTCCAGCCTCCATTAATTTCAAGCACATGAGGCAAATCCCAGTGATAAACAGTTAACCAGGGCTCAACACCTTGTTTAATGCAATAATTAATTACCCGGTTATAATGATCAACACCTGCCTGGTTGATTTTTCCGGTACCATCAGGCAATATGCGTGTCCAGGATATAGAGAAGCGAAAATTTGGGATATTAAGTTCTTTGATGAGGTCGATGTCGCGCTCATATAGATTATAAAAATCACAAGCGGTTTGCGCGTGATCGCCGTTCAGGATCTTTCCTTTTTTTGCGGTAAAGGTATCCCAAACGGATAAGCCTTTTCCGTCAACGTCGTGTGATCCTTCTACCTGAAAAGCAGCTGTAGAAACGCCCCATTCAAAGTCGTTGCCAAAAAGATCTTTGCTTAAATGTATTTCCCGGTCAGTAAGTTCCATTAATTTGAGCTACAAAAGCCCAAAAGTGCAATTATATTTATAAATGAAAAATTATAAGTGATAACTTAATGTATGAACGACGAACGCATACTTTTAAGCATCATCCACTGACGGAAATTGATCAGTAGTTTTGAAATATTGACAATGAATTTCATAACCTTGTGTTTTAGCTATAAAATAAAGGTAACAAGCAGATATTTGCTGAATGTGATAACTATGTTATTTAATTGTTAACCAGCGCTTTTACCAAGATACAAAATTGCTTTGGTACTTTTGCTTTAATTGAATAACCTATGAAAATATACTTTTTAAAAATGTTTGGTTATAACCATTTCGCCAATCAGCAGTTGATACAAGCTATGGAAACAGGCGGTTCGCCTGGTATAACCGTGAAACTGATGGGGCACCTGCTCGCTGCAGAGCAGGCCTGGCTTGAAAGGTGTAAACTAATCCCTCCTTCCATGCCTAACTCATGGCCCGAAAATGTTACAATTGAACAATGCAAGCAACAGATTTCTAAACGTTATGAAGCATGGATAGCGTTTTTAAATGAAATAAATGAGGACGATCTTGATAAGAAGATCCCTTATTATAGCTTTACCGGCGACTATTTTGAAACCCAACTGGGCGATATCGTTGCACATGTGCTTAACCATGGTACACATACCAGGGCCCAAATTGGGCAGCAACTGAAGTTTGCAGGCACAAAAACTTTACCTGTTACAGACTATAGTTATTATTTAAGCGTGTTAAACAGCTAAACATTTAGCATATTTGCCAAGTTTCATCACGCTATCAAAACCCATGAAAAAATATCTATTCATAGCCTTAGGAGCAACTTTGATGTTGGCTTGTACCGACACTAAAAAACAAGAAAAAGATCTTTTGAACCAGGTAATTGCCGTACATGATAAAGTAATGGCAAACGACGAGCAATTGATGAAAAACAAAATGTTGCTCGATAGTTTGGTAAAACATGATGTTCCTAATATCAATAAGGATACAGCCCAAGTGTATTTAAAACTGGTTGATGACGCTGATAACGCGATGAGCGATTGGATGCATAAGTTTGATGCCGAAACAAAAGGCAAATCGCACCAGGAAATCATGGATTACCTTGAAGCCCAAAAAAAGCTCATCAGCAAAATAGACACACAAATCAATGTGGCTGTAACAGGCTCAACTAAATACATCACCCAAATACCTGTAAAATAATGAGGAAACTTTGGATAGGCATTATAATATTAATGCTTTTTAATGCCTGCAAATCAAATACAAAAACCACGCTTCCTATATTAGGTTATAAAACACCGGTAACAAAAACTGTTGATGGTAAAATGGTAACTGATACTGAGTATGCCACCATCCCCTCTTTCAAGTTTGTAAACCAGTACGCGGATACAATTACGCAGAAAAACCTGGATGGCAAAATTTACGTGGCCGACTTTTTCTTCACCACCTGCCCTTCCATTTGTCCGGTGATGCACCGTAATATGCTTAATGTATATAAGGAATTTAAGGACGATGATAATTTTAGGATCATCTCGCACACCATCGATCCTAAATATGATACTGTACCTGTATTAAAGCGTTATGCCGATAAATTAGGCATTGCCGGCAATACCTGGTGGTTATTACACGGCGAAAAGGACGATACTTATAAAATTGCCAAAAGCTACCTGCAAAGCGTGTCCGAAAAAAATCCTAAAGGCGAATATATTCACGATGGTTTCTTTATCCTGATAGACAAGCAAAAACGTCTTCGCGGTACTTACGAGGGGACTGATCCGGCAGAAGTAACCAAACTTATAGCTGATATCAAAACCCTTAAAGCCGAACCAGATCAAATTGCCGCTAAATGAAAATAAAGGTAATAGGCGTTATAGCTCTCTTGTTAGTTATAATTGGCGCATCGTGCCAAAGTGATCAAATTGAGTTTAAGCGCTATTACTCCGGAGGGAGCCTGGTTTACCAGCAACATTGCCAAAATTGCCATGGCGATAAGGGGCAGGGCCTGTCGGCGTTAATTCCTCCTTTAACTGATTCTGTCTACCTAAAAAACAATAAAGCAGTACTTGCCTGCTTCGTCAAGAATGGCCTTAAAGGTAAGATAACCGTAGCCGCCCGCACGTTTGATGACGAAATGCAGGCAGATGATATAGCTCCTTTAGAAATAGCCAAAGTGCTTACCTATGTTACTAACTCTTTCGGTAACAAAATGGGAACTGTTACCTTGCAACAGGTTCAGGATGATTTGAAAAATTGCAAATAACTTTTTTGTTCATAGATCATAGATGATGGTTCATGTTTTTTGCTCAGGGTATTTTTTGCCATGAGTTATGAACCATTAACTATAAGCTTTTGCCACGATCTATGAACCATTAACTATGAACTAAACTAATTTCCCTATCTTTACAACTGCAAAACGTTCTATCGCTGCTAATTTTTTAGCGGAGGAAAGTCCGGGCAACATAGAGCATCCTGCTTCCTAACGGGAAGGCGCCGACAGCCGGCGACAGCAAAGTGCCACAGAGAAAATACCGCCCGCTTAGGTGGGTAAGGGTGAAAACGTGAGGTAAGAGCTCACGGCATAACCGGGCGACCGATTATGACGGTAAACCTCAGGAGTTGAAAAACCAAATAGGTCCTGAAAGCGGAGTTGCTCGCTCCCGTATCTGCCGCAAGGCAGGTCGTTAGGATGGGTAGGTTGTTTAAACCTGTTAGCGATAACAGGGCCAGATAAATGATAGAAGTTGCCCTTTAACAGGGCAAAACAGAACCCGGCTTATAGGTTTGCTGCTGTATAACCCCTTGCTGTAAAGCGAGGGGTTTTTTTATGGCATCCATCTATTTTCGATAATTCTTAAAAAACCTGCAAACATTTATCGGGCTTAAACCTTTATAAGCACATTAAAAGTGTTTGTTTTTCTATACAAACCCATATATTAGCAAGCAACAATTACTATCGGTATATAATTACAAAAAATGGCTAAAATTTTAATAATTGATGATGAGCGGTCTATTCGGAATACGCTTCGCGAGATTTTAGAGTATGAAGATTACGAGGTTGAAGATGTAGATAATGGAGTTGACGGACTTCAGTTAATTGAAAAAAAAGACTATGACCTGGTATTGTGCGACATTAAAATGAACCGCATGGATGGTATGGAGGTACTTACCGAAGGCCTTGCCATTAAGCCCGATCTCCCTTTTATCATGATATCAGGGCACGGCACAGTTGAAACCGCTGTGGAGGCCAGCAAAAAAGGAGCGTTTGATTTTATATCAAAACCACCGGATCTGAACCGTTTGCTCATCACCGTTCGCAACGCTCTGGACAGGGGGAGTTTAGTAGTTGAAGCCAAAGTACTCAAGCGTAAAGTATCAAAAGTACGCCCCATTTTAGGCGAATCGCAGGCTATAATTAAGATCAAAGAAACTATTGACCGCGTTGCCCCTACCGATGCGCGAGTATTAGTTACCGGTGCTAACGGCAGTGGTAAGGAACTGGTTGCACGATGGTTGCACGAAAAATCAAACCGCTCAAGTGCGCCTATCATCGAGGTTAACTGTGCAGCCATTCCGTCCGAATTAATTGAAAGCGAATTATTCGGTCATGAAAAGGGCTCGTTTACATCGGCTATAAAACAACGTATCGGCAAGTTTGAATCGGCAAATGGCGGAACACTGTTCCTGGATGAGATTGGTGATATGAGCCAATCAGCTCAGGCCAAAGTATTACGTGCATTGCAGGAAAATAAAATAACCCGGGTGGGCGGCGAAAAGGAAATTGATGTTGATGTACGTGTAGTAGCGGCTACCAACAAGGATTTGCTTAAAGAGATTGAAGCAGGTAACTTCCGTATGGACTTGTACCACCGTTTAAGTGTTATATTGATCCATGTACCCCCGCTTATTGAACGCAAGGACGATATCCCGTTGTTAACCCAAAGCTTTTTAGATGAGATCTGTAATGAATACGGCATGCCGGTTAAAAAGATCTCCGATGCTGCATTAGAGGCGCTTAAATCACTGCCGTGGACCGGCAATATCCGCGAGCTCCGTAATATGGTTGAACGACTGATCATACTTAGCGATAAAATTATTACTGACAATGATGTAAGGGCATTTGCTAACCCATCCGCCCCGACTGTAGTTGGCGCAGGCAGCACTACAGCCCCCGCACCGCAAACAGATTTTGATCAGTTCAATAATTTTCAGGAATATAAGGACTTCGCTGAGCGCGAATACATCAAATTTAAACTGGAGAAAAATAACTGGAACGTTTCAAAAACAGCAGATGACATTGATATTCAACGTAGCCACTTATACAGTAAAATTGAAAAATTTGGCCTGAAGCGCGGCGAATAGCATGAACTTTTGAAATTATTTTAAAAAGCATCGGCAATATGGTTGTCGATGCTTTTTTTATGTTATTATTGTATATCAATAACCTTTATTAACACCATGAAAACCTATTACTTAGCATCTTTTTTATTGCTTGCCCTGTCCTCATGTAGCAATCCACAAAAAGAAACCACAGAAACAAGCCAACCTGCCGGTAAGCTTGACGGAACCTGGCACCTGATATCAAGCAAAAGCATTGCAAAGGGAGATACTACCGTAACTACCCCTCCAAAAGATCAGGAGATGTTTAAAATGTTTAACGCCACAAACTTTGCCTTCTTCACGCATGACCTGGTACACGGTAAAACAGCCAAACCTTTTTATTCGTCAGGCGCTGGCACTTATACCCTATCCGGCGACGATTATACTGAACACCTGGCCTATTGTGATGCACGCGACTGGGAAAACCGGGATTTCAAATTTAAACTCACTGTGAGCCATGATACATTGGTACAAAAAGGCATTGAGAAGATAGATAGCCTGAAAGTTGATCATGAGATTATTGAAACTTATGTAAGGGTAAAATAATAGTTATATCCCCAATATATCCCAAAGCCCATTATTACCGGGCTTTGGGCGTTTCTTATTTCATCCAGGATATCAGGATCTACACTTTGACCAGGTAATGTACCAATATGAATTAAAACGCCCTAAAAAGCACCTGCCCGATTTAACAAAATTTAAATTTACCAATAGCAAAAAGCAATAAAATTCACTTCGGAAAAACTTAGTAGCCTTTAAGGTGTTTTAAAAACGACAACTATTTAAAAACCTATGGCAACTACAATAGTAAAATATACCGACAACTTCCCTGTACTTTATGGTGATGACCGCATAAAC
>Ga0136846_1234698_pt1 | contig 11936 bp, 10 predicted proteins | sample HopSoiMetagenom2_FD_96841 | JGI IMG/M metagenome (GOLD analysis project Ga0136846, IMG submission 96841) | Grasslands soil microbial communities from Hopland, California, USA - 2 Assembly 2016 (version 4) | ecosystem: Environmental > Terrestrial > Soil > Grasslands | place: USA: Hopland... | reverse complement strand
TTTGCTGAAAGATAAAGCCGGCTTTGCCACGCTGATTGACGCGCTTTCCGAGCACTACATTAACCACGATGTCGATCTGGTGCTGGGTATTGAGGCACGCGGCTTCATCTTTGGGCCTGCGCTGGCGTATCGGTTGAATGCCGGCTTTGTGCCTATCCGCAAGCCGCGCAAACTGCCAGCTGAAACGGTGAAATGGACTTACGATCTGGAATACGGCACCGACACGCTGGAAATCCACAAAGACGCCATCAAGCCCGGCCAGCGAGTGATTATTGTGGATGACCTGCTGGCAACTGGTGGAACGGCGAATGCCTGCCTGCAACTTTCGCAGTCACTGGGCGCCAAGGTTGAAGGCATGGGCTTTGTGGTTGAGCTGGATTTTTTGAATGGACGCAAAAAGTTTGAGGGAACGGAAGTGTTTTCATTGTTGCATTATGACAAGTAAGACTAGACGTCGGGTCTTATTGCTGTTTTGCCTTAGCGCCAGTGTCTTCGCGGCAGAATCTGCCCGGACGCCGCGGGAACTTGTGGATCTTTCACGAAGAGTATCCGATCTGTCCACCGTTGGTCCCTATCAACTAAATGCAACCATTGTGCTGAACCCGGGCACCTCCAAAGAGACATCGGGGCGGATCACTATTCTCCGGGACAAAGGGCTTTACCATTCCGATCTAAACCTGCCGGGCTACCGTGAAGGCCGATGGATCAAAGAGAACACGCTTTACATCGTTCGAACCCGGCCGATTCCCTTCCCCCACCTTTTAGTCTTACGGGAACTCGATCAGTTGTGGCGGGTGAATGGGATACCGGACAACATCAACCTCAAACAATCTAAAGAGAAAGATCACGGTAAGCCATTAGAGTGCTTCGAAAGCAATCAAGACGGGCTTAGCAAGTTCTGCTTCGATTCAGCTATCTCAGTACTCGTAAGAGCAAGGGGGTGGAAGGCTGGGGACATCGAATTCCAGGAGTTTGGCACGTTCGAACACAGATATTTTCCGTCCCGAATCATTGTGAAGGAACAAGACAGAAAATTGTTGGAAGTAAGGGACATCACCATCAGCAAGGCAAGCTTCACTCCCGACATGTTTGATCCCCCGGAAGGCACGAGCGGGTTCCCGACATGCGAAGAAATTACTCCGCCGCGAAAGATCAAAGACGTGAATCCGGAAATCCCAATTGAGGACCTGCGGCGGATACGCGAGGCGGTTGTCTATCTCTATGGGTGGGTTGCAGCCGATGGCAGTGTGAGCAATATTTCCGTAGAATATTCTCCCGGCGACTCGTTTACCGAAAGCGCACGCCGCGCTTTCCAACAATGGCGCTACGCTCCGGCGACGTGCGGCGGTAAGACAATACCAACGGAAATTGAAACGCATGTCCTGTACTATGTGCGTTGATCAACAAAAAGAGAGCTGGGTCTAGAGCAACTCGTCAAAAGAGCTAATTAATTAGAGGCTATGAGAAACACCACACTTGCTTCAATACTTTGCTTCAGCTTCATTTTTGCATCAGCCGAACAAGCTCCATCGCCGCAGCAACTGCTGGATGCGGTGCATAAGGCAACCGATCTTGCCTCTGTGGGCCCTTACATTCTTCAGGCCACGTTAATCGTAAATCCCAATGATCCGAAGCTCGAGCGCCGTGGAACGCTGACGATCGTCCGTGATCATGATCGTGCGCGTTTTACGCTGGAGTCAGATGGCCGCACTGAAGAACGTGTCATTTTGGGAGCCAAGCAATACATTCCTCCTGGGCAGGAAACCTTATTTGGCATGGGATTGAAGGACTTTGACTATAGCTGGGACCCAAGCCGGCCACCGCGGTTCGCCACCCGTGAAACCCTCTCCTTTGGCAACGTTCGCAAGCAGAAGATCGAAGGGCATGATGCTTGGTGCTTCGACCAGAAAGCGCCTCAATCAAAAACCAAGCTGTGTTTCGATGCAGCAACGTCAATACTGTTGCACGAGAGTTCAAGCGGGAAGAGCCACAAGGAGTATTCAGACTATTCGTCGCCAGGCATGAGCATGTATCCACAGAAAGTACAAATATTTCGTGAGAGTCTTGCTCCATTCGAGATAGATCACATTTCCATCAAACCAACGCATCCGAACAATGATCTTTTCAAAGTACCCGAAAATGCGATAGAGGTTGAAGAGTGCGATCACGAGAAACCGCCGGTTGCGATAAGTACGCCCGAACCAAGCTTTCCCAAAGGTGCGAGGGATGCGAGACAACAAGCGGTAAGCGTTATTACCCTGATAGTTAACAATGAAGGAAAGGTAGTTTCCGCACAGGCGCTAGGCTCCGACGCTTACGGATTTGCCCGGACTACATTAGACACCGTGAATACGTGGAGATTTAAGCCAGCTACTTGTAATGGTCGTCCGGTAGCAGCGGAAATGAATATCGAAATGGATTTCAGATTGTATTGAAGGCCTAGCAGTTGATTCCCACATTTTCGCGCTCTGTGTTCTTGTAAGCCCAGGCCATGCGTGGTGTGTTGTGGGCGATTCCGAAGCGGCCGCGCTGGTCCAGCAGGATCATGCCGCCGTGTCCGTTGAGCCGATTTTTCAGGTAGGCCATGGCTTCCTGCACTACTGCGTCAGGCGCTCCGCCAGTGCGCACTTTGTCGGCAGCCCACTTGGCTAAGACCAGCTTCATGATGGGTTCGCCCCATCCGGTGCAGGAACTGGCAGCACTTAAATTATCGGCATAGCAGCCGCAGCCGATAAGAGAAGAGTCGCCCACGCGCCCGGGAGCTTTGTTGAGCGTGCCGCCGGTTGATGTGCCGGCAGCGATGTTGCCATTGGCATCGAGCGCGACGCAGCCCACTGTGTCATGGCTGGAGAGTGGGCCGGCAAAAGTGAGGTCAGGATGGCCGGCAGCTTCTTTTTCCTGGGCTTCTTTCAGGCGCTGGACCTCGCGCTCAATCACCAGATCTTGATTGCGGCAAAGCTCCATGCCGTGTTCCTGGGCAAAACGCTCCGCGCCTTCCGCGACAAAATAAACGTGAGGGCTTTTATCCAGCACCAGCCGGGAAGCGCGAATGGGATTGCGAATGCGCTCCACACAGCCAACGCCACCGGCGCGCAAAGTAGCGCCATCCATCATGAGGGCATCGAGTTGCACGCGGCCGTCGCGGGTGAGAAAGCTGCCGCGGCCGGCGTCAAAGGTTTCATCGTCTTCCATGCAGACGATAGCGGCTTCCACGGCGTCCATCGCCGAGCCGCCGCCTTCCAGAACGTGCCAGCCTTTATTCAGCGCCATTTGCACGCCGTGAGTATGGGCTTCAACCATGTCGTCAGGGATGGCCCAGGCGCCGCCGTGAACCACGATTGCAGGGAGTTGTCTCAAAGTGTCTTGGCCCTCAGTGAAACTGCACAAATTTTAACAGAGGGCAGCGGTTGGCTCTTAGCTTTTGGCTCTTAGCTCTTAGCCAGAGGTCCGATGGTCGGGGGATAGGGATCGCACTGCTGGGAACCAAGCAGAAGAAAAGCTTCGCGATAATGAGCTGATTACGAGCCGCGAATCGATGAACATTCTGAAGCCAGCAAATTATGTCGCAAACTTCAAAGCAATTTGTCCGGCGTGATTGGCAGATCACGAACGCGCTGGCCGGTGGCATGAAAGATGGCATTTGCGACTGCAGCGCCGGTGCCGGTGATTCCAATTTCACCAATGCCGCGCGCGCCCATGGAATCAAGCTTGGTGTCCGGGATATCGAGCGCTGAAACGTCGATTTCGCCTATATCGAGATTCACCGGTACGTGATACTCAGACAAGTTGGCGTTAGTGAAGCGGCCGGTGGGCGGATCCATTTGCGTATCTTCAAACAGCGCAAGGCTTACACCCCACACAATGCCGCCGATGAACTGACTGCGCGCAGTTTTGGCATTCATGATTCGGCCTACGTCATAGACGGCCACAACGCGGCGCACGCGAGGCATGACCGTGAGCGGATCAACGGCAACTTCAGCAAAGACAGCACCAAAAGAATGTGAAGAAAACTTTTTGGTATCAAGATCGGGCTTGAGGCTGGCTTTGCCTTCCACCGGCTGATTGCCGTGGCGCGCCAGCAATGCGCGAAAATCTTCCGACTTGCCGGGAGACGACTTGGGGGAAATCTTTCCGTCACTGATAGCAATCTGATCTGCAGCAACGCCATGCACCGGCGATTGCGGGTCTGATGCGGAGAGGCCCAGCAAATTGTTGCGGGCCTGCATGGCTGCATCGTGAACAGTGGGAGTAACGCTGGCCGTGGACATGGAACCGGCGGAGATGGGCGCTGGCGGCAAAGTAGTGTCGCCGATTTTTACGTCGATGAGAGAAGGCGGAACGCCCAGCGCATCAGCCGCAACCTGCGTCATGATGGTATAAATACCGTTGCCGATCTCCTGGGTGCCGGCGGCGACAAGGACGCGTCCGTCGGGCTGGAACTGGACCAAGGCGCTGCAAGGGAGACGTCGCGCGGGATAGGTTTCCGTGGCCATGCCCCAGCCCACGAGCAAGTCGCCATCACGCATGGAGCGCGGCTCAGCGTTGCGTTTGGCCCAGCCAAATTTTTCTGACGCGCGCTTGTAACGCTCACGCAGACTTTTTTCAGTAAATGGATTGTTGTCACTGGGATCAACCTCAGCATAATTTTTGAGCCGCAGCTCCAGCGGATCCATCTTGAGCTTGTAGGCGAGTTCGTCCATGGCAACTTCAAGCGCATAGGTTCCGGTAGCGACGCCGGGAGCGCGGTCATAGGTCGGCGTGCCTAGGTTCATCTGCACCAGCCGATGAATGGTCTGCACGTTGGCACAGTCATACATTACGCGCGTGGCAAATGCCGAAGACTCAAGATAATCCTCAATCATTGAAGTGTTCGCATGCACTTCATGCTTGATGGCCGTGAGTTTGCCCTCGCGGGTGGCGCCCAGGCTCAGCTTCTGGTGCGTACGCGGACGCGCGCCAACCATGCCAAACATCTGTGGACGCTCCGTCACCAACTTCACCGGACGCTTTACCTGCTTTGCCGCCAGCGCAGCAAGCACCGCAGGGGCCCAGGTCTGGCCCTTACAGCCAAAGCCTCCGCCGACGAAAAGAACGATCACGCGCACGTTGTCTTCAGGGATGCCGAACATTTTTGCCACGTAGCTTCGCCGATTGGTTACGGATTGCGTTGTGTCATGCAGCGTGAGCTTGTCGCCATCCCATTGCGCGATGGCAGCGTGCATCTCCATGGGATTGTGATGGTGGATCGGCGTGGTGTACGTCTCTTCAACTTTCACTTCGGCCTGGGCGAGTCCTGCATTTACGTCTCCCCATCCGGCATCGCCGGGTTCGCCGTTGTGTTCTCCGGGATACGATTGCGGGAAGCCTGCTTCAAAATCGAGCTTGGCCGGCTTGGTGTCATAGCGCGTGCGGACGAGTTGGGCCGCGTGCTGTGCCTGCTCCAGTGTTTCCGCGACCACAATCGCGATAGGCTGGTTCTGGTAATACACGTTTGTATCTTGCAAGACGGTGATGCGGCGCTCTGCGCCGGGCAGGCGTTGCACGTTGCGCGGCGTGATGACGGCAAGCACGCCCGGCGCTTTTTCTGCGGCGGAGGTATCCATGCCGGCAATCTGGCCGCTGGGAATTGTGCTGGTAACCATTACGGCGTAAGCGAGCTGCGGGATTTCAAATTCAGCGGTAAATTTTGCCGTGCCGGTAACCTTCTGTTTGCCGTCAACGCGAGTGAGCGGCGATCCAATAATGCTCATGCCACACCTCCTGCCAGCGTGAGCGCGCGCACAATCGTGTGTTTGGCCAGTTCGATTTTGTATGCGTTCTGCTTTAGCGGCTGCGCGCCGTTGAGAGCCTCAGTGGCTGCGGCTTCAAACGTGGCGGCGTTTGGCTGCTTGCCGGCTAACAGTGCTTCGGCTTTTTCTGCTCGCCAGGGCTTATGTGCAACTCCGCCGAGTGCGATTCGCGAGCTTTTGATCGAGCCGCTTTGCATTTCCAGCGCGGCAGCTACAGAGACCAGGGCAAAGTCATAGCTGGCGCGATCACGGATCTTTAAATAATGAGAGTGCGCGGCGTAGGGAGACTGCGGCAGATCAATGGAGAGAATCAACTCGTCGGGTTGCAGGTTCGTGTCCACCTGCGGCGTGGTTCCCGGCAAGCGATGAAAATCTGCAATGGGAATCATGCGTTCGCCCTTTGGTCCGCGCACGCGGACTGACGCGCCGAGCGCGGCCAGAGCGACTGCCATATCAGAGGGATGTACGGCGATACATTGCTCACTCGCGCCCAGAATGGCGTGGCGGCGATGGATGCCTTCGCGCGCACCGCAGCCAGTTCCCGGCGAGCGCTTATTGCACTTGGGAAATGCCGGGTCCATGAAGTAAGGGCAGCGCGTCCGCTGCAGCAGATTGCCGCCATTTGTGGCCAGGTTGCGCAGCTGCGGCGAAGCGCCGGAGAGAATGGCCTGCGAGAGCAGAGGATAATTTTTTCGCACCAGTGGATGGTTGGCTGTGTCACTGTTGCGCGCCAGTGCGCCCAGGCGAAGGCCTCCGCCTGGGATGGCTTCAATGTTGGTGAGCGGCACGCGATTGATATCAACCAGCCGCGAGGGAGTTTGCACGCCGTTCTTCATGAGGTCGATCAGGTTGGTGCCACCGGCAAGAAACTTCGCGTCTTTGCCGCTTACGATGGCGTCAATCGCAGCCTGTTCCTGCTCTGCCCGCTTATATTCAAAAGAGTTCATGATTTTTTCCTCACGCGCCTTCGCGTTTTTGCGGAGAATGAACTTCCTCGATCGCCGCCACAATTCCCGGATAAGCACCGCAACGGCAGATGTTGCCGCTCATGCGCTCACGAATTTCGTTTGTGGTCAGATCAGCGGTGCCGATTTTTCGCAGATCGGCGGTGACGTAACTCGCGTCGCCGCGCCTGGCTTCCTGTAAAAGCGCGACGGCGGAGCAAATCTGCCCCGGCGTGCAGTAGCCGCACTGGAATCCGTCATGCTCCAGGAACGCCGCTTGCACCGGATGCAGCTGATCGCCCTGGGCCAAACCTTCTATGGTTGTGATTTGCTCGCCTTCATGCGTCACCGCCAGCGAGAGACAGCTATTGATGCGTCGGCCATTGGCCAGAACGGTGCATGCGCCACACTGGCCGTGATCGCAACCTTTCTTTGTGCCGGTGAGTTGTAGCTTCTCACGGAGAAGATCAAGCAGCGTGGTGCGAGGGTCGAGCGTGAGCTGTTGCTGCTTCCCATTAATGGTGAGTTGCAGCGGGATATTGCCGGCCTCAGCTGCGGGCTGCTCGACTTCTGTGACTGTGACGCCGCTACCGTGGATGGGAAAGCCCATGACAGCGCCTCCGGTAAGAATGCCGGCGGTGGCGACAAATTGGCGGCGGCTGAGGGACCAGCGATAGATCGGGCGCTGCGGCTGTATCTCCTTATATATAGTCTCGGGCTGTGGGGCCTTGTGATCCACTTTGCCTCCTCGCGCAGGGAGATTCCAACCGAAATTAGATGCGAGCGGCGGAAAAGGTGATGACAGGGCGTGGCAAGAACGATTTCTGTGAGAACTCCCTGAATCTGCATGCTTGCTGCAGACATTTTCGGGATGTTTCGACTTGCCCTCGCGGCTGCTCGTGCTTCGCTCAACATGACAGGGATAGAGGGATTCGTGGAAGCGTATAGAGCAGCGGAGCCGGTCCCTCGCTCAGCCACCCCAGCCCGCGCAAAACCGGCGTGGTCCGGGGACCCCGGCTCGCGGCGCTCGGGATGGCAGGTCGTTGCTACCGCGCCACAGCCGTAACCAAATCCATTTGTTTCTTTTTCTGCGTTTCCACGGCAGAGAGGTCAGGCTCAAAGCAGCGGCGACAGCGGGCTTCATACATTCCGGCTGCGCCCACGACGATGAGGTCTTCGTTGGCGATCAGCCGTTGTGTGTGCTTGGCGGGATTGCCGCACTGCATGCAGATGGAAAGCGTCTTGGTGATTTCGTCGGCCACGGCGAGCAGCTCAGGCATGGGATGAAAAGGGCGGCCGAGATAATCCGTATCGAGGCCAGCAATGACAATGCGCTTGCCCATATCCGCAAGGCGGACGACAAAGTCGATCATGGCTTCGCCTAGAAATTGCGCTTCATCAATGCCGATGACCTCGGTCCGCACATCGAGCTTGGCCTGGACATCCATGGCGTTGCTGACGGCCTCGGCGTGGATGCGGCCGTCATCGTGAGAGACAATCTGGTCGCTGGCATAGCGCTGGTCAATGATGGGCTTGAAAATCTGCACGCGCTGGCGCGCAATTTCAGCGCGACGCAGCCGGCGGATCAGCTCTTCACTCTTGCCGCTGAACATTGGCCCACAGATCACTTCAATCCAGCCCAGATTTCCCCGCATTGGGTTCATTGAAAAAAGCTCCTAGCTTCCAGCTACTGGCTCCCAGCCTCGATACTCATCATCAAGCATTCACAGCGGCCAGCTTGCTATTCATAAATTTGTTAAATTCCTCAAAGTTTGCAAAAACTTCCGTGGCGCAGCCGAGCAGCCAGCCGCTGATTTGTTCCACCGGAATCCCGCAAATCAAATAAACGGGAATGCCCATGCGGTGCGCGAAGGTCAACTCGCCTTGGGTGCCCGCTCCGCGTCCGGCGTACTGGTCCCAGTAGCAGACAATCGCGTCACAGCGGTGCTCTATCAAATCAAGATCGTAGGCAATAATTTTCTGGATCGTCCGGCGAAAGCGCGGGAGATCGCTTTGCTTCCATGCGCGAAACTCGGTGGCTTCAACGGCGCTCAGGTTCTTCATCTCGTCTTCGGCAGGATCGTAAATCTCATGTCCCAGGGCCTTGAGGGCGGGAGTGATCTGTGCGCGCCAGCCTTTGCCAAGATCAGGAGAGTATTCGATGGAGCCTGCAAGATAGAAAAACATGAAAGGCGATTGTCAGCGATTCGGGGTTGCAGGTCAACGCAGATTTGGCGAGGTTTGGGACGAGTTTTCCAGAGGTTTTCCTATTTTTTACCGCAAAGGACCAAAGGACGCAAAGGTCGCAGAGGAAAGCCAGCGAGTCTCTTGTGGCCCTACAAACCCCCATTTGGCTATAGGGGCCTCTCGCTACGCTTCGAGGTTTCAGAAAATTACCACAAAGGACGCAAAGGTCGCAGAGGAAAAGCAGGGAGTCTCTTGTGGCCCTACAAACCCATTTGGCTATAGGGGCCTCTCGCTTCGCTCGAGGGTGACTACTCGTACTTCAGCGCACGCAACGGCTCAATGTTCATTGCGCGGCGGGCGGGAATGTACGACGCCACCAGGCCGACGGCGGCCAGCAGCAACGCTACTGAGACGAGCGTGACGGGATCGGAGGGAGAGACGCCGACGAGCAACGATCCAAACCCACGAGCGGCAAAAAAGCTTAGAACCAGTCCGGCAATCAAGCCTGCTCCGACCAGGATGAAGCCCTGGCGCAGCACCATCTTCAATATGTCAGCGCGGACAGCGCCCAGGGCCATGCGCACGCCAATCTCATGTGTTTTTTGCGATGCCACATAAGAAATGACGCTGTAGACTCCCACAATCGCCAACACCAGACCAAGCAGCCCGAGCACTACGGTAAAGCGGCTGCCCATGCGGAAAAGAAAGAAACCGTTGACGCCTCCCAGCGATTGCTCCATGGTTTGCACGTCGGTCAGGGGAAGTCCGGGCGCAAGATTGTGTATCTGCTGCTCCACAACGGGGATCAGCGCTTCCGGCGCGCCGGCGGTGCGCAGTTGCAGCGTCACAAACGAGCGGAAGTTTTGTGCAAAAGGCTGGTAGTAATAAAGAGTGGTCGTATCCACCGGATCGGTGTACTTGCCCTGCTTGACGACGCCCACAACTTCAATGAACGGGCCGGATGGAGCTGTGTCACTGAAGCGCTTGCCTATGGCGTCCTGCCCGGGCCAGAGCTTATTGGCCACGGCTTCACTCACCACAGCTACTTTCGGAGTTTTAGCGGTGTCTTGATCGGTAAAGAGCCGTCCGCGCAACAGAGGGATGCGCATGGTGGTGAAGTACGCGGGATCCACCACGTTATAAAGAGCAGAAGGCGCGGCTTCTTTGCTGGATGGAGTCTGACCTTCGGCGAATATATGGCCGCCTTCATTGGAATATCCCATGGGAATGCTTGCAGCTATGCTCACGGACTCCACTCCGGGCAGCACACGGGCGCGGTCTTCCATTGCGCGGAAAAACTGCTCCGTGCGCGGCTGGTCAAAGCCGATGGTGCGAGTTTCCATGGTGAAGTTAAGAACGTTGTGCGGATCAAAACCAAGATAAGTGTGTTCAGCATTCTGGCTGCTGCGGACAAACAGGCCCGCGACTACCAGCAACATCAGAGAGACGGCGACCTGCGCCACAACGAGCACATTTCGCAGTTTGGATTTGCCGGAACCCAGGATGCCGCGGCTGCCTTCATGCAAGACCTGGTTGAAGTCTGACCGCGCGGCGCGCCATGCAGGAGCCAGACCGACAAGCAATCCCGTGATCAAAGCGATGGCAAGACCAAAGCTGAAGACGCGCCAGTCAAAACTAAAATCGAACTGGATGGGAATGTCAGCCACTGCAATGTGGATGGAGCTGATTAACCGTGTGGCCCACACGCCAACCACTGTCCCGAGGACTGCTCCCATCAAAGCCAGCAGCAGGCTTTCCGTAAGCAACTGGCGGACAATGCGGCTGCGCGCCGCGCCAAGAGCGGTACGCACGGCAAGTTCACGCTCACGCGCCGTGGCGCGCACCAAGACAATATTGGCAACGTTGGAACAAGCCAGCAGCAACACCATTCCGGCCAGTACCATAAACAATATGCCGACGATCAGCATGCCGTTGGAAGGATCAGGGTCGGGACGCGCGAGCCTTTCCGGATAGAGATGGTAGGTTATGCCTTTGTGCGTTTCCGGAAATGCCTGGTTCAGCCGTTGCGCTACCACGTTGGCCGAAACCTGGGCCTGCTGCCGGGAAACGCCGGGCTTCAATATGCCGAGAAGTTTTACGTCGCCGTCACTCCGTTCGGTCCAGTAATCATCTTTTTTATTGCCGGTGATCCACAACATCCTCATGCCAAATGGTAGATAAGCCTGCATGTCAACCAGTGCATAGGTTCCATGAAAGCCTTCCGGCGTGACGCCAATTACAGTGACGGGGTGGCCATTCATCTTTATCTGCTGGCCGACTATGGAAGGATCGCCGTTGAAGCGTTTTTTCCAGTACGCATGGCCAAGCACAACAACATTTTCAGTGCCGCGCTTTTCCGTGTCCGCGCCGTAGAGCAAACGTCCCAGGGCGGGTTTGAGTCCCAGGGCCTGGAAAAAGTTTGCACTCACATAGCTATAAAGGACGGGCTCAACTTTGCCCTGATGCTCCATGCCGGCCAGGCTCAGCGTATAGCCAAGAACGTCAGAGAATCCGTCGGCCTGGCTGCGAATATCCTGGAAGTCAGGAAAAGGAAACTGGCCGAAAGAGTTGGCAGCGCCCTGTGCTCGTCCATCGAAAACGACCAGCCGATCAGCATTGGCCACCGGCAGAGGCCGAAGCATGAGTCCATTGACGGCGCTGAAAATGGTGGTGTTGGCGCCAATGCCCAGAGCAAGCGTTAAGGCCGCGACCGTGGTCATGGCGGGATTCTTCAACAGCATGCGCATGCCGTAACGGATGTCCTGGATCAAGGTTCTCATTGCGCCCTCCGGAGGCGGAGCTGAATGTGCGGAAATAATGACAGTGGCAATTCAATGCCCGAATCGGGAAAAGCAGCCCAAGCGGTTGAATGCCTGATAGATATACGCTTTGGCCGGGGCAGCGGTTCCGTATTTCTGGTGTTCGATTCCGAACAGCCGGGTGACGGAAACGAACAGAACAGCGGTATGATCTTTGATTTTCTGGGATTCAGATGAAAAGAATGGCTTGCGGCATT
>Ga0136846_1216109_pt1 | contig 11936 bp, 11 predicted proteins | sample HopSoiMetagenom2_FD_96841 | JGI IMG/M metagenome (GOLD analysis project Ga0136846, IMG submission 96841) | Grasslands soil microbial communities from Hopland, California, USA - 2 Assembly 2016 (version 4) | ecosystem: Environmental > Terrestrial > Soil > Grasslands | place: USA: Hopland... | reverse complement strand
GTAAGCCCCTGTAATTTCTTGGCGCGCCCGAAAGGATTCGAACCTCTGACCCCCAGATTCGTAGTCTGGTGCTCTATCCAGCTGAGCTACGGGCGCGGATCGGTTGAGGCAGCGCCTCAAAAGCCGAAAAGCCGGCTTTTAAGCCGGCCCGCCGCTCCTTACCGGGTCACCCCCGGGTTGGCAAGAACGGCCACCTCGCCGTCATTTTAGAGTGAGGGGGTGCCGCGCGGCTCTATCGGCCTCACGTCAAGACCGAGTATCTCCTCCAACAGCTTCGCGCCGGCGAGCAGCTTCGCCTCGCCGTTCGCCGGCGCGACGATCTGCAGTCCGACCGGCAGATGCTCGCGCGTGAAACCGCAGGGCAGCGATAGGGCGCAGGCGCCGGTAAGCGTGATCGCATAGACGATCGCCAGCCATTCCACGTAATTCGCGAATTTATGGCCGTCGCATTCCTCGACATAGCGATGGCCGATCGGGAACGGCGGCACGATCGTCGCCGGACAGAGGAGGAGATCGTAATCGCGCAGGAATGCATCGAGCCGGCGAGCCAGCTCGGCGCGCTGATGCTCGGCCCGCACGATATCGCGCGTCGTCAGCTTTAAGCCCTCCTGAATGTTCCAGACGCTTTCCGGCTTGAATTTGTCGGGGTGCGCGTCAAGCAAATGCGCGTATTTCAGCGCAAAGTCGCGTGCGCGCAGCACATGAAAAGATTCGTGCGCTTCGGAAAAATCGGGATGCGCTTCCTCGACGATCACGCCGGCCTCAGTAAACCGCATCGCCGCGGCGCGCGTGAGCTCGGCAACCTGCGGATCGACTGGCGTGATGCCGAGATCGCGCGAATAGGCAACGCGCTTCGGCTTCCATCCCGATTGCGTCGCATCCACAAAAGATTGTGCGGGCCGCGGCTTCGACAGCATGTCGCGGCTGTCCTCGCCGAGCATCGCATCGAACATCAGCGCCATATCAAGAACATTGCGCGCCATCGGGCCTTCCACGCTGAGCGTCGGATCGACGGTATAGCGGCGTGTAGAGGCGACGCGGCCGACAGTCGGGCGCATGCCGACAATGCCGCAAAAGCTCGCGGGATTGCGTAAGGAGCCGCCCACATCGGAGCCCTGTGCGAGCCAAGCCATACCGGTTGCGAGCGCCGCGGCCGCGCCGCCGGATGAGCCCGCGGCGGAGAGCGCGGTGTTCCACGGGTTCAACGTCGCGCCGAACACGTCGTTGAACGTGTTCGCGCCGGCGCCAAATTCCGGCGTGTTGGATTTGGCGTAGATGATCCCGCCTTCGACTTCGAGGCGCTCGACGGTGAGGTCGCTCGTCTCAGGCACAAAGTCGGCACAAATGCGCGAGCCTGACGTTGAGCGCACGCCGGCGACATAGGTCAGATCCTTGATAACCACGGGGATGCCCGCGAGCAAGCCGCGCTCGGCCGCGGGTTTCTGCATCAGGTGGCGCGCATGATCGCGGGCGCGGTCGAAGCAAAGCGTCGGCAGCGCGTTGATTTTTTTGTCGCCCGATGCGATGCGCGCATCCAGCGCATCGAGGAGATCGAGCGGCGTGATCTCATCTTTTCGCAAACGCGTGACGAGGTCCGTCGCGCGGGCGTTTATCAGCTCATTCATGCGATGTCATTCGGCGGCGAGGTCTCTGGCCAGGCGCGCCACGAGCCGGCGCGCCACTTCATCCTTATCGAGTGTCGGCCAGGAATCGATGCCGTCGCGGGTCACGATGTGAATCGTATTCGTGTCGCCGCCCATAATGCCGGTCGACGGCGACACGTCGTTGGCGACCATGATGTCGCAGCCCTTCGCGTCGAGTTTTTTGCGCGCATGCGCGAGCACGTCGTTTGTTTCTGCGGCGAATCCCACCACGATTTTCGGCCGCCCATGATTGCGATGGGCGATGGTGGCGAGAATGTCGGGATTTTCGACGAGATTGAGTCTCGGCGCACCGCCATTGCTTTTCTTTATCTTGGAGGCGCCGGTCTGCGCCATGCGCCAATCGGCGACGGCAGCTGTCGCAACAAAGATGTCGGCGGGCAAGGCCGCGTCGACGGCATCAAGCATGTCGCGCGCGGTCTCAACATGCTTGGTTCGCACGCCGGCCGGATCCGGCAGGTTCACCGGTCCGCTGATCAGCGCGACATCGGCGCCCGCTTCCGCTGCGGCGCGGGCAATCGCATGCCCCTGTTTGCCGGACGAGCGATTGGCGATGTAACGCACGGGATCGATCGGCTCGTGCGTTGGGCCTGAGGTAACGACGACGCGCTTGCCGGCAAGCGCGCCGTTTGTTCCGGCCGACCACGCGCCAATGCCGGGCGGCAGGGGAATCGCGGTCCGGCATTCGAGCGCCGAAGCGATCGCCGCGACGATTTCCATGGGCTCGGCCATCCGGCCCGGACCGTATTCGCCGCAGGCCATATCGCCGTCATTGGGTCCGACGAAGAGCACGCCATCATTCCGTAAGGTCGTGAGATTGCGCTGCGTCGCCGGATGCAGCCACATGCGCAGGTTCATCGCGGGAGCGGCGAGCACTTTCTTGTCGGTCGCGAGCAGGAGCGTCGAGGCGAGGTCGTTGGCGAGGCCGTTGGCGAGTTTGGCGAGCAGGTCCGCTGTCGCCGGCGCGATCACGACGAGATCGGCGTCGCGCGACAGTTCGATATGCCCCATCTCGGCCTCGTCTGTCAGCGAGAAGAGCGCCTCGTAGACTTTGTCGCCGGAAAGACTTGCGACCGAGAGCGGCGTCACGAACTCGGTGGCCGCCTTGGTCATGGCCGCACGCACACTCGCGCCGCGCTCGCGCAGGCGGCGGATCAGGTCGAGCGTCTTGTAGGCGGCGATGCCGCCGCCGATGACAAGAAGGATGCGTTTGCCGGAAAGCGGGGTCATGGACGATCGCGTGAACTTGGGGTCAAGTCGCGCCGCTGTCCACTGGCGAGGGGAATCATGCCGAACAAGCCGAAGCCGCGCGTGCTCCTCGCCGATGTCGACGGCACGCTCGTCACACAGCAGAAGGAGCTGACAGAGGAGGCGCTTGCCGCGGCGCGCGAGCTGCGAGCGGCCGGCATCACCCTGGCGCTGACCAGCGGCCGCCCGCCGCGCGGCATGGCGATGCTGATCAAGCCGCTGGAGCTGACCGGCGCCATCGCCGGCTTCAATGGCGGGCTGTTCGTCAACCCCGATCTCAGCGTCATCGAGAGCCATCCGCTCGGTCCGAAGGTGGCGCGCGAGGCGTTGGAACTGATCCTGAAAGCCGGGCTCGACGCCTGGGTCTATAGCGAGGACGAGTGGCTGATCCGCAACAAGGACGCGCCGCATGTGGCGCGCGAGACCTGGACGGTGAAGTTCGAGGCGAAAGTCGTCGGCAATTTCACCGACGAACACCTGTCGCATGCGGTGAAGATCGTCGGAATTTCCGACGATCACGACCTTGTCGCCACGACCGAAACCGCCGCGCAGCAGGCGCTCGGCCGCCGCGCCAGCGCGGCCCGCTCGCAGCCCTATTATCTCGATGTCACGAACCCGGAGGCCAACAAGGGCGGGGTCGTGCGCATGCTGGCGCGCACTCTGCAGGTCGATCCGGAGGAAATCGCCACGATCGGCGACATGCCGAACGACGTGCTCATGTTCAAAGCAGGAGGCCTCTCCATCGCGATGGGCAATGCCAGCAAGGAGGTGCAGGGGGAGGCCGACGCGGTCACCGACACCAATGAGGCGGACGGCTTCGCCAAGGCGGTGCGGCGGTTAGTCCTGGCTTAACAATACGCGGGACTGTGGCCGCCTTTCCGGTGTAAACGTCGGCCATGAAGGCGATGCGCGCAGTCTGGCCCGCGGCGCCCCTCGTTGCGGACGAGCGGCTGCGCCTGCTGCCGCGCGCGTTGCACGCCAGAGGCATACCGGGGCGCGAGAGGATGGCCGCGCTCGCGGTCATCCTGTTCGTCCACGCCGCGCTGATCGCGTTCATTCTGTACCGCGATCAAGCCGATCGCTTCGAGGTGCAGCCAGAGCAGGAAATCCCGGTCGAAGTCGTTGCCGAACTCCCGCCGGACCCAGCGAAGCCGCCGCCCCAGCCGCAACCCGAGCAGAAGCCGGAAGAAAATTACGACAAGCCCGCCTACAGCGCGCCGCGCGCTGCGACCGAGACCGCCACCAATCAGTCGGGCGCGCAGAACAAGACCGAGGCGCTGCAGGCGCAATCCAAGGCACAGGACGGCGCGCCGGTCGCCGCCAATGACGCCGCCCCGGCGCCGCAGGTCACCACGTCCGCGTTGCGTGGCGCCGCGGCGGAGCAGGTCGCGGACGACGAGGCCGAGCCCCTCGACGCGGCCAGTCCGCTGCCCGACGCATCACCAGGTCAGGCGCCGGCGAGAACCAGGGCCGAACAGAATGCGGAGACCCAAACGGCAACGCAGTTTCCGGCGAAATCTGCTTTTCCGCACGTGAGCTTCATGGCGATGACCATGCCCGCGACTTTGAACGGCGGCGATGAAGACAATCGCTTCATGTCGAATATCTTCGCCAAAATCCTGAGCAAGAAGCGCTATCCGAAGAGCGCCGCCACGCGGCATGCGACCGGCATCGTGATGGTTTCGTTCATCATCGATAGCGGCGGCGGCCTCGTTTATCAGACGCTGGCACGCTCAAGCGGCCACGCAGACCTCGACGCCGAAGCGATGGCCGCGGTGAAAGCGGCGGCGCCCTATCCGCCGCCACCACCGGGCGCGCCACAGAGTCTGCTTGCGACACTGAAATTTTAGCTTGCATGGCGCGCCAGTTCATCCTCGGCAAGAACGGCCCCGTCAGTCGCAGTAAGGGGGCGGCAAATCGCCATTTTCCGTTGCGATGGGTTCAGAGATGGAGGGGACCCAGCCAAGCCTCGCGCCTTTAGTCCTCGTTCCCGCGGACTGGCAGCGCTATCTGCCGCCGCGGGCCGTGCGTTCGGCCGCGTCGCGGCTGAGTTTTTCAGCCCTCGTGACGCTCTTCTTCGTCGCTCATGCCGGCGTGATCGCCACCCTGTTGTATGAGGACAAATTCGGACTGGGGAACCCTGCACAAATTTCGCAAGAGGAGATTCCAGTCGAGGTCGTTGTTCTCGAACCGCCAAGGAAAGAGCCAAAGCCGCCGTCTCCGCCACCCCGGCCGGAGGAGCAGCCACGGCAGGTGAAAGAGGATTTCGAAAAGCCGGCAATGAGTGCGCCCCGCAAAGCCGCCGAGACGCTCGACACAAAGGGAATTGAGGAGAAGACAGCCGCGCCGCAAGCAACACCAAAACCACAGGACGGCCAACGGGCGCCCGCAAGCGCGTCACGTGTTGCGCCCGCCTCCGCCGCACCGACGACGAAAGACGCCCTCAGTGCTTCATCGGAAGCGCCTAACGCAGAACCGATCGGCAAGGCCGGACCCGAGAACGATGGCAAGCCCGACCACAGACATACTAGAGCGGATCGAAAGACGCTCACCAATACCCTGCGGCAGCTGTCGACCACGAGCCTTTCCGATTTCAGTTTTGGGCGCACGACCAAGGCCGCACCGATTACCGGCGGTTTGGAAGACAATCGCTATCTCGCCAACGTCTTCGCAAAGATCATGAGCAAGAAACAATATCCTCGCGGGTTTGCGGCGACTCCCACAAAGCGATTCGTGACGATCTCTTTTGTGCTCGATGATTCAGGACGCGTCGTCTATCAAGCGACCTCGAAATCGAGCGGCGATCCAGCAATCGACAGCGCAGCGGCAGCAGCAGTGAGATCAGGCGCTCCGTATCCCCCGCCGCCGTATGGACTGCCGCACAGCCTGATCGCCAACATTGAGTTTTGACGCGAGCTGGCCGCTCTTATCTAAATACCCACCACACCAAGACCGCCGCGATAATCCACCAGGCGATATGCCCCCAGAAAGCGCGGCGCGCCTCCGCGGCGCCGATCGCCTCGATCGACCGCAAGGATAATGGAAAGACGTGCTCGACCATGTCGTCGAGCTTTTGCAAGACGCGCTCGGCGCGCTCTAAAGTATCCGGCAGATTGGCCGTCACGCGCCGCAGCACGCTCAAACCGCGCCCGGCATCTTTAATGAATCCGCCGGGCCCAAGATTCTGTTCGAGCCATTCGCGTACAACCGGCTCGGATGCCGACCAGATATCGAGCTTCGGATCGAGCGAGCGCGCCACACCTTCGACGACGACCATCGTCTTCTGCAGCATGACCAGCTCGGTGCGCGTATGCATGTCGAATAAAGCGGTGATCTCGAAGAGAAGCGTCAGCAGTTTCGCCATCGAAATCTGATCGGCGGTGCGCGAATGGATCGGCTCGCCGATCGCGCGCAAAGCCTGTGCGAAATTCTCGACGGGGTAAGTCGGCGGCACGTAGCCCGCCTCGTAATGCACTTCGGCGACGCGCAGATAATCGCGCGTGATGAAGCCATAGAGGATTTCGGCCAAAAACCGCCGCTCCTTGACGCCGAGCCGGCCCATAATGCCGAAATCAACGGCGACGAGCCGGCCGTCGCGATCGGCAAAAAGATTCCCCTGGTGCATGTCGGCGTGAAAAAAGCCGTCGCGCACGGCGTGGCGCAGGAAGGATTGCAGCACGGCGCGGCCGAGCGCGGGCAGATCGAATCCCGCCGCCTCGAGGCGTGGAATGTCGGAAAGCGGAATGCCCTCGATCCATTCGATCGTCATCACTTCGCGCGCGGTGCGGTCCCAGTCGACGCGCGGCACATGGAAGTCCAAATCTTTGGCCGTGGTCTCGCCGAATTCGGAGGCCGCCGCGGCTTCGAGCCGGAAATCCATTTCCATCCGCACCGAACGGGCGAGCGTGTCGACGACGCCGACGACCTTCAGCCGGCGCGCTTCAGCGAAATAGCGCTCGGCCAGGCGCGCGGCGAAATACATGTCGGAGAGGTCGCGGCGGAAGCGCCGCTCGATGCCGGGCCGCAGAATTTTGATGGCGACCTCACGCTCGCCTTCGGAATAGACGGCGCGGGCGCGGTGCACCTGTGCGATCGAGGCGGCGGCGACCGGCTCGCCGAACTCGCTGAACACGAGCCCGAGCGGCACCCCGAAAGCGGCCTCGACCGCTGCCACCGCTCGCTCCCGCGGGAACGGCTCCATGCGGTCCTGCAGCGCTTCCAGCGCGCGGGCGACCTGCGGACCCACGACGTCCGGACGCGTCGCCAGGAATTGCCCGAGCTTCACATAGGACGGGCCAAGACGGGCGATCGCAACCGCGATGCGTTCCACGCCGTTGCCCTTGCCGCGACGGTTGACCAACCGCGCAAGCAGGATCGGCACGTGCGCCGGCGGCGGCAGGGCGGCCGGATCCACATCGGCGAAGACGCCTTCGCGCGCCAGGAGGAAGCCCGCCCGGGCGAGCCGGATCGAATGACCGAGCGCGAAAAACATCCGCTCAGAGCTTCCAGGCCGAATGGATGGCGACGATGCCGCCGGAGAGCCGCTGGAAGGTTGCGCGTTGCAGCCCCGCCGCGGCAATCATGTCGCGGAAGCGATCGGCATGCGGGAAGCGGCGAATCGATTCGACGAGATAGCGGTAGGCGTCTCCGTCGCCGGTGACGAGCTTCCCGAGGGCGGGGATAGCGGTGAAGGAATAAGCCTCGTAGATCCGGTCGAGCAGCGGTACGTCGACATCCGAGAATTCGAGGCACAGAAAGCGGCCGCCGTGCTTCAAGACGCGGCGGGCCTCGGCGAGCGCGCGGTCGATCCGCGGCACGTTACGGATGCCGAAGGCAATCGTATAGCAGTCGAAGGAATCGTCCGGGAACGGCAGGTCCTCGGCATTGCCGGTGACAAAGTTAACGCGCTCGCCACCCGGCATATGCGCCGCCCGCTCCCGGCCGACACGCAGCATTTCCTCGCTGATGTCGGCGACGATGACTTCGGTGCGCGGCCCCCCGGCCGCCGCGACCCGAAAAGCGATGTCGCCGGTGCCTCCCGCTACATCGAGATGCCGGAACGCCCGATGTCGGGCCGGGCGAATCATGCCGACGAACGTGTGTTTCCACAGGCGATGCATGCCGCCCGACATAAGGTCGTTCATCAAGTCATAACGCGCCGCAACATTGCCGAAGACGCTGTTAACCAGACCCTGTTTTTCGGCGAGCGGCACGCGCGCATAGCCGAAATGCGTCTCTTCGCCTGCCGAAAAATCGTGCTCGGGCACCTAACACCTGCCTCAATTTAGTCGCGGACCTTACCGCGCCGGCACAAATAAGGCTATTTCGAAGGTATACCAGGCGCGCTATGCGACCGCCGCGCCACAGCTAGCAAAGATTTTGCGAGGTGCGATTGTGTGTCGCCTTGCACATCGCTATAAGGCGCCGGTTCGACGAGGAGAGGGCTCGTTACGGATGGCTGCCAATGGTGATAACGGTTATAACCCGTTAGAAGGCGAGACCTTCATGAGCGATCGCCAACGCGAATATTTCCGGCGTAAGCTCAATGCTTGGAAAGAAGAGATCCTGCGCGAAAGCCGCGAAACGCTGGCCGCGCTGCAAACCGAAAATGAGAATCATCCGGACCTGGCCGACCGCGCATCGTCGGAGACCGACCGCGCGATCGAGCTTCGGGCCCGCGATCGTCAGCGCAAGCTGATCTCGAAAATCGAGCAGGCGCTAAGCCGGCTCGATGACGGCACCTACGGCTATTGCGAGGAAACCGGCGAGCCGATTTCCTTGAAGCGGCTCGATGCGCGGCCGATCGCGACCTTGACGATCGAGGCGCAGGAGCGTCACGAGCGGCGCGAACGCGTCTATCGCGACGACTGACATCGCTCGCGCGCGGGCTGTCATTCCCGACGGCCGCAGGCCGGTCGGGAATCTATTATGAGTGAGGCGACAAAGCCGATCCTGGAGGTCCTCTCCGGCAATCGGCAGAAAGTTCCGCCGGTCTGGTTCATGCGCCAGGCCGGACGCTATCTTCCCGAATATCGCGCCGTGCGCGAGCGCGCCGGCAGCTTTCTAAAACTGTGTTTTACGCCGGACTTGGCAGCTGAGATCACGCTGCAGCCGATTCGCCGCTTCGGCTTTGATGCTGCGATTTTGTTTTCCGATATTCTTGTCGTGCCGCACGCTCTTGGGCGGCGTGTGAGTTTCGAGACGGGTGAGGGGCCGAGACTCGAACCGCTTGATATTTCGGATATCGGCGCGCTGCGAACAGAAGCGGACGCAGCCATCCTCGTGCCCGTCTATGAAGCCGTGCGGCTGGTGAAGCCCAAGCTGCCGCCTCGCGTCGCGCTGCTTGGTTTTTGCGGCGCGCCGTGGACGGTGGCGACTTACATGATTGCGGGGCGGGGTACGCCGGATCAGGCGCCGGCGCGGACGTTTGCTTATCGCGAGCCCGAGGCGTTCGCTCGGTTGATCGAGATTCTGATCGGCGTTTCGTCGCACTATTTGGTGGAACAGATCAGGGCTGGCGCCGAGGCCGTGCAAATCTTTGACACCTGGGCGGGCGTGCTGCCGCCGCGCGAGTTTGAGCGCTGGTGCGTTGCACCGGTGCGAAAGATGGCCGTGAACGTCCGGCGCGAAATTCCGGATGCGAAGATCATCGGCTTTCCGCGCGGGTGCGGGGCGTCGTTGGCCACCTATCTCGATCAAGTGCCGGTAAATGCGGTCGGCCTCGATTGGGCGGCCGACCCGGCTTTCGTGCACGAGCATGTGCGGGGCCGCGCCGCCGTGCAGGGCAATCTCGACCCGCTGGTTCTGCTCGCCGGCGGTGAGGCGCTCGACCGCGCCATCGACGATGTTCTCGCGAATTACGCGGAAGGGCCGTTCATCTTCAATCTGGGCCACGGCATTTTGCCGGAGACGCCGGTCATGCATGTCGAGCAGACGCTACAACGGATTCGGCTGTCATGACCGGCGTCCGCGTCCTCAAGCTGCCACATGGCGAGGGCCTGCCGCTGCCATCCTACCAATCCGGAGGGGCAGCGGGTCTCGATCTCCTCGCCGCCATTGCGCCGAATACGCAACTGGTCCTCGAACCGCGTGCACGCGATATCGTGCCGACCGGGGTGGTGATCGAACTGCCGGCGGGATTCGAAGCGCAGGTCCGCCCGCGCTCCGGGCTGGCGCTGAAGCATGGCGTGACCGTGCTCAACGCGCCGGGCACGATCGATTCGGATTATCGCGGCGAGGTGAAAGTGCTGCTCATTAATCTCGGCGGCGAGCCGTTTGTGATCGAACGTGGCATGCGCATCGCGCAGCTTGTCGTCGCGCCTGTGACGCGGGTGGAATTAAGGGAAGAACAGTCGCTCCCGCCTTCGTCGCGCGGCGGCGGCGGATTCGGATCAACTGGGCAAGATTAGCGCCGCATCTTCAGCGGTGGCGCCGCACCTTGAAACTGGCGCGCACGCGCCCATGCCGGCCGCCCCGCGCCGCGTGACCGCCATATTTTTTCCCAGCCGGACGCGCGGCGCGCTGGCCGCGCATCGGGCCGAACTGCGCCAGACATTTATTGTAGGCGTCCGCTTGCTGGATCTTTTCGCAGTCATCGATGCTGCTTTGCGCCGAAACGGGCAGACTTGAAAGCATCAGCAACGCAAAGAGACCGGCGATACGAAACATATTCACCCTCTTAAGGTCGCATTTGTTTTCTGCACGACATTGCCGATGATCTTCTGCGACAGAGCCTCGATCTCGGCATCCGTCATCGTCTTGTCGCGTGGCTGGACCGTGACGGCGAGTGCAATCGACTTCTTGCCTTCGGCAATACCCGGCCCTTCATAAAGGTCGAACACCGAGACGTCAGTGACGAGCGCGCGGTCGGCGGCTTGCGCGGCCTTGATCATATCGACGGCATGCACGCCGCGATCGACAATGAAAGCGAAATCGCGTTCGAGCGGCATCAATGTCGGTAAATCGAGCGCCGGCCGAATTTTTGTGGCGCGCAACTTCGCTGGCGGCAGAGCGTCGAGAATGATCTCCATCGCGACATGCCGGCCCTCCGCATCGAGCGATTCGAGCGCGCTCGGATGCAGTTCGCCGAAATGGCCGATCACGCCTTTCGGCCCGAACTGAAGGGTGCCGGAGCGCCCGGGATGAAACCAGGCCGGTCCTCCCGGCACGATCTGCAAGCCACCGGTCGCGATGCCGAGCGCGTCGAGCAGCGCCAGCGCGTCGCCCTTGGCATCGAACGCATCGACATTGTCCGCACGATCAGACCAGTGGCGACCGCCGCCATCGCGCTTTGCCGCGCCCGTGCGCAGCGCGGTCGCAGCGATTCTTTGGTCCTGCTCGGACGTGCCTCTAAAAATCTGACCGACTTCAAACGACGCGAGATCGGAGGCGCCACGATCGGCATTGCGCTTCGCCGCGGCAATCAAGCCAGGCAGAAGCGACGGCCGCATATCCGAAAGATTGGAGGCAATCGGATTCGCAAGTGCCGTGTCCGGCGAACCGCCGCCGAACAATTCCGCTTCCGCCTTAGAGACAAAGGACCACGTGACCGCCTCGACGAGACCTTCCGCCGCAAGCGCGCGCCGGGCCGTTTGCGTGCGCCGCTGCAGCGGCGTCAGCACCGCGATCGCAATTTCGCTCGGCCGCGGCATGGCGACGGCGGGCACGCGATCGACGCCGGCGATGCGGATGATCTCCTCGACAAGATCGGCCTTGCCCTCGATGTCGGGGCGCCAGGTCGGTCGCGTGATGTAGGTGCGATCGGCGTTGCCGGGCGTCCGGATCACCTCGAAGCCAAGTTTTTCCAGAATGCGCGCGGCTTCCTGCGTTGGCATGTTCAATCCCGTCAGGCGCGCGGTCTCGCTCCACGGGAACACGATCGCTTCGCGTTTGGTGTCGATGTTGCCGGCGACGACAAGCTCCGACGGCTCGCCGCCGCAGAGATCGAGCACGAGATGCGTCGCGAGTTCGGCGCCGGGAATGCAGAAGGCCGGATCGACGCCACGCTCGAAACGGTAACGGGCGTCG
>Ga0136846_1240033_pt1 | contig 11937 bp, 9 predicted proteins | sample HopSoiMetagenom2_FD_96841 | JGI IMG/M metagenome (GOLD analysis project Ga0136846, IMG submission 96841) | Grasslands soil microbial communities from Hopland, California, USA - 2 Assembly 2016 (version 4) | ecosystem: Environmental > Terrestrial > Soil > Grasslands | place: USA: Hopland... | reverse complement strand
GTGTACGAGAACGTCGAGCTGCCGCTCACCTATCGCGGCATGAAGTCGGCCGAGCGCAAGGAGCGCGTGATGGCGGCGCTCGAGAAGGTCGGCATGGCGCATCGCGCGAAGCACCTTCCGAGCCAGCTCTCGGGCGGTCAGCAGCAGCGCGTGGCGGTCGCGCGCGCAGTCGCGGGTGCGCCGTCGATCCTGCTGGCGGACGAACCGACGGGAAACCTCGACTCGAAGAACGGCGAAGCGGTCATGGAGCTGCTGCGCGAGCTGCATCGCGAGGGAGCGACGATCTGCATGGTCACGCACGACCCCCGCTATGCTCGTCATGCGGACCGATCGATCCACCTGTTCGACGGCCGCGTGCTGGAAGAGGACGGCAGCAAGCGCGCCGAAAAGGAGCTCGAGGAGAGCGGCTTCGACGTCGCGCATTAACTGGCCGCCAGCTGCCCGCTCCCCCGCTCCCGATTGAGGGGGCATCGCGACCGATCGACGTCTGCTTGACGCTGGCGCTTCGCGGAGTCTCACACTGACACTCCGCGAGCCGCACGCCCGGCGCTCACCTGTCGGGGGATCGTTCACCTCGACACCCGCTGGGGCTGATCGCTGAAGGCTGGAAACTTTATGTTCCAAGACATCCGCTACGGGGCTCGGACACTGCTCAAGAGTCCGGGCTTCACTATCGTGGCCGTGTTGTCCCTGGCGCTCGGGATCGGCGCGAACACGGCAATTTTCAGCCTCGTCGATGCCGTGCTCCTGCGACCGCTGCCGGTCGCGGACGCCTCGTCGCTGCTTGCCGTGTCGACGACGGACCAGCGGAATCCCGGCAACCTGCCGCTGTCACATCTCAATTTCAAGGATCTGCGCGCGCAGAATTCGGCCTTCAGCGGCATGGCTGCGTTCACGTTCGCACAGGTGAACTACAGCAGCGGCAAGGAATCCGAACAGATCCCGGTGCAGGTCGTCACGGCGAATTACTTTTCGCTGCTCGGCACGCAGCCGGCGCGCGGGCGAGGCTTTCTCCCCGGAGAAGAAGAGACGGCTACACCCGTCGCGGTGATCAGCACGGGGTTCTGGGAACGGAGCCTCGGCTCCGACGCGAACATCGTCGGTAAGACGCTCACGCTCAATCGCACACCCTTCACCATCGTCGGGATCGCGCCGAGGAATTTCTCCGGCACGCTCCTCGGCGGCGCACCGTCGCTGTGGGTCCCGGTATCGATGCACCGTGTCGTCCAGCCCGGGTTCGATTGGTACGACACGCGGCGGGGACTGTTCCTGTTCGCGATCGGGCGGCTGAAGCCGGGCGTGACCGCCGAACAGGCGCGGTCCAACCTGCGCACGATTTTCGCGAATCTCGAACAGGCGTTCCCGGTGGACAACAAGGGACGCAGCGCAACGGCGGTGCCGCTGCTCGATGCCCGCCTCAACCCGAACGGCCAGGGGCCCAATCTCGTCCTCACGCTCTCGACGATCCTGATGGTCATCGTCGCGATCGTGCTGTTGATTGCGTGCGCGAACATCGCGAACCTGCTGCTTGCGCGCGCGTCGAAGCGCCGGCGCGAAGTCGCGATCCGGCTGGCACTCGGTGCCAAGCGCATCCGGTTGATTCGCCAGCTGCTGACCGAGAGTCTGCTGCTCTCGCTGGCCGGAGGCGCCGCGGGGCTGCTACTCGCGTACTGGTGCCTCAGCGCGCTCGTTGCTGCCAGATTGCCGCTGCCCTTCCCGATCGATGATTCGCTGTCGCTGGATCCGCGCGTGCTCGCATTCACCGCAATGCTCGCGATCGCGACCGGCGTTCTGTTCGGACTCGCCCCCGCAATGCAGGCCACGAAGGCTGATGTGATCCCGGTGCTCAAGAACGAGCTCGTCCCGTCAGCCGCCGGCACGCGTGGGCTTGCCGCGTATTTCACGATGCGGCAGATGCTGGTGGTCGCGCAGGTTGCCGCGTCGCTCGTGGCGCTCGTTGCCGCCGGCTTGTTCCTTCGGGACCTCCGCCACCAGCAGCACATCGATCCCGGGTTCGAGACGAGGGGCGTGCTTGTTATGAACTTCAACCTGGGCCGCGAGGGCTACACGCCGGAACGCGGGCAGGTCTTCTTCGACCAGATCACCGAGCGCGTTGCGGCACTGCCGGGGGTGAAGGCGGCGGCAATCGCCGAGAATCCGCCGCTCGCCGGCGGGTTCCTCCGCAGCGTGTTCCCCGAGGGCGCGGACACGACGACAAAGGACCGCGTGCTCGTCCAGGTCAACACCGTCGGCCTCGGATACTTCCAGACCATCGGCATTTCAATCGTGCACGGGCGGGACTTCACGCGCGCCGATACAGCCAAGTCGCCGAAGGTTGTCGTTGTGAATCAGACGATGGCGCAGCAGTTCTGGAAGACCGACGAGCCGTTGGGCAAACGCTTCAAATTTTTCGGGGACCAGGACTACACGACGGTGATCGGCGTCGCCCGCGACAGCAAGTACAACGCGGTCGGCGAGGACGCGCAGCCTTTCATCTACCAGGCGCTTGCGCAGAACTACCCGCCGGCGGCGGCGTTGCACGTGCGCGCCTCGGGTGATGCCTCGGCACTCACCGCGCCGGTGCGCAACGAAGTGCGGCGCCTCGATCCAACGCTGTCGCTGTTCGACGTGCGCACGCTCGAGGAACAAGTGAGCCAGGCGCTGCAGCCGCAGCAGATGAACGTGATGCTCCTGACCGTGTTCGGCGTGCTCGCGCTGCTGCTCGCGTCCATCGGCCTTTACGGTGTCGCGAGCTACTCCGTGGCGCAGCGCACCCGCGAGATTGGCGTGCGGATGGCGCTCGGCGCCCAGCCGTCGAGCGTGCTCCGGCTGGTGCTCGGCCACGGCTTGATCCTCGTGGCCGTGGGACTCGCACTCGGCCTCGTGTTCGCGTACACCATGGCGGGATTCGCGAAGGCGCTCGTGGTTGGCGTGAACCCGCACGATCCCGCGACATACCTCGTCACCGCCGGAGTGCTCGGCACCGTCGCGCTGCTCGCCAGCTATATCCCGGCGAGGCGCGCGACACGCATCGACCCGCTGATCGCGTTGAGAACGGATTGACGGAAATGGCATGGCTCACGATCCTGGCTGCCACGACATCGTGAGCCGACATCAAGGCCCCGAGCCCAAGCCGATAAGACCATGCTCATCACCGACCATCTAAAAGATCAACGTGGCGATGCGCCGGAAGGCGCACGTCCGTCGCACCGTCCCGAGACCCCGCGCGTCCTCATCGCGGACGACCAGGGGGACGTGCTCGAAGCGCTTCGGCTGCTCCTGAAAGCTGAAGGGTTTCAGCTCGAGACCGCGTCCTCTCCGGCCGGCGTCCTTGCGGCAATCGAAGCACGAGAGTTCGACGTCGCACTGATCGATCTCAATTACGCACGCGACACGACCTCGGGCGAGGAAGGCCTCAACCTGCTCTCGCGCATCCAGGGCATCGATCCGACGCTCCCGGTGGTCGTGATGACCGCGTGGGGCAGCGTCGAGGTTGCCGTGGAAGCGATGCGCCGTGGCGCGCGCGATTTCATCCAGAAACCGTGGGACAACGCGCGCCTGCTTGCGATCATCCGCACGCAAATCGAGCTGAGCCAGGCGCTCCGCCGGGGACAGAGGCTCGAAGCCGAGAACTCGCTGCTGCGCGGCGAGGGCATGCCGAAGCTCATCGCGGAATCCGCCTCGATGCAGAGCGTGCTGCAAGTGATCTCGCGCGTCGGGCCGTCGGATGCAAACGTGCTCGTCCTGGGGGAAAACGGGACGGGCAAGGGCGTCGTGGCACGCGCGCTTCACGCAGTGTCGAGCCGCGCGTCGCGCCCGATGGTGATCGTCAATTCCGGCGGCGTCTCGGAAGGCGTGTTCGAGAGCGAGCTGTTCGGGCACGTGCGCGGCGCCTTCACGGACGCGAAAGCGGATCGCGTGGGGCGCTTCGAGCTCGCGGATCAGGGAACACTGTTTCTCGACGAGATCGCGAACGTCCCGCTCAGCCAGCAGGCGAAGCTGCTGCGCGTGATCGAAACCGGCGAGTTCGAGCGCCTCGGCTCGTCGCGCACCCGGCGCGTCGACGTTCGCATCATCTCGGCGACCAACGCGAACGTCACGGAGGAGGTCGCCGGCGGTAAGTTCCGTCAGGATCTGCTGTTCCGCCTGAATACGATTGAAATCCGCCTGCCACCGCTCCGCGATCGCCGCGAAGACCTTCCGCTCCTCGCGCAACACTTCCTGCGTCAGCACGCCCAGCGCTATCGAAAGCGGCTCACCGGGTTCGAGGCCGGCGCGATGCAGATGCTGCTCGAACACAGCTGGCCCGGGAACGTGCGCGAGCTCGATCACGCCGTCGAACGCGCAGTGCTGATGGCCGCCGGACCGCTGGTGAAGCCCGTGGATCTCGGCCTGCGCGGGAACAAGGAAGGCGGCGGACGCCTGGAGGACATGAGCCTCGAGGACGTCGAGTGCTTCCTCATCAAAAAGGCGATGACGCGCTTCGACGGCAACGTCAGCCAGGCCGCGAAAGCCCTCGGATTGAGCCGGAGCGCCCTGTATAGACGGTTACAGCGCTACGGCCTGTAAAATGCTGACTGCCCGATGCTGAGTGCCGACAGCCCCGGCAGTCGGCTCCGGGCATTCCGCATTGACATGGCAACTACTCGCCCCCGTGAGCCCCGGCTAAGCCACGACCGGCGCATCCTGTTGATGGCGCTCGCGTCGGCACTCCCGGGCGCGCTCATTTCCCTCATCTTTCTCTGGACGGGCGACTACACGCCCAAGGTCCAGTGGACGCTGACGGTCGTCATCTTCGCGTTCTGCCTGGGCTTTGCGTTCGCGTTGCGCGAGCGCGTCGTCCTTCCCCTTCAGACGCTGTCGAACCTGCTCGCGGCGCTCGGCGAGGGGGATTTCTCCATCCGCGCGCGCGGTGCGCGTGGCGGCGACCCGCTCGGCGAAGTCATGATCGAGGTGAACACACTTGTCGAGACTCTCCGGCATCAGCGTCTCGATGCGCTTGAAGCCACGACACTGCTGCGCAAGGTGATGGCGGAGATCGAGGTTGCGGTGTTCACGTTCGATGAAGACCAGGAGCTGAAGTTCGTCAATCGTGCCGGCGCGCGTCTCCTGAGCCAGACCGCCGAGCGCCTGCTCGGGCGCCGCGCTGAAGAGCTCGGACTGGAGGATTGCCTGACCGGAGAGGCGCCGCGCGTTATCAACACCGCGTTTCCCGGTGGCGTCGGACGGTGGGAGATCCGACGGAGTCTGTTCCGCCAGGGCGGACTTCCGCACGAGTTGCTCGTCCTCTCCGATCTGAGCCAGCCGTTGCGCGAAGAAGAACGCCAGGCGTGGCAACGCCTGATTCGGGTCATCGGCCACGAAATGAACAATTCGCTCGCGCCCATCAAGTCCATCGCCGGAAGTCTCGCGACCATTGTCGAACGCGAGCCGCCACCCTCGGACTGGCGCGACGACGTGCAGCGTGGTCTCGGCGTGATCGCGTCACGCTCGGAATCGCTCAGCCGGTTCATGAGCGCGTATGCGCGCCTGGCGAAGCTGCCACCGCCGAAGCTTGCTCCGCTCGACGTCGCCGCAGTGATCGATCGCGTCGTAACGCTCGAAAAGGGTCACAACGTGCAGATCGCGGGAGGTCCGCGACTGACGATCCACGGGGATTCCGATCAGCTCGAACAGCTGCTCATCAACCTGGTACGAAACGCCATCGATGCGGTCAGGGAGACCAATGGCGGGGTCCGGATCGGATGGCAGCGGCTGCCAGGCTCGTCGCCGGCAACGATGGAGTTGTGGGTCGACGACGAAGGCCCGGGGCTGTCGAATACCGGCAACCTGTTCGTGCCGTTCTTCACGACCAAGCCCGGGGGCTCTGGAATCGGCCTCGTTCTCAGCCGGCAGATTGCCGAAGCGCACGGCGGCAGTTTGGTTCTGGCAAATCGGGAAGACAGGACCGGGTGCCGGGCAAGCCTCCGGCTTCCACTGCAAGCGGTCGTGCCCGCGCCCGTCAATTCGCAGATGTCCGCCACCGGTTGATCCGACCACGGTGCCGTTCTTCCCTGCGCGCTTGACCGTCCGCGACGAGAACACTCGGCAGTCGCCGATCGGCGCCGACGGACACGGGAGTCGATAAATGTGGCGACGTCTCTTCGTGGGACCCGTCAACTGGCAGCTGCTGGCGCTCGCAGTGCTTCCGACGGTGGCAATCGCGTGGGCCGCCGCGCACATGACCCGCGTGTTCCTGACGAACGTGATGCGCGGGATGCTGCGCGACACGATCGTGACAACCAGCCCGCTCGTCCGCGCGCCGCTGCGCCTCATCTGGCTTGCCACGTTCTGGCTCGTGTTCGCGGTCCTGATTTTCCCCGCGTTCGAGGTGGTCGGATTACGGCCCCGCGCCGGCGTTCACCTGGTCACGCTGAGCGCCTGGACGTTCGACTCCGGGCTCCGCATCCTGTTGATCCTTGCCGTGGCCTACGCGCTCATCCACGCGGTGGACGTGGCGGTGAAGCGCTTCGAGCACGACGTGAACTTCGGCACGGGGCTCGACGCGCTCGAGCGCGCCAAGCGCGCGCGCACGCTGGGAGGCGTCCTCACACGCGTCACGACGATCCTGGTCGTCATGACCTCCGTGTTGATGATCCTTCGCGAGTTCCGCGTCGACATCTCGCCTGCGGTAACGGGCGCGGGCATTGTTGGCGTCGCGCTCGGCTTCGGCGCGCAGACGCTCGTTCGCGACTTGATCGGCGGGTTCTTTCTGATCCTCGAAGATCAGCTTCGGGTCGGCGATGCCGCCACGGTCAACGGCATACCGGGTCTCGTCGAAGCCATCAACCTGCGCACACTCGTCCTGCGCGATGATGAAGGGTCGCTCCATATCGTGCCGAACGGGGCGATCACCACCATGGCCAACCGCAGCAGGGATTTCAGCAACTATGTGATGGTCCTGCCGGTCGCGAACGGCGAGGACATCGATGCCGTGGCGGCGCTCGCACGCGAGATCGGCGACGAGGTCGCCGCCGACGACCGCTTCAAGCCTTTCGTCCTCGGGCCGCTTGAAATACTCGGAATCGACAGCTTCGAGCCCGTTGCTACACGGCTGAAAGTGAAAATGAAGTGCGTGCCACAGAAGCACGGTGATGTCGGGCGGGAGTTCCGGTGGCGACTCGTCCGCGCCTTGCGACAACGCGGAATCCACATGTGGTCTCCGCAGCGCACCGAGGCTGTCAATATCCCGTCGGAGCAGTAGCCGTGGGCGTCTGCCCGCTCGATTCCTGCACGATCTTGACTCCGGCGCTCGCGCCGACGCGCGTAGCGCCGGCCGCGACCATGGCCTTGAGCCCTTCGTAATCCCGGACGCCGCCGGCCGCTTTGATCCCCATGTCGGCGCCGACGACCCTCCGCATCAACGCGACGTCAGCGGCGGTGGCGCCGCCAGTCGCGAAGCCCGTCGATGTCTTCACGAACCCGGCGCCAGCCGCCTTCGACAACGTCGACGCGGCGACTTTCTCGTCGTCGGTCAGGAGCGCCGCCTCGATGATTACCTTGCTGATGACGCCGGCCTCGCGGCACGGGCCCACGACCGCCTGAATGTCGCGCTCCACGACCTGGAGGTCGCCTGACTTCAGCGCGCCGACATTGATCACCATGTCGATTTCACTCGCGCCGTCGAAAATCGCGCGTCGCGTTTCGTAATGCTTCACGTCGGCCGTGGTGGCCCCGAGCGGAAAACCGACCACCGAACACACGCCAACGCCGGTTCCACGAAGGATTGCCGCGCACGTGGCCACCCATGTCGGATTGACGCACACGGTTGCAAACTTGAACTCGGCGGCCTCGCGACAGAGCTTCTGGATATCGGAGCGCGTGGCATCCGCCCTCAGGAGCGTGTGATCGATCATGCCGGCAACCGTACCTGCCGCGCCGCCCGATGCATGCAGCCCGATTCGCGACGCCCCTGCATCGAGCACACCCCGCAGCCGGTCCGGACAGCACTCGTACAGGACGGCATGGCACGCGCACTGTGAAGGCACCCGCGCCGGACGGCGCTGCGCGGCCATCACTTCTTCGGTGATGATTTCCACGAGGCGCTGGAGGTCGGTGGAGTTGAGCATGTCGACGCCCGAGGTCCGAGGTTCTGATCCGAGGTCCGAGGTCCGAGGACCGGCGGCCGTACTCGTGCCTTCCGCCTTAGGCGGACCAGGCTAAAACGCGTCCTCCAGCCGGCGGATCTTCAACAGTCTTCGAATATATCGCGGTTCCTTCATCGGCGTGGCGAGCCAGACCTCGACGATGCGGATGGCAGCGTCGGGGCCGGGCAGCAGCGTGGCGCCAAGCGTCAACACGTTTGCGCCGTTGTGTTCACGGGAATACCTGGCGATCGTTTCGTCGGGGCACATCACCGCGCGAATGCCCCTGACCTTGTTGGCCGCGATCGCCGACCCGATGCCCGCCCCATCCAGCGCGATCCCCGCGTCAGCCTCGCCGCGCGCCACCGCCTTCGCGACCATGCCGGCCGTGTCGGGATAGTCGACCGCGGTGGTCGTCTCGACCCCCATGTCGTCGACGGCCAGGCCCTTCCCGCGCAGGTGCTGCACGATTGCCTTTCTCAACGCAATCGCGGTGTGATCGCTGGCGATGGCGACCCGGCGAATATCGGCTCGCGGGGCGAGGTCGAAAGGAATCGCGGGATCAACGGATCCCGCCGGAACGACCGTGATTCGCCGGGCCGCGAGCGTATCGCGTGCCAGCGGCGTCACGTGGCCGGCTGCGGAAAGCTCCACGGTCGTGCCCGATTCAATCCGCCGCGCGTCGGCCTCGGTGATGATGTCGAATCGGCGAATCATGTCAGGCACTATTTCGAAGTCGCCAGTTTCCAGTTTCCAGTTTCCAGTTACGCGTCTGCCGCTCCAGTCTCCAAAGATCGAAGGTGACGCTCCTCCGAAACGCAACTGACTACTGACTACAGACTACTGGCAACTGGTTACTGCTCACTGCCCAGAATCGCAATATACGGCAGGTTCCGATATTTCTCGGCGTAATCGAGACCGTAGCCCACCACGAAATGATCGTCGATGGTGAAGCCGATGTAATCAACCTGGACGTCCACCTTCCGCCGCGACGGTTTACTCAGAAGACACGCCGTGCGAACGCTCTTGGGCGCCCGCGCCTTGAGGATGTCCTGCAGGTAATGCAGTGTGAGGCCCGTATCGACAATGTCCTCGACAATGATGATGTGACGATTTTCGAGGCTGCTGTCGAGATCCTTGAGCACCCTCACCTGGCCCGACGAGGTCGTCTCTTTCCCGTAGCTGGAGAGCGCCATGAAATCCATGGTCACGCCGGTCGACATCGCGCGCACGAGATCGGCGAGGAACATGAACCCGCCTTTCAGGACGGCGACGAGGTGGATCTCGTCACCTTTCGGGTAGTCCCGCTCGATTTCGCGCGCAAGGCTCACGATACGGTCCTGAATCTCCTGCTCGGAAATCAGAATCCTGCTCATTGGATCGACGCTGTTCATCTACCGCACCGTTGCGCGAACGCGCGCCGCGATCGTGCGCGCGTCGCCCAGCACGGCGTCCCGATCCACGGTCAGCACTCTGCGATCCCGCATCAGGACTTTGCCATTGACGATGGTGGTCCTCACATCATCGCCGCGCGTGACGTAGACGAGATGTGATTGCGGATCGTACATCGGCGTTTGTCGCGCTGAGTCCATCGATACGATGATGACGTCTGCGCGCTTCCCGGGCTCGAGCGAACCAATCTCGCGCTCCATCCCCAACGCCCGGGCGCCGTCGATCGTTGCCATCTGAATCGCCAGAGGAGCCGGGATCGCGCGCGGATCCCCTGACACGAGCTTGTGCAGGAACGCCGCCTGCCGCATCGCTTCGAACATGTCGAGATCATTGTTGCTTGCCGCCCCATCGGTGCCGAGTCCAACCGCAATCCCGGCGGCCTGCATCGCCTGCACGGGGGCCGCGCCGCTGGCAAGCTTCATGTTGCTTTCCGGATTGTGCGACAGCCCGACGTGGTGACCTGCCAGCACCCTGATGTCGGTATCCGTCAGGTGGACGCCGTGCGCCGCGATGGTGCGGGGACCCCAGAAACCAATCGACTCGAGATACCCGGTTGGCGTGTTGTGGTACTTCTCACGCGCCGTGTTGATCTCGTCCGTCGTTTCCGCGAGGTGAATGACGACGGGCAATCGCAGCCGATCGGCGAGCGCGCGGCACGCTTTCAACGTGGCCTCGTCGAGCGTATACATCGCGTGCGGCGCCACGGCCGGCGTGATCAGATCGTCGCCGGAGAACTCGGCCGCAAACTTTTCCGTGCGCGCCAGGCTTTCGGAAGGCGTTCTGGCGTCGGGCACGGGGAATTGGATGATCGTCTCGCCCAGTACGCCCCTCAGGCCCGCGGCTCTCGTGACCCGGGCGATCTCCTCCTCGAAGTAATACATGTCCACATACGTCGTCGTACCGGACTCGATCATTTCGAGGGCTGCGAGGCGCGTACCGGCGCGAACGAACTCGGGAGAGACCGCTTTCGCCTCCGCGGGAAAAATGTATTTCTGGAGCCAGTCCATCAAGGCAAGATCGTCAGCAAGCCCGCGGAAGAGCACCATCGGGGCGTGCGTGTGCGTGTTGATCAGGCCCGGCATGACGATCGACCCATTCGCATCAATGGTGTCGCTCGACGCGTAGGAGGCCGCGATCGGCTCGGCGCGATCCACCGCGACGATATCGCGGCCGTCGATCGCGACCGACCCGCGATCGATCACCCGGCGCGCCGGATCTTCGGTGATGACGATGCCGTTGGTGATGAGAAGGGAAACGCGACGGGGTTGAACGGCGGGTGCTGCGGCTGCAAGCAGGAGAATCGCCGTCCACAGAACCACGAGCCGGGCCGCGCAACAGACCGACCGGGAAGAACGCTGAATGTCCTGCCGGGTCGTGCTGTGCCGTTCTGTCGCGGTCATCGTTGCGGAGTGATTCTATACTGGCGGTCGGGCCGACCCGTCTTCGGAAAAGCGACAGGCTGCTGATATAGTCACCCGCGTGGCGGTTTTTCTCGTCGAGCATCCGCTGGTGCACGACGCACTGGTGACCCTACGCGACGCGACCACGCCGCCCGAGATGTTCCGGCGCATGGCGGTTCGTATCAGCCTGCTGCTCGCGGCGGAGGCCACGCGCGATCTGCCCGCGACCTCGGTCACCGTGACCACCCCGCTCGGGCCTGCCGACGGGCGCAAGGTTTCAGCCGACGTCGTCGTGGTGCCGGTACTGCGCGCCGGCCTCGGGATGCTGGATGCCGTGCTCGAGTTGATTCCCGGCGCGCGCGTGGGTCATATCGGGCTGCAGCGGGACGAGATCACCGCGGTGGCCTCGCAGTACTACGCAAAGCTGCCGACCCGGCTGGATCGCGCCGTCGTGGTGATGATCGACCCGATGCTCGCGACCGGCGGGAGCGCGGTTGCGGCGCTCGACCTGTTGATTCGCGCGGGGGCCCGTGATATCCGCATGATCTGCATCGTCGCGGCGCCGGAAGGGGTGCGGCTCGTCGAGCGGCACCATCCCGACGTGCGCATCTATACGCCCGCGATCGACCGTGAACTGAACGCACACAAGTTCATCGTGCCAGGGCTCGGCGACTTCGGCGATCGGCTATACGGCACCTTCTGAGGCCTGCGTATGGCGAAAACCAGACATGACGGCGGAGCGGCGGAAGCCCAGGTGGAACGGCGCCTCGCGCCACGTGTCTCGGACGACAGGTGGAAAACGTCGCTGACCTGCATCGAGCCGAACAAGATTCTCGTCCGCGGGTATGCGCTCGACGAGATGATGGGACGGATCACATTCGGCGAGGCTATCTATCTCCTGCTGATGGGCGACGTGCCGTCGCCGGCGATCGGCAGCATGATGGAAGCGATCCTGGTGTCGT
>Ga0136846_1216480_pt1 | contig 11937 bp, 9 predicted proteins | sample HopSoiMetagenom2_FD_96841 | JGI IMG/M metagenome (GOLD analysis project Ga0136846, IMG submission 96841) | Grasslands soil microbial communities from Hopland, California, USA - 2 Assembly 2016 (version 4) | ecosystem: Environmental > Terrestrial > Soil > Grasslands | place: USA: Hopland... | reverse complement strand
GCGGCTGCCGCCCGGCTTCGACGCCCTCGAGCCCGCGGTCCGCGCCGACGTGCCGAAGCAGCTCGCGCGCGGCACCTGCTTCGCCTCGCTGTCGGTACAGCGCCCCGGCGCCGGCGCCGATATCAGGATCAATCGCCCGGCGCTCGATGCGCTCGTCGCCGCGTTGGCTGACATTCCGGTTAACGCCAACCTGCAGCCGGCCTCACTCGATGGCCTCCTGGCGCTGCGCGGCGTCGTCGAGCTCGCTGAGCCCGCCGAGGACGAAGCCGCTACCCAGGTGCTACATGCCGACCTGCGCAAAGGCCTCGCGGCTGCGCTTGACGCGCTCATTAGTGCCCGGAAACAGGAGGGCGCCGCATTGGCCGAACTCCTGGCCGAGCGCCTCGGTCGCATGGACGCCCTGCGAGAGCGCGCCGACGCGGCACCGGGCCGGAGCCCGGAGGCGATCGGCAAACGCCTCGCCGAGCAAGTCGCGGCGCTTGCCGCCAATCCGGGGCTCGACCCGGAGCGGCTGCATCAAGAGGCGGTGCTGCTTGCCCTGAAAGGTGACATCCGCGAGGAACTCGACCGGCTTGCAACCCACATCGCCGCGGCGCGCGAGCTTATCGCCAAAGGGGGCGCCATCGGCCGCAGGCTCGATTTTCTCGCGCAGGAACTTTCACGCGAATCCAATACACTTTCGGCTAAATCGCCGGACGCGGAGCTGACCGCCATCGGCCTCGAACTGAAGGTCGAAGTCGAGCAGTTTCGCGAGCAGGTGCAGAATTTGGAATGAGCCTCGCCGACGCGCCAGCATCCGCCGTTCAGCAGGCCGTCGGCGGCCGGCGCGGCCTCATGCTGATCCTGTCCTCGCCCTCGGGTGCGGGCAAGACGACGCTGACCCGGATGCTCCTGCAGACGAAGGAACTCGACCTCACGCTCTCAATTTCGGTAACGACGCGGCCGCGCCGGCACAGCGAGGCCGACGGCATTCATTATCATTTCATCACTCGCCGACAATTCGAGGTGATGCGCGACAGCGGCGACCTCCTCGAATGGGCCGAGGTGCACGGCAATTTATATGGCACTCCGCGTGCGCCGGTGGAAATCGTGCTGGCGCAAGGGCGCGACGTTCTCTTCGACATCGACTACCAGGGCACGCAGCAGGTGCGCGAGGCGGCCAACTCGGACGTCGTGACGATTTTCATCCTCCCGCCGTCGATGCGCGAATTGCAGGCGCGGCTCGAACGGCGCGCCGAGGATTCGGGCGACACGATCGCCAAGCGACTGGAAAATGCGCGCAAAGAGATCACGCGCTGGGAACAATACGATTACGTGCTGATCAACGACGACATCCAGAGGACGTTCGGTGAGCTGACGGCTATTGTCACCGCCGAGCGGCTACGCCGCTCACGCGCGCAGCCGGCAATCAAGGAATTCGTGAAGCTGTTACTGACGGAGTGATCAAGGGCCGACATAGCGGATTTGCTTTCCGCCGAGGTCGACTATTGAAGCAGCAGAGGCAACGCCGACGGAGCGGCCGGTCGTGAGCTCCGCGACCTGCGTCACCGGCGCATCGATTCCCTCAAATGCGAGCTGAACGTTGCGCAGCTGCTTCTTGTTGCCCGCGACAAAACTCGAAGCTTGCGAAAGCGAGACGAAATCCGAGGGATGATAAGGGAAATGGCTTGCGCCTTTGAACACGCGCAGGCCTTGGGCCGTCATGACGGAATCGCCGCGCCGTAACGTGCGGTCGTTGTAGATGGTCACCGGCCCCTTTTGCGGAAGATCGGCATGCGCGATCACCTTCGGCCGCACGATTTTTACATGCACGACGCGCTTTTTCACGCGGAATGGCGCGGCCGCATGCACCGGTTCCGCGGGCCAGTATGTTGGCGGCGGGGGCGGCGGAGCACCGAAACCGCCGTAGCCGCCGGGCCTTTGGCCAAGAAGGAACTGCCAGATGCCGGCATCATCGGCAAAGGCACTGCCGATCATTGAGAGCCCTGCCAGACAGACAACAAGAAGAGACGCCCGCCGCATTCTTGTCCTTGGAATTAAAGGCCAGTCTCGAGGAGGCCGAAGCCCTGAACGCCTTCACGTCAGGGCAGACTCGGAGACAAAGATCTCCGCAGTCCTAACGGACACTATTGCGCGTACTTGAAGTCCGGTGCGTTCTTCAGCTCATCGCGACTGAGGTTCAAAATCGCGTGATCCGGATAGGTGCGGTTATTGGTCGATGCTGCCGGGTTCGATGCCGCGGAGCGGTTCGAATTGTCGGGTGTCTTCGCGGTCTTGCCGGCGACCGGCTGATCGCTCCATTTCAAATCGGTGAACGCGACGGCTACGTCTTTCTGGCCAATGCCGAGAAAGCCGCCGACGCCGATCACCACCGCATCGGCCTTGCCGCTCTTGTCGACGATCACTTCCCTTATATCGCCGATCTTATCATTATTATTATACACATCGACACCGACCAGCTTCGAGGCGCGCCACTGATCCGTCTTTTCCTGGGTAATGAATTTTCCGGTCTGCGCGGCCAAAGGCATGGTCAGGAGCGCAGACGCTGCAAGCGCTGCAGCAAAGGTGCCTTTCATCATAGCCTCCAGGATGTCGTCTCGACGGCGCTGAAACGCAGCTTTGGCCGAGCGGTTCCCGCGTGATTCGGAGTTTGCAAATGCGCTTCGCGAGCCGAACGGCGTAGCCGGTGAAACTTAACGTCGCAATTGCTGCGCATAAGCTTGCGCGAGCGCGACGAATCCTTCGATATCGACCTCTTCCGCGCGTTGTTTCGGATCCACTTTCGCGCCCTGCAACAGCTCCGTCGCGTCCACCTTCCGCAGTGACTTCAATGATCGCCGCAGCATTTTGCGCCGCTGTCCGAATGCCGCATGCGTCACGCTTGCAAGCGCGCGGATATCGCAGGACAGAGGATCGCGGCGCGGAACGAGTTCAACCACGGACGAATTCACTTTCGGCGGCGGCGTGAAGGCGCGCGCCGGCACGTCGAACAGAATGCGGGTTTGGGTACGCCAATTACAGAGCACGGCGAGACGCCCGTAATTGGCGCGATCCACCGGCGTCGCGACAATGCGCTCGGCGACCTCACGCTGAAACATCAGCGTGAGGCGGTCGAACCAGGGCGGCCACGGCTCCGTTTCGATCCACCGCACGAGCAGCGCCGTGCCGATGTTGTATGGCAAGTTGGCGCAGATGCGCGCTGGACCATGCGCAGCATGTGCGCCAACGAGCGCAGCGAAATCGATCGTCAGGGCATTGCCGGCCACAACGGCCAGGCGTCCCGGATAAGCGGCGGCGATCTCGTTAAGCGCCGTAAGGCAGCGCTCGTCGCGCTCGATCGCGATCACTTTGCGTGCGCCGTCGGCAAGCAGCGCGCGGGTGAGACCGCCTGGCCCGGGGCCAACTTCCAAGATCGTCGCCTCCTCGAGCGGCGCCGCGGCGCGCGCGATTCGGCCCGTCAGATTAAGATCGAAGAGAAAGTTCTGGCCGAGCGATTTCTTCGCCAGCAATCCGTGCCTGCGCACCACGTCGCGGAGCGGCGGCAAAAAATCAGGCGCTGCATCCTGGTTCATCTACCCTGATGATCAGTTCGCGCCAAGCGTGCTGCCAACTTAATCGCGGCAATCAGGCTTGATGGGTCTGCCTTGCCTTGTCCGGCAATATCAAATGCCGTGCCGTGATCGGGCGAGGTGCGCACGAAAGGCAGGCCCAGCGTGACGTTCACCGCGCTTTCGAACGCGATCGTCTTGATCGGGATCAGCGCCTGATCGTGATACATCGCAATCACCGCGTCATATCGCCCGCGAGCGGCTGCGTGAAACAATGTGTCTGCGGGAAAAGGCCCCGCTGCGTCTACCCCTTCGCCTCTCAGCTCCTCGACCGCCGGAGCAATTATATCGATTTCCTCACGCCCGATGCTGCCGCTCTCCCCGGCATGCGGATTCATACCACAAAATGCGAGGCGAGGCGCCGGGATGCCGAACCGCTTGACCATGTCTCTCGTCACGATCCGCCCGGTCCGAATGAGTAGGTCGCGTGTCAATTTTGCGGGAACATTTGCGAGCGCAATGTGAATTGTCGCCGGCACGACCGCGAGGTCCGGCGACCACAGCATCATCACGGGATGCACGTCCTGGCCAAAGTGACGCAACGCGAGCTCGCCCAAAAACTCGGTATGGCCGGGATGGCGAAATCCCGCTGCGTAAAGCACGTCCTTGGCGATTGGGTTTGTCACGAGGGCAGCAGCCGATCCCTTCCTCACCATTTCGACGGCACGCTCGATCGCTTCGATAGTTGCGGCAGCATCCGCAGACGAAGGTTGCCGGGGCGCCCCGATCACCGGCGCTTCGAGCGGAATGATCGGCAGCGCGTCGGCGAAGACGCGTTCGGCATCTTCCGCGCTGGTTGACGCGATGCGCACGTCAAAACCAAGTGCGCGCGCCGTCCGCTCGAAGTGCACGGGATCGCCGAGGACGAAGAACGGCGCGCCTGCGTTGTCGCGAATGTCGCGCCAAGCCTTAATCGCTATTTCAGGTCCAATTCCGGAGGGATCGCCCTGCGTCACTGCTAGGAGCGGCGCTTTTCGACTGCGCGTCACTGCGATTTGATACCGTCTGAGACGGGAACATTGGTGAGCGCGGATGACACTCGCGCGTCGCCTAACGTGCGCAGCTGCAGGCCAAATGTGATCGTCTGGTTGCGTCCAACCGTCCCGCCCTCGTACACCGAGGTATAGTTTAGGGTAAACAGCGTGCAATCGTCCTGATAACCCCCGCCGATGCCGAGACCGGCAACCGAAAACAGCGGCGCGGTGCCGAGGACGCCGTTATAAAAATGTCGCGATAAGTCGAAAATTACGTTGCCGTTTACAAAATAATTCTTAGTGACGTTGTATTTGCCGGCAAGCGACATGCCTTGCCGCCGCACTTCATACCCGATGAAAGGCTGCGCTTCGTAGCTCGCATATTGCAATGATGCGGTGAGATCGTTGCTGAGATTGGCGGAGGCGACGAGGTCGATGCGCCGCGGCTTGAAGTTAGAGGGATCGAAGCGTCCCTTGGCCGTAAAGGAGAAGATCGACGACGGCGAGAAGGAGATGCGCCCGATGTAGTCGGAGAGACGCGTATCGAGACCGGAGCTCAGGCCGATATTGGCAGCATCGGCGGTCGCGTATGCGTTCTGGCCCGCGAGCTGATAGGATTGTCCGGCCATCATATTTAGGTAGCCGCCATTCCTGAAGTTCAGCGTGTACTGGGCGCCATAGTTCAATCGCGTCCCGGTCTCGAAGCGATCGTAGCCTGAGAAGCGGTTCCAATCGAAAAGGTTCGTGTCGTCAAAGACGAGGCTTTGCGAGTCTATGTTGATAAGCGAGTTCTGGCTGCCGATCGGACGATTAGGCCGCACGACGATCTGCGCGATGGGCTCCAGGACCATCGTACCGACGGCCGTGTTGGCAAAGAACGGATAGCGCCATTCGAGACCGCCGCCCGGGAAGACCTGCGCGCGCGCCACGTTGTCCGCGCCGATGAAATTCGACTGCGCCGCATTCGGAAGCGGCTGCAGGAATTGATTATAAATGGAATAGACGCGATTTGTGTCGTAGTTCACGTAACTTCCGTTGACGCGGGCGAATGCGAACGGTGTCCATACTTCCCCGATGGGGTCGATATATTTGCGCTTCCACGAGGCTTCGACCGTGCCGCGCGCATAGTCACCGCCGATGCCGCGCAGCAAGCAATTGGAGCGGTTATACGCATTGCACACGTCATAGAGCGAGTAGAGGCTATCGAGCTGGCGTCCGCCGGCGATGGCATAATTGGCTGCACGCGCGTACTGGTTCATTGCATTGACGTCAAGCTGGATCTCGCCGCCGATGCCGAAGCTGCGCTCCGGCGCAACATCGAATCGCCGGTTATATTCGAGCATCGGAGCGACGAGCGGCTGCTGCGCCTGATAATCATTAGCAGTCAAACCCTGGAAGTAGAATCCGCGCAGGTCGAAATAGGTATGATCGCTTTTGCCGGTGAGATAAGCGGTCGATGATTGCTCACGAAAGAAATATGCGTTCGTCAGAAACGCATTCGGCATCCGGTAATCGTTGTAGAAGAATTTGTCGGACAGGATGGCGCCATCCCAACCGAAACGCCACTTATCGGTCAAGTTGAGCTGTCCTGAGCTTTCGATTGCGCCACGAACTACGTGATTTGCGGCGCCGTAGGGAGGCGTTAGAAAAGCCTCGCGGTCGAGCTGGGTGATGCCCGTTGCGCGAACGAAATACATGCCGTTCTCGAGGCGGTGGCGCCATTCGACCTCGCCAAGGAAGCCTTGGCGCGTCAGAACCGTCGGTGTGAAGGTCAGGTCATAGTTGGGAGCAAGGTCCCAGTAAATCGGAACACCGGCGCCGAAGCCGAGCTGCGGTTTGTAGAGAAAGCGCGGCGCAAGAAGGCCAGATTTGCGTTTCACCGTTGGGTCGGGTGCCGAAAAGAAGGGCAGGTAGGCGATCGGGATGCCGAGGAAGGCGAGCGTCGCGTCCTCGTAATAGACCATCTGCTCGTCGTTCTTGTGGATTATGCGCTTGGCCCGAACTTGCCAAAGCGGTGGGCGATCGGGATCGTCCTTACAGGGCTCGCAAGCCGTGTAGGTACCGTTCTCGAATGTCGTCGTCTCACCCTCGCTGCGCTCGGCGCGCGGCGAGCTGAAATAGGTACGGTTGGCGCCACTAACACGAAGGCTCTCGACGAAGCCTGTCCTGAAATCCTCGGTGAGATCGAACCGGTCGGCATAGGCGACCGAGCCGTCAGTCTCCGTCAGCCGCGCATGACCCTCGGCATAAACGCGACCGTTCACACGATTGTAGATGACGCGATCAGCTTCGAGCAGGCGGCCTTTATAATTGATCTGCACATCGCCGCGCGCCTCCACCGTGTTGTTCTTTTCGTTGTAGACGAGCTCTTGTGCTTCGACGAGCATGCGGCCTTGCTCGGCGGAGCCTTCGGCCGCACGGCTTTTGATGCGATCGGAAATCGTCTGCGCGCAGGCCGGTGCGATGACGGTTAACGCGGCGGAGCAGCCAAGGAGAAGCGCAGCGAAGAGGGGCCGGACGCGGGGGCGCGATCGCGCGGCGCCAGCCAACATGAATGCGGCGGGGGAGGGCTGCTCAGCGGGATCGGCGCGCCGCCGCATCAGCCGTCCTCCAGATGCAGCAGCGCAAGTGCGCCAAGCAGGCTGCCGACCAAGGCGGGCGACCATGCGGCGACAGGCGGGCTGATGAGGCCCGTGCCGCCGAGATTGGCCACGACTTTGGTAGCCACATAGAGGACGAAGCCCGCACCCACGCCACTCGAAACCATACGGGTGATGCCACCAAACCTGAAAAATCTTAAGGAAAAGGCGGCAGCGATGAGAACCATGGCGACGAGGAGCAGCGGCCGCGCTAGCAGCGTCTGGTACTGCAGGCTGTAGCTGGTCGCGTCGAGACCAGCGCTTTCGGTCTCATCGCGGACCTTTGGAAGCTGCCAGAAGGGGACGGATTCGGCCGAACTGAAGCCGCGCATGACCTCATCTTGCGTAAGGTCGGTCGCCAGCATGTTGATGTCGAATGGCTGTGGCTCCTCGAGCGCTGTGATGACCTTCCCGCTTTCGAGCTTCCATGCGCCAGGCAGCAGCGTCGCGCGTTGCGCTTCGATCCGCTCGACGAAGTGGCCCTGCGGATCGTAGACGTAGACTGTCACGCCGCTGAGCTTGGCGCCCGCATCGCTCGCCTGCGCCGCCTTTATCAGCGCCTGCCCATCGACGCTGCGCTGGCGAAACCAGACGCTTTTGTCCGGATTCGAGCCGGTTCCGAAAAGCCGCGCCTCGAGATGCTCGGCGCGCATCTTCATTTCGGCCGACACGGGATTGAACACCGTGACAGAGACCACGCCCGCCAAAAACGTGATGAGGAGCGGCGGAAACATGAATTGCCAGACCGAGATTCCGGAGGCACGTGCGACGACGAGCTCAAGCCTGCGGGTCAGATTGACGAAGGCCGCCATGGCGCCGAACAGGACGGCAAAGGGAAGGATTTGCTCTGCGACGGCCGGGATCCGCAGCAGCGAGAGACCGGCGATTGTCCGGGCGCTCGCCTCCGGAACATTGATGGCGCGTCGCAACATTTCGATGAAGTCGACGAGGTAGACGAGGCTAACGATCGAGAGGAACACCGCGAGCACGGTTTTGACGAACCGCGCCGACAGATACCGCCCGAGGGTCCGGCCGATGATCATCGAACCCTCGCGCGAAGATTGTGGCGGGCGAGCGGGTTCGCGGCCTGGCACAGGCAGACGCCCGCCGGCGCGATGGGAAGGCTCTTACCCTCGACGCATCTCATTGCCGATCAGTGCTCGTTCAGGCGACGCCGCGGCCAGTGCCCGCCCAGCACGGCGTCTCGAAACGTGCCTCGCGTCCCCTTTCCTGCCTGTCGTCCCCGGATGTCCCGCGCCCGGACCTGGGGGTCGACTTGCTTCGCCACGTTTTGGCTAGACCTTGGACCGGGTGCACGCAACAGCCTGTAACGGCAGTGGTCGCGTTCCCGCGGAAGGCGTGGCCAATTCGCCACTTAAAGCAAAGCTGAGGGCGATTTCAGGGCAGCGGAAAAAGGCGGCGCATTTGACCGAAAAAGGGGCGCGCGATACTGCACCGAATACCTTCGCGCCGGCGGCGCGCCCAGCCCACATGATGAGATTTTACGGATGTCCCCTGCGGTCACGATCGAGTTTGTCCCGTTCGATGCGGTGGCCAAGCCTTCGCAAGCCTCTGCGGAGGGGGGATCCTCCGTGCTTGTCGCCTTCGCCGGAGACGATCTCGCGCTCTCGGCGAAAACCCGCGAAATTCTCGGCGCGGCGGTAAGCCGATATGAGCGGGCGGCGGCGGCGGCCAATTTCAAGGGCAAGAACGGCAGCGCCCTCGACATTCTCGCGCCTGAGGGACCCGGGTTCGACCGGCTGCTGGTCATGGGCACGGGAAAGGGACCGAAGACAGAGGCCGTCGAAGACACCTTGCCGGACCATGCCGGTCTTGGTGGGGCGCTGATGGGCAGGCTCGGACGCGGCGTTCGGGCGAGCGTGCTGTTCGACTTGCCGGAGCCCGGTGGCGATCCAGCCGTGGCGGCGACGGAGTTAGCGCTCGGGATGGAGCTCCGGGCCTACCGGTTCGACGTTTACCGTACCAAGAAAAAGGATGAAGGCGAGCGCGAGGGCCCGGTCAACGTGGCAATCGCGGTTGCCGATCCCGCCGCGGCGAAGACCGCCCGGGAAAGGCGCGTCGGGCTAGCCGAAGGAGTGGGGCTGGCGCGCAGCCTCGTCAACGAACCGCCGAACGTCCTCTATCCCGAAAGCTTCGCCGAGCGCGCCACGGAGCTGACTAAGCTCGGGGTCGACATGGAAATCCTTGACGACGAGGCGATGCATAGGCTTGGAATGGGTGCGTTGCTCGGCGTCGGCCAGGGCTCGGACCGGCCGAGTCGGCTCGTCGTCATGCGCTGGAACGGCGCGAGGGGTCCTGGCGACAAAAAGCCCGTGGCGTTCATCGGCAAAGGCGTCACGTTCGATACGGGCGGCATCTCCATCAAGCCGGCGGCCGGCATGGAGGACATGAAAGGCGATATGGCGGGCGCCGCCTGCGTCGTCGGGCTCATGCACGCGCTCGCCGCCCGCAAGGCGAAAGTCAACGCGATCGGCGCGATCGGTCTCGTCGAGAACATGCCGGGCAGCAAGGCGCAGCGGCCCGGCGATATCGTCAAATCCATGTCGGGCCAGACGATTGAGATCATCAACACCGATGCCGAAGGCCGTCTCGTTCTGGCTGACGTCCTTTGGTACATTCAGGACAAATACAAGCCGGCTTTCATGATCGATCTGGCGACGCTCACCGGCGCGATCATGGTGGCGCTCGGGCAGGAGCACGCCGGACTGTTCTCCAACAATGATGAGCTCGCCGATCGCTTGATCAAAGCCGGCAAGGAGACCGGCGAGAAGGTTTGGCGCCTGCCGCTCGGGCCCGCCTATGACAAGCTGATCGATTCAAAATTCGCCGACATGAAAAACACCGGCGGTCGGCACGGCGGTTCGATCACGGCCGCGCAATTCTTGCAGCGTTTCGTCAACAAGGTGGCTTGGGCGCATCTCGATATCGCCGGCACAGGCATGGGCTCGCTCGCCAACGATATTAACCAGAGCTGGGGCTCCGGCTGGGGCGTGCGTCTGTTGGATCGGCTCGTCGCGGATCATTACGAGGAGAGGTGAGCCGGCGGTTTGCCCCGCAGTTGGTGTTCGGCCGTCGCCACGTTTACGCGTCGAAGCAAACGACGAGTCGGTCCGGATAAACGAGCTGCTTGCGCAGATGCCCCTCCGGGCCGTTGGCGCGGCGAAGACCGCGCCGCTGCAACAGCGGCTTCAGCATAAGCGGCAGCACCCTCTCGTTGATGTGAATGCCGAAGCATTGATGCAACCCGTGCCCGAACAGCATGTAATTGTGCGGCGGTCGATCGGGATCGAAGCTTTTGGGGTTAGAGACACGGCGCTCATCCATCATCGCAGACGCAAAGAAAAACAGCACCTGCGTACCCGCTTCGATTTTTTTGGCGCGAATGGCGCCGTCGCCGAGGATATGGTCCTGTTTGGCAATCCGTCGAAGGACCGGGGCGAGCGGATCGAATCGCATCGCCTCAAATATATATTTAGCCAGCCTGGCATCGTCGTTTCTGCGCGCAGCGTCCTGCGCTTGGGCCAGGATCTTCGGTCGGCGTAGCAATTGCTCGATCACCTTGGGCAAAACCATCGCCGGCTGGGGCAGGCCAGCGACAATGAAACCAGCCAGCGTGCCTCTGATTTCGGGGTCGCCAAATCCCTTCACACCAACCGCTTGTTTCGCGAGGCAGCGGCCAAGCACGTCGTCTCTTTGTTCGCCGCTGGCCCTTCGCGTCTCGATGGCGTCTTGAACATGCGCCAGCAACGCTGCTGCATAGGCGTGAGCCTCCGCATCCAATGCGGGATCGGGCTTGCCGACGTGGAAAAGATATTCGAACAGTCGCGCCGACCAGACAACGATATCTCCATTACTCGGCACAGGCGTGCCGAAATAAGGAAGGTACACCTCGAAGGTCGCCTCGCGGGTCAGCTGCAAAGTATCCATGCGCCCGTTTGAATCAGTCACAATAGCTTCGGCGGCAGCCGCGGTTGCGGGGGCAAGACGCCGCTCGATATCCTCACGAAGGAAGACGCTGCGCAGAGCCTGGCGACTCTCTCGGTAAGTTTGTGAATCATCCATCCCGAGCAGAAATGGCACACCTCCCGTAACCAGATTGAGTTTCTCACCATAGGGAACACCGAAATCATCGTCTGCGAGGAATACTTCCTTCACGTCGTCGTAACGCGTGATCAGCGCGAGCTTCTTCTTCTTAAGAACCAAGATTGGAGCGATATCCCGAAGAAAAGAAAGGAAGACCTCGCTATGATCGAACCCCCATTGGATGATCTTCGCCTTCAGTCCCGTATGGGGGCGTATCACCGGCTGGTCAGCACCCAAGCCTGTTGTCACTTGATGCGAAGTCTGGGAGTCAGCAACATCGGTCATGATCGATCCACAATCCGCAAGTTTCACCCTGGACGGATCTACCAAGCGTCAAATTCTTTGCGGTGTGCCAAAATGCTTTGCAAGGCAAAACTGCAAGAGGCCGGCATTCTAGGCCGCAATTGTAGGCCGCAGTGGCATTGCATCAAGGCTGCAAATCTCTAATTTTCAGCCGTGACCGAAATCTGGTTCTACCATCTGCAGTGCCGGAGCCTCGATGACGTGCTGCCAGGCCTTCTCGAACGCGCCTTGCAGCGGGGGTGGCGCGCCGTCGTCCAGGGCGCGAGCGAAGAGCGCATCGCTGCCCTCGACGAGCACCTCTGGACCTAT
>Ga0136846_1235324_pt1 | contig 11938 bp, 13 predicted proteins | sample HopSoiMetagenom2_FD_96841 | JGI IMG/M metagenome (GOLD analysis project Ga0136846, IMG submission 96841) | Grasslands soil microbial communities from Hopland, California, USA - 2 Assembly 2016 (version 4) | ecosystem: Environmental > Terrestrial > Soil > Grasslands | place: USA: Hopland... | reverse complement strand
TGCTTCGCGGATCTGATGGTCGCCGACGCGGTCAGTCTGGGCGCGGTGCGAGCGCTGCAGGTCGTGCCGGAGCAGACCGGCGTGTGGTCGTCCGTCGTCAAGTACTTCGTGCCGACCCTCCTGGAGCGCACCTTCACCCAGCTCAACGTCGTCCTCGGAGCGCGCTTCTGTCTCCGCGACCATCCGCACTACGCGATCCACCAGAAGATGCTGCGCGATCTGCCGGTCGCCACCTTCGCCGACGGCAACGCCGTCGGGAACCTCAGGAACATCGCGCTCCAGCTCGAAGGCCTCCTCGCCACGGCCGCGACAGCGGACCAGGGGGTGCTCGACGAGGCGAACGAGCGGGCGGCCGTGCTCTTCGGCATCGACCGTCGGCTGCCGCTCTACCGGCCCTGGGACCAGCAGTTGAACTGCCTGGGCCGGGACGACGCACTCCTCGCCGCTCCCGCCGCGCTCGCGCGGCTGCGCCGGCTGGCCGCGGACGCGAAGCCCGACGAACACGACCGGCTGACCCGGGCGGCGGCCACGGCGGAGCAACTCCTCGCCGGGGCCGACTCGTTGCGCGAGCGCGTCACCTCACTGAAGGACTCGCTGGGCTCCGAGTACGGCCAGTCCGCCGAGCTCTTCGACCTGGCCAAGGAGTACTGCCTCCTGCACGCCGCCGCGGCCTGCGTGCACACGCACGTCCACTCCGCCGCCGCCCTGGAGGAGCCGCTGCCCAGCGGCGCGCTGCTCCTGCTCCAGATGGAGCGCATACGACGGCACTTGCGCCCTCACGAGGCCGTCACCGACGCCGACGTGGTCAATGAGGTGATGCGGGTACTGCGGCATCTGTACCGGAAGAACCGGCTGTTCTCGTACTGGCAGTTCCCGCTCGCCGAGCGCGGCGACCTGCGCGCCGCCGGACTCTGACGCCCGTTCGGGGCGGGGCGCGAACTCAGGCCACAGGCCCGTCAGTTGTCCCTCGTGTCGGCATGCCGTCGGGCCGACTCGTTCTGCTGGGCCAGGCGCCGCAGCGCCAGAAGCGCGGGTTCCAGCAGGACGGTGAGCAGCAGTGCCCGCTCGGCGAGCTCCAACGGGTCCTGGATGTGGTCCAGTTGGTCGAGATCGAGGACCGCGGTCTCCTCGGCCAGCCGGGCGTACGGCAGGAGCGCCCGCCACTCCAGCGGTGAGCCGAGGCCGCGCAGCGAGGCGAGCGTGTCGGCCAGGGCGGATCGGGCGGGGGCCGACCTGTGCACGTTCCAGCCCAACTCCTCGCGCGGACCGAGCCCCACAAGTCGATCATGGCCGGCCTGCGCTCCGCGCTGAGCCACTCGGTGTTCACCTACTGGGAGACACCGGCATCGGCCCTGCCCGTCGACTGGCCGGACGCGCGCGAGCGGCTGGCCGTCCAGGAGCGCGCCGACGCCGACGGCGGCTCATCCAGCGTCTGACCCCACCTGTCGGCGCCGGGTTCCGCGACCGTGCCGACGGTGGTTCGGCGAGCGTCCCCTCCCCGTCTTTCCGCCGCCCACCGTGCCCTCTAAGATCACGTCGACCCGCTCATCACGCGCTCCGCTCTCGGGGGACCCCCACCATGCGCAACCTGCTTCGCACCGCCACCGCCGGGGCCGTCACGGTCACGGCCGTCCTCGCCTGCGGCACAGCGCACGCCACGCCGCCCGGGCCCGGAGTATCGGGCCGAACACTCGCCCAGACCACCATCGGCGACACCGACCACACCTTGCGGGAGGTCACCATTCCCGCAGGTCAGGCCACCGGATGGCACTACCACGACGGCCCCCTGTACGGCGTCGTCAAGCAGGGCACCCTCAGCCACTTCGACTCCACCTGCAAGTCCGACGGCGTGTACACGAAGGGCGACTCCATCAGCGAGCCGGCCGGCTCCACGTACGTCCACATCGGCCGGAATCTCGGCAGCACACCCCTCGTACTCGACGTCCTGTACGTACTGCCGCACGGCTCGCCCTTCTCGGAGGACGCGCCGAACCCGGGGTGCGACTTCCAGTGACCGGCCGCTGAGCAGCCCCCGGCGGGAGTCGGGCCTACTCCGCCGGGAGCGGCTGCTCCGCCCAGATCGTCTTGCCTGTATCCGTCTGGCGGCTGCCCCAGCGCTGGGTGAGCTGGGCGACGAGCAGCAGGCCGCGGCCGCCCTCGTCGTAGGCGTGCGCCCGGCGCAGATGCGGTGAGGTCGAACTGCCGTCGGAGACCTCGACGATGAGGGCCCGGTCGCGGATCAGCCGGAGCTGGATGGGCGGTTCGCCGTACCGGATGGCGTTGGTGACCAGCTCGCTGACGACGAGTTCGATGACGAAGGCCTCCTCGTCCAGCCCCCAGGCGGCCAGTTGTTCCGTGGCCGCCTGACGGGTGACCGCCACGTGCGCGGGGTCCGGCGGGACGTCCCAGGTGGCCACCTGGCCGGCGCCCAGCGCGTGCGTACGGGCGAGCAGCAGGGCCACGTCGTCGCCTGGCTGTTCGGGCAGCACGGCCTTGAGGACCGCGTCGCACACGGCGTCGAGTGAGGCGCCGGGCAGGTTCAGCGCGCGGCACAGCTCGGAGGTGGCGTGGTCGATGTCCCGGTCGCGGTCCTCGATCAGCCCGTCCGTGTACAGGGCGAGGAGCGAGCCCTCGGGCAGTTTCCGCTCGGTCGCCTCGAAGGGCAGCCCGCCGACGCCGAGCGGCGGTCCCGCCGACACCTCGATCAGCTCGGCGACACCGCCGGGCGGTACGACGGCCGGCGGCGGGTGTCCGGCGGAGGCGAGGGTCAGCAGGCGCGAGACCGGGTCGTAGACGGCGTAGAGGCAGGTGGCACCCAGTTCGGCGACATCTCCGCCGTCCTCCTCGTCGGCCAGATGGGTGACCAGGTCGTCGAGGTGCGTAAGGAGCTCGTCCGGCGGCAGATCGACGTCCGCGAGGGTGCGTACGGCCGTACGGAGCCGGCCCATGGTCGCGGAGGACTGGATTCCGTGGCCCACGACGTCGCCGACGCAGAGGGCGACCCGGCTGCCGGACAGCGGGATGACGTCGAACCAGTCGCCCCCGATGCCGGCCACCGATCCGCAGGGCAGATAGCGGTGGGCGATCTCGACGGCCGCCTGACCGGGCAGCCCCCGGGGCAGCAGGCTGTGCTGGAGGGCCAGCGCGGTCGTGCGCTCACGGGCGAACCGGCGGGCGTTGTCGACACAGACGGCGGCGCGGCTGGCCAGTTCCTCGGCGAGGGCGACGTCGTCCTCGGTGTAGGGGTCCGGGCGGGTGATGCGCAGGAAGACCGCGACGCCCAGGATGGTGCCGCGCGCCCGCAGCGGCACGGTGACCATGGAGTGGACACCCTTGCGGTACGGGCGGCCGACGGGCTCGCGGGCGTTGCGCTCCGCCACCCACTCGTCGAACGCCCGCTCGCCGACCCGCCCCATCAGCGCCCGGCCCTCCGCCATCGCCCGCGCGGGCGCGGTGAACGGCAGGTAGGTGTCCTTCGCCCCCAGCGGAACGACGGCCTCCGGTGTGCCCTCGGTGACGGAGCCGTGGGCCACGCGGTGCAGGACGACCTCCTCGGCCGCCGCCTGCGGTTCCTCCGCGCCGAGCACCCAGTCGAGCAGGTCGACGCTGACGAAGTCGGCGAACCGGGGCACGACCAGTTCGACGAGTTCCTCGGCGGTGCGCACGACGTCGAGGGTGGTCCCGATGGCTGCCGCCGCCTCGTTGAGCAGCGCGAGCCTGCGTCGCGACCAGTGCTGGTCGCTGCTGTCGAACGCGGCGATGCCCACCGAGGTGACGGCGCCCAGATCGTCCCGTACCGGCCACATCTCGAAGCTCCACGCGTAGGCGCGGCCGTCGGTCGCGTCCTTGCCGAAGGTCTCGTAGCGCACGGCGGTGCCGGTACGGGCGACCTCCCGCAGGTGGAGCAGGAGTCCCTGGCTGATCCGGTCGTCGGGCACGATGTCCGTGTCCCCGTAGAACTGCCCGATCAGGGCCTGTTCCGTTTCGCCCATCAGGTCACAGGCGGCTTCGTTCAGCCAGGTGTAGCGCTGGTTCAGGTCGAAGGCGGACATCGGCACGGAGGCCTGCCGGATGGCTCGTTCCAGCGAGGTGGGCCCCTGCGCGGCGGCCTGCGGCTCCGGTGCCGGCGGGTCGGGGAGGGCGGTGACGACGAATCCCCCGGAGGCGCCGTCCTCGCCCAGCACAGGGCACGCGCCGACAGTGAGTTCGACGCGGTGGCCGTCCCGGTGGCGGAGTGCGACCACTCCGGTCAGCTCGGTCATCGCCGCCGGTGGCACATCCTCGGCGAGGAGACCGGCGGCCGGGCGGCCGACGATGTCCTCGGCCGCGTGTCCTGTCAGCCGCCGGGCGCCCTCGCTCCATCCGGTCACCATGCCTCGGGCATCGACGATCACCGCGGCGGCGACTTGTTTCATACGCCCCAGGATGGTCCCTGGACCCCGGGGCATCAACCCCGACGACGCGCCTCGGGACGGCGACCCCGCCGAGCCGCCCCGTGTGGGACGGCTGGGCATGCTCCGGGGCCGTCAGCCCAGATGCGCGCGGAGTGCGGCGAGGGCACGGTCCGCGTGGGTGTTCATCCGCAGCTCGCTCGTCACCACCTCGAGGACGGTCCGGTCCTCGGCAATGACGAAGGTGACCCGCTTGGTGGGCATCATCGAGAAGCCGCGCTTCACACCGAACAGCTCACGGACCGTCCCGTCGGCGTCCGACAGCAGCGGCATACCGAGGGTGTGGCTCTGCGCGAACTCCTGCTGACGGCCGACGGAGTCCCCGCTGATCCCGACCGGCCGTGCGCCGACGGCGGCGAACTCGGCGGCCAGGTCCCGGAAGTGGCAGGCCTCGGCCGTGCAGCCGGGTGTCAGGGCCGCCGGGTAGAAGAAGAGGACGATCGGCCCCTCGGCGAGCAGCTCGGAGAGCCGGCGGGGCGTTCCGCTCTCGTCGGGCAGCTCGAAGTCCTCGATCTTGTCGCCGACGTTCACCTTGCTTGTCATGACCGGCCCTCTCCGTTGTTCGCGACGCTGCGTGCCCACAGCACGAGCGGTATCTGGAGCGGCAGCCGCCCGATGGCGCCGGCCCGCAGGGCGGCGGGCCGGTCGCACCAGTCGACGGCCATCTTCACGTTGGCCGGGAACACCCCGACGAAGAACCCCGCCGTGGCGAGCGCGGCGATCCGCCGGGTGCGCGGCAGCGCCACCCCGGCCGCCAGCGCGAGCTCGGCGGCGCCACTGGCGTATGTCCAGGTCCTGGGCCTGCCGGGCAGCGCGCGCGGCACGATCGCGTCGAACGTGCGGGGTGCGACGAAGTGGGTGACGCCGGCGGCGGCCAACAGGCCGGCGAGCAGCAGGGGCGAGCGTTGGGACCGGGGCACGCTTCCTCCTCGGATGGTGTGCCGGTCGATCCTACTGGACGGTAAATACGTGTCGAGACGGGGGTGTTCGACTGCGTGACGGGCCGGGGAAGGCCGGCGACGCCGATGCCCGTGGACGACGGCGCACCATCTCGTGCTGCCCCACCCTGGACCGCAGGGCACATTTGTTCGGAGTCGGCGGTCTACCGAAGGAGCACGGTGGTGACCCGGTCCATTCAGGCCGGTCGGGTCGGCGGGCACGGCTGAGCGGAGGGGTGACTTCCCCTCCGCGCCGGGGCCGTGCCCCTCGGGCGGACCGACCGGTTCTTGAGGAGGAGGGTGGCCCGGAGGGTCTATCGTGTCCGCATGTCCGTCCCTGAACTGATCCGTATCGTCTCCCGCGACTCGCCCATGGCGCTGGCACAGGTGGAGCGGGTGCGCGCCGAGTTGGCCGTCGTCCATCCCCGGGTGCGCACCGAGGTCGTCCCCGTGAAGACAACCGGCGACAAGTGGATGGGCGACCTGTCCCAGGTCGAGGGCAAGGGCGCGTTCACCAAGGAGGTCGACGCCGCACTGCTGGCCGGTGAGGCCGATCTCGCGGTGCACTGCGTCAAGGACGTGCCGGCCGACCGGCCGCTGCCCGCGGGCACGATGTTCGCCGCGTTCCTCAAGCGGGACGACATCCGCGACGCCCTGATCCACCCCGGCGGCCGCACCCTCGACGAGCTGGCGGACGGCACCCGGATCGGTACGTCCTCGGTGCGCCGGATCGCCCAGCTGGCCGCCTCCCACCCGCACCTGGAGTGCGTGCCGTTCCGCGGCAACGCCAACCGCCGGCTGGAGAAGCTCGCGGCCGGGGAGGCGGACGCGCTGCTCCTCGCCGTGGCCGGTCTGGAGCGCATCGGCCGCACGGACGTGGTCAGCGAGGTCCTTTCGCCGGAGACGATGATGCCGCCGATCGGCGCGGGCATCCTCGCCCTGCAGTGCCGCGAGGGCGACACCGATCTGATCGACGCGGTCAGCGGCCTCGGCGACCCGGACACCCATCGCGAGGCGACGGCGGAGCGCATGTTCCTGCACGTTCTCCAGGGGCACTGCAACAGCCCGATCGCCGGGTACGCGAAAGTGGCCCGCAACGGCGAACTCTCCTTGCGCGCCTGCGTGTTCACCCCCGACGGCAAGGTTCAGCTGCACGCCCACGAGTGGGCGGGGCGCCTCGACCCGGCCACGCTCGGCACGTCCGTGGCGGTGGCACTGCTGCGGCAGGGCGCGCGCGAGCTGATCGACGACATCGCGCACTGAGGAACGGGACCTCCAGGGAGCGGAGGGCGAGGCGGCTCAGGTGGGCTCCGTCTGGCCCTTCTGGTCCCGCTGTTCCCTGAGGTCCCGCTGCTCCTTGAGGAAGGCGCTCGCCTGGCGAGCCACCCCGTCCCGCGCCGGGCCGTGGTGGACGCCGGCGCCGGTGAAGTCCTCGGGCAGGCCGATCCCGCCGACCCAGAGGTGCCGGTCGGTCCACTCCTCCTCGACGCGCAGCTGGATCTGTACGTCCACCTGCGCCAGGGACGCTTCCGGGCCGGCCGCGTACAGGACGGCCGTGGCGCGGCGCAGCGGGTGGACGTCGAAGCCCTCGATGAACTGCGAGTTCCGCCAGTCGATGAAGGCACCCTCGCCGTCGGGGCCGAGCCGGATGTCGATCTGGCCGTCCTCCAGGTGGACGCCGAAATGCCGGTCGCCGCGGTTCTCGACCGTCACCCGCAGACTGAAGTAGGCCAGCCCCTCGGCGCCGTCGTCGCGCCCGCGTGGCGGTTCCGCCGCCAGCAGACGGTGGACGCGGACACGCAGGCCGGCATGCTCGTCGTATTCGTGCCAGTCCCCGACCACGTTCGGCTCGCGCACAGTCCACCTCTCGACCTCGGATGGCTGCTTCCTATCCTTGCGCCCGGCACACAGTCAAATGAGCGGAATGCGCTGTGGCCAGCGAATTAGCCCCCTTGATCACTGATCAAGCGGTGTGCAGCGGAAATCCACCGACGGGCCGTTCCACACCAGGTGGACGCGTGCCGCACATCACGTTCCGGGCCGTGAATTCACCGGGCGACCAATCGAAAGCAGCGAGTCACCATTCATGGCGAATTGTCGAATTGTTTCCTTATCGCCCGTAATGGGAATCACTAGGTCAGTGCTTCGGACTGGAGGCACGTCCGTGGGAGCCGGTTTCCGCCGGATCTCGGGCGGGCCTCCGTCCGGTCCGTGCGCGCCCTCCCCCGGTGTCTGTCCATCCAGCACCAGCTGAGGAAGGTGCGCACCATGCGTGTCGCCACCAGAACGAAGCAGCATCCCCACGACGACGCCCCCGACACCGCCGCCGACTTCAAGCGGCTCGCCGCACTGCCCGAGGGGCCCGAGCGCGACGCCCTCCGTGACGAGCTCGTACGGGCCTGGCTGCCCATGTCGGAGCGGATCGCCATCCGCTTCCGGGGGCGCGGGGAGGCCCTGGAGGACCTCTACCAGGTCGCGGCCGTCGGACTCGTCAAGGCCGTCGACCACTACGACCCCGAGCGGGGCGCCGCCTTCGAGGCCTACGCGGTACCGACCGTCACCGGCGAGATCAAGCGCCACTTCCGCGACCATCTGTGGGCCCTGCATGTGCCACGCCGGGTCCAGGACCTGCGCAACCGGGTGCGCAGCGCCACGAAGGAACTGTCCGCCACCGTCCCGGGACGGCCACCGACGGTCGCCGAGATCGCCACGTACGCGGAGTTGAGCGAGAGCGACGTGCGTACGGGCATGGAGGCCCTGGAGTGCTTCTCCGTGCTGTCGCTGGAGGCCGAGCTGCCGCGCACCGACGGGTACGCGCTCGCGGACACGGTCGGCGGAACCGACCCCGGCTTCGACCTGATCGTCGACCGCACGGCCGTCGGTCCCTGTCTGCGGGCCCTGCCCGAACGTGAGCGGACCATCCTCTATCTGCGCTACTTCCGCGGGATGACCCAGAGCCGGATCGCGTCCCAGCTCGGTATCTCGCAGATGCACGTCTCCCGGCTGCTGAGCACCTGCTGCGCACGCATCCGGGAGGAGCTCGGCGAGGAAAAGCCGAGCCCCGGGGAACTGCTGGCCGACGCCTGTTGAGGGAGGCGGCCGACCCCGTGCCCACCGGCAGTCGCCCGGGCGAGTCTTTCGCGGCCGGGCGACCGGGGGACGGGCTCACTGCCGAACCCTCCCGGGAGTGGCTCCTCAGCGTGCCCTTCACTGCCGGAGTCACCGCAGAGAAGGAGTTGAAACCCGCTCTCCGCCGAAGCGGACCCATGCGTTCGGGAGCCCGATCGGGGTACTCGACAGGCACGTGGACGGGGTCCGGCCGGAGACTGGTGTCCGGACCGGTGACCGCCGGCCGATCGACCAGAACGCGAGTGCCATGAACCACGACCCGACACATCCCAGCGGCGCGACGGACCTCGTGTCGACCCATTCCGTGTTCGGCGCCCCCTGCTGGGTGAGTCTCACCAGCCGCGATCTGCGGGCCACCGAGGCGTTCTACAGCGCTGTACTGGGCTGGCGGTGGCGTTCTGCCCGGCTGGGCGACCGCTTCCGGGTCGCCCTGGTGGACGGCACACCCGTCGCGGGGATGGCCGGCGTGGCCTCCGTATGGCAGATGGTGGTCGCCTGGACCCCTTACTTCGCCGTACCGAGCGCGGACGACGCGGTGGCCCGGGCCCGCGAACGCGGGGGTACGGCGGCGGTCGGGCCGATCTCCTTCCCGCCCGGCCGGGCGGCCCTGCTCGCCGACCGGGACGGGGCGATCTTCGGGATCTGGGAGGGCGAGCTGCTCGCCGGCTGGGAGGCCTGGCGGCGGGCGGCACCGACGTTCGTCCGGCTGCAGACCCGCGACGCGTTCGACGCGGCCATCTTCTACGGCGAGATCCTGGAGTGGGCCTCCGACCGCCCCGGGTGCTGCCAGGTCCAGTACGAGGGCGACGAGGTCGTGCTGCGCAGCAGGGGCGATGTCGTGGCCCGCATCGTCTCGGGGGCGCTGGAGGCGGCGCCCGATCCCACGATCAGGCCGCACTGGCAGGTCCACTTCGCGGTCGAGGACGTGGCGGCCTGCGTCAAGGCCGCGCAGGACAGCGGCGGCAGCGTCCTGCGGTACGACGACGTCGGGACGCCGTTCGAGGCGGTGCTGCGCGATCCGGACGGGGCGCAGTTCACGGTGACCTCACGCATCCCGCGCTGAGCCGGCCCGCTACCGGAGCGATGAGTACAGGTGCCGGTCGTCGCCCTCCGGAAGCCGGGTGCGGCCCCGGTCGTGCCAGAGCAGCAGGCCGTTGCACCGTTCCCAGCGGGTGATCCGCCACCCGCGGGCCAGCCACGCCGACGCCAGGACCAGCGGCCAGAGCGCCAGGTTCCGGTCCCAGAGCAGTCCGCCGCCCAGCGCGGACGCCACCAGGCAGAGGAAGAGGGAGACATTGACGCAGTCGCGGTACCGCCTGCCCGGCGCCGGCCGGACCGCGCCGGTCTCCTCCAGCGGAACCGCCCTGGCGAAGTCCCGCCCTTCACCGAACCACTTCAGCCGGGAGACGGTGAGCACCCCGAGCCCCGCGGCTGCCGCCAGGGCGAGCAGGCCGAGGGCGATCGGCGGGCCGGCACCTCTCGGCGCCCCGGGAACGCCCTCCACCCCGGACACCACTCCGGCGCTCACCGCTGTCGCGCAGACCGCGAGGATCGCGCACGTCACCTCGTAGTGGACGTACCTGACCACGGTGCTCCCCCTGTACCCCGCCCCGCCCCCGTAGCAGGGTGTCAACCGCACTATGCCCGGGGGAGAGTCGGTAGTACCGCTGCTAAGCGTCCACGAGAACGCCCGGTGGCCGCCGCCTCTGTTCCGTACCGGCGAAGGCGGGCACATCTCGGGGCGTCCGGCGTCCCTCCAGCAGGGCCGGCGCGGGCGGGGCCGGGATCAGCGGGACGCCTTCGCAGGCGCGGGCCCGGCGCGAGAACCAGATGACCTTGGCACCGGTGTCCGTGGCGCAGCAGCCCCAGCCATCGCTCGTCGCGGCGATCCACGCCAGGCAGTTGCCCAGTTCCTGGCCGAGTCGCGGGCCGGGGTCGTTCTCGGCGAGGGCGGTGATGATGTGCTGGCCGTTCCACCACATCTCGAGCACGGCGCGCTTGTCGGTCGCGTGCTCGTCGATGGCGCGCAACAGCGCCTCGGTGCCGTGGCAGACAGGCCCGACGAGGTGCTCCAGGTCCCAGAGCCGGAGGTGGGCGGCCAGGATGCGGCCGACCTGTCCGACCCGTTCGGGACAGACCTCCATGTCGAGGTGGTAGTAGCGGGACTCTGCGGTCTTCATTGTCGTTGGCTCCTCACGGCGGACTCACGGTTTCTCCGAGCTCCGCGGGACCTGGGTCGTGTCGGGCTTGGCCCGAACGCGGAGCGTGAGCACTGTTCGCTTCTGAGTCAGCTCCAGAGTGGGAGGGCTGGTCCATTCGTGCAACACGAACGGCCCCGGTAGGTCGTTGAAGATCCAACAGGACGCTGGGTCTTCCCGCATGCACCATGAGTGAAGGTCTCGCCGTAGAAACGTCAGTCACGAGGAAGGGGACCAGCGCCATGCTGTTGCCCGCCAAGGCCGAGGTCGCCCGGCAGCTCAACCGGTACCGGGCGTGGGAGCGCGTCACGCTCGCGGCCCCGTCCGACCGTTCGGCTCGGGACAGTTTCGAGGACTCGGGCTACACCCTGTGCGTGCTGATGGGGAAACGGTGCGCACGAGAGGCGGTCCACGCCGCCGAGCGCTATCTCCGCACGAGTCTGGTCGCCTACCTCCGGGAACAGGCCGGATGGGGCCACGCGGACCGTTTCACCGGCCATGCCCCCTCGGCTGTCCAGCGTTCCACGGCGGGGGGATAGCGCCGCCCGCGCCTCCTTTCCCGCTCCCCCGTCCCCAGCCCGACCCAGAACACGGCAGAGGTGTGAGACCCATGGGCCCGACCCCGACCATCGGCCGCATCCCGGTGCGGGATGTGCGCCCGGCCGTCGACAGCGGCAGACGCCCGGCGAAGGCCGTCGCGGGAGAGACCTTCCAGGTCACCGCGACGGTCTTCCGCGAGGGCCATGACGCGGTCGGCGCGAACGTCGTGCTGTGCGACGCGAAAGGCCGTCCGGGCCCCTGGACGCCGATGCGCGAACTCGCCCCGGGCACCGACCGCTGGGGCGCGGACGTCACCCCGGACACTGCGGGCCACTGGACCTACCGGGTCGAGGCGTGGGGCGACCCGATCAGCACCTGGCGGCACCACGCCGGCATCAAGATCCCGGCCGGGATCGACGTCGGGCTGGTCCTGGAGGAAGGCGCCCTGCTCTACGAGCGCGCCGCCGCCTGTGTGCCGAAGCGGGCGGCCCGCGCCGTCGTGCGGGCCGCCGCACGGGCCCTGGGCGACGACTCCCTCCCCGTCACGGATCGCCTCGCGCCGGCTCTGACCCCGGAGGTGGACAGGGTGCTGCGCCGGTATCCGTTGCGTGAGCTGGTGACGTCGAGTGAGGCGTTGGCGCTGGTGGTGGAGCGGGAGCGGGCGCTGTACGGGGCGTGGTAC
>Ga0136846_1231669_pt1 | contig 11939 bp, 8 predicted proteins | sample HopSoiMetagenom2_FD_96841 | JGI IMG/M metagenome (GOLD analysis project Ga0136846, IMG submission 96841) | Grasslands soil microbial communities from Hopland, California, USA - 2 Assembly 2016 (version 4) | ecosystem: Environmental > Terrestrial > Soil > Grasslands | place: USA: Hopland... | reverse complement strand
AAGTGGTCGTTGCGGCATCGCATGTTGACGCTGGCGATTGCGGCGGCCACCTTTGTCGGCGGATTTGCGATCCCGATGTCCGGCCTGGTCGGCAGCGAATTCGTGCCGCACGCCGACTATTCCGAAACCGGCGTCACCTACTACACGCCGGTTGGTTCATCGATTGAATTTACCGAGAGCAAGGCACGTCAGGTTGAAAGCGTGCTGCGCGAATTCCCGGAAGTGCGCGACCTGTACACCACGGTCAACACCGGCACTGCGCAAGGCAAGAGTTACGCCACCACGTTCGTGCGTCTGACGCCGCGCGACCAGCGCAAGCGCAGCTCAGCGCAAATGAGCATTCCGCTACGCGAACGCCTGTCGCAAATCGCCGGCATCACCGTCACCCACATCGGTGCGCTCGACGGAGTGGGCGGCGAAAACAAGCAGGTTCGCCTGAGTTTGCTCGGCACCGATTTGAAACAACTGGCGACATTTTCCGAAGAGGCGCAAAGCAGGATGCGCGCAATTCCGGGCATCGTCGATCTCGACTCCAGCCTGAAAGCGGAAAAACCGACCATCTCGGTCGTGCCGAAGCGCGATATCGCGGCCGATCTCGGCATCGGTGTCGCGCAAATCGGCGGCGCGCTGCGCCCATTGCTGGCAGGCGAAGCCGCCAGCACCTGGCGCGCCCCGGATGACGAGAACTATGATGTCAGTGTGCGCCTGTCCCCTTCGGATCGTGACAATGCGGAAGACTTGTCGCGCCTGATGCTGACCAGCACCCAGAGCAACGCCGACGGTTCGCCGAAAATGGTGCCGCTGCGCCAAGTCACCACCATCACGCCATCGACCGGCGCCAACCAGATCAACCGGCGCGATTTGAATCGCGAAGTCGAACTGTCGGCCAATGTGGTCGGCCGCTCCGCAGGCGAGGTCAACGCCGACGTGAAAAAAGCGCTGGACAGCATGCACTGGCAACCGGGCTATCGCTATCAGATCGGCGGTTCGGCCAGGGACATGCAGGAATCGGCTGGCTATGCATTGTCGGCACTGTTGCTTGCGATTGTTTTCATCTACATGATTCTGGCGTCGCAATTCGCCAGTTTCCTGCAACCAATCGCGATCATGTCGGCCTTGCCGTTGACCTTGATCGGCGTTTTCCTGTCCTTGATGTTCTTCCGCTCGACCTTGAATCTGTTCTCGATCATCGGCTTCATCATGCTGATGGGATTGGTGACGAAAAATGCGATTTTGCTGGTCGATTTCGCGAACCAGGCGCGCAAGGCAGGCGCGCAACGCGCCGAGGCCTTGCTGGAAGCCGCGCATGTGCGGCTGCGGCCGATCCTGATGACGACGCTGGCGATGGTATTCGGCATGGCGCCCTTGGCATTCGGCATGGCCGAAGGGGCGGAGCAGCGCGCGCCCATGGGGCAAGCGGTCATCGGCGGCATCATCACGTCCTCGTTGCTGACGCTGGTGGTGGTGCCGGTGATCTACACCTACCTGGATGACTTCACCGCGTGGATCAAGCGCAAGCGCCGGCCTGCGGTCGCCAGCCATGGTGCGAGTGCGGTACTGGCGCCGCAAACAAAGCATGACGACACTATTTGACTGGATCAAGCGATGTCTGCGCCGATTGATTTCTCTCCCCTATTTTTGAATATCTGCATCCTCGAATCGGCAGGCCGTCGCAATTTTGCTGCAGGCCGGAATCGCCTGTTGTTAAGGCGTCGCGATTTCGTATTGCAGGACGATGACGCACGCATCCGTACGCTGATTCAACGATAAAATGACGCTTCCCCAATTTTTGCCACCGAGTGAACACTGACATGAATATCGAACAAGCCCGTTTCAACATGATCGAACAGCAGATCCGTACCTGGGACGTGCTGGACCAGGATGTGCTTGACCTGCTGATGGTCGTCAAACGCGAGGCATTCGTGCCGGCGGCATACAAAAGCCTGGCATTCATGGATACCGAAATCCCGCTGCCCTGCGGCGAAAACATGCTGACGCCCAAAATGGAAGCGCGCATCCTGCAGGAAGCCGCCGTCAAGAAACACGAAAACGTGCTGGAAATCGGCGCCGGTTCCGGTTACATGGCAGCGCTTTTGGCATACAAGGCACGCCATGTCACCACGGTCGAGATTGCGCCTGAACTCAAGGCATTCGCCGGGAAAAACCTAGCCGATTCCGGCGTCACCAATGCCCGCGTCGTGCTGGGCGACGGCGCGCAAGGCTGGGTGGGCACCGGCAACAACGGTGCGCCGTATGACGTCATCGTGATCTCCGGTTCACTGCCGGTGCTGCCGGATGCATTCTTGCAGCAGATCAAGGTCGGGGGGCGCATTCTGGCGGTTATCGGCGAAGCGCCGGTGATGAGCGCTGAAATCATTACCCGCGTCTCGGATGTGGCTTACAACACGGCCAAGCTGTTCGAAACCAGCGTCAAACCCTTGCGTAATGCATTGACGCCATCCCATTTCAAATTCTGAGGATTTGCATGCAACATATCACCGCCCCGGCCCTGTCCGACTGGATCGCCGACACATCGCGTGCCAAGCCAGTATTGCTTGACGTGCGCGAGCCGTGGGAATACCAGACCTGCCATATCGAAGGCGCCACGCTGATGCCGATGAATACGATCCCCGGCCGGGTCGCCGAACTCGATGCCGATGCACCGATCGTCTGCATCTGTCATCACGGTGCGCGCAGCGCGCAAGTCGGGGCGTTTTTGGAACGCAACGGCTTTACCCAGATTACCAATCTGACTGGCGGCGTCCATGCCTGGGCGCTGCAAGTCGACAGCGCGATGCCGACTTATTGAGCGCTTTTTTTAACCAATTTATTAACTGACCTTACGCATTGCCCAGCAAAGGCACTGTCCACGAAAGGCACGAAAAACACGAAAAAGAAGCATAGGGAGAGAGAATAGTGTGGCGCATACCTTTCGTGTTTTTCGTGCCTTTCGTGGACTGAGTTTTTTCATAATGGCGTGCGTAACGTCAGTTATTAACCAATTTATTAACCGATTCATTTACCCGACTTTACCGGAGAAGCCAATGCGCCCTTCCCTTATTGCTGTGCTCATCGCCAGCGCCTTTGTGTCGCTGAATGTGCAAGCGATCGACTTGCTGCAAGTGTACAAGGAAGCACTCGCCAATTATGCGCAGTATGCCAGTGCGCGCGCGACCTTGACGGCAGGACAGGAAAAAGTGACGCAAGGCCGCTCCGGACTGCTGCCTACCCTTGCCGTGTCCGGCAGCTACAACCACACCAGTGCGAATTCGACGCAATCAGGAGGCGCGGAGGTTGATACAAGCGGCAATAGCCGCAGCTACACGGTATCGTTGTCGCAACCCTTGCTGCGCTGGGCCAACTGGGAACAGTATCAACAAGGCAAACTTTCAGTCGCGGCCAGCGAAGCGCAATTTGCGCAAGCGCAGCAAGACTTGATCGTGCGTGCGTCGCAAGCGTATTTCGATGTGCTGACGGCGCAGGATGCACTCGCTTCGGTGCAGGCGCAAAAAGTCGCGATTACCGAACAGCTTGCCTCGGCTAAACGGAGCTTTGAAGTGGGTACCACGACGATCACCGACACCCACGAAGCGCAGGCGCGTTACGACCTTGCGGTAGCCCAGGAGTTCGCCGCACAAAGCGATCTGGACATCAGGCGCACGGCCTTGCAGCAGATCATCGGCAAACCGCCGGCTGAACTGGCACCCTTGCGCTCAGGCGTAAAACTGAATGCACCGGAACCGACACAAATCGACAAGTGGGTAAATAGCGCCGAGACGCAAAACTACGGCGTGGTCGGCCAACAGTTCACCCTGGAAATCGCGCAGCGCGAGATCAGTAGAAATCGCGCCGGCCATTTACCGACGGTAGATCTGGTCGCGAGCCGCAGCCATACCAACCAGAGCCGCATCTCTCTCGTGTCGCCAGTCAACGTGTCCGATACAAGTACCGTTGGCGTACAGTGGGCGATCCCGATTTTTTCCGGTTTCTCAATCACCAGCAGGGTGCGCGAAGCGATTGCGCTTGAAGATAAAGCGCGCGCCGATCTGGAGAACATCCGCCGCACCGCCGCCCAGAACGCGCGGCAATCCTTTTTCGGGGTGAACAGCGGCTTGGCGCAAGTCAAGGCACTGGAAGCGGCGGAAGTATCCAGCCAGTCCGCGCTGGAATCGAACCGCCTCGGCTATCAAGTCGGCGTGCGCATCAACATCGATGTGCTCAATGCGCAGCAACAACTGTATTCCACACGCAGGGATCTGTCGAAAGCGCGTTACGACACCTTGATGAATAGCCTGCGCCTCAAGTCGGCCGCAGGATCGTTGAAGGAAGAGGATCTGATGCAGATTAACGCACTGCTAAAGCACTGATCCGTCAGTGGTGCTGCAAAGCGGTGGAATCGGTCTGCTTTTGATGAGCAAGATTTTGCAGCTTGCTCAATGGTATTCAAGTGCTGCGGCAACAGCACTAAGCAGGTAGACAAAAGTCTTTTGACAACATCTGGCAAGACCTTGAATGCTCCTTCCCCTTGAAAGGGAGGGAACCTCAAGGTCTTGCCGACTATTGTCAAAAAAATTTTGTCCACTTGCTTAGAGCGGATTGCACTCCGATATAAGTAGGGTGCGCCCCGCGCACCGGTGCTCTTGCGACGGTATCGGTGCGCGGGGCGCCCTTGCAGGGCGCGTAGTGGTTTGCAAGCCACTACCATTACGCAAGGCGGATCGCAGGCGATCCGAATTCCCTGCTACACCCCTACAGTAATTTGCAATACGCCATTCCCGTAATACTTGATAACGCGTTATTTCGTTTGCATGCCAAAACCGTTCTGCCGAGCGGCGGATTCAATCCAATTTTGTATGAGATATTTATGAGACCAATTCGACTTTCCACGCGCATCGGCGCAGCTGCGCTGATGCTATCCACAGTTGCCGGGTGCGGCGAAAAAACGGCGAACGCGCAGGCGCCGGGCGGCATGCCGGCGCCAGAAGTCAGCATCGTCACGATCGCACCAGAACGCGTTGCGATCACGTCGGAATTGCCGGGCCGGCTGGAAGCGTCCCGAACCGCGCAAGTGCGCGCCCGCGTGTCTGGCATCGTGCAGAAACGCGTGTTCCGCGAAGGCAGCGACATCAAGGCCGGCGACGTGTTGTTCCGCATCGATGCTGCGCCATTCGAAGCGGCCTACAACAATGCGCAAGCCGTGCTGGCGAAAGCCGAAGCGAACTTGGCGCAAGCGAACCTCAAAGCGCAGCGCTACAAGCCGCTGGTGGAGACCAACGCCATCAGCAAGCAAGAATACGATGATGCGTTGAGCATGCAGAAACAAGCCGCCGCCGATGTCGCGGCAGCCAAGGCCGCCAGGGAAACGGCGCGCCTCAATCTCGGCTACGCCACGGTCACCGCGCCGATTTCCGGCCGCATTGGCCGCGCGCAAGTCACCGAAGGGGCACTGGTCGGCCAAGATGAATCGACCCTGTTGGCGACCATTCAGCAACTCGACCCGATCTACGTGAACCTGACGCAATCCAGTGGCGATTTGCTACGCTTGCAGCACGCAATGGCAAGCGGTCAACTCAAAAGCGCGGACAAGGGCAGCGCCAAGGTAACGCTGATCACTGAAGACGGCCGCCCCTATCCGCTGGCCGGGAAATTGCTATTCTCCGACCTGAGCGTCGATGAAAGCACCGGCGCAATTGCGATGCGCGCCGAAATCCCCAACCCCAATCGTCTCCTGCTGCCCGGTATGTATGCACGGGCGCGGCTGGAACAAGCGGTGGATGAACAGGCGATTACCGTGCCGCAGCAAGCCGTTCAGCGTACGCCCGATGGTGCATCGGTACTGGTGGTCGGCGCCGACGGCAAGGTCGCCGCACAATCCATCAAGACCGGCGCGGCGCAAGGCAACAAATGGATCGTCAACCAAGGATTGAAAGCGGGCGACCGCGTGATCGTCGAAGGTTTGCAAAAAGCAAAACCGGGCGCGACCGTGAAACCGGTGCCTTGGAAAGGCGCGGCGCAGAATACCCCGAATCAACTGCCAGTCGCTGCGCAATCCGCGCGAAAATCATAAGACTATCTAAAACGCCAAGGGAGCCGCTACATGGCCAAGTTTTTTATCGACCGTCCGGTGTTTGCCTGGGTGATCGCACTATTCATCCTGCTGGCTGGCGCGCTGTCCATTACCCAGTTGCCGATTGCCCAGTATCCGACCATTGCACCACCGTCAGTCGTGGTGACCGCCAATTATCCGGGCGCATCGGCCCAGACGCTGGATGATAGTGTGACCAGCCTGATCGAGCAGGAAATAAACGGCGCCGATGGCTTGCAATACATGGAGTCGCAAAGCGAGGCCAGCGGCCAGACCCAGATCACCGTCACATTCCGACCCGGCACCGATGCCGATCTGGCGGCGGTCGACGTGCAAAACCGCCTGAAGCGGGTCGAGGCGCGCCTGCCGCAAGCAGTCACGCAACAAGGCGTACAAGTCACCAAGGCGCGCAGCAATTTTCTGCTGTTCACCACCTTGTCGTCCACCGATGGCAGGCTCGACCCGGTTGCATTGGGCGACTATTTATCGCGCAACGTATTGAATGAAATCAAGCGCGTGCCCGGCGTCGGTCAGGCGCAATTGTTCGGCACCGAGCGCGCGATGCGCATCTGGGTCGACCCGGCAAAACTGGTCGGCCTCAAGCTGACGCCAGCCGATATCGCCACCGCGATTCGCGCGCAGAACGCGCAGGTCGCCTCCGGTACGCTGGGCGATCTGCCGAGCCCCTCTTCGCAGCAGATTGCCGCGCCCGTAGTCGTCACCGGCCAATTATCGACACCGGAAGCATTCGGCAACATTGTGTTGCGCGCCAACCCCGACGGTTCGACCGTGCGCCTGCGCGATGTCGCGCGCATCGAGATTGGCGGCCAGAATTACAGCACCTCGGCACGCTTGAATGGCCATCCGACCTCGGCAATCGGCGTGCTGCTGTCGCCAACCGCCAATGCGCTCGCCACCGCCAATGCGGTGCGCGCGAAAATGGAAGAACTGGCGCACTACTTTCCGGCCGGCGTCAAATACGACATCCCTTACGACACCTCGCCGTTCGTGAAAATTTCCATTGAGGAAGTCGTCAAAACACTGCTTGAAGCCGTGCTGCTGGTGTTCCTGGTGATGTACCTGTTCCTGCAAAATATCCGCTACACGCTGATCCCGACCATCGTGGTGCCGGTGGCGCTGATGGGCACCTTCGGCATGATGGCGGCATTCGGTTTCTCGATCAACGTGCTGACCATGTTCGGCATGGTGCTGGCAATCGGCATCCTGGTGGACGATGCGATTGTGGTGGTGGAAAACGTCGAGCGCATCATGAGCGAAGAAGGCCTGTCGCCGCGCGACGCGACGCGCAAGGCAATGCGCCAGATCACCGGCGCCATCATCGGCATCACGCTGGTGCTGGTCGCGGTATTCATCCCGATGGCATTCTTCGGCGGTGCGGTCGGCGCGATCTATCGCCAGTTCTCGCTGTCGATGGTGTCATCGATGATGTTCTCCGCATTGATGGCACTGACCCTGACACCGGCGCTGTGCGCGACGCTGCTCAAACCGGTCGAAGTGAACCATCATCATGAAAAGAATGGCTTCTTCGGCTGGTTCAACCGGGGCTTTCAGCGGACCTCGAACCGCTACCAAAACGTGGTCGCCAACATGCTCGGCAAGACCGGACGCTACATGCTTATCTACGGCGTGATCATTGCCTGCGTCGTCTTTCTGTATGCACGCCTGCCATCGTCGTTCCTGCCAAGCGAGGACCAAGGCTACCTGGTTACCAACGTGCAATTGCCTCCAGGCGCCAGCGCGAACCGGACGCTGGAGGTGATCCAGCAAATCGAGCAGTACTACCTGAAGCAGCCTGGCGTCGAGCGCACGGTCGCGGTACGCGGCTTCAGCTTCTCCGGCAGCGGACAAAACGCCGGCCTGGTATTCACCCCGCTCAAGGACTGGAGCGAGCGTGGCAAGGATCAATCCGCCACGGCGATCGCAGGCCGCGCATTCGGCGCGCTGTCGCAAATCCACGATGCGATTATCTTCCCGGTCAACCCGCCGCCGATCCGCGAACTGGGCAATGCCACAGGATTTACATTCCGTTTGCAGGATCGCGGCGGACTCGGCCACGACGCGCTACTGGCGGCGCGCAATCAATTGCTCGGCATGGCATCAAAAAGCAAGGTGCTCCAAGGCGTACGTCCGGAAGGCATGGAAGACACACCGCAATTGCAATTCGATATCGACCGCGACAAGGCCAATGCATTGGGCGTGTCGTTCGCCGATATCAATAGCACTCTATCCAATGCATTGGGTTCGGCCTATCTCAACGACTTCCCGAACATGGGACGGCAGCAGCGCGTCATCCTGCAAGCCGATGCGCCGCAGCGCTTGCAGCCGGAAGATTTGTTCAAGCTTAACGTGCGCAATGTCCAGGGAGCGATGGTGCCGCTGTCGGCATTTTCAACCTCGCACTGGATCACCGGGCCGGTGCAACTGGTGCGTTACAACGGCTACCCGGCAATGAAAATCTCCGGCGATGCCGCACCGGGCCGCAGCACCGGCGAAGCGATGGCAGAGATGGAAAAACTGGCGGCACAACTGCCGGCAGGCCTCGGCTTTGAATGGACCGCCGGCTCGCTCGAAGAAAAAACGTCGGGAGCGCAAGCGCCGGCATTGTTTGCGCTCTCGCTGATCGCGGTATTCCTCGTGCTGGCGGCATTGTATGAAAGCACGTCGATCCCATTATCGGTATTACTGGTGGTGCCGCTCGGCATCTTAGGCGCACTGCTCGGCGCCACGTTGCGCGGCATGCCGAACGACGTGTATTTCAAAGTCGGGCTGATTGCGATCATCGGCCTGTCGGCCAAGAACGCGATCCTGATCATCGAGTTTGCGAAGGATTTGCAAGCACAGGGCAAGAGCGTGATCGAAGCGACACTGGAGGCGGTGCAGCTGCGCTTCCGGCCGATCCTGATGACGTCGTTCGCCTTCATTCTGGGCGTATTGCCGCTCGTGATCGCAAGCGGCGCAGGCTCGGCCAGCCAGCGCGCAATCGGCACCGGAGTGATGGGCGGCATGATTACCGCGACACTCTTGGCAGTGTTCCTGGTACCGGTATTTTTCGTGGTGGTACGTAAATTCTTCAAAGGGAGTGAACGGCAGCGACGCATGCATGCCGCAAACCTGAAACAAGACGAGGAAGAACAAGCATGATCAAGCAACTCACATCGGCCCTGTTGATTGCCGGCATGCTAACCGGCTGCTCATTGGCGCCGCACTATGTGCGCCCGGATGCGCCGGTGGCAGCAACGTACCCGGAAACCAGCGACGCGACCACCACTGCGCGCAACGCAGGCGACATCGGCTGGCGCGAGTTTTTCCCGGACCCGCGCCTGCAAACATTGATCGTCACCGCGCTCGACAACAACCGCGACTTGCGTACCGCCGCATTGCGCATCGAAGAAGCGCGAGCGCAATACAATATCCAATCGGCCGACCGGCTGCCGAATCTGAATGGCACGATTACCGGCATTCGCGCACGCACGCCGGGCAGCCTGTCACGCAGCGGCGACGCCACCGTCACCGGCATCTACCAGGTCGGCCTCAGCCTCGCCTCGTTCGAACTGGATTTTTTCGGCCGTGTGCGCAGCCTGAATGACGCGGCACTGGCGCAATACCTGGAGACCGAACAGGCACGTCAAGCAGCGCAAATCAGCCTGGTGGCCGAAGTCGCGAAAGCCTATCTGGCGGAACGTGCGTTCGCCGAGCAGTACGACCTGACGCAAAAGACGCTGGAAGGACGGCAGACCGCTTACACGCTGGCGCAGCAACGCTTCGACGTCGGTGCGTCGTCGGCGCTCGATCTGCGCCTGAGCGAGACGCTGGTATTGTCGGCGCGCGTGTCCTTATCGACGCTGGCGCGGCAACGCGCGCAAGCGATGAATGCGCTGACGCTCCTGGCCGGCAAACCGCTGACCGATTTACCGGCCGCGCAAGCACTCTCGACACAAAATATCGTGACCGACATCCCGGCCGGACTCCCGTCCGACCTGCTGGCGAACCGGCCCGACATCCGCGCCGCCGAACAGCGGCTGAAAGCAGCCAACGCCAATATCGGCGCCGCGCGCGCCGCGTTTTTCCCGCGCATTTCATTGACCGCCAGTACCGGCACCGCCAGCGATGCGTTGTCCGGATTATTCAAAGCCGGTTCGGACCAGTGGACATTTTCGCCGCAACTGGTGCTACCGATTTTCGATGCGGGACGCAATAGCGCAAACCTGAGTCTGGCGGAAGTGCGCGACGACCTCGCGGTTACCGACTATGAAAGGACAATTCAGGTAGCGTTTCGTGAAGTCAGCGACGCGCTGGTTGCGCGCAGTACGCTGGAGGAGCAGGTTAACGCCCAGCGTGCGACGCAGGAAGCGCAAGCGGATCGGCTACGGTTGGTGGATTTGCGCTTTCGGAACGGCGTCGCGAGTTCGCTTGAGGTGTTGGATGCGCAGCGTGAATTGTTCACTGCGGAACAGTCGCTGGTGCAGACGCGCTTGCTGCGATTGACCAATGCGATTGATTTGTATCGGGCGTTGGGTGGGGGGGTGAAGGATGGTGTGGTGGCGGCCAAACCGTAGTGAGGAAAAGCGCGGTGCATTCCGCCCTGCCGAGCTGCATTGGCGGCTTAGGGATGACTGGCGGGAACTCCTCTGGTATCTTGTGTGCGGGGGTTTTGCGGGTGCTGTTATACCTGCGTAAAAACACAGTACAGGTGCCGCAGAATAAGCAGGCAAGCCATTTATAGGGAATTCGCATGACCGATGTATACCGCAGTCGCCATTTTATCATGCAGGTTTTGCGGTATGCATTACGTTAGGCTTATATGCGCATCGCTAATTCCATCCCATTTGCTCAATGGAGCAAGCTAGCCCGCATGCTTCCACCAGGAGCCCCGAGTGGAGAGTACTTCACACATGACTTCCCAGCGAACATTCAGGCTGGCAGCCACTTCACCGTCACGCTTGGTGACGTTAAAAAGCAATTGCACAATATTGATGGCCTTCGCATAGAACCCACACCGAGGCCGAAGAATCAAACACGAGTTCCGCGCTCCACGCAGGTCCAGTTTGAATACTCAACGAAGGTCAAACCGATTCGACTTTTCGTCAAGATGGACGCGAGCCTAGTGTTTATCTACGGCATGATTGACTCGCCGATCGTCCTAGAGCCTTCTATTCTCGTGCCAAAGCGTTCAACACTAATCACTTTTTACTCAAAAAAGACCAAGATCAAGGACAAAGTTCTGCATGCCTACTATCAAGGTGCGGGACACCCCGTCCTTGACATTCATCTCGCCCTGGAAAATTATTCGCAATTCTTCACCATTGACACGAACTGCCGGGATGTTCATGGGCTAGGCAAGGTAGCAGCAACAACGGCAATTCAATCCAGTGCGAAACAAGTCTCCGGCAACGCATCCTACATCTCCTCTGACTCTTGGTACCGAGACATTACCATCAACCCAGATGGCAACCCTGAACTCCAAGCAATTCACTCTTTCCTTCAAGAGTTGAAACGCAAGCTTCCATCATGGCCGCCGCAAGGCAAGATTGCATTGGTCACGGACACTGAGTACTCACTGTTGAAGGCTATCAATGAGCGGACAGCACCTTTGTTCAAGGACGAACTATTGCCTGAATCCTTCGATCTTCTCTATGCGACAGCAGACGCAGGAACGGACGAATGGATGGCGAATCGACTAATTGGGCAATGCGACAAGCTGAGCAACGCTCAGCTACGAGAATTCCTTCTGCGAAACGGCAAAGAACGCGAATGAAACGCGGTAAGGTACACTCGGTAGCCAAGGTTGGGCTAACGCTTCACCAGCCAAGTAGAAGGGTGGGCAGGATTTTTT
>Ga0136846_1229072_pt1 | contig 11939 bp, 15 predicted proteins | sample HopSoiMetagenom2_FD_96841 | JGI IMG/M metagenome (GOLD analysis project Ga0136846, IMG submission 96841) | Grasslands soil microbial communities from Hopland, California, USA - 2 Assembly 2016 (version 4) | ecosystem: Environmental > Terrestrial > Soil > Grasslands | place: USA: Hopland... | reverse complement strand
TGCTCACGCGGGCCGCGGCGCAGGCTTTCACCACGGCCGCGACTTCTGGCGTCGAACCGGGCCGCACCACAGCCAGGGCTTTGCCGGTTTCGCGCTTGCGCCAGTCCTGAACCCAGGGTGTGAGGTCGCCGTCGGTCAGGACGTTGCCTGCGCCGACGATCTGGCGCAGGGATTCAATCAGGGGGTTGGGTGTGCTCACGGTATTCGGCTCGGTTTAAGGGGTGGATGTGGGAGCTGGGGTAGCAGAAGCCTGCGTGCTTTTCAGGCGTACACGCACGTGCAGCGCGCAGGCGGCGAAGAGTGCGAGGCACAGCAGCACCTCGGCGAAGGCCAGATAGTTGCCCGGGGCGCGGTCGCTCCAGGCGCGCACCGCGCCTTCGGTGAAGTACAGCCATACCATCAGGCTGACCCAGCGGTAGGTATACATGCGGTTTTTCATGATGCCGGCCAGCGGAATGCACAGCGGCAGGACCTTGAGCGCCAGCAGCGAGCCGCCCGGTCGTATCGGCGCCAGCCACATCTCCCAGGCCAGGCCCAGGACGATAAGGCCCAGCAGGCTGCCCAGGGCAAGGTGGCGGGTGAAGTCGATTTGTGTGGTTTTATTCATAGGGATAAGAAGCTCTCCGGATCCCGGGATCCAGAGATGTCGATGGCATGATACCGGGGATGAAATTTCAGCAATATCTGCAAGACCTTCTGGAGGCTCTTTCCCGTTTCCCGTGGCGCCACACCGCGCTTACGCTGCGTGACCGTTTCCGCGAGGACCACATGGGCCTGACTGCCAGCAGCCTGACCTTCACCACCTCGATCGCGCTGGTGCCGTTTTTCACCGTGGCGCTGGCCATTTTCACGGCCTTCCCCATGTTTGCGAAGCTGCAGGGCGCGCTGCAGGCCTGGCTGATCCAGAGCCTGATCCCCGACAACATCGCCCGCCAGGTGCTGGGCTACCTCACGCAGTTCAGCCGCCAGGCCAACAAGCTGGGCATTGCCGGCCTGGCGGTGCTGCTGGTCACGGCGATCGCGCTGATCCTCACCATAGACCGCACGCTCAACGGCATCTGGCGGGTGAAGAAGGCGCGCCCGCTGACGCAGCGCGTGCTGATTTACTGGGCTGCCATTACGCTGGGGCCCTTGCTGCTGGCTGCCAGCCTGGCAGTGACTTCTTATGTGCTGTCGGCCTCTGGCGGGCTGGTGGGCGCCTTGCCGGCCAGCCTTCGGTTTCTGCTCAGCATCTTCCAGTTTTTCATCGTGGCCGGCGGCATGGCGGCGCTGTACCGCTATGTGCCCAATACCCATGTGAGGTGGGCGCATGCCTGGGCGGGCGGGCTCTTTGTCGCCGCAGGCATCGAGGTGGCCAAGCGCATGCTGAGCCTGTACCTTGGCGCGGTGCCTACTTATTCAATGGTGTACGGCGCGTTCGCCACTTTACCGATTCTGCTGGTCTGGATTTATGTCTCCTGGATCATTGTGCTGATGGGCGCGGTGATTGCCGCCTACCTGCCCAGCCTGTTGGCCGGCGTGGCGCGGCGGGGCAGTGCGCATGGCTGGTATTTCCAGCTGGCCATTGAGGTGCTGCAGCAATTGCACAGGGCGCTTGCAACGCCGGCCCGGGGCCTGAGCGCTTCGCAGCTTGCCGAGCTGTTGCAGGTGGACGGGCTGCAGCTGGAACCGGTGCTGGAGACGCTGGTGGCGCTCGATTGGGTGGGGCAGCTCAATGAGGGCGAAGGCGGGCAGGAAGCCCGCTACCTGTTGCTGGCTGACCCGGATGCCACGCCGCTGGAGCCGCTGATGCGAATTCTGCTGCTCGACAAGGCCGAATCCGTGCAAAATTTATGGGAAAAAGCCCGATGGCCCGCTATACGTCTTCGGGACGCGCTATAAAAAGAAGAGCAGCCGGTGCTCCGGCGAATTGGATATTGGCAGGGTTGCTTGCCAAAGCGGCCCGCCCGAAAAGTTGATGTGCCGCTGGGGATATTGGTTGTCACCGCAGCCCTGTAACAAAATAATATCCACCTTCTATCCTTCATTTTTATTTCATTGCACACAAGATGCCACGAAAAATAAATGCCCGGGAAAAGCTGGACGGCGCGATTGCCGAGGAGCGGCAGGCGCAGCGCAACGCTCGCCAGATTTACGAAGAACTGACTGCCAAGATGTGGGCCTACCAGACCGGCAATGGCCCACCGCCCACCAACGAAGACTTCGAGCAGTGGAGCGAGGCGGTCGAGCAGCGCGTCAAGGTCAAGCAGCTCGGGATCCGAGTTGACGGCGAGTCTGCGGCATAACGTGATCGCCCTCGCCGCCGTCAGACAGGCCGCACATTCACGAGCGGCCCTGGCGTACCCGCAATCCGTTTGATCTCCGTACGATGAACTTTGGCTGGCCAGAAGGCCGGCGCCGGGCTTCGCGCACCTGTTCATTACCGAAATTACGGAGACTGTCATGCTCAAAAAATTAATCGTGTTTGCCATCACTTCCGGCCTCGCCGCCAAGCTGTACAAGCGCTATGCCGAAAAGCAGGAGCAGCGCGCATCGCGCACGCCGGCCGAGCCTGCGGCCGAGGCGCCACGCGGGCGGTCGGCCCAGAAAAACCAGGCTTGAAGCCGGGCGGTGGCCGCCCGTTGCCCGCCCAAGGGAAGCTCATAAAGTGGAGTAATAAGGCGTGCGCGCGTAAGCGAGCCCGCCACATTTACACGTCTTCATACATGGGTGGCTACATGGTCACCTGCCTGCACGTTTCGTTGCTTTTTTCAGGGCCGGATTTCACACAGGCGGGCTTGATTCTTACAAGCCCCACGCGAGGGCCACGGCACTATTTCTCCCATCCATTCACTACTGCCGGAGAAAACCGTGACATCACCGTCCTACCCTGCCACTTCTGCCCTTTCTGTCGCAGACGCGCCCCTGGACAACCAGCCGATCAACGTCAATGAAGAAGCGTCCCTGAATTACTGGGTGTCCGCGCTGGATTGCAGCGAACTTGAACTGCGTGTGGCCGTTGCTGAAGTAGGCCCGTCAGTCAAGGACGTGAGCAATGAACTGGGCCGCGTTTTATGAGCAAGCTGCCGCCTTCCATTGGGCCTGTTACTTCCGCTGCAGTGCCCACAGCAGCACCCACACCGCCAGGCCCCCTCGCCGTACGCGTGAAAGAACCTTCGATCGGGCTTTTTTACTGGGTCGTGACACGCCTGTCGGCCGACGAGCACACCGCTGACCAGCGTATTGAAGCCTCAGACCACCCCTACCCGACGCATGAAGCCGCGATGGACGCCGGGGCCGCTTGCCTCAAGGCGCTGAAGACGGCCGGCTTCGAGCCTCAACCCGCCTTGTAGCGCTGCCGTTCAGGCTGTTCAGGCCGTTTAGCCCCTGGCCTTGCGAAAGGCCTGGGCCCACATGTCCCGGTACATCACCCAGTCGCCCATGAAGCTGTAAAGCGGCCGTTTGAATGAGGCCGGCCTGTTCTTTTCGAACCCGAAGTGGCCTATCCAGGCAAAGCCGTAACCGCACAGCAGGCCAGCCAGCAGCCACCACGGGTTGCGCGTGATGAGCAGCGCCGCCAGGCACAGCAGGGTGAGCGTGGAGCCCACAAAATGCATGCGCCGGCAAATTGGGTTGCGGTGCTCATTGAGATAGAAGGGGTAGAAGCTGGCGAAGGAGTCAAAGCTTCGCGGGTCTGCAGGCGCAGCGGGTGGAGCGACTGACGTAGCGGCAGGCCCCGCCTGTTGTGTGTCGGTGGCGTTCATCGTTTGTCTCCTGCGCGGGTTGCCGTCGATGGATTCGCCGTGATATCCCGCGTCGCTCTTTATTTTGCGGCGGTGGACATAATAGTCAATCCCTTGTCTCCTGCCTGTGTCACGCTGGCGCCAGTCACCGCATGCCCTCCATTACGCCATCCGCAACAGCCGATCTTCCCGTGAACTGGGTCATCTGCCTGTGTGCCGACTGGTGCGGCCTGTGCCGGGACTATGAAGAGCTCTTCACGCAGATGGCGGCGCGCTATCCAGGCAGCCGTTTTGCCTGGCTGGACATTGAAGACCAGGCCGACCTGGTGGGTGACATCGAGGTGGAGACTTTCCCGACGTTGCTGGTGGCCGATGCAAACGGCACGCGTTTTCTGGGGCCGCTCACCCCGCATGCACAAACCCTGTCGCGCCTGCTGGATTCGCTGGCAGAACCTGGCCCGGCTACGCCGCACTTGCCGTCAACGCAGGCGCTGCTACACGCACTGCAAGCGGCGCCGCAACAGTGGATAGACGGGAACTAGGCGCTAAAAAACGGCGCCTTCAGGAAGCCTCTGAAGCGCGCCCGCCCGCCGCGCGTGGGGCTGGCCGTCAGGCGGTAATCCGGAAACCGCTGCACAAATCGGCCCACGGCAATCCGACCCTCAAGCCGCGCCAGGCTGAGCCCGGCGCATTGGTGAATGCCAAAGCCGAAGGCCAGGTGGCGGTTGTCCGCGCGCGTCAGGTCCAGCGTTTCGGGGTTGGCAAACTGCGCCGGGTCGCGGTTGGCCGCGCCTATGCACAGTGTCAGCAGCGCGCCCTCGGGCAGATCCACGCCACCCACCTGGCAGGGCTTGAGCGCACGCCGGTTGCTCAACTGGTTGGACGGCTCAAAACGAAGGAATTCATCAATTTCAACGGTCAAATCGGCAAAATTGGCCTGTAGCCCAATACCTGCCTTGGCTGTCAGCTCTACTTTTGATAGCAAGTGCCGTTTCGCATCCGGCCATTCCTGCAACAGCACCAGCGCATTGCCGATCAGGTTGGTGGTGGTTTCATGGCCGGCGTTGAGGATGAACACGCAGTTTTGCAGCAGCTCGGCTTCGCTGAGTTTCTCGCCGGCAGTTTCACCCTGAATCAGCCGCGTCAGCACGTCGTGCTCCGGGTCACCCGGGTGCTGGCGCCTGTCGGCCACCAGGTCTTTGAGGTAGCCCGTGAAGTCGCGCACGCTCTGGTTGCCCAGCGCCTCTTGTTCAGGCGTGAGCTTTGGCTCCAGCGCACCGAGAATTGCCAGCGACCAGCCGCGCAACGGGCTCCTGTCGGCATGCGGCACGCCCAGCAGGTTGCCGATGATCTCGACCGGAATCGCCGAGGCGAAATCTTCAATCAGGTCGCCGCCGCCTTTGGCTTCAACCGCATCGAGCAGGCTGTCCACCAGCGTGATGAGGCCGGGCTCCATGTCGGCAATCGCGCGGCGCGTGAGCGCGCCCATGATCAGCTTGCGCACGCGTGTGTGCAGCGGCGGGTCGTTGAACACGAGGCTGGTCGTGTGATGCTCAAACAGCGCCGAGCCTGCGCCGTACTTGGGCTCGAACTCCACTTTCTTGTCGGAGCTGAAAGTCTGCGCATCGCGGTATACCGCCACGATGTCGGCATGGCGGGTGAGGAAGAAGGAGCCGTCGGGCATGCGGCGGATCGGCTCGTGTTCTCTTAGTGCGGAGTACACCGGATAAGGGTTGGCGTAAAAGTCCGGAGGCAGCGCACGCAGGTCAAACGACTTTGCAATCTCTCCCGCTCGCTGGGGTGACATGAAGGGCGTCATGGCGAAGGAATGGGCGACAGGCATGTCCTGATTCTGGCAGTTTTGGCCGGCGCCGGATGCCGCAAGGCAGCACGCCGAGCCCTCAGCCGCAGAGAGTGTTCACGATACACTTAAATACATCTTGACTAAAACTAAGGAGGGGATTTTGAAAAACACTGCTTTGTTAAAACTGCTGGGGTCTTGCCTGGCTGTGCTGTTGACGGTGGGCTGTGCCACCAGTGTGCCCTTGCAACGGGCGCAGGTCGATTCTTTCCGTACCGGAGATTCGGCCTCTGACCTTCAGGTCAAGCTGGGGAAATCCACGCCGACACTGGAGCATTCATTTGCCTACGCCGGCGCGCAGTACCTGGCCCGGCATTTCAACCTGCAGACGGGCATGCAGCAAAGCGGCACGGTGGTGTGCACACCCACCTGCATGTACATCCCCATCATGGTTCCCGTCTACACCCAGTTCGTGATTGTTTACGGCGACGCGGGCCGCACGGTGCGGGCTTACGGAACGCTGGAAGAACTCAGCAAGAGCCCGGAAGAGTCCGTGAGCGCACTCATGCCTGGTTTGAAGGTCGCCATGGAAAAAGCCCAGGCCGAGAAAAAGAAGGGCTAGGCGATGATTCGACTTCTTGCCGTCCTGTGCCTGGCGCTTCTCACGTCGGGCTGCCTCACCACCATCTCGCACTATCAGCTGTCCCAGTTCAACCGCGGAATGTCTCCGCCGGAAGTGACCGAAAAACTCAAGAAGCCGCCGCTGATCAGCATTCCGGTGGTAGCTGATGGCCGGTCATTTATTCTTGACCGGTATTTTCTGAACAACGGCATGGGCGCGGATATTTACTATCTCGCTTACGAGGGAAATCGCCTGTTGTTTTGGGGCTATGTCAGTGAATTCCGCCGGCACCCCGATGCGACGCTGGGGCGCGCAGTAGACAAGGCCATCCCCGTTCCGACGCCTGCGCCGGCACGCTAGGTACTGCGGGCAGGTACGCCACCGCCTGCACGGGCGAGTCTCGCTGACCGGTTTAAAGCCGGGTTAAAGATTCCCGGCAAACAGCTTGCGCATCAGTATTTTGCGCAGGCTGGTCGCGTCGTCCAGGCCCAGCCGCTGCAGATAGGCAGGCGGCGCTTCGCGGTCCGTCCACAGGCTTTTGACCAGCATGGCCACCAGCTCTGCCGGGTGCTGGCTGGCGTGCTGCATCTGCCGCAGGGCCGTCACGATGCGCAACTCGTCGGCGGTCAGGTCGGTGCCGAAAGGAAAGTCGGGCAGCAGCGCAGGGCTGCCCTCGGTGCTGAGCCAGGGCTGCAGCCGGGCGCGCAGCACGTGGGGAAGGTTCTGGCGATGTTGCTCGGGCACTTCGTAATCGGCGTTTAGCTTGCCGGCGGCTTTGGCTGTTACGGCCAGGTCGTCCTGAAAGCGCGAATCGGCAATGGCGATCAGGCGCTTGACGACCTCGCCATCGGGCTGGGCACGCAGGTCGGCTACGCCATATTCGGTGATGACCACATCGCGCAGGTGGCGCGGGATGGTTTCATACGCGTAGTTCCACACCAGGGTGCTGCGCACGCCGTCTTTGTGGTCATAGGTGGAGCGCAGCATCAGGATGGAGCGCGCATCAGGCAGGGCGTGCGCCATGGCCACAAAGTTGTATTGCCCGCCCACGCCCGACACCACCTGGCCAGACTCCAGCCCGTCAGACACCGCCGCGCCCAGCAGCGTGACCATCATGGTCGTGTTCATGAAACGGCCCTGGGTGCGCTGCGCCTGTTTGAGGCGGCTTTGGCCCTGCAGCTGGTTGATGAAGTCGATCCGCGTCATGTCGATTTTGGCCAAGGCCTCGGGCGGCATGTTGCGCAGGTGCTCGTAAAAATCGGTGGGGCCGAGGAAGAAGCCGCCGTGCAGGACCACGCCGCCGGCCAGGCGTGTGCCCAGGCCGCCGGCGTTTTGCAAGGTAATGCGCACGGCGGGGTCGCTGAGCCGGTTGTCGATGCGCGTGCCAGCGACATCGAGCGCGCCGTCTTGCGCCAGTTGCACTTTGCTGCTGAGCACGCCAAAGCGCTGCAGGAATGCCAGGTCGTCTGCCTTGAGCAAAGAACTGATCCGGCCTGCATCAATCAATGCAGCAAGCGTGTCCGCACTGACTGCCAATCCAGGCACGCGGCCTTCATTGACCAAGCCCTGCAAGGCCGCATCATCAAACACCTCGCGCCGCACAATACCCGCTTCGATGAGTTTCAGGATGCCGTTGACGAACATCTCGGAACAGGCATACAGGCCCTGCTCAAAGCCGCCCAGTTCGCGGCCTTCCGCGCCATGGGGGCACAAGGCCGCCATGATGCGCCGGTACTCCGCATTGTTTTTGTCCCGCACGATCAGCGCCTGCGCAATGGCGTCGCCTAAAGCGCCTATGCCAATCTGCAGCGTGCCGCCGTCCACTACCAGGCTGGCGGCGTGCAGGCCGATGGCATAGTCGGCCGTGCCGACCTTGTTATTGGGTGGCGCAAACAGCGTGTGCGTGCCTTCGGCATCCGTCACCACCACATCAAAGAATCCGGCTGGCGCCACGGCGTGGTTGGGCATGAAAGGCATCTGGCGATTGACCACGCCCACCTTCAGCAGCGGCTTGCCCTGCGCGGCTTGGCGCTCGGCGAGCTCAAAGGTCACGTCGGGGTTGCTGCCCAGTGAGAGCGTGAGCTCACCGTTCCCTTCACGCGCGGCAACCGCCTGCGCGATCACGTTCACGCCCAGCACGCCCATGTCGCGCGCGACAAAGGTGTAGTTGGTGGCAATGTAAGCCTGCTGCGCGCGCCCGTTGCCGAGGTAGTCGCCGGTTTTGAGGAAAAACTCGGACACCTCGATATGCGGCGGCAGCGCGCCGGCACGCAGGTCTTTCACATAGTCCAGGTCAGGGTAGTCTTTGAACACGCGTTCCACCAGCGGCGTGAGGAAGTTTTGCTCCAGCTCGCTTTTGCCTTCGGGCTTTTCCAGCGAGAGCGCGGTGATGATCTTCAGGCGCCGGGGACTCGCATCGCTGCCCATGGCCTTGATGCGCCGGTAAAGCAGATTCACAAAGGGGTTGGGTTTGCCGATGCCCAGCGGCAGGCCGAGCACGATGTCGCCTTCAATCGCGGCGAGCACATGCTCCACCGCCTGCGCGAGCGTGGGGATGACGAGGGAGTTTGCCATCCGCCGCGTCAGGCTGAAGGCGCAGCGAGGAAATCGCGGATCGCGAACAGCGTCGCCTCGGGCGTTTCGCTCATCTGGTGGTGGCCCACCGGCAGGCTGGCGATGCTGATTTTTTTACCGCTGTCTTTGGCCTTGGTGACAAGGCCTTGTGCTGCTTTGGGCACCGTCATCTGGTCTTGTGCACCCAGCACAAACAGCACTGGGCAAGTGATCTGGCTGACGGCCACCTCGCCGTTGGCGTAGCTGTCACAGGCCTTGAAGCCGCGGTGAAAAACATTGACGTGGGTGTTGCTGGCCAGCACGCGCCGGCCCAGCGCCATGCTGGCGCCGTGCACCCAACTGCCCGCGCCCAGCGGCGGCGCCAGCGTGCTGCGTGAAAACACATTGACCATGTTCAGCGCCTTCATCGGATCATTGAGCGCCGCATCCAGCAAAGCCTGCGACACCTTCATCGGAAAGGCCGTGCCCACCAGCACCAGGTGACTCACACGCTCTTTCAGCCGCGAGGCCGCCTCCAGCGCGATCAGTGAGCCCCAGCTGTGGCCGATGAGCGCGGCGCGTTGCACACCGGCGGCGCCCAGCAGTGCGGCAACAAAGTCTGCGCCTTCTTCGACCGAAGACGGTGCTTCACCTTCGCTTTTGCAATGCCCGGGCAGGTCGACTGCCAGCACATTCCAGCCATGGTTGGCCAGGTAGCGCGTCTGAAAAATCCACACGCTGTGGTCGTTCAGCACGCCATGGATAAACACCGCCGTCGGTTTGGCAGCGTCGAAGGGCTTGCCGCCGGTGTAGCAATAGGTTTTGTGGCCGTTGACGTCGAGGTACATGCTCAGGCCCCCGCTTTCGTGTCCGCCTTCGTGCCGGCCTTTTCAGCCGCCTTGAGTGCGCGCTTCAGGTCATCGATCAGGTCGTCCGGGTCTTCCAGGCCGATTGACAGGCGAATCGTGCCTTGCGTGATGCCGGCGCCCGCCAGCGCCTCGTCCGTCATACGGAAATGCGTGGTGCTGGCCGGGTGTATCACCAGGCTGCGGCAATCGCCCACATTGGCCAGGTGGCTGAACACCTTGAGCGCCTCGATAAAGGCCTTGCCTTGCTCGCGGTTGCCCTTGATGTCAAAGCTGAAGACCGAACCCGCGCCGCGCGGCAGCAGTTTTTTGGCCAGCGCGTGGCTGCTGTGGGTTTCAAGCAGCGGATGGCCCACGCGCCCGACCAGCGGGTGGCTGGCCAGAAACTCCACCACTTTTTCGGTGTTGCCCATGTGGCGCGCCATGCGCAGCGGCAGGGTTTCAATGCCTTGCAAAATCAGCCAGGCGGTGTGCGGGCTCATGCAGGCGCCGAAGTCGCGCAGGCCTTCGCGCCGGGCGCGCAGCAAAAAGGCGCCCACGGTGCTTTCCTCGCTGAAGACCATGTTGTGAAAGCCGTCATAGGCCTCGGTCAGCTCGGCAAATTTGCCCGACTTTTCCCAGTCAAAGCTGCCGCCGTCCACCACGATGCCGCCAATGACGGTGCCGTGGCCGCTCAAAAATTTGGTTGCCGAGTGATAGACCAGGTCGGCGCCGTGCTCGAAAGGTTTGATCAGCCAGGGCGAGGTGAGGGTGGAATCGACCAGCAGCGGCGCGCCGGCTTCATGGGCAATGGCCGAGACCGCTTCGATGTCCAGCACGTCCAGGCCGGGGTTGCCCACGGTTTCGCCGAAGAACAGCTTGGTGTTGGGCCGCACGGCGGCGCGCCAGCCGTCCAGGTCGCCGGGTTTGACAAACGTGGTGTCAATACCGAAGCGGCGCATCGTGTAGTGCAGCAGGTTCTGGCTGCCGCCGTAAAGCGCTGTCGAGGCCACGATGTGTGAGCCTGCGCCCATCAGCGTGGCGATCGACAGGTGCAGCGCCGCCTGGCCGCTGGCGGTGGCAATCGCACCGATGCCGCCCTCCAGCGCCGACACCCGCTGCTCCAGCACCGCGTTGGTCGGGTTACTGATGCGCGAATAGACGTGGCCCGCACGCTCCAGGTTAAACAGGCTGGCCGCGTGGTCGCTGGACTCGAAGACAAATGAGGTCGTCAGGTGAATCGGCACGGCGCGCGCGCCGGTGGTGGGGTCGGGCGCGGCGCCGGCGTGCAGCGCCAGGGTGTCGAAGCCAGGGTCTGAGTAACCGGGCATGGGTTTGTCTCCAGTCAGAAAAAAGTGGTGCCGATCGGGAAATCGCCGGAACCTGAACAGATTCTTGCAACCTGCCGTTTGATTGTGGGCTATATTTAAACTGAATTCCCCGTTGCCGCGCCGCGGTGGGACAATGGGAACCTGTTCAATGTCTTTTTGGAGATCGCATTGGAGTGCAATCGGGATGAGTGGATGCTTCGGATGCGCCGCATGGGCTGATGCCCATGCAAGCGGCCGGGGCGTCCAATCGCCCGATTTCACTCCAACCCTTCGGGCAAGTGCCTTTTCGGGCGGTCTGCGGCGTTGCGGCGCTTGCCCATAGCCGGGCTATGGGCGGCGCACCGCGCCTTGCATCCCATCCCGAAAAGGTACTTGTGCGACTCCAAAAAGACATTGAACAGGTTCTATGCAAGCTGGCAGCACAACCGAGGAGACGGCCATGAAGGTTCTAGACATACTGCGCGTCAAGGGCAACACGCTTTACACCGTCCAGCCTGACGAACCCCTGGCCAAGGCGGCCCAGATCATGGCCGAAAAAGACATCGGCTCGCTGGTCGTCATGGAGCACGGTGACCTGGTCGGCATGCTGACCTTCCGCGAAGTGATCGTCTGCATCGTCAAAAACGGCGGCGAAATCGGAACCACCCTGGTACGTACCGCCATGGACGACCACCCGCTCACCTGCACTTCTGAAACCGAACTCGACGAGGTGCGCCGCATGATGCTGGAGCGCCACGCGCGCTACATGCCGGTGATGAACCAGAAAGTCATGATGGGCGTCATCAGCCTGTATGACGTGGCCAAGGCCGTGGTCGACAGCCAGAACTTCGAAAACAAGATGCTCAAGGCCTACATCCGCGACTGGCCGGAAGAAGACGCGGCTGACCGCGGCTGATCAAGGCGCTTCGGCAGTCGGCAGGGTTTATGTATAAAAACTGCCGCCAGCCCAGACGGGACATGCGCAAGCCGCTATCAAAACGGTAGCATTCACAATAACAGCCAGGTGCGCAACACACCTGCCCCGCCCGCAGGCGGGACGCTATGGGAGCCGGGGTGAGCGATCAG
>Ga0136846_1227028_pt1 | contig 11939 bp, 8 predicted proteins | sample HopSoiMetagenom2_FD_96841 | JGI IMG/M metagenome (GOLD analysis project Ga0136846, IMG submission 96841) | Grasslands soil microbial communities from Hopland, California, USA - 2 Assembly 2016 (version 4) | ecosystem: Environmental > Terrestrial > Soil > Grasslands | place: USA: Hopland... | reverse complement strand
TGGTAAACTACCGGTACTCTACCCTGTCATTGTTAAACAAGATGGGCCTCGATCTGTCGCAGGGCGCCACCAATTTCCAGGACCTTTCGTATAATATTTATCTCCCCACAAAAAATAAAGGAATTTTTACGGTGTTTGGTTTTGGCGGATTGAGCTCCGACAACCAAAAGATCGAGACCGATAGTTCTAAATGGGAAATGCAGGATGACCGGTACGCCGGTAAGTTTATCGCGAATACTGGCGCTACCGGCATCACGCATACTATTCCTATCGACAATCAAACCACCCTGAGATCAGCGTTGGCATTTTCATATACTTCCAACTCTTACAATGAGAAATATGTACAGAGCAGCAAGAGCATTGTAGACAATTACAAGGACAATTACATCACCCAAAAAATACTGGTCTCTTCTACCCTCAATCATAAGATCAATGCCAGCAATGCCCTGCGGGCAGGCGCTTATGTAAATTTCATTTTCTTTAAATATTACAAGCTATCGAAGGAAAATCCAAATGCACCGTTGCTTGAAAACATCAATACCAGCGGTAATACCCAAACCGTTCAGGCTTTTGTGCAATGGCAATACAAACCCTACAATAACCTCACCTTTAACGTAGGCATGCATTACCTGGCTTTGTTGTACAATAATACAGGTTCGGCCGAGCCAAGGGCTTCTGTTAAATGGGACCCCGACAATAAAAGCTCCCTGGCTTTTGGTTATGGGTTGCACAGCCAGCTACAGCCATTGGGTGTATACTTTGCGAAAGACATCAATGGCCAGGCGACCAATCAATACATCGATCTTACCAGGGCGCATCACTTTGTGCTTTCCTATAGCCGGTTAGTAGGTTATAAGTTACGGGCAAAAGGAGAAGTATATTATCAGCAACTGTTTGATGTGCCAGTGACGGTGGACCTCGCCAAAACCTTTTCTACCCTCAACATTCAAAATGAATTCATCACCGATCCGCTTACCAATAATGGAAAGGGCAGAAACTATGGCATTGAGTTAACCCTGGAGAAATACCTCGATAACAATCTTTATTATACGGTGAATGGTTCCTTTTATCAATCGAAATACACCGCAGCAGATGGCGTGGAAAGAAATACCCGCTACAATGGCAACTATCTTTTCAACGGCGTGGCAGGAAAAGAGTTTCCCTTATCAGGGCAACGTAAGGTGTTAGGTATAAACATCAAGGTTATTTATGCCGGTGGTTACCGTACAACGCCTATTGACCTGGCAGCTTCACAACAGGAAGGCTACACCATTTACAAAGAGAAGGAAGCGTTCAGTTTGCAAAACCAGGCCTACTTCCGCCCGGATTGCCGTGTCAGTCTTAAATGGAACCGTACGCGTTTAACCAGTACGCTTTCGCTCGATATTCAAAATGTAATAAACCGGAAAAATATTTACAACCAGAAATATGACCTGCTGAAAGGAACCACGATCACCAATTACCAGAACGGTATGATCCCGGTATTGAACTATAAAGTAGAATGGTAATCGTATAGCAATCATTTATCAATTATAAACATTACAACCATGAAAAATTTCCATTTAGCCATCTGCGTGGTCTTATTATTCATTGTTTCTTCCTCGTGTAAAAAGATCACCGGTAAAGGACCGGTAGTAGTAGAAAGCCGGCAAACAGCCACCTTTGATGGATTGAACCTCAGGATACCGGCCGAACTTTATTTTAAACAGGATTCCGTTTTTAAGGTAGAACTACAAGCCCAGGAAAACATCCTGGAAGAAATAGAAACAGTTGTTATCAATAATGAGCTGCAGATCCGTTTCCGCCATGATATCACCAGGGTCCGCACTAATGATGGCATTACCGTATTGGTAAATGGCCCGGATGTACGGTCTTTCACGGTGAATGGTTCCGGATACCTGGAAGTATCTGACCTTATTACCCCTGCCAATATGGGCTTACATGTAAATGGATCAGGCAACCTGAAGGTTAACAATGTAACCACCACAGAGGTCAATGCCGATATAGATGGATCGGGAATAATAACCGTTAGCAGCGGCAATGCCAATACGAACAACCTGCGTATTAGCGGCAGCGGATTAATAAATGCATCGGGCTTACAGGTAAAAGATGCCCGCGCCAGCATCAGGGGCTCTGGTAATATTCAATTGTTTGCCACCCAAACCCTGGATGCAAGCATTTCAGGCAGTGGCAGCATTTTGTTTAAAGGCTCACCAGCCGTTACCACACATATTTCTGGTTCAGGTTCCGTAACACATCAATAATGGCAGCAGAATTATACTTATAACAATTTTTATAACACAAAACACCAGTTAACAAAAAGATAATGCAGAGTTAATATTCCATTTCGGAAAACGCAGTCAAATATTTGACATTAATCAAAAACCTGCTCGTTTTTTCCACAATGCACAATTAATAATCCACACAGAATTTTTCTTACAGTGAACAAGTATACATTTGGCAGGAGATTCCTAAAAATTTCTTAACTCGCTAATTGCCGCATTATGAAATGGGTGTATGTTAACCAGCCTTCTGTTTATATTAGAAAATATCAATTGACGGAAGGCGACAATACTAAACTGGAAATAAAGTATAACCTCGAACAACAATCAGTACGTATTAGTAGCGAAGAAAACCACCGGCTTTTTTTTATCGACAAAACAGGATTATGGCACAACAAAACCATATTGAAAAATGAATATGGGGTTGAAATTGGAAAACTGGCTATTGACAAGGTTCACGGTACAGGGTTCATAGAAATTGAAGGAAAAAAATACTACTACATGTTGCAGAACAATTCGCAACTGGTGGTATTTGAACATACGGTATCCATGCCATTGGCTGTGTGTGATATGACTGCAGCTCCTTCCTTTGCTTCACTGTTGGCCAACAAATACAGCAATGAAGAATATGCCTGCTTTTTACTGGGCATTTGCTGGTACCTGTTCCCGCTCACAGCAGCTGAACAATTGGAATTTGCCGGAGCCAGCGTAGCGTAACAAGTAACAATCGCCTCCTTTACAGTATAAGAGGGTGCATCTGATAAGATGCATCCTCTTTTTATTTACCTCCCTGGTGATAGTTGCAAACAAAAAGAAGAGTCCGCCGCGGCGGACTCTCTTGTTATTACCGGCTTATAGTTAGTGTACGAACGTATTTTGAAGAACAGTTTTTGAATGGCCGTTATGTATGATGATAAAATAAACTCCCTTTTGTAAGCCGGTATAATCTACGGGTATTGTATAGCTACCAGGCGAATAGGTTTTATTGGTCAATGTTTTTATTAACCGGCCATCGGTTGCATACAGGTTCACCATCACTTTTTCTAAAGCAGTAACGTTAAACCGCAGCGTTGATAAACCGGTTGTTGGATTAGGCAGTACTATTGGCTTCATCTCAGCCGGATTAACACCTGTAATGGGCGTTTCTATTCTTGCGCCGGTGGCAGCACTGCAGGATGCTTCGGTGGGGTTGTTCCCGGTGATTTCTATCCAGTCTATATTCGCAAATTCTGCAGCAACCGTTGTTTCCAGCCTGATCTTGTTCGCACCGGCAACTAAGGTTACAGGGATCTGAGCGGTAGTGGTCCAGGTGCTCCAGGCAGCTGTTTTCGGGAAGGCCACTGCCGCATTCACCTGCACGCCATTTACCAGCACCCTGGCCGTTGTAGCGCTTTGTGAACCCGCATTGGCATAGCGCCAAACCAGGTTATACGTACCAGCCGCTCCTGCGCTCACTGCCCAGGTAATGCCCTGTCCGCTCGAATTACTCAGGTTAATATAATAGCCGCCATCTGCGCCGGTGTAAGTGTTTTGTCTGGAACCGTTCGCGCTGCAATAACCGATACCTGTACCTGATTTATCATCGATGCGCAAAGTAGTGCCGGTGCCACCGCTGGTAGTAAAGTTGGCCGTAACACTGGTGTTGGCATTCATGGTAACTGTTGTAGTAGTGCTGGTACCGCTGGCGCCACCGCTCCAGCTGCTGAAAAAATAACCGGATGCTGGTGTTGCCGTTAAGGTTACAACAGTACCGGCTGCATAGGAAGTGGCATTGGGACTAAGTGTTATGCTACCACCTGCCGAAGGACTCGCTGTAGTGGTTAAGGTATACGTGGTGCCGGTGCTATTGGTAAAGTTGGCGGTAACCGTTTTATTGGCGTTCATGGTAACTGTTACTGAAGTGGAAGAACCGGTAACATCCCCACTCCATCCAGTAAAGGTATAGCCACTGCCGGGAGTAGCGGTAAGCGTAACAACCGTACCGGAAGCATAAGTGGTGGCGTTCGGATTGCGGCTAACTGTTCCACCCGCTGAAGGCGATATATTAGTGGTAAGGGAATAGGAAGTAGACGTATTACCCGATTCAATAGCACCCAGGTCTGGCGCGCTGCCATTGTACGTAATACCGGTAGATGTTACACCAGCATTAATGAGATCACTTCCGGCCGCTAAATTCAAAAACCCATTTGAGGTTGGGTTGGCAGCAGGGCCAGGCGTTAAGGTAACAAAATCGGCTGCTGTTACTGTAAAACCACCTGCAGCTCCCTGAAAGGAATTGGGCGCTGTTGCAGTGCCGATAATGCGATCGTTTGAACCGCTCTGGAACGACAGGTTGTTTTTAAATACACTGGTACCACCATCGAAATTGAAATTACGTTGGGTGTTATTGTATGAAGTGTTATTCGTAACCTCAATAGTACCGAGGTTCCTGTTGTAAGTAAACCCATGCTGACCGTTGTTATAGGCCACGCATCTCCTTACAATATGGTTCACCGAAATATCTTCGCCACCCAGCTTAAAGCCGTTTTTGTCGCCATTGCCCGATGTAGTACCATCGGTGAGAATACCATTGTCATGGGAAATACAACCTTCCAGCGTGATGGCCCCAATAGGTCCGGTATCGGGTTTTGTGTAAAGGTCCCAGCCATCATCGATATTATTATGGGAAACACAATTCCGGAAAACGTTTCCTGCGCCGCAGGTAAGTTTGGCGGCAAAACCATCGGCGTCTTCATTATCCGGGTCCTTGTTGTCGTACGATTCACAATTCAGGATCAGGTTATTACTGGGCCATTGCGCAATAGTGGTATAACTGGTATTATACCGGCTTAGCTGTAAACCGGTATCGGCGTTCTTTCTGAAGATACAGCTTTCAATAGTGTTGTTATCACCGGAAAGCAGCATTCCATTGTCACCGGCGCTTTCGATGATCAAGCCTTTTAAATGCCAGTAGCTTCCATCCAGAATAATACCCCGGTTGGAGGAAGCAACAGCCATCCCGGCAAAACTGATTACAGGTACTTCACTTCCATAAGCAAATATGTTTTTAGGTGCAGAAGAAGTACCACTGTTCGATTCCGCAATCAATACGGTGGCAGTTAAATTGTAAGTACCACCCCGCATATAAATAGTGCTACCGGCAGTAATAGTAGCAATCGCATTCGCCAGGGTAGTTGGCGCTGAAATGGAAGTGCCCGAATTGGATGCACTTCCCGAAGGAGATACATACAGGTCCTGGGCATAAGTACCCACATAAACAGAGAATAAGGAAAATAATAGTAATAGCATTTTTTTCATAAAACAAGCTTTAATTAAAGTATAAAAGAAAATCGTTAAGGCAATAAGGGTCCCGCATAGTTTCGCGCAAAAACTACATACAGCTGGCTACACCATTTCGGGTGAAACTGGTTGAAAGCTATATAGCAGATGATATGCTCATTACGCAGGAGGAGGGTTTCCGGCGAAACAATAAGCAACTGATCGCTATTAGCAATAACGGGATCGGGTAATCGGCACGGATAAAAAAACTTACTGGGTAATTGTAGAAAAAATCCGGGGAATGGGTAATTAATAACTACAGGAAAGTTAAAAAGAAGTGAACGATCACAAGGTTCTTATAACATATTTTTTTACGCAAACGTTCCCGGAAACGTACACTATACAATTAACTATCGTTCAACCACAACCGTGAAAATACGGTTAGCACCTGCGCATAACGAATAGGAACGTACTAAGCTCATCAATCAATCTATTGATCTTCGCTCGTTTACTCTGCAAAACATGTTTAGCAAAAAGTTCGCAAAGGATCGTAAAAATCCCAATGCTTCAATATTCTTTAACAACTTACTGCCATAAAGCCTTAAAATTTCTTTATGTTAATGTGAATGACTGCTATTTTGTTGAAAATGAGGGGATACAGCGCTTCCTGGCATCATTTTTAACATTTGCCGGGTTTATGGCACACTTTTTCTGTATATACAGGTAGTGATTGAATAACCTTAAAATCGCAGATTATGAAACGGATATTTTACACAACCACAGCAGTAGTACTAAGTGCGGCCATGTTGGTATCGTCGTGCAAGAACAATGACAACAAACTGGAATCAGGCAGTGTGCCTGTAACGCCAAATTCCATTTCTCAATCGGAGTTTAAAGAGTATAAAGAATGGAAAGATCAACAACAGAATACCCAGACGAAAACAGCTACTCCGCCTACGCAAACTGTGGTAGTACACAAACATTATACAGTTAATGAAACAGCGCCGGCTACCCAACCGGTTAAAAAGAAAAAAGGCTGGAGTAAAGCGGCCAAGGGAACAGTGATCGGCGCCGGTGTTGGAGCAGCAGCAGGTGCTATAATAGTTAAAAAGAACCGGGGATTAGGTGCAGCCGCCGGTGCCGTATTAGGTGGTGGCGCTGGTTATGGTGTAGGCCGTTCTATGGATAAAAAAGATGGCAGATATTAAAGATCGTCAGAGACCGATTAAATAAACAAGCCTCCCGATGCATCGGGAGGCTTTTGTTATTTGGTTTAATGGAATGAGCGTGTTTTTACAAAAACTTATCAGGTTTTAGGCCACCTGTACCTGTTTTATCACCGACAACAACATATTATTTAAATCTGTAAAGGGTGCATCTTTCGCAACAAATCCATCGGCCCCCAATTGAATCCCTTTATTAATATATATACTGCTGTCTTCCATGGAAAAGAAAATGATCTTCATGGCCGGCCATTCCTTTTTTAAATGAACGGTGGTTTCTAACCCATCCATTACCGGCATATTAATATCCAGCACACATATATCTGGTGTATGGCTCTCCTGTAATTTATCAAGGAACTCCTGCCCATTTTCTGCCTCCATAACTACATTGTAACCCAATGATTTAAGGCGGAATTTTACACTTTCACGAATCAGGGCGTTGTCATCTACTACGGCGATAGTGATAGGGTGTTCTTTTTTCATAGTTACTTCTATTTTTTTCAAAATTTCTGCTACACAAATCGTATACGGTTTTAATCAGGGTTGCCTGCACAAAAAGATGTGACATTCCCCTTATTACTATACACCGGAGTGAAGCGTTCGACAAAAGATTTTTTCAGAAAGATGAAAAATGAATAGTTTTCCGTTTCCCAATAAGTATTTTCACTTATAACGCAGGCACAAAAGCGTGAATTTTCGTTTATACGCCCACTCCAACGGCCCGGATAAGCGTTTTTTCACCAAATCGCTTTTTTACGCTGTCGATTGCCTGGTACAGTTTGATCATTTCCTGGGTATCTTCAAATAAACTGATCTGGTAATTCCCCGGAATGAGGTGGGTAAACCGGATACCCAATAACCTGATGAGTAATCGCCGTTCGTACAGCTTATTGAACAGCTCCTTAGCCGTTTGTAACAGCACATGGTCGGCATTGGTATAAGGAATGGTAATCTGTTTGGTAAAAGTTTCAAAATTCGAATACCGCACTTTCACGGTCACGCAGCCGGTCAGCTTGTTTTGCTGCCGTAATTGAAAAGCAATTTCTTCCGTCATCCGTACCAGCTGGCTGTGCAGGAAATGGGTATCGATGGTATCTGTTTGAAACGTGCTTTCTGTAGAGATCGATTTTTGTTCATGATAGGGCACCACCGGCGTTTCATCGATGCCGTTTGCCTTGCGCCACAGATCGATCCCTGATTTTCCCAACAGGTTCTCCATCATCTCCATGGGAATCTCACTCAACACTTTCACCGTTTCAACACCCATCTTTAACAGCTTATAACCTGTTTCCTTACCTACGCCCGGGATTTTTATAATGCTGAGCGGCGCCAAAAACGACTTTTCGTTCCCAAAAGGTATTTCCAGCTGTCCATTAGGTTTTACCTCGTTGGTAGCCACCTTGCTGATGAGTTTGTTGGAAGCCAGCCCCCAGGAAACAGGCAACCCGCTTTCTTTATTGATCTTTTTCTTTAACTGGCCGGTAAACTGCAAACAACCGAAAAACTTATCCATTCCGGTAAGATCGATATAGAACTCATCGATACTCGCTTTCTCAAAAACGGGAACAGTATCTTTTATCACATCCGTCACCAGGCGGGAATATTTACTGTAGGCCTCAATATCGCTTCTTATAATAATTGCTTCCGGACATAACCTGCGGGCAATTTTCATAGGCATGGCGCTGTGAATGCCAAATTTGCGGGCTTCATAACTACAGGCAGCCACCACACCGCGGTCACTGCCTCCCCCTACCAGCAATGGCTTGCCGCAAAACTTCGGATTTCGCAAAGTTTCTACCGATACAAAAAAAGCATCCAGGTCAAAATGCGCAATATGTCTGTCCTTTGATAATAACATGGTCGTTATTTAAGCGTATCGTAACTGCGTTTTTTAAATCCCACCTTAATCGTTTTGCGGGCTTCAATGCTAAACACCCCAAAATCATCCACTACGCGGCCGGTGAGTTTATAAAATCCTCCACTGTGCAAGGGGTAATTGCGGGCCGTATCAGGAAAGTGAACGGTATCCACCCAGTCAAGGTCTTTATCAATAAAAGTTCCGAAGAACATGATGTCATTATTTTTCGTTTGCACATGTTTGCTGGCGATAAAATAAACCAGCACCGTAATTACCTGGTGCAAATGATTGCCTATTTCCCGGGCGGGAACGTAATTATCGGTATCGGCATCAACCATTGCAAACGGGTTCGATAAGGTAAAACCCAGGATCTCTTTTTGATCGTACAGATCATCAACCGCATTGTCAGTTAGTACAGGCAAACTAAACTCCACCGGCTTTTCTACAAACAAAGATTCGCTTACCGGGATATGGGCCTTATTTTTCTTTTGCAGAAAATTGGCTTCCCACAATAATTGTTTTTTTGTTTTACCCGTAAAGCGAAAGGCGCCCACACTCACCAGGATGTTGAGTTGTTCAAGCCCGATATGGGTGCGTTCAATAAAATCCTGCAAATGCAGAAAGGCGCCACCCGTTTTCCGCTCTTCCATGATCTGTTGCATGGAGTTTTCCTGCAACGCTTTAATATGCACAAAACCGGTATACACTTCATCGCCCCTGATACTGGTATATACTTCGCTGTTGTTTATGCAGGGGGCGTGTATAATACCACCGGCTTTCATCAATTCAATAAAATATAATTCCGTTGAATAAAAGCCGCCGAAATTATTGATCACGGCTACCATAAATTCTTTGGGGAAGAAAGTTTTTAAGTACAGGCTCATATAACTTTCCACCGCAAAACTGGCCGAGTGTGCTTTATTAAAACTGTAACCGGCAAAACTTTCCATCTGTCGCCATACTTCATGCGCCAGCTCGTCTGAATGTCCCAGTTCCCGGCAATTGGACAGATACTTATCCTTTACATGTTTGAATTTATTGCTCGATCTGTATTTACCACTCATAGCCCGGCGCAGAATGTCTGCTTCGCCTAAGGACAAACCGGCAAAATAATGCGCGATCTTTATCACATCTTCCTGGAAAACCATTACGCCGAAAGTCTCACTTAAATGCTCCTCAAAAAGTGGGTGCAGGTACACTATTTTCTCCCGGTTATGGAACCGGGTTATATACTCCCGCATCATACCCGACTGCGCCACGCCCGGTCTGATGATGGAACTGGCTGCCACCAGCGTGATGTAATCATCGCACCGGAGCTTTTTCAGCAGCTGCCGCATGGCGGGTGATTCTATATAAAAACAACCAATGGTTTGCGCTCCCCGGATCTGATCTTTGATGGCGGTATTATGTCTGAAGTTCTGGAAGTCATGAATATTAACATCTATTCCCCTGTTAGCTTTTATCAGGCGCAGGCTTTCCTTTATATGCCCCAGCCCCCGTTGACTCAACACATCAAATTTGTTGATGCCGATGTTCTCTGCCACGAACATATCCATTTGCGTGGTGGCAAATCCTTTAGGCGGCATAAATAAAGCGGCATACTCATATATAGGTTTCTCGGTAACCAGCATGCCACAGGGGTGAATGGAAATATTGTTGGGAAAATTCTTCATCAGCCGGCCATATTGCATAATGAGCCGCTGGATTTTGTCGCCAGGCTGCGAAGCGCGCTGCAGGCTTTTTATTTCTTCAACCGGTAAACCGAATACTTTTCCCAGTTCCATTATAATGGCATCATGCTGAAACGTAGTGTAGGAACCCAACAGGGCCACGTGCTTGCGACCATACCGTTTAAAGATATAATCCATGATGTCGTCGCGGTCAGTCCAGCTGAAGTCGATATCAAAGTCGGGCGGGGAAGTGCGCTCTGGATTCAGAAAGCGTTCAAAATAAAGATTCAACTCAATAGGATCTACGTCGGTAATACGCAGACAATATGCTACAATTGAATTGGCGCCACTCCCCCGCCCTACATAATAAAATCCGCGCGACTGGGCATACCTGATCATATCCCAGTTGATCAGGAAATAAGAATTAAAACCCAGGTCGTTGATGATCTTTAATTCCTTTTGCATTCTTTCGTGCGCTACTTTGTTCTTTCTGCCATAGCGGGCAATCAAACCTTCGGTGGCCAGTTTCTCCAGTAATACCCGGTCATCTTCTACAGTAGCGCTGAAGCATTTTTTATTTTTATCTACCTTGAAATCCATCTCTATCCGGCAGGTATCCAACAGCTTGTAGGTATTGGTCACAATAGCCGGAAATTGCCTGAACTGTTCGAGCAAGGCGGCCGGTGACACAAATGTTTCATCGGGAGATGCCTGCGCCTCAACCGGCAGTTTCGACAACAAGGTGTTTTTGTGTATGGCCCGCAGCAGGCGATGCAAATTGAAATACTGTTTGTTTTGAAAGGTAACCGGTTGCCGCACCACCAGTTTATGCTCGTACTTCTTCCAGTCGGTACCAAACAGTTTATTTAGTTCTGATGCCAGAATGCCAATATATTCGTCAGGTAACAGATCAGCGGCAGACTTTCTATCAAAGGGATAAATAATATATACATCGCGGTTGTTTTGAAAATATTCGGCTGCATGCCCGGGGAAGTTTTTTTTCTGTTGTAAGTGATATGATAAAAACTCATTGATGCTGGCAAACCCCTGGTTGTTCTTTGCCAGCAACATATAAAGCAGGGTATCTTCATTCCTGATCTCAACACCAACAACAGGTTTGATGTCTTTTTGCTGGCAGAAGTTTACAAAATCCCAGCTATCGCAGGTACAATTGATGTTTGTTAAAGCAAGTACATGAATACCGTGGTCTGCAGCAGTATTTACCAGTTCTTCTGTAGAATAAGTGCCGTATCGTAAGCTGAAATATGTTCTGCAATTTAAATACATAGTAGTTCCTTCCACTTCAAAACTACTCAGATTACTAATATATTTAGTTAACAGGAGCTAACGTACTTAGTATGTAAAACTACATTTGTATTGTATAAAACAACAAACAGGAAGCCATAAACCCGCTATTAATGAGGGAGGTACCTAATGGCAGCAGGTATAAATCGTACTTTGGCACACAGGGTTTGTAATTAATAATGTTACAGGTTGTACGTAGAAAGGATATTTTGTACTTTTTTGCCAGTTCCTTTATCACACCATCAATCGAGTAGGTGGCGTAGGATTAGTTCCTACGCCGACCTCTCCCACCACCGTACGTACCGTTCGGTATACGGCGGTTCCCTAATTTAGTAAACGCGCA
>Ga0136846_1232719_pt1 | contig 11940 bp, 10 predicted proteins | sample HopSoiMetagenom2_FD_96841 | JGI IMG/M metagenome (GOLD analysis project Ga0136846, IMG submission 96841) | Grasslands soil microbial communities from Hopland, California, USA - 2 Assembly 2016 (version 4) | ecosystem: Environmental > Terrestrial > Soil > Grasslands | place: USA: Hopland... | reverse complement strand
GCGCAAAGCCGCGGATGCAGTAGTAAACTCCCCGCAGATTCGTGTTCAGGACCTTTTCCCACTCGTCCGGTGTCAGTTCATGCAGAGGCGCGGAGAACGCTCCTACGCCGGCGTTGTTAATCAAAATGTCGGTCCTGCCAAAGGTCTGTTCAACCCGGGCGGCCAAGGCTTCCACGGATTTCAAGTCCGCCACATCGCACGCGATGGCGGTGGCCTTGCCGCCCGCGGCAGCAATCTGCGAAGCCGAGGCTTCCAGGGCTTCCAATGTCCGGCCACACAGCACCGTATTTACGCCCATGGACGCCAGTTGCCGGGCGATGGCCGCGCCAATTCCACGTCCCGCGCCGGTTACTACTGCTACCTGCTCTCGAAGGCTGCCTGAGGCATCTGACATAGGTAAGTTGCTCCCGAAATGAGGGTTAAATGATCGAACCACATCAGTATCAGCTTTTGCATCTTACATATATGATCGCGCGTTGGGGGTCGAACAAACTTGCTTAAGTTTGGGTACATACATATAATCCCGCTCACCGGAACTAGCTTTCGGCCTCGGTTGTCCACAGGGGGCGCTAAGGTTTCCGGGTTCTTATTCAGGATTGGGCGCTACCCCGACGTGGCCCTGGTCTTAGATTCAGATGTAGCTGTGCATCGATATCCCGAAATAAAATTTCCCTAAGGACCCGAGGAGTGACTGGAATGAAAACGAGTGTTCTGGCGATTGTGCTTGGATGCAGCCTGCTTGCAGGCGCTCAAGATGCGACTCAGACTCAGCCCGCAGCGCCCGCTGGTGGCGGACAACAGCAGGCCGCGCCCGAGATTAAAGATCCCGCAGAGTACAACGCCTACGTGGCGGCGGTGCAGCAGCAGGACGCCAACGCCAAGGTCAGCGCGTTAGAAGCTTTTCTGACGCAGTATCCCAACAGCGTCATGAAGACCACGGCGCTCGAGCTGCTGATGGGCACCTACCAGCAGAGCGGAAATCAGGCCAAGGTTGTCGATGCCGCCAAGCGAGTGATCGCCGCTGATCCCAACAACGTGCGCGCCCTGGCCTTGCTGACTTATCTGGCTCGCCAGAGCGTGGCCGCTGGCCAGAATCCGCAGCAGAGCCTGGCTGATCTCTCTAATTATTGCGCCAAGGGTCAGGCCGCGGTGAAGAGCGGTCAGAAGCCGGCCGGAATCTCGGATGCGGACTACGACAAGCTGAAGAAGCAAGTCTCGATCATCTTCGACGGCGGCTGCGGTTTTGCCGCGTTGCAGAACAAAGACTATGCAAACGCCCAGTCCAATTTGAAATTGGCCGTGGACGCCGAGCCCAACGATTTGCAGAACGTCTATCCGCTGGCCATGTCGTATCTGACGGCGACGCCTCCGGACAGCCTGAGCGGGCTCTTCTACATTGCCCGCGCCGCTGCTGTAGCTCCCGCGGGCCAGTCACAGACTCAGATTCAGGCCTACGGACAGAAAGTCTTCAAAAACTATCACGGCTCGGAAGAAGGCTGGACCGATCTGCTAGCCGCTGCAAAAGCCAGCCCGACGCCTCCGCCAGACCTGGCGACCAAGATCACGAAGTACGTTCCGCCCACTCCGGCGCAACAGGCACATGACATCGTCAATGGCAAGACGCCCGATCAGATCAAGCAGTTGAGCTTCGGCGAGTGGGAACTGGTGCTCGCAGCCGGCGCTCCGGAAGACCAGGACAAGGTCTGGAGCGTAATCAAGAACGTGCCGCTGCAAATGGAAGGCAATGTTCTGGAAGTTACCGGTCCGACTGAAATCCACATCGCCGCCAGCCAGGATGACATCGAGCAAAAGCGCGTGGATATCACTCTGACCATGGCGGGTACGATTCCTCCGAAGTTGATGCCGAAGGTCAACGACGTGTTCGACTTTGAGGGCACACCGGTTTCTTACACTCCGACGCCGTTCATGATGATGATGGAGAACGGTAAGCTCTTGAAGAAAGCAGGGGCGCCTGCAGCAGCTCCCACAAAGAAGGCTCCAGTGCGGCGCCGTACCGCTCGCAAGCCTGCTCAGTAGACAAGGTTCATCGCAAGCAAAAAGGCAGCCGAGATGGCTGCCTTTTTTGTTTGCTGAAAGTTTATAGGTTCGCTAGCGCGCCATCTTTTTTTCGTAGCCGCCGAGCCGCGCACTTCGCGGCGGACGCTTGCCGCCGTCACGGAACTGACGCACATCAAGTTTCAATTCGCTGATGGTGCGGCTGAGAGTGTTACGGTGCATTCCCAACTGGCGCGCGGCGCGGCACTGGTTGCCATTGTTTTCCTGGAGCACGGTAGCGATGAACCGCCGTTTGAATTCCTGCACCGCTTCGGAATACAGAATGTTGCTCTTGTACATCTGCTGCACGAGCGCTTCCAGTTGATCTTTCACAAGAATCTCTCTCAATGCGCCCGCAAACGAGCGTCTTAGAAATTGAACGCAACCGCTGCTACTTGCCCGATGGGTGCGACGCCTGGGATTGCCTCACGTAATCCAGACCTTTGTAGAATTGTGCCCGCAACTCGGAGGGCGCAACCCAGATTGCCGCTCTGCCCACCACCAGAAAGTACGGACTCAGGCTCGAACCCTGAAGCCATCGCGATGTTGGAGTAAATGCCGTCATACTCACCAGAACGATCGCCACCAGCAGAATTCCCCTGGCGAACCCCAACACCCCGCCCAAAAACCGGTCGACCACGTTCAGGCCGGCTTCTTTCACCATCCAACGAACGATCTTGCCCAAGATTCCTGCAAGCAACATCACGCCCAGGAAAATTGCCAGAAATGCGACGATCTCACCCAGCCAGGGCGAACTGATGTAGGCCGCGAAATGCCCTGCCAGATGCCGGTATTGCCAAGCCGCGATCAAATAACCGAATACCAGCCCGGCGATCCCAAAAGCTTCCTGAAAAAATCCCGAACTCGCAGCCTGTACGACCGAAATCACCAGGACAAGCAAGATGATCCAGTCTGCAACGTTCACGCGGCGTCCTCCGCCGCGAGCTCACACATCCAGCTCACGCCCGGTCAGGCGACGGTATGACTCCACATACTTCTCACTAGTGCGGCGCGCAACCTCAACCGGCAATGCCGGGGCCGGAGGCTGCTTGTTCCAGTGAATCTCTTCAAGGTAATCCCGTACATACTGCTTATCAAACGACTGCTGCGACATTCCCGGCGAGTATTTGTCCGCCGGCCAGAAGCGCGAGGAATCTGGCGTCAGCACTTCATCGCCAAGCGTGATGCCTGCTGCGGTGCGTCCAAATTCGAACTTGGTGTCGGCAATGATGATGCCTTTTTGCCGGGCATACGCGGCGGCCTTGCTGTAGATCTCAAGGCTCAGATCCCGCAACTGGCGGGCGTCTTCAGGATCGACCAGTTTGGTCATCTGCTCGAACGAAATATTCTCGTCGTGGCCGGTCGTAGCCTTGGTGGCCGGAGTGAAAATCGGTTCCGGCAACTGCTCCGACTCGCGCAGACCCTTGGGAAGCTCGATGCCACACACGCTTCCGCTGGCTTTGTATTCCTTCCAGCCGGATCCCGAAAGATAGCCGCGCACCACGCACTCGACGGGAAACATTTCCGCGCGCTGCACCAGCATCGAACGTCCGCGGAGCTGGTTAGCATACTTTTGCACTTCGCTCGGATAGCGGCTTACGTCCGCGGTGACCAGATGGTTGGGGACGACATCCTTGAGGAACTCAAACCAGAACATCGAGATCTGCGTGAGCACGCGGCCTTTGTGCGGTATGCCGGTGGCGAGCACGTAGTCGAACGCCGAAATGCGGTCTGTAGCGACAAATAACAGGTGGTCGCTGCCCAGGCGGTACACGTCGCGTACCTTGCCGCTGGCGAACAGTTCGAGGTCGGGGAAGTCAGTTTGTAGGAGAACGGAATCGAGAGTTTCAGTAGTCATGCGGAATTCTTAGATGTCAAAACCGTCGCGTATTCTAGCTGCTCAGAAAATTTTGTCAACGGTTTCGATAATAGCCCATCTTCAGCTTCTCCGTTTTCCACCGAAGTGGAATTGACAAAACCAGAGCTGCTTTGAACGGGCCGTCCGGCAGACCATTCGGCGAAAATAAATTGTGGAAAAGTTTTCCCGTCGGCTGATCGACCCGGGACAAAAATTGTAAAAAAGAACTTTCAGCCACGAAGGTCAGGAAAATTCACGAAAGAAAAACAACCACGGTGGTCTTTGTGGCTCTCCTTCATGCAACTTCGTGTCCTTCGTGATGAGGATTTAAAAGCTTTAACACCCCTGCGTTGCTAACTTTTCGATTAACGAAATAGTCTAAGATTGTGCGTTGGGAGGAAGTGTGTTTCCAGCTCGCACGTTTCATCCCGATTGCCGATTCTAAGGAGAAGCCATGTTGAAAAGCTCCACTCTCATTTTTGCGATGACGTTGTTAGCTGCTTCATTCGCTGCCGCTCAGGACAAAGGCCAGCGTCCCAGCCCTCCGGCCAAAGCTCAGTGCAAACTTTCCAGCGGCAAAACCGTCACCGTGGATTATTCCAGCCCGCGCGCCAAGGGCCGCAAGATTTTTGGTGAACTGGTTCCTTACGGACAAGTCTGGCGCACTGGCGCCAACGAGGCCACGACGTTTGTCACCACGGCGAACCTGAGCGCGGGCGGAAAAGATGTGCCCGCGGGAAGCTATACGATTTTCACTTTGCCGAATGCCGATGCCTGGTCACTCATCATTAACAAGCACACTGGCGAGTGGGGAGTGCCCTACAAATATGAATCCGAGGAACTGGCGCGAATCCCGATGACGGTGGAAAAGACATCGGCGCCAGTCGAGAACATGACCATCGGCTTCGACCAATCCGGCGGGTGCACGCTGCACGTCAGCTGGGAAAGCACTCAGGCTTCGGTGAAGTTCACCGAGAAGAAATAGGATCGAAGGCTTTTAACCGCGGAGAGCGCGGAGAGGAAAATCGAGGACTCTGAGAGTTTTTCTCCGCGTCCTTGGCGCCACCTCCGCGAACTTTGCGGTTAAAAGCTGTTGCTTTTGCTTTGATTTTAGACGCTCGGCTTCCAGCGCAAAATAGGCTTCCTTGCGGCAGCGGTCTCATCCAACCGCGCAACCCGAGTCGAATGCGGCGCCGTACGCACAACGTCTGCGTCTTCTTCCACTTCTTCAGCAATCGACTTCATCGCTTCCAGAAAAAGGTCGAGCTCTTCTTTGGACTCGCTTTCAGTCGGCTCAATCATCAGGGCGCCCGGAACAATCAACGGAAACGCGGTCGTGTAGGGATGAAATCCGTAGTCGATCAGGCGTTTCGCGATGTCCATGGTGCGGGCACCTTTTTTCGCCTGCACTTTGTCGCTGAAAACCACCTCATGCATGCTGGCGCTCGCGTACGGCAGATCGTAGGTGCCTTCAAGACCCTTGCGAATATAGTTGGCATTCAGAACCGCATCTTCCGTGGTCTGGCGCAAACCGTCTGGACCATTGGCGAGAATGTAAGCCAGCGCGCGCACGAACATCCCGAAGTTGCCGTAGAACGAGCGCACGCGCCCGACGGATTGCGGACGGTTGTAGTCGAAACCCAAAGTGCCGTCGCTCTTCGAAATCAGCACCGGACTTGGAAGAAACGGCTCAAGCGTCTTTCTGATTGCGACCGGGCCCGACCCTGGTCCTCCGCCACCGTGGGGCGTTGAAAATGTTTTGTGCAGGTTGAGGTGCATCACGTCAACCCCGAAATCGCCCGGTCGCACCTTACCGACCAGCGCGTTCATGTTGGCGCCGTCCATGTAGAGTAAGCCGCCCTTGGCATGCAGGATGTCGGCGATCTTGTGTATTTCCTGCTCAAAGACGCCGAGCGTGTTCGGATTGGTCAGCATCAGCGCAGCCACGTCTTCATTCATCTGCGCTTCGAGGGCGGCAATGTCAACCATTCCGCTGGCGTTCGACTTCAAATTCTCAACGGCGTATCCCACCATGGCCGCGGTAGCTGGATTGGTGCCGTGCGCAGAATCCGGAATGAGGACTTTCTTGCGCGGCGCGCCTTTTGAATCGTGATACGCGCGAACCATCAGGAGTCCGGTGAATTCGCCGTGCGCGCCTGCCGCGGGCTGAAGCGTGATCGCGTCCATTCCGGTAATTTCGATCAGGCATTCGCTGAGTGTTTTGATAATGCGGAGGGCGCCTTGCGAAATCTTTTCCGGCTGGTAAGGATGCGCGTTCGCAATGCCGTCGAGTCGCGACACCACCTCGTTCACTCGCGGGTTGTACTTCATGGTGCAGGAACCGAGCGGGTACATTCCCAGGTCGATGGCGTAATTCCACGTGGACATCCGCGTGAAGTGGTGGATGATTTCAATCTCGCTGACCTCGGGCAGATTGCCCAGATCTTTTCGTTCGGAAGATCCGAGCAGCGCGGCGGTATCCACCTCCGGAACATCCAGCGGCGGCAAGCGGAATGCCGCTTTGCCCGGAGATGATTTTTCGAAAATCAATCCCTCGTTTTGATTGACGTGGCGCGTAGCCTTACGAGTCATGTGCTTCTGGCTCATCGCGTCACCTCTTCCGCGGCTTCTTCCTTCGAAGTCTTCACGGATCGTTCGCTCTCGGCGACCAGGCCGACAGCCGTATCGATGCTGCTGCGCGTGGTCAGTTCAGTACAGCACCACAGCGCCGCGTTTCCCAGTTCCGGATAAAACTTCTTCAGCGGAAGTCCCCCGACGATCTTGTGGCCCAGCAGTCGCGAATTGATGGCGTATGGATCTTCACTGGTCTCGACAACAAATTCGTTGAACCGTGGTGACCCAGGGAAAAGCACTCTCGCGTGCTTGCTGAACTGTTGCGCGGCGTACGTGGCCTTAGCGAGATTCTGGCGCGCCAGTTCTTTCAATCCGACTTTGCCGTACACGTTCATAAAGATGTTGACCATCAGCGCGACCAACGCTTGGTTGGTGCAGATGTTCGATGTCGCTTTCTCTCGGCGGATGTGCTGCTCGCGAGTAGCAAGGGTGAGTACAAAACCGCGCTTGCCGCTGCGGTCGGTGGTTTGGCCGACGAGGCGTCCGGGCATTTGCCGGACGAACTGCTCGCGCGTCGCGATGACACCGCAGTAAGGCCCGCCGAAGCCGAGAGGCACTCCAAACGATTGCGCTTCCATTGCGATGATGTCCGCGGCGCGCGGCGGCTCGACGATCCCGAGCGAAACCGCTTCCGCAATCGCCATTACCAGCATCGCGCCTTTGCGATGAGCCATCTCCGCCAAAGCGTTCACGTCTTCCAGGTTGCCGAAGAAATTTGGCGACTGAATCAATACGCAGGCTGTATCGGTGGTGATGCTCTCGTCCAATGCCTTGAGGTCGATTCGGCCATCGTCCGAGAACGGCAATGTCGCAAGCGGCATTCCCTGGTGGAATGCATAAGTCGACAATACCTCGCGATATTCGGGATGAACGCTACGGGCCACGGCAACCGCGCGGCGTCCGGTAAGGCGCACGGCCATCATCACGGCCTCGGCAGCAGCGGTTGAGCCGTCATACATCGAGGCATTGGCCACTTCCATGCCCGTCAACTCGCAGATCATGGTCTGGAATTCAAAGATCGATTGCAGCGTGCCCTGTGAAATCTCTGCCTGATAAGGCGTGTAGGCGGTAAGAAATTCGCCGCGCGAAATCAGCGTGTCGATGATGACGGGCCGGTAGTGGGAATACGCTCCCGCGCCAAGGAAAGTGGCATGGCCGTCGCCATTTTCCCGCGAACGCTCACGAAACCAATCGACGATCTCCGATTCCGCCATCTGGCGCGGAACTTTGAGATCACGATTGAGGCGGTACTCCGCCGGAATTGGCGCAAAAAGGTCGTCAATGGAGCGAACGCCAATGGTCTTGAGCATGGCTTCGCGGTCAGCGGGCGATTTGGGTAAATAGCGCATGAAGAAATCAGCTTTTAGCTTTTAGCTTTTAGCTTAACCTGTTCGGACTTGGCTCAGAGCTAACAGCCAAAAGCTAAGAGCTGTTCTCAGTGCCCGACCTCTTCGGCAACAAACTTTTCATAGTCGGCGGCGGAAAGAAGTGAGTTTAAATCGCCGGGATTTTTCAAAGTGATCTTCAGCATCCAGGCGCTGTGCGCGTCTTTGTTTATTTTCTCTGGCGCCGTCGATAGATCACCGTTGACTTCGGTTACCGTCCCGGAGGCAGGCGCGTATAGGTCTGAAACCGCTTTCACTGATTCCACGCTGCCGAAGATTTTTCCCGCGGTGATTTCCGCGCCCGGCTTGGGCAACTCCACGAATACGATGTCTCCGAGGGATTCCTGGGCGTAGCTGGTGATGCCGATGGTTGCAGCGCTGCCGTCGGCTTTTATCCACTCGTGTTCTTTGGTGTATTTAAAGTCTGTGGGAAAAGGCATTAAAAATCAGCTCCTGGCTTTTAGCTCTTAGCTTTTACCTTCCAGCTTTTACCTTCCAGCAACAGCTCGTTGGACCTCGGACCAGCGTTAAGATTTTTTAGGCTTCTTGTAAAAGGGCGTTGGCACAACCTGCGCCTTCACGCCTTGATTGCGAATCTCGATCTTCAACGTGCTACCCGCCGCGGAAAATTCCGCGGGCACATAGGCTAGAGCAATGTTCTTTTTCAGAAACGGCGCCGGCGATCCGCTGGTTACGTATCCGATCTCGCGTCCGCCGTCCTCCAGCACTTTATAGCCATCGCGGGCAATTCCGCGTTCCATCATTTCAAGTCCCACCAGGGTCCGCGTGAGCGGCGCTGCCTTGGCTTTTTCCAGGGATTCCCTGCCGATGAACTCGGGCTTCTCCATTTTGCAGAAGCGATCCAGCTTGGCTTCCCACACATTAATGGTATCGGAAATCTCGTGTCCGTAGAGCGGGAGCTTGGCCTCGAGGCGCAGCGTGTTGCGTGCGCCCAAGCCGCAGGGAACGACGCCGAATTCTTTACCCGCCTCCAGCACCTCATTCCAGACGCGAGCACTGGTCGATTCGTCGCTGGGAATATAAATCTCGAAACCGTCCTCGCCAGTGTAACCAGTGCGCGCAATCAAAACATTTTTCAATCCGCAAACCGTTCCGCGAGTGACCCAGTAAAATTTCACCGCTGAAAGATCGGCGTCGGTCAATTTTTGCAGAACATTAACGCCTTTCGGGCCCTGGATTGCGATTTGCGTAAAGTCATCCGAAAGATTCTCAACCCTGCAGTCGAACTGTCGCGTGTTGTCGTGCACCCAGCTGAAATCCTTCTCCCGGGTTCCGGCATTGATGACCAGCAGATATTCTTCCTCGCCGAGGCGGTGCACGATCACGTCATCAACAAACGTGCCCTGCGGATACAGCAGCGCCGAATACTGCGCCTGTCCAATGGCAAGACGGGAGGCGTCATTCATGGAAATATGCTGCACCGCAGCCAGCGCATCCCGGCCGGCGAGGCGGATATCGCCCATGTGACTGACGTCGAAGATACCGGCGCCGGTGCGCACCGCCATATGCTCGGCAATGATTCCGCCGCCAATGGCCGCCGGATACTCCACCGGCATATCCCAGCCATTAAAATCAACCATCTTAGCGCCCAGTTTTCGGTGGGCAGCGTTGAGCGCAGTCTTGCGGACCAGAGGTGTGGTTTCGACAGGGGACAAAAAGGCCTCAATCACCGGCGGTAGCTGGGCCACCAGTAGCAAACTCATGAGACTAACATGCTTAGGAACCGCCATTCAACTTCGGGTTGGTCGAGGTGTTTTTTAGCTTCGCGCTCAAGGAATCCTGTTGCCGCTATGTCGATAAAACTCAGAAGATCTTCACCGCCAAGGCCGCGATAAACCTGTTTTGCGCTGGTGGATTCAGTTACTTTCGGCACTGCCCGCGCACCTTTCAAGCCAACTGTCCCTCCGCGGGAACATGCTAGCCTTCTCATAGCGCAAGCTTCGTGTTGGAGGAGAAATGCGGAAACTTATTGCCGCTGCCCTGGTGTTCGCGGCGGCCAGCTCAGCCCAGGCGCAGGACACAAAAAACGAGATTGCCGGAACCGTTGGCCGCACATTTATCAGCGATCAGGGCGTGCCGAATACAAATTTCTTCGACAACGTCGTGCACTCGGGCAAGGGATTAACTTTCGAAGGCAACTATGCGCGCCGCCTGCGAAGCTTCAAATGGGGAGACCTCTCGGCAGAACTGCCGGTGATTATTAATCCGGACGTGGACCTCAACTACGGCCTCAATCAAGTACCGGAGGCCTACAGCTCGGTCTTTATCACTCCGGCGGTGCGAGTGACTCTGATCCCTGACCTGGCGTTTTCGCCCTGGTTCAGCCTGGGCGGCGGCATTGGTCATTTTCAAGCCAGCAAGAACCTCGTCTTCTTCAATCCCAATCCCGGCCCGCGAGTTAAGAATACTGGCGTTCTCGAAGCGGGATTCGGACTTGATATCCGTTTGTTCGGGCTTCGCTCAACCAGGCTCAGGGCTGAAGTCAGAGACAACTGGAGCGGCGAGCCGCCGATCAACGTCGATACCGGGCACAGCCGGCAACACAATTACTATGTTGGTGGCGGATTGGTGTTTCACTTTTAGCTTTCGAAATTACCGGCTGCTCTTGATCTCTTCGTAAAGCTCGGGCAGGCGGTCTGCATCCTCCGCGGACTTTCCGAAGCGGGCGCTCTCGTAGGTCTCGGTAAACCCAGCCACGCGATCTTTTAGTTCTTCGTCGCTGATGACCCGCACGAATTCTCCAGGAGTCTGTGCCGCGGTCTTTTTCCAGCCGCGCCGGGCGGTCTGGCGCAACATGCGTTCATACCAGATACTGGCCGCCATCTGCGGTGACTTGCGCGGCTGCCGGGCCAGGCGGAAACGCCGGAACATGGCGAGCAACCGGGGCCCGCTCACGGCCAGCAGCACGAGCAGAGCCAGGACCAACCCCCGAAGTCCCCACTTCATGCCGGAGGCCCCGATTCGGTCTTGCGTACGGCGAGCCCATTCGAGCATCTTGTCGTACTGCTTGCGTCCCCATGACTGTGCGTGCCCCACGATTTCACGGCTGCCGCGATTTGCATCCTGCGTAAGCCGCAACTGGTGGGCGAGATCATAGTTCACGATCCACTCGCGCCAGAACGACGACATTGCGTCCATGTAGAGCATCAACCTGCTCCACTGGGTGTGCACCTGGCCCGACCCGGCTGGCGTGGGATCGAACTCCATCCAGCCTTCGCCCGGAATATAGGCTTCGACCCAGGAGTGCGCGTCGCTGCCACGAATCACGTATTGCGACGTAATGTCGTTGAACTCGCCGCCGGAAAATCCGTTGACTACGCGCGCCGGAATTCCCAGGGTGCGCAGCATGATTACCATCGAGGACGCGAAGTACTCGCAGTGCCCTTCTTTGCGAATGAACAGAAAATTGGCGATTGGATCTTTGGGCAACGTCTTGGGAAGTTGTAGCGTGTATCCGAAATGCGAGCGCAGATAGTTTTCCATCGTTGCAGCTTTGTCGTAGGGGCTCGCAACTTTCGCGGTAATCTGCGCGGCCAGAGCTGGAATTCTCGGATCTATTGCGGGTAGCTGCAAATTTTCCTGCGGGATGTCTGCTGGGAAGGCCGACGGGGTGTGTAGCCGGGCCAAAATCGGGCGGCGCAAATCGGAGTCGGCTTCGTACCGATTTACCGGGTGCTCGAGGTCCAGATCAAATACGTCGCCGGCAGAATCTTCGGAAATCGCGCGATAGTTTCCCTGCAGGGATCGGGGGGTCGCCAGCAGAAAAAAGACCTCTCCGATGAACGGCTCCATGGTCACCCGGTAGTGAACGCGCTGTCCTCTTGAGGGCGACTGCGCCTGCAACAGATCGAAACGGCCGGCAGTTATGGGCGACAGATTAAATTTCTGGCGGCTACTCGACCAGTTGCGCCCGTCGAAATTGTTCAGCGAAATACCCCGCAACTTCAGTGCGAATGCGCCGGCGGAGTCGCCATTCACCTGAACGTG
>Ga0136846_1216265_pt1 | contig 11940 bp, 11 predicted proteins | sample HopSoiMetagenom2_FD_96841 | JGI IMG/M metagenome (GOLD analysis project Ga0136846, IMG submission 96841) | Grasslands soil microbial communities from Hopland, California, USA - 2 Assembly 2016 (version 4) | ecosystem: Environmental > Terrestrial > Soil > Grasslands | place: USA: Hopland... | reverse complement strand
GCGCCGGCGCCAAGCACGCGAAGGAAGTCACGACGGGCGACCCTTGGTTTATTTTGCATTTTGTCTTGTTCTTTCATCGCATTCCCTCCTTGGATTTCGTTGGCGCGCCGTTTCATGACGGCAGCGCAAACGCTTCCGTTTCTACTTCTATAAACACCCGGCCGAGTGTCCCTATTCGGCGGTAGAGATTGGCCGATTCCGCCCGCTCCAGATCGGCAAAGAAACGCCCGATCCAGGGCGACAGATGCTTTTCGAAAATCTGCTGGTCGGTGCCCTGCGGCGCCGGCAGGCTGCCACCGAGAATGCCGGCCATGATCTCGCACAGGGTCGCGGCGTGATCTTCCGGCTCGCAATTGCCCTCGGTGCGCTCGATTCCGAGCGGGGCGAGGTCGGTGCGCAGCCGCGCCAACGGGCGTTCGTGCAGGAAGCCGGTGAGATAGTAGGAGGCATAGGGCAGCAATTCGCCGCGGCCTAATCCGATGAACAGATTGAAGTACTCGCGCTCGACCCGCTCGACGGTGGTTTCGCTGGCGGCCTGCGCGAGCGCCGCGTGGGCGACACCGAGCGGCGTTGCATCGCCGCGCAGGCCAGCGAGGCTTTTCAGCATTTTTGCATCCGGAGCGCGCACCAGCAGCGTGGCAAGGAGCGCATACTCCTGCGCACGGGCGGTAGCGACATCGTCGGTCATTTGCTGACTTTGTTCCGGTGGTCCGTAGAGGTCGGGCCGCAGCACCTTGCGATCGACGCCGGTGGTTGCCTCAATAAGCAGCACACGCTCGGCCGGAATCCGGGTCCAGTTCGATACCGAAGGCTGTGAAATACCGATCTGGCGCGCAAGTTCACTAACGCCGCCGACGGCGCGCACCGCTTCTTCGAGGCCCGGGTCCCGCATCGAATTGGCCCAATTTAGATAATTTCAATGTAAGGGTAAGCCCGCCAAACAGCGGGTCAATAGCCGAAGGCTATGGGTACTACTTTCTACTGAGGCAATGCACCGCCGTGTTGGCGGCGAGTCTTGGTCTCTTCTGGTTCATCGTCGGAACTATTATTGTGCGATGCAGTATTATTATCGCGCTGCACAAAATCGGCTTGAGTAATCTCTTGTCCGCCGCCCGTCAGCGCCGGCGGATTGGATTCTGCTTTTTCTTCGCCATAAGAAGCTGCGTCGCCCGGACGTTCCGGCGGTGTGATTTTCTCCGCAATGTCGGGCGCTTCCAGCGCAGCCGGCTTTTCTGTGACCGCTTCGGCAGCGACCGGCTTTTCACCGTCGCCGAAAATCTGCGCCAACATTTTCTTGATGTCGGTGCCCGGCGGCAGCGCACCGAACCCCGGCATCGCGGTGGGGTCGGTGAAGTCCCAAGCGTTCTCGGCAAGCCCCTTGAAGTCGCGGATCGCGGGGTCGGCTGCCCATGCGCGGCGAAGGGCCGCACGGGCAAGATCCGTGGGGACACCGGGTGCGAGGAAGGCGCGGATGTCGGTGACGGCCGTGATCGAATCGAGCGACGGCAGGCTCGCCAGATCGAACTCGGGTTTCGGCGCGGCCTTGTCAGGGGTCTTGGCGTCATCCGTGTGCCGCTCGGGCGGGCGGACTTCAGCGAGAGACGAAGCGTCTTTGGCGGACGCTTCGCGCTCGGCGTCGATTTTCTTGCGCGACCAGCGCTCCAAAAAACCTTTCGCGGATTCGTCGCGGTCCGTCATCGCTCGTCCCTCGGCGTCGCGGGCGGGCGGCGGCCGAGCGATTCAGGGTTCGCTCGATCGCGCTTGCGCTTCACGAACACCTCCTCGACATGGTGTTCGGCGACAAATGCCGCAACTGTGTCGCGGACCACGTCCGGCATCGGCACGGGCTCGACGATGTTGTTGCCCGCCGCCGCCATGCCTTCGCCCTCGGCCGGATCGGCGGTCACGAGATAAAGCGCGTAGGGCGGCTCGGCGCCGGTTTCGCTGAGCACCACCCACAGCGCCGGCGAGCCGGTTGCAAGGTTGTCGCGATAGTTCGCGGTCTCGGTGCGATGCAACTCGACGGTCGCCGGCCCCGCATAGAATGTGGCGCGTTCGCCGTCATCGGTCAGGGTGGTCCACGGTGGCGTATCCGGCTGGCCGGCCAGTACCGTGGTCGGCCGCCAAATGTAGTCGATCCATTGGCTGGCGGCCTTGGCGCGCTCGACGATGACGCCGACCGCAATCGTGGCCACCGGGCTGCCGCTCATGTGACCGTCTCGAGATGCTTGATCGGCAGGCCGGTGACGAGGTTCTGCGGCTTCAGGCGCAGCACCTTGTCCTGGTCCATCGCCAGGATCAGGTAAACCGGCTCGCCCTTCACCTTGTCCATCACAACGTCGGGATCGCGAAACGTCAGCCGAAATAGCCCGACCACACGGGCCTGTACCGCTTCGTCCAGCGCCTCGCCATTCCAGAGCGCGTCGCCGATCTTGGTGCCTTCGGTGTCGAGGCCGACGTACCAGCTCAATTTCGCCTCGCGCATTTCGGTGAGCGGCTCGACCTCGACCGCGACTGCGAGCAGGTGACCGACCCAGCGCGCGATCACCGAGCCCAACGCCTGCAAGCCGCGTCGGCCGCCGGTGAGATTGAGGGCGACGTGGAACTGGTCGCTGTGCTCGAAATAACGTCCGGCGTTGTCGTCGTTCATCACGTCGATCTCGGCCGCGGCCGGAATGCCGAGCATCGAGACGAGCGGCGACACCGGCGTCTCGCTCTTGCCGGAGATCGTTTCCTCGTCGGCGGCGATCAGCGAGCTTTCGTGTAGCGTCATGCGTTGCGGCCGGAACAACAGCTCGGCCGCGCGCAGCACGTAGGGATCATCGCAATCGTCGAGGGCATTGCGCAGGATGACGTGCACCAGTTGGTTGATGAAAAGGTGTGGGACCTTGATGCCGCGGCGGATGATGTCGAGATAGGCCGCCTCGATAGTGCGATGCCTGGTCAGTTGATCGCGGAACGCCAGCATCACCTGCCAGTTCTCCCGCGCATCGGCATCGGCGATCGCGGCGATCTCGCCCGTCGACACCGCTCGGCGCGGCTCGGCAAGGAGCGCCGCATGCAGCGTTCGCTCGGCGACGCAGGCTTCGGGCGGTGGGGCCAGCTCCGGCCGCGCCAGATAGACCTTGAGGAATTCGTCGGTCGCGATCAGCCCGCCGCCCGCGTCGCGATCGAGCAGGTGGTGGCCGCAGGAGAGCCAGAAATCCTTGTTCGCCGAGGGAGCCATGATCTAGCATCGATCCTATCACGAGGTGTGAATATGTCGGCGATCCGTATTGTTGTTCTGGCGATCCTGACCTTCGGCGCGGCTTGGGGCGCGGGCGGTTCGGCATGGGCGCAAGCCTATCCCAGCAAGCCTATCCATATCGTCGTGCCGTTCGCGCCGGGCAGCATCACCGACATCCTGGCGCGCTCGCTCGGCCAGAAGCTGACCGACGCCTGGGGTCAACAGGTTGTGATCGAGAACAAGCCCGGCGCCAACAGCCAGATCGGTGCCGAGCTCGTGGCGAAGGCCGCGCCGGACGGCTACACGCTGCTGGTGAGCGCGGACACCACATTCGTGATGAACCCGCATCTCTATGCCAAGCTCGGTTATGACCCGGTCAAGGATTTCGCGCCAATTACCGGCCTCGGCATCAGCCCGCAGGCTCTGGTCGTGCATCCATCGGTGCCGGTGAAGACGTTTGCCGAGCTGATCGACACCGCTAGGAAAAATCCCGGCGCGCTGAACTACGGCACTTTCGGCCCCGGCTCGACCGGTCATCTCAATATCGTGCTGCTGGAAATGTTGACCGGCGCGAAATTCACCGCGGTCCACTACAAGGGCGCCAATCCGGCGATCACCGATGTGCTCGGCGGTCATATCCAGATGATCATCGTCAGCATCGGCTTGGTTCGAAAGCACTTTGAGGCCGGCACATTGAAGCTGCTCGGGTTCGGCAGCACTGCACGGCTGGCGGAATTCCCCGATGTGCCGACCATCGCCGAAAGCCTGCCGGGCTACGAGGCGGGCGCCTGGTATGGCCTGGTGGCGCCGAAGGGCACGCCCCGCGATATCGTCGACAAGCTCAATGCGGAAACGCAGAAGATCTTCAGCGATCCGGCATTCCGCGACAAGTTTCTGGCGCCGGCGATGACCTTTTCGATCGCGAGCTCGCCGGAGAAGTTCGGCGAGCGCATCGAGACCGATCTTGCCAAGTGGGGCAAGGTCATCAAGGACGCCAACGTGCAGGTGGAGTAGGTCGGATAGGCGCCTACTTCTCGCTCTTCTTATCCTTCGCCATCGCTGCGAGATCGATCTCGTCCGCCGGCTCGTCTTCGCCCTCGACGTCGAGGAAGGCGAACGCTCGAAGCGGCTTCGGCCCGTCCTTCGGCCGCAGGGTGCGGAACGCCTCACGGATTTCGCCGCCGTCGTGCGAGCGGTGCATGGCGATCAGGGTGTCGAGCGGATGATTGCAGAGCGAGGCTGCGAATTCGAACTCCTCTTTCGCCGCCGCAACCGCGTCCGCCATGGTGGGTGCACCGAAATGCGTGACGAGCTGTTTGGCCAGTGTGTCGATCGCGGCGAGGCGATCTTGATCGTCAGCGTCGACGATCTGCACCAAGGTCGACCAGCCAAGCGAGGCGACGCCGAGAAAGCCTGAGCGGAATGCTGCCCGCGCCTTGCCTTGTAGCGCCGATGGATCGCCATCGGCGTACACGAAGGTGCCGGTCACCGCCCATTCGCCGGGTCCCGCCGCGCGATCGAACACGAACGTGTCGGATAGATCGAGACGGATGGTGCGGATGAGCTTCATGACCCTATCGGGGTCCTCGCGTTTTGGGGTCGAGCCAGCTGGGCTTCGCCAGCGCCGCGATCAGCGAGCGACGCTCGACGTCGGGCCGGTCCGCCCGCCGCACCAGGAGATCGCCGTTGTCATCGATGTCACGGCGCACCGACTTTTCCGGCGCGAGCCGCGCCAGATAGGTCTTGGCGATTTCCTTGAAGCCGTATTCCTTCCAGGCATCGACCTGCACCATGAGATGACGCGCGAAGCTGCCGACCAGTTCGGCGGCGCCGGCTTCGTCGAAGCCTTCTTCCTCGATCGCCGTGGACAGAGGCCGCACGCCGGGGTCGCCCTCGGCGATCGACACGGTGCGGATCATGCCGCCGAACACCAGCCAGTCCGGCGGCCGGTCTTCCGGGCCGTCCGACCAGGCGAACTGCGCACCGCCGACCAGGCCCTGATCGACGTAGATCGAATCCGGCCAGACGCAGGCGATCGGTTTTTCCGGCGGCGCATGCGCCGCCAGCGCATCGGTCAGCGCGGCCATGCCGGCATAGAACGCGCGCCGCGCGGTGCGCAGCGGCTCATCCGGCTCCAGTACCACGGCGAATTCGGCGAGATCGAATCGGCCGACGAAAACCAGCGTGCCGGCGCCGAACTCCGCGGCGTGCGCCTTGGCATGCGCGAAGGCGTCGCCGACCTCGCGCAGCGTGATGACGCGAAACCCCGGCGGCAGATCGAGCGCCGTTGCGAACGGCGTATTCAGGCGCGTTTCGGATGGCATGCGGTCCCGGATTGGCGCTTTCAGACTGGGATTACTATAACCTAGCGGGTGTTGCGGTGAGTGGGCATCGCTGCGACCTTCAAAGCCGGAGCCAAAATGGCGGAAAAGCGCACCATCCTGGTGTGTTCCTGCGAAGACACCATGCCGCTCGACGCGGATGCGCTGGTGCGCGGCTGCCGCGGCGCGGAGGTAAAGACCGCCAATCAGCTCTGCCGCGCGGAGCTCGAACGCTTTCGCGCCGCTGCCAAGACCGGCGACGACATTGTCGTCGGCTGCACGCAGGAGGCTCCGCTGTTCTCCGAAGTCGCGGGCGACCGCGCCGGCGCGTTGTCGTTCGCCAACGTGCGCGAGACTGCCGGCTGGTCAGTCGACGCCGCCAAGGCCGGGCCAAAGATGGCGGCGCTGCTTGCGGTGGCGGCCGAGCCGCCGCCGGACATTCCCTTCGTCAGTCTCAATAGCGAAGGCGTCGCGCTGATCTACGGCCGCGACGAACGGGCGATTGAAGCCGGCAAACTTCTGGCCGACCATCTCGACGTCACCGTGCTGATCACACGCTCGAAAGATTTGACGCCGCCGCGCGTCAGCGCCTTTCCGGTGGTGCAGGGCACGATCAAATCGGCCAAGGGTTATCTCGGCGCCTTCGAAGTGATGGTGGACGATTATGCCGTGCCGGCGCCGTCGTCGCGCGGCGCACTTTCATTCGGCGTGCCGCGCGATGGCGCGGTGTCACGCTGCGATCTCATCATCGATCTGTCTGGCGGCTCTCCGCTATTCTCCGCACCGGACCTGCGCGACGGTTATCTGCGCGCCGATCCGAACGACTCCGCGGCCGTTCTGCGCGCTGTATTGAAAGCGCGCGATCTCACCGGCACCTTTGACAAGCCGCGCTATATCACCTTCACCGAAGATCTGTGCGCTCATTCACGCTCGCGGATCGTCGGCTGCCATCGCTGTCTCGACCTTTGCCCCGCCGGCGCCATCACGCCCAACGGCGATCACGTTTCGATCGATCCGAAAATCTGCGCCGGCTGTGGGCAATGCGCCGCGGCCTGTCCGACTGGCGCTGCGTCCTACGCGCTGCCGGCCGCCGATGCGCTGATACGGAAGCTGCGCGTGCTGCTGTCCACCTATCGCGAGGCGGGCGGTGGCAATCCCATCGTGCTGCTGCATGACGAGGCCCACGGCACCGAACTGATCGACGCGCTGGCGCGCCACGGCGACGGCCTGCCGGGCCACGTGCTGCCGCTTGCGGTCAACGAGGTGACGCAGGTTGGTCTCGAGGCGGTCGCGGCCACGTTCGCCTACGGCGCCAGCGCTTTGCGGTTCCTGCTGCGCGCCCGGCCGCGTCACGACGTGACCGGACTGCGAAAAACCATTGCACTGGCCGAACCGATCTTGAGCGGGCTTGGCTTCGGTGACGGCCGCGTCGCCGCCATCGAGACCGACGATCCGGATGCGTTGGGCGAAATGCTGCGCGCTGTTGCCGTGCAGGCGCCTTCGCCGCGGCCGGCGAGCTTTACTCCGATCGGCGGCAAGCGCGACGTGATGCGGCTCGCGCTTCGCGAGTTGCAGCGCGCGGCGCCGGCGCCGGTCGATGTCATAGCGCTGCCGGCGGATGCACCGTTCGGCGCCGTCGTGATCAATGTCGAGGGCTGCACGCTCTGTCTCGCCTGTGTGTCGGCGTGTCCGACCGGCGCGCTCTCGGCCGACACCGAGCGGCCGATGCTACGCTTCGCCGAGGATGCCTGCGTGCAATGCGGACTGTGCAAGGCGACCTGTCCGGAGAAGGTCATCACGCTCAAGCCGCAGCTCGACTTCCGCGCCGCCACCGCCGCCGCGCGCGTGCTCAAGGAGGAAGCGCCGTTCGAGTGCATCCGCTGCCACAAGCCGTTCGGCGTCAAAAGCACGATCGAGCGCGTGTCTGCCAAGCTCGAAGGCAAGCATTGGATGTTCAAAGGCTCGGCGCGGCGTCTCGACGTCATCAAGATGTGCGAGGACTGCCGCGTCGCTGTGATGGCCGAGGAGGATTTCGACCCCTACGGCAAACCACGGCCGCCGGTCCGGACCACCGAAGACTATCTGCGTGAGCGCGACGAGCAGAGCAACAAGCCCGAGTCTTGAGACAACGAGTCGTGATGCGACACCGCGCCGCCGGCGTCCATTGTCCAGCAGGACCAACGCAGTCGCCCCTCAATTCGACTTATAACAATTCTAAACTATTGAAATATCACGGCTTTCATTGACAACGGAGCCGGTCCCCGGTTCCTTACTCATGGGGGTGACGCCACGGCTGTCCGGCCGGGATCGGCGCACTTTGGCAAGGAGATCGTGATGAAAGCGCTGATCAAGGCATCGATGGTGGTCGGAGCGTCGCTCGCTGTGTTCGGAGCCGCGCCGGCTCTGGCGGATGGCTTCAAGGACTGCACCAAGATCGACAAGGCGTCGTGGAAGCCGGCGAGCGAAGCCGAAGCCAAGGCCAAGGCACTGGGCTATGAGGTGCGCCGCTCCAAGATCGAAGGCTCGTGCTACGAGGTCTACGGCGTGAAGGAAGGCAAGCTGTTCGAATTGTTCTACAGCCCGGAAGATCTGAGCCTGAAAAAAACCATTGCCAAATAGCGCGCCGACCGACCTACACACCACAGCTTCGTCATCGCCGGTGCGCGCGGACGCGCCGGCGATGGTCGTTGTATGGGACTGGCCGTTGCGCTTGTTCCACTGGACGTTGGCCGCAGCGGTGCTGATCGCGTGGTTCACGCCGAACGTCTATGACACGGTGCACCGGATTGCCGGCTACACCGTGCTCGGATTGATCGCGTTTCGACTGGTCTGGGGATTTGCCGGCACGCGCTACTCGCGCTTTCGCAGTTTCATTCGTTTATTGCGAGCCGCGCCGCGCTTTCTCTGGGGACTGCGGCGTCGGCAGACCGGACGCTATCTCGGTCTCAACCCGGCCGGTGCGGCGATGTCGGTGACGCTGCTGGTATCGCTCGCGGTTTCAACCATCAGCGGCTGGATGCAGGTCACGGTGCGCTTCTTCGGTGTGGCCTGGGTCGAGGACTTGCACACCTATTCATCCGACCTGGTGATGATCCTGGTGGTCATCCATGTGCTCGGGGTGCTGACGATGTGCGTGCTGCAGAGGGAAAACCTGGTGCGCGCAATGATCACCGGAAGCAAGCGTGACCGAGGCGAGTGAGCAGAATTATTTCGCCGTCGCCTTTTCGAGAAATTTCACCAGCGCGTTGCGGTCTTCGGCCGAGCCGATGGTCTGCTCCGGCATCTTGGTGCCGGGCGTGTAGGCCATCGGCCCGATCTCGAACAGCCGCGACACCGTTTCCGGCGTCCACACGATGTCGAGCGTCTTCAGCGCCGGCGAAAAGTTGTAGCCCGGCAGCGTCGCGATCCGGCGGCCGAATACGCCGTGCAACGTGGGGCCGGCGCGGTTGCCTTCGTCGGGGGTGAGGGTGTGGCAGGCAACGCAGGCGCGGAACACCTGCGCGCCGCGGTCGTCGCCATAGGCCGCCAGCGGATCGTCGGCGCCGGCCATTGCCACCTGGCCGATGTGATCGCCGGTGACGGCATCCCACCGGCGGATCATGCGGTCGGTGCCGCCGGTGAGCAGCGTGCGATTGTCGGGAAAGAACGTCGCCGACCACACCGGCAGTCCGGGACCGACCAGGGTGCGCGCGACCGAGCGGCTGCTGCGGTCGATGATCGCCACCGAGCCGCGAATGCCGGCAGCGGCGATGAGTGCGCCATCACCGGAAACGGCGACGGTGACGATCGGGGTCTGGCCGCTGTCGATCTCGCCGCGTTGCTCGCCGGATGCCGAAAAGAAGAACACGCGGCCGTCGGCGCCGCCGGCGACGATCTCGCCATCGCGGCTGACTGCGACCGAATTAAGTGGCGTCGGCAGCGTGATGACGGTCGGCGCGCCGCCGTCGAGCGGCCAGATGCGGAGCGTCAGGTCATAGGCGGCGCTGACCAGCGCCTTGCCGTCCGGCGTGAATGTCACGCCGTTGACGTTCTGCTGATGATCTTCCAGCACGCGCGGCTCGCCGCCCGTAAGCGACCACAACCGGATCGAGCGATCCCACGACGCCGATGCGAGCGTCTTGCCGTCCGGCGACACCGCGAGACTGACGACCGGCGCGACATGGCCTTCCAGCACCTGTTGCGGCACGGGCGAGCCCGGTTGCCACACTGCGATCTTGCCGTCTTCGCCGCCGGTGACGGTGCGGCCGTCCGGCAAAAGCGCGACCGCATTCACCGCGCTTTGGTGGAAGCGCAACACCTGCTCGGCTGTATTGCGCGTCAGCGACCAGCGGATCGCGGAGGAGTCGAAACTACCGGAAACCGCGGTCAGGCCGTCGGCCGAGATCGCAAGCGCGCGCACCGGGCCGCCGTGCCCGCGCAATTGCGCCTGCGCGGGCTGCATCAGCAGCAGCAAGATGGATGCGAACGCGATCCTAGTCATCGGCCGGTTGCATACCCAGCGCCGCGATCCGGTCCTTTGTGCGGCGGTCGCGCAGCGCCGCGAGAAAGGCCTGCACCGCCGGCCGTTCACGGCGACTTTCGATCAGCAGGAAGTCGTAGTGTTCGGGTGAAAGCGGCAGGAAACCGAGCCCATACATCTTGGCCACCGGTTCGATCGCAACGCCCCAGTCGGCGCGCGCCTGTGCAATCGCGGCGGCAACGGCGTTGTGCGAGCGCGGCTGGTTGGCGTAGCCGGGCGGCCGGGCGCCGGCGACGAGCTTGTCGATCAGCACGCGGGTGCCGGCGCCGGCGTTGCGGTTGACCATCAGGCACGAGGGATCGGCCAGGGCCGCCTTCACCACATCCTCGGCGCGCCGGCCTTCGAAGCGCGGGTCGCCGGGCCGGAACAACACGCCCTGCATGCGCTGCCAGCCTTTGACCAGCGAAATTCCGGGCGAAACGAGGTGCTTGTTGTATTCGCCGGTTGTGGGATCGATCAGATGCACCGGCGACACGTCGCATTGGCCATGCTTCGCCGCCGCGACGCCGCCCTGGCTGCCGACCGCGATGGTGCGGGCCGAAAATCCACGCGCGGCCAGGGCGCCGACCACGACGTCGAGGGCGATGTCGTGGCTGCCCATGATGACGACGTCGGGGACGCGGGCGGAATCGCCGATCCGGGTGACGCGCGCCGGTGTGTCGGCGTCGAGGGCGCCCGCCAGCGCGTCGATCTCGATGAACCCATCGGCCTGCGAGAAACTCGTCACCGCGCCGGAGCCTTTCGCCGACGGAAATGCCACCGTGCCAAACTCGTCGGACACCAGCGAAACCAGCACGAATTCCTTGCGTCCCATCTCAGAGGCAATCCGCATCGGCACGCGGGCTTCGATGGTTTGCGCGGCTTCGGCGGGCAGGCCGGCGCGGGCGCGGATCACCGGAGCGACGAAGGCATGAAAGGTGAAGATCGCCGAGGTCGGAAAGCCGGGCAGCACCGCGACCGGCTTGCCATCGGCGACCGCGAGGCAAAGCGGCTTGCCGGGTTTCAGCGCGACGCCATGCACCAGGACGCCGGGCTTGCCGAGCTGCGACACCACATGATGGGACAGATCGCCGGCGCCCTTCGACGTGCCGCCGGACAGCACCACCATGTCGCATTCACTCAACGCACGGCGGACGGCCGGCTCGAGCTTACCGGCGTCATCGGGGAATGCGCCATACGATTTGGGCTCGCCGCCGGCCTCGGCGATGGCGGCTGAAATGATGGCGCCATTGGAGTCATAGACGCCGGCTGGACGCAGGCTTTCGCCGAGTGTCACCAGCTCGTCGCCGGTCGACAGTACCGCGACCTTCGGACGCCGCACCACGTCGATTGCGGCGAGTCCGCAGGCTGCCAGCATGCCGATTTCGCGCGAGCCGATCAGCTGGCCCTTCCGCATCAACGTCTCGCCGCGCGCGATGTCGGAGCCGGCGTAGGAAATGAACTGCCCCGCGGTCACGCTGCGGCGCAGCTCGATCGCCGGAATGCTTTCGATCAGCTCGGTGTGCTCAATCATCGCCACGGCGTCGGCGCCGCGCGGCACCACGCCGCCGGTCGCAATGATCGTGGCGGTGCCGGGCTTCACTTCGATCGTCGGTGCGTGGCCGCAGGCGATCACCTCCGGGTTGAGCGCGATCTGCTTTGGTGCGCCATCGGCGGCGCCAGCCGAGTCGGCGGCGCGCAGCGCAAAGCCATCGACATTGGCGCGGTCGAACGGCGGCACGTCGATCGCCGCCGCGAGATCATCCGCCAGCACGCGGCCGAGCGCCGCCGCCAGCGCGACGCGCTCACCGGGCAGGGGCGTGAGATCGAGGTAGCCTTCGAAGCGCTTCTTCGCCTCCTCGGCGGAAACCACTTCAAGAAATTGCTCCTGGCGG
>Ga0136846_1236525_pt1 | contig 11941 bp, 11 predicted proteins | sample HopSoiMetagenom2_FD_96841 | JGI IMG/M metagenome (GOLD analysis project Ga0136846, IMG submission 96841) | Grasslands soil microbial communities from Hopland, California, USA - 2 Assembly 2016 (version 4) | ecosystem: Environmental > Terrestrial > Soil > Grasslands | place: USA: Hopland... | reverse complement strand
GTCTTTGGCAGTTGACCACCATCCCAGCATGATCCTGTCAAAGGTCTCATTGATCATCCCTCCAAATCCTGCAACAAGCAGGGGAAGAGAATAGGGCATGATTTCCTTCCATAAATTTTTATTGAACTTCCACCGGAAAGAAAAAAACTCTTTGGAAAGTAATAAAAAAGTAATAACTGCCTGGGCCAGGTTGGCAATAAATATATAGCCTACCGCTTTTTTTTCATTGTAAAAAACGGATACAAATCCATTCGGATCTTTTTTGACCAGGGCAGGGCAAATAGTCAGAAAGAAAACAGTTAACGCGATATACACCAGGATACCTGCAATCTTTGTCATTGCATATTTAACAGGGCGACCTTCCAGCCTCAATCGCGCAAATGATATAGTGGAAAGTGCGTCAAAGGCAATTATGAAAGCACACCAGACAATATATTCAGGGTGATTCTTTAATGAAATAAGAGAAGCAAGGCTATTTCGGAATACCAGCATTAAAGCTGTAAATAATACGGTGCTTGTGATCAGGGAAATGGTGATGGTACTGTATACCTCCATTTCATTTCCCTTTTTCTGGACAAACCTGAAATAGGAAGTTTCCAGGCCATACAAAAACAGCACATTCAGAAAAGGAAGCAGGGAGTAAACCAGATTCATTTCCCCATAGGCCCCAACCAGCAACTCGCTGGTCAGATAGGGGGTCAGGAGATAGCTCAGGAAACGGGCAGCTATGGAGCTTACTCCATACCACATGGTTTGTCCTGCCAGTTTTTTTATACCGCTCAAAAGATCAATGATTTCGCAGCTAAATTAGCAATTTAAATCAGGAGTAAAAGGATGACATAAATCACACCTGAGAATAATCTTATATTTGTCAAAACACTGTTATGAGACCTGTAGCCATCCTCCTGATTGCGGCCTGCCTTTATATTGTACCAGCTTTTTCGCAGGCTTATGAAAGCAGCATTAGTTATAATAAGAAAAAGCAGAAAGCGATTGTGCTGGAATGCGGCTATCCTGAAGAAGCAGCAGAAAATGCCATTATAGAAAAGCTGAAAGGCCTGGGAAATAAATCAAGGGAAGAAAAAGGAATGTTCAATGGTGATAAAGGCTTTATTGTGTTCCGTAATGCCTATGTAACTGATATCAGTGATAAGGACATGGATTTCATCGTAAAGGTTGAACGCAAGAGCCGAAAGGAAAAAGATATGACCAATGTTTACCTGGTCATCACTAAGAATGGTGAAAATATGCTTGCGGCTGGAGATACCTATGCTGAACATGCAAAAGAGTTTCTGAATAAACTTTTGCCTGATATTGAGGTAGCCAACCTGGAACTTAATATAAAATCACAGGAAAATGAGGTAACTAAAGCAGAAAAGAAATTCAAAGACCTGCAGGATGATCAGTCCAGTATGGAAAAGAAAATTAAGGACCTTCAGGATGATCTGAAGAAAAATGCGAAGAACCAGGAAGACCAGCAAAAGGAAATAGGTAATCAGCGCGGACTGCTGGATGTATTGAAAGGCAAACGTAAAAGCTGATAGCCACTAGGGCTTTGTATACCGGGGATCATTAAGAATAGTGGAATCGGTCAATGTACGCAGGAACAGCGCTACATCATTTGCCTCAGTATTGGTTAGAATAATTCCATTCGTTAATAAAGGATCAAGGGTAGAACTTTTTTGCACTCCCGTACGATAATGATTCAGGCATTGTGCCAGTGTATTAAACCTTCCGTCATGCATATAGTTAGACGTAATATATACACTACGAAGTGAAGGCACTTTGAACTTAAAAGAATCCGCAGGATTTTTTGTTACCATGAATCTTCCATAATCATTCAATAATGGATCTGCCGGCAGTCCGATGTTCCGGAAACTGTAATCAGTGAACATCGGCTCCGGGTGGCAGGTAGCGCATTTTGCCTGGAAAACAGTATATCCACTCATTTCCTGTGCAGTGAAACTGGCCTGGCCTTTCTTATACAGATCATATTTTGAATGAGAGGAGGTGATATAACCAGTAAACTGGGCAAGGGCTTTCAGCAAATCATTGGGGCTGATAAATTCTGTACGGAACACCTTTTTAAAGGCAGCCCGGTAATCCGGGTCTTTCTGTATTTTATTGACGATGGAAGTAAATGTTTCTCCCATTTCATGATCACCGTGTATCGGTTGTGCCGCTTCGTTATATAATGAATTGAATTCTCCATCCCAATGGTACTTGGTTTGCCAGGCCAGGTTGAATAAAGGCGGCGCATTGCGTAGAGTATGGGTGCTGTTCACTCCATGGCTCCGGTCGTGCTCATAAGTACCAAACACTGCAATCTGCTGATGGCACGAAGCACAGGGATGATTATTATCAAGCGATAACCGGCCATCATAAAACAGTTTTCTACCTAATTCAAATCCTTCTTTGGTTAATGGATTGTCTTCAAATTTGTAGACAGGTTGAGGAAAACCGGCAGGAACTTCCTGCGAGAGATAAGTGAGATCATTAGGATTTTCATCCTTATTGCAGGCGCCAAGTCCATAGGCAAGGATGGAGACCAGGGTAATCAAAAGCACTATTGTAAGCAGGCTCTTTTTCACATGATTTGATTGATGAGGATGTGATCCTAATAGTCTCCCGGCCTCAGTCTTTTTCTACCTGATTTTATATCACCTTTCTTTTTCTTAGACTCCAGCCGGTTCTGTTTTGCTGCTTTGGAGACCCTGGTTGCAATACGGAGTTTTTTCTTTTTTATTGCTTCATTGATCAGGTTATTCATTTTCTCAATCACCTCCTCCTTATTCGCCAGCTGGGTTCGATGCGTCTGGGATTTTACCTGCAAGGCTCCCTCTGAAGTAATGCGGTTCGACAGCTTTTCTTTTATAAGCTCTTTTTGTTCGCTATTCAATATTTGTGAATCATCAATGGGAAGATTGCCGATAACTGCAGTCTCCACTTTATTTACATTCTGTCCTCCTTTGCCCCCGCTCCTGGTGGTCTGGAATTTTATTTCTGATGAAAGATCAAGCATACATTTGTACAAATGTAAAGATACGAATTATGAAGGCGGTTATACAAAGGGTGAGCCGGGCCAGTGTAACGATAGAAGGGAATATTCATTCACAGATCAAACTGGGTTTACTGGTATTAATCGGAATTGAGGATGCTGACAGCGATGAGGATATAGAATGGCTGAGCGGAAAGATCGTCAACATGCGCATATTCGATGATGAGAACGGGGTAATGAACCTCTCTGTAAAAGATAAATCAGGCGATATTATTCTGGTCAGTCAGTTTACTCTTCACGCATCCACCAAAAAAGGGAATCGTCCTTCTTACAGCAAAGCCAGCAAAGGGGAGATTGCAATACCATTATATGAAAAGATGATAAAACAGTTGTCGGCCGACCTGGGTAAACCAATCGGAACTGGTCAGTTTGGAGCCGATATGAAGGTTGAGTTACTGAATGATGGTCCAGTGACCATTGTAATAGATACAAAAAATAAGGAATAGGAAGCGATAATTACCGGACGCCGATCTTTTCGGTATATCTTTTATCGCCCTGTAGTTCCAGCATCAGGAAAAATACCTTTTCATTGATGCCAACAGTGAAGCTATAAGAAGCGGCATTAAGACCACGCTCTTCTACAATGCGATGGCCACTGGCAGTCCAAACCATCACGCTTTTGATATCTTTTGTACTTTTTACGGTAATCTGTTTGCCTGAAGTATATATGCGATAGGGCTTGGCATCCTTATCAAAGGGAGGTGTTCCTGCCTGAGCGGATGCAACGAAGATCAGGCACAAAAAGGCTGTAATAGCCATTATCTTCCGGGTTACTGCAATGATCATTATCACAACTATTTTTTAAAGGTATTGGTTGATCTTTCAAGAAGGTACGGGATGTATCCGCCGAAGCTTTAGCGTAGACGGGTTCCTCTAACGGCAAGAATCATGCTATATTGCAAAAACATTCTAAAAACTTTGTTATGACCATTCAGCAGGCACAACAGGACGTTGATCAATGGATCAAAACAGTGGGTGTCCGGTACTTCAGTGAACTCACCAATATGGCTATTCTTACGGAAGAAGTAGGTGAGTTGGCCCGGATCATGGCACGTACCTATGGGGACCAGTCATTCAAAGAATCTGATAAGAAAAAGGACCTGGCAGATGAAATGGCGGATGTATTATGGGTCCTGATCTGCCTTGCCAACCAAACGGGGGTAAACCTGACAGATGCCCTTCAAAAGAACCTTGTAAAGAAGAATATTCGGGATGCTGACCGGCACCAGCAGAATGAAAAATTGAAAAAATAAGCCCCCGGAGCCTTAATTGGCTCATTTTTTTCAGTTAAAAGGTATGGCGTTCAAAAAGGCTTGGACCATTACCAAACAGACCTTTTCCGAGTTCTTTGCTGACCGGGTGCTTAAACTCAGTGCAGCCCTGGCTTATTATACCATTTTTTCACTTCCGGGACTTTTAATCATTATCATCTGGTTCAGCGATATTTTTTATCGCCACAAGGATGTTGAAGGTACTGTCTATGGTCAGGTGGGTGAACTGGTTGGTCCAAAGGCAGCTCAACAGATCCAGGAAACAATAGCGAATTCAATTAACTCAGGCCAAAATAAGATTGCCGCTATTATTGGAATTGGAACATTGATTGTAGGAGCAACTGGTATTTTTGGTGAGATCCAGGATTCCATCAATCTCATCTGGAAACTTAAATCAAAACCCAAAAAAGGCAGAGGCTGGTTAAGGATGCTGATCAATCGATTACTATCCTTCTCTATCATCCTTTCACTCGGATTCTTACTATTGGTATCCCTTATCATTAACAGTTTGATGGATTTTTTTATCAATCACCTCACCCAGGTATTTCCGGATACACAGGTAGTAGTGGTATACATATCCAATCTGGTGTTAAGCTTCATTATCACTTCTCTTTTGTTTGGCTTAATATTTAAAGTATTGCCGGATGCCCGCATTGATTGGAAGCATGTTCGTGCGGGCGCTTTTACTACGGCTTTATTGTTTATGGCAGGTAAATACCTGATCGGCTTGTATCTCGGACAAAGTACCATGACAACCGCCTATGGCACTGCTGGTTCCATCATTGTAATTTTATTATGGGTCTATTATTCGGCCATCATTCTTTATTTCGGAGCGGTATTCACGCGCGTTTATGCGATGAATACCGGTTCGCAGATATATCCCAACAATTATGCGGTATGGGTAGAACAGGTAGAAGTGCAATCACAGGAATCCATCCAGAAACAGCCCGTAACAAAGACAGTAATTGAAGGGCCGCAGCATGAAAAGCGGGAATGAATAAATAGTTTTATCTCCTGTTTAAAAAGAGAAATTCTCCATGATAACTAGCCTGTTCTGACCTATTTTTGCGCCAATTATGGCAAACGATTCAAAGAAATTCCAGGATATTATCTCCCATTGCAAAGAATACGGCTTTATTTTTCCCAGCAGTGAAATTTATGATGGCCTCCAGGCAGTGTATGATTACGGTCAGTGGGGTAGTGAGCTAAAAAAGAATATTAAGGATTACTGGTGGAAGAGCATGACCCAGCTACAGGAGAATATTGTGGGTATTGATGCAGCAATTTTCATGCATCCTACTACCTGGAAGGCTTCGGGTCACGTGGATAATTTCAATGATCCCATGATCGATAACAAAGACAGCAAAAAACGTTATCGCGTGGATCACCTGATTGAAGCACATGCCGAGCAAATGGTAGCCAATAACCGGCAGGATGAAGCGGATGGATTGATTGCAGAAATGGAAAAACTGCTTGCCAAAGATGATTTCCCCGGATTAAAAAAACTGATCGAGACCTATAATATCAAATGTGGCATCAGTGGTACTTCCAACTGGACGGATGTACGGCAATTCAACCTGATGTTCTCTACTGAATTTGGTTCCTCTTCTTCTTCTGAAGAAGGCGATAATATTGTTTACCTCAGGCCTGAGACCGCCCAGGGTATCTTCGTCAATTTTCTGAACGTACAGAAGACCGGTAGAATGAAGATCCCTTTTGGAATTGCGCAGATCGGTAAAGCTTTCCGAAATGAGATCGTGGCGCGTCAGTTTATTTTCCGGATGCGGGAATTTGAGCAGATGGAAATGCAGTTCTTTATCCGTCCTGGCACCCAGAAGGAGTGGTATGAGCACTGGAAACAGGAACGCCTGAAATGGCATCTCAGCCTGGGTACTGACTCAAAAAATTACCGGTTTCATGACCATATCAAACTGGCGCACTATGCAGATGCAGCCTGTGATATAGAGTTTGATTTCCCAATCGGATTCAAGGAATTGGAAGGTATTCACAGTCGTACTGATTTTGATCTGAAAAACCACCAGGAATTCAGCAAAAAGAAGATGCAGTATTTCGATAATGATATTGATCCTGCAACTGGAAAGGCATACGGTAACTATATCCCTTTCGTGATCGAAACCTCTATTGGTCTTGACAGGATGTTCCTGTCGGTAATTAGTAATGCTTACGAAGAACAGGACCTGAGCACACCTGAAAAACAGGACAGTCGTGTGGTGCTAAAATTACCTCCGAGACTGGCTCCTATAAAAATGGCTGTATTGCCGTTAGTGAAAAAGGACGGTTTGCCTGAGATTGCCCGCCAGATCATCGATGACTGCAAATCTCATTTCCATTGCTTCTTCGAGGAAAAGGACACCATCGGTAAACGATACAGGAGAATGGATGCCATTGGTACTCCCTTCTGTGTTACCGTGGACCAGCAAACCAAGGAAGATAGTACTGTCACTATCCGTCATCGTGATTCTATGCAGCAGGAAAGGATTGCAATAGCAGACTTGAAACGGATAGTGTTAGAGGCTATTTCTGGTACAACAACAAATACATCTAATTTTTTAATTACTAACTAAGGCGCCTATTATTTGTATATCCCAACCAACAATGGTTCTTCGGAAGAAACAAGCAACTCATGCCGCTGTGGGTGGATTACTAAATTCAATAATTCCATTGGAACAGCACCCAACAAAGGTCTTGTATCACCTGGTAATACCACTGCTTCGCAACGCGCCAATCGGCCACCAAACCTTACTTCAATCTCCCCTACCACATCATATTCGACTCGCTGACCATCTGCCAACCGGACTTTTTCTTTTCTGATAAAAGGAAGATCCATTATAGATTGAATATTTTCATTGATGCACATCATCCATGCACCGGAATCTGCCATCACCCTGATCTTCATTTTCTTCACTTCATCCTGATCCAAAAGATGACGTTTTGCCATTCCCAGCTGTTCTGCATTTACAATTTCAATTTCCGCATATACAAGTCCCATAAACATTAATTTTCTTGTAAAGCTAATGGTCAATTATAGCTTAATGAAAAAACACCTCGCCGTTTCTCAAAACTAAACGTTTAAGAAAACTCTACTTGTGTCCTTGTAATAGGGAAATTTTTAATAGAGGAGGATTTGATGAAGAGAGAAATTATCCGTACAACTCCTGATGGATCGCCTTTCTATCATACCCCAGAGTCTGTATCCGCTGCTTCGCTTCATCAATCATAGCCTTCCATCCACACAAAAAGAAACTGGCCGCCTGTTTCTGGCAACAGAGCTCTTCATACAAAGCATGAACATACCCCCTCTTGCCATCCCACTCCTCTCTTGACAGGGTGGGCATATAATGAAATCCGGGAAGATCTTTTTCCAGTTGTTTTAACTCATTATGATATAAAAGGTCCTTTTGTGTGCGGACACCAAATAGTATATATATATCCTTATGAGAAGTATTATGCAATTTGATATGTTGTGCCATACTACGGAATGGAGCTATACCTGTTCCGGTACAGATCAAAAACAAATCTTTCTCCAGGTTCTCAGGTTCCAGTGTAAACACTCCCTGCGCACCTCTGAATGGTATCTCTGTTCCAACAACCGCATTATTAAAAAGCCAGGTTGTACCAGCACCTCCATCCAGCAATACGATAACCAGCTCATATACGTTAGTGCCATCAGGCCAGCTGGCAATTGAATAGCTTCTCCATCTTTTGGCCGGTTTTTCGTGAATCGGAAGGTCTAGCGTAACAAACTGTCCGGGTGTAAAATCAAATGATTCAAGTTCCGGCACCTGTATCCAGTATCTCCGGGTATTGTATGTTTCATTCTCAATCCGGATGATCTTTCCGGTGCGCCAGGGTTGAACAGCCATTACAGTTATTATTTAAACCAATAGTAAACTAATGATAAACTAATATACGTCCCGATTGCTGTCGGAAGCGTAATAATTTGGGCTACCGGATCACACCGATAAATATCGGGACGGCAATCGTTTTTAACCTTCCAAGTTACATAAGTTGCTGATATACACAAATGTTTTTTTACAGATTTCCATTGGCATAGTAATTGGATTTTAAACCCTGCCGCCATTTAATCCTCCGTATTCATCATTCTTAAAAGCCGGGATTATGAAAAAAATTATTAAGTATATCGCGCCCGCTGCACTCTCTGTGGGTTTAATATTCCTGATTGAAAGCCCTCAAACGGTGATCTCGGGAAGTGTGCTGCCAGCTGATGGAACAGAATCCATCTGGGCGGTTGGTGCAAAGGATTCTGCCCGCGCTACTATTCTTAATACCGGCGCCTTTTCCATCAACGTCAGATCAGGCGCCTATAAACTGGTTGTAGATGCCAAAGCTCCTTACAAAGACCTGGTACTTGATCTGGATGTGAAAGCGGATCAGCCGATGGATGTGGGACAGATTGTATTGCAGAAATAATTTGCTGTATGAAAAAAACTGCGGATCAGAAACAGGTTCTGATCCGCAGTTTAATTTTTATTCAACTATTATTTTTATTCCACAATAACCACTTTCCGGATATACATCTTTTTGTCATGCACTACACGCAGGTAATATACTCCGCCTGCAATCTTGCCCGGTTCCACGAAATCTGAATACTGACCAATAAAGCCTGGAATCGCTTTATGATATACCTGTTGGCCATTGGTACTGATCAGTGAAATATCCAGGTCTGATTTTGTTCTTGTTTCCAGTTGCATTTTGAAATGTCCTTTGGCCGGAACCGGTGTTACCACCAATCCTATCTGGCTTGGATCAACATTCTGCACTGCTGTGAGTGTAAAGTTGACTGCAGCTGAAGTAAGCGTACAACCTCCTGTGGTTGTGCTAACAGTATAATTGCCATTAGCTGTAGCTGTATAGGTTTGCGCTATTTCACCTGGTAGCAATACTCCATCTTTATACCACTGATTGCCGGTTGCCGCTGAGCTGGTCAACACATTTCCTGCTACACTGATGGTAGGAGCTGTAGGTGTTGTGGGCACAATTGGTACCCTTGCTGACGGGCAACTGTTCAGTTTAACGGCCATATCATACCAGAAATAATAGAAACCTTTGAAGTAATTAGGATCCGTAAAGGGCGGGGTGGTATTTGGCCCCAATGCCGTATTTTCTGTGAGATCAATTACGCCGGGCATTGAATAAGGATAATTCGGTGTGGTAATATCCCTGTTTCTGTAAAGAGATGCTGTTCCTGTCGACTGAACTATAAGACCCCATGTACCTGCTTCAGGAAGCTCTATGCCCAGGTGATAGATGTTACCGGCATCAGCAGGATTATTTGAAGTGGCAGGGCTCAGGGCAGGAGGTGTTGGTGCTGAAGCATAACCATCTATATAGTGATCAGTATAGTAGAAACCTGATACCGCACCTGTAGTATGATTAAAATCTGAAGTAAGCTTTACAAGCTGTATCCGGACAAGACCAGCTGTTCCCAAATACATTCTCGCTGTTTCCAGGGTCATTGGAACCGTGGTCTTAAAAATTGCTCTAATTGAGGAGTCAGCAGCTAACTGAAGATAGCCCCCTGTCGTGAATGCAAGTTTGTTGACAGGCCCCAGGTGCTGGCTTACATCGTTTTTACCAAGATAAAAAGGATTTGCCGTAGCAGTGGTCGTTGTATTGCTTCCTGTTGCTACAGGCACGGTAGCATTGCTGGTAGTATACCAGGTGTATACTTCCGACCCTGTAACGTTTGTAGCCTGTAATAAGGTATTACTGCTTGTTGCACAAACAGTAGCTGTCCCCGTGGGGTTTGTATCATTAGCCCGAATGGTAATTGTAGATGTGATTGAATTATTTCCTGCAACCTGATCTCCTGCCAAAGTTGTACCACTGGTGATCGTATAAGTAGTTCCTGCTACAGAAGTAAATGGAGTTTGTAAAGTATAATCAGCATAATCTCCAGCTTCAATCGTTGCTGGGAAAGTGCCAGTAAGAGTAGCCACCGTAGTTGCACCCTGTTTTACCACCACAGAAACCGGGATATTAGTCTTTGCAGAGCTACCAAAATTGCTGATCCTTACCGTAACATACTGGGCAGTCATTCCACAATCAGATGGATCTGGAGCAATCAATTCACTAACACCCACATCAGAAGATGGGCCAACAACCTGTATTCGGTAATCCTGGGTTTCACCTTTCGTATAAGTTCCACAGGAGCTTACACTCGCAGCATTATTTGTTTCCACCATAACAACCCGCAGAATGGCAGTTTTGCCAGGAGTGAGACCGGCTGGTATTGTAATAAATGCTGAATAGTCCCCATCTCCATTGATCACTCCACTTGTAGCAACTGTTTCTCCGGCATCTGTGAAGTCGCCATCGTAATTGCCATCAATAAATACTTTCACTATTTTATCTGCACCCACATCGCAACTTCTCAACCTTGCAAAGAAAGGTATGGTTTGACCAGGCTCTACTGCACCGGGTGCCAGTGAAGTGTAACTGGTATAACTTGTGCATCCCGCAGCATTCTTCTTTTGTGTTGTAGCAAATGAAACACTGTCAATCTTTGAACCGGTATTGCTGGTTGGATTGGAAGCGCAATAAGCAACACCACCCACACCACTCACAATCAGGGAATAAGCCTGTGACCCGCGTTCCAGTGTTCCTTTGTGAGAAATTTCAATAGTATAGGTATCTCCTGGAACCACATCTGGCAATTCAATTTTCTCAACATTGTCCAGCGAGTTAATACCTCTTACCGCATCTGCACTGGGAATAGAAGGGGATAGCGTCCAGGGATAATAAGAGGTAGCTCCCTTTTTGATTACAATATCCAGGTCATCCACCAGTTTTTTGGTGGGATTATTTAAAGCTGTTGCAGCTGGTTCAACAGAAGCCTTTGGATCTGTCCAGCTTAGGGTAGCCGTGATAGTACTATCTCCCGATGCAACAACCGGAATGGAAAGTGTACCTCCATTGCTTAATGTGTTTTCCAGAATAAGAAATTTGTTGCCTGCATTGGCACCCTGAATAACACTGGCTGCTTTGGCAATATTAACCAGTCCAAAGCCAAACATATAATCCGGACCAGGTGCCGGACCTGCTTCATTTGCAGTATGGATGATCAATCCTTTTAACGTTGCTGAACGCATGAATGCACCTGCATGCGTGTTGCTCCACAGTTCCTGTAACAGTAGCGATGATCCTGCTACTGTTGGAGTGGCCATAGATGTACCGCTATAAGTATCATATGCATTATCATTGGTGGAAATGCTGGAGAGAAGATTGACGCCATCAGCTACAACATCGGGTTTAATACGTCCATCATCTGTGGGTCCCCAGCTGCTGAAGGATGACATGATCACATCCGAAGGACGATGATATCCGCCACTTACAGGAAATACTGCTCCAACAGTCAATATATTTTTCGCTGTTCCATATGCAGGAATAATATCATAACCATCGTTGTCGCTGATACCGGGAGGGCGATTCCCCTGTATAAATGTCCCGGATGCATTTCTGCGCCAGTAGGTATCATTTATTGGCTGCCCGTTTTCGTCTCTTTTATTACCAGCAGATTTTACGATCAAATAATTACGTGCATTCCAGGCAATGGAATTCCAGATCTGGG
>Ga0136846_1225830_pt1 | contig 11941 bp, 8 predicted proteins | sample HopSoiMetagenom2_FD_96841 | JGI IMG/M metagenome (GOLD analysis project Ga0136846, IMG submission 96841) | Grasslands soil microbial communities from Hopland, California, USA - 2 Assembly 2016 (version 4) | ecosystem: Environmental > Terrestrial > Soil > Grasslands | place: USA: Hopland... | reverse complement strand
TCGACGGCGTGGACGTCACGACGACGTTCGTGATCGGCCGCTTCTCGTCGTTCGCCCTGATCGCGGTCGGCGTCGGCATCGCCGGAGCACGACTCCGGCGAAGCGAACGGCGAAGCCGTCGCCTCGTCGAGGGCCTCCCGCTCGTGATGTATGCCGAGGACGAGAACGGGCTGACCTACATCAGCCCGCAGATCGAGTCACTGCTCGGTTACGGAGTGAGCGACTGGCTGACGGATGCAACGCTCTGGCGCCGCGCACTGCACCCCGACGACCGTGAGCGCGTCCTCGCCGAGTACACCAAGGCCGTCGACGCCAGGACCGGCTTCGAGTGCACCTACCGGCTGATTCGCGAGGACAGCCGCCCGGTCTGGGTGCACGACTCGTCTGCGTTCGTGCCCGAGGGACCCCAGTCGTACCGCCAGGGCTTCATCGTCGACGTCACGGAGCAGCAGGAAAGCGCGGACGAGGCCGAGCGGAACGCGTCCCTGATGCGCGGGCTCATCGACGGGACGGTCGACGGGATCACGCTGACCGACCGCGCCGGCCGCATCGTGATCGCGAACCAACCCATGTTGAAGTTCGCGCGAGAGCTCGGCTTCCCCCGGACCGGCTTGATGCACGAGCGGCTGCGCTCGCTTGCGGACTTCATCACCGAGCGCGAGCGTTTCGAGGACCGGATGCGAGAGCTCGAGGCCTCGCCCGACGTCGAGAGTGCCGACGAGTTCGAGCTCCGCGACGCAGAGCGCGTCTTCCAGGGCTTCACCAGGCCGCTGACCGGCGAAAAGGGCGCGTACCTCGGCCGCGTCTGGACGTTGCGCGAGGTGACCGAGGCGCGTCAGGTCGACCGGATCAAGGACGCGCTCGTGGCGACGGTGTCGCACGAGCTGCGCACGCCGCTCACCTCGATCGTCGGCTACCTCGAATTGCTCGGTACCGGAGAGGAGCCGCTCAGTGCCGAGGACGAGCGCTTCGTCGAGATCGTGCGCCGCAACGCCGCCCGCCTGCAGCGCATGGTCGAGGAGCTCCTGTTCCTGTCCCGCGTCGACGCCGGCGGGCTCGAGCTCGACCTGGAGGACGTCGACGTCATCGAGATCGCGCGGGCCGCGCTCGGCTCGGCGGACCCCGCGGCGGCGGCCAAGCGGATTGCGCTCGAGTTCGACGGCCCCGGGGCGCTTCGCATGCGCGCCGACGGCGACCGCCTCGGTCAAGTCTTCGACAACCTGATCTCGAACGCGATCAAGTTCACGCCGGAGCGCGGCTGCGTGAAGGTGTCCATCGGCAGCGACGAAGGGACGTTCATCGCGAGCGTCTCGGACACCGGCGCGGGCATCCCGAAGGAAGAGCAGCCACGATTGTTCGAGCGGTTCTTCCGCAGCAGCTCGACGCGCGACGTCCCCGGTACCGGCCTCGGGCTGACGATCGTGCGCGCGATCGTCGAGGGACACGGCGGCTCGATCCTCTGCAGGAGCAGCCCCGGCGAGGGGACGACGTTCACGTTCACGCTGCCGCTGCACGCGCACGCCGTCGATGCCGGCGCCGACCGTGCCGTCGCCGCGACGCGCTAGGCCTCGGCGACGATCGTCCAGCGGGCGAACGGGATGTCGGAGCCCGCAAGCTCCCGCGGAGCGATGTACTCGGCGAGCTCCGACTTGCGCCGCCACAGCGCGAGGATCTCTGGATCTTCGTGTGCGTCGCCGACGGCGTGCTCGCTCGACCATTCGAGGACGACGAGGAGCTCGCCCGCCTCGGTCCTGACGACCGGCGCGCGGCGATCGGTGACGTGCCCGCGCCGTCGCAAGGTTGCGAGCTCGTCCGCGAGGAACGCCTGCAGCTCGTCCGCCTTGCCGGGAAACGGTCGATAGGCGGAGAGTGCGAGCTCGGTCGGCATTCCCTAAAGGGAAGCAAAAAGCCGGGCGACATCGGCTTCGCCGCTGACCGTCAACCACAGCGGTTCCGCGCGCCACCCGGCCCTGTCAATGGGAGCAACCGGGATGCCGGCGCCGCCTGGCGCAAACGGGTCATCCGAAGGAGTGGCGCGCAGCGCTCGAAGGTGTGGGATCGTGTGTGCTGGATGCCAACCGGTGCCGCGGCTCTGCGGCTCGCGCCACCCAACCGAAGTAGGGGGTGCAGTCATGTCACCGCTTCGTGGAATCGAACGCGCCTCGCTCGTCGCCGTCACGATCGCCGTCGCATTGCTCGTCGTGGCGGTTGGAGCGGCCGCTGCGAGCCCTCCGGCAGCAGGTGCGCCAGATCTGGGGCCCAACGTCATCGTCTTCGACCCGACCATGCCGACGAGCCAGATCCAGGCGACGATCGACGGGATTACGGCGCAGCAGGTGGACAACGAGTTCGGCGCTCAGCGCTACACGCTGTTGTTCAAGCCGGGCACCTACGGCACGCCGGCGAGCCCGCTGACCTTCCAGGTCGGCTACTACACCGAGGTCGCCGGGCTGGGCGCATCGCCGACGGATGTCACGATCAACGGCCACGTCGACGTGTACAACCGCTGCCTGACGCCGAGCAACTGCATCGCGCTCGTCAATTTCTGGCGCTCGCTGTCGAACCTGACGATCAACGTCGCAGGCCTGTCCGGCTGCCGCGCCTCGGGTGACTTCTGGGCCGTCTCGCAGGCGGCGCCGATGCGCCGGGTGAACATCACCGGCGGAAACCTGACGCTGATGGACTACTGCACCGCCGGGCCTCAGTACGCGAGCGGAGGGTTCATCGCCGACTCGCGGACGGGCTTCGTCATCAACGGCTCGCAGCAGCAGTTCCTCGTACGCGACAGCAGTATCGGCGGTTGGTCGAACGGCGTCTGGAACCAGGTCTTCTCGGGTGTCCTCGGCGCCCCGCCTCAGTCGTTCTCCACCACGGCTTATGACCCGCCTCCCTACACGACGCTGCCGGCGAGCCCGGTGACGCGGGAACGGCCGTTCCTGTACCTCGACGCGTCGGGCCACTACAACGTCTTCGTCCCTGCCGTCCGCCACGACTCCTCCGGGACGACCTGGGCGAGCGGTGGTTCTGGCTCGGGCTCCTCGATTCCGCTGGACACGTTCTTCGTCGCCCGCCCGACCGACGACGTGAAGGACATCAACACCGCGCTCGCCACCGGCCGGAACCTGATCTTCACGCCGGGCGTCTACCACCTCGACAGGACGATCGACGTGAAGCGTCCCGACACCGTCGTGCTCGGCCTCGGCTTCGCGACGCTCGTCCCCGAGAACGGGATCACCGCGATGAGGGTCGCGGACGTCAAGGGCGTCAAGATCGCCGGCCTGCTCTTCGACGCCGGCCCGGTGAGCTCCGACACGCTGCTCCAGGTCGGGACGAAGAACGCGCACAAGAGCGACCCCGGAGATCCGACGTCGCTCCACGACGTCTTCTTCCGGATCGGCGGCGCAGCCGCCGGCAAGGCGACCACCAGCCTCGTCGTGAACAGCGACAACGTCATCCTCGACGACGTCTGGGCGTGGCGCGCCGACCACGGCACAGGCGTCGGCTGGACGGTCAACACCGCCGACACCGGGGTGGTCGTGAACGGCGACGACGTCACGGCGTACGGGCTCTTCGTCGAGCACTACCAGCGCTACGAGGTGATCTGGAACGGCGAGGACGGCAGAACGATCTTCTTCCAGAACGAGATGCCCTACGACCCGCCGAACCAGGCCGCCTGGACGCACGACGGCGTCAACGGCTTCGCCGCGTACAAGATCGCCGACGGCGTGAAGAGGCACGAGGCCTGGGGGCTCGGGAGCTACTGCTTCTTCAACGTCGATCCGACGATTCACGCGACCCGCGCCTTCGAGGTCCCGGTCGCGTCGGGCGTCAGGCTGCACGACATCCTCACGGTCTCGCTCGGAGGAGTCGGGACGATCGACCACGTGGTCAACGACACAGGCGCCGCAGCGCAGGGAGCGGCAACGATCCCGGTCAACATCGTCAGCTTCCCGTAGCGGCGATCGCGCCGAGGGGCCTGCCGAACGCGGGCCCCTCCGGGCGGAATTGAGCTCATCACCGGCGGAAAGGGGGTTCAAGGGGTGACTCTCGATCAGAAAAGAGCGCGAGCCTTCGGCGTGCTCTACCTCGTCACGTTCATCACGTCGATACCGGCTCTGGTGCTCTACCAGCCGGTGCTCGACCATCCAATCGGCTACATCGCAGGCGCCGGGCAGAACAACCGGATCCTGTTCGGGGTGCTCCTCGAGCTGTTGCTGATCATCGCGAACATCGGCACGGCCGTCGTGATCTTCCCGATCGTCAGGCGACAGAGCGAGGAGCTCGCGCTGGGATATGTGACCGCGCGCCTGTTCGAGTGCACGTTCATCGCCGTCGGCATCGTCGCCGTGCTGGGGATCGTCACATTGCAGAAGGAGGTCGCGGGCGCGGCCGAAGGCTCCGTCGCCTACACCCTCGCGGCGATCAAGGACTGGACGTTCCTCCTCGGGCCGGGCTGGGTGGTCGGCTGGGGGAACGGGCTGATCCTCGGCTACCTGATGTACCGCTCCGGACTCGTGCCGCGAAAGATGACGTGGCTCGGCCTCGTCGGCGGACCACTGATCATCCTGTCGGGCACCCTCGTCCTGTTCGATGTCGCCGACCCGGGCGGCACCCTCCAGGGCCTTGCGACCATCCCCGAGGGCCTCTGGGAACTCTCGCTCGGCGTCTACTGCACGGTCAAGGGGTTCAGGCCGTCGTCACCGATCCTGCGAGACGACCGTGCGGATCGCGCGCAGGTGATGCCCGCCGCAGCACCCGCCTAGAGCGCGCACAGGTCGCAGAAGGCGAGACGGCCGCTCGATGAGCGGCCGTCTCGTCGGTGCTGTGCGAATGATCTACGGCGCCGTCGTGAACGCCCAGATGTCGGAGTTCCCGAACGTCGCCGGGCACTGCTGCTGGATCGCGGGCGCGGTCGCAGACTGACCGCTCTCGAGCGCCTGGCGGTAGGCGTCCACCGCAGGGCAATCGGCCGCATTCCGCGTGTCGTTCCAGACCGCCGCCCCGTACGACCTCGTCGCCGCCGCGTAGACGTAGTCGCCCAGGAACTCGCCCACGAGGTTGTTCTGCGAGGAGCCGCGCGGATCACCGGGCACGCTGCGGTGGATCTCGGTGAAGGCGCCGGTCGGGCCCGCAACCCCGGCCGTCGCGTGGAGGACGACGCCGACGAGCGAGCGCGGGGTCGCCGTCGTCGGCTGAAACGGCGTCGTGAACGCGTTGTAGACGACGTACACGTCCGTCCCGTTCGGAGAGATCGCCGGGGCTGTGTAGTAGCCGCGGTCGGTCGCTCCTTCGATCGGCCGCGCCGCCGTCCACGTCGCACCGCCGTTCGTCGACTCCGTGAAGTAGACGTGCGGCTTTGTGATCTCGCCGCTGACGTAGGTCATGACGAGGCGGTTCGTTGCGTCGGCGCCCGTCGGCGCCCCGTTCGCGATGTCGACGCTCGGCGCCGGGGCGAGGTCGCTCCGCGCGCCGGCAACGCCGTCGATCACGGGCCGGCCGAGCACCGGGTCGGTCACCCCCGGCTGCGTGACCGGTCCGGCGACCGGGGTGGCCTTCGACCAGCTCTTGCCCCCGTCGGTGGACACGGACATCAGCTCGAAAGCGTCGTGGCCTTGCGACGACTGCGTGCCGACGCCGAACACGTAGGCCGTGCCGTGGCTGTCGGTACGGATGGTGCAACCGTCGGTCGGGTTTCGTTCGCCGTTGTTCGCGGCCGGTGTGACCTGCTGCTGGGTCCACGTGGCGCCGCCGTCGTGTGAGACGCCGACGAAGAGCGGCGCCGGCGCCGCGTTCGGGCTCTTCTCCTGCCCGCGGAACGACGCCCAGCAGACGTAGACGGTGCCGAAGAACGGGCTCGAAGACGCGTTGTCGGCCCAGATCTGCTCCTTGTCCGAGAAGATCGTCTGTGAGACCTGCTTGGAGACGATCACCGGCGGCATCCAGGCGCTCTTCACGTTCGCCGCGGCCGCCTGGGCGCTGTCCGTCCGCGAGACCGCAATTGCCTCGAAGCCCTTGAACGTGGCCTCGTCGCGGGTGGCGCCGAGGTTCGAGGTCAGGTTCGCGTAGTAGAGCCTCGACCCGTTCGCCCACGCGAAGCGGCCGCTGGCGTCCGGCTTCGGGCCGAACGCGACCGCCGGGTCGCCGTCGGAGGAGAGGCCATTTTCGAAGTACCACGGGATCGTCCCGATCGGCCCGCCGGCTACCGGCTGGCAGCCGGGGTCCGGGCCGGGGACGCCGTGGCAGTTGCGGGCGCTCAAGCCCGTGTACGTCGGCTGGGTCCACGTGTTGCCGGAGTCGAACGAGAAGTAGACGCCCGAGACGCCGACGCCGGCCGTGAACGGGCAGGTGTTGTCGGCTCCGGCGTTGCAGTCCTCCAAGTCGATGTTGTCGTTGGCACCGGCGACCACGACGTTCGGATGGTTCGCGTCGATCGCCATCGCCGGCTCGTTCTGCTTGTTCTGCGAGAACGGGCTCGGCGAGCTGCCGACGGTGACGAGCGAGTCGGAGCCGGGTGCGGCTCCCGCGATCACGGCGACGCTCAAGGCGAGCGCGGCCATTACCGCAAGCGCTAGCAGCTTCCTCATGATCCTCCCCCTTTTCGAATGAGAAAACGCGAGGGAGTCTACGCCTCTCGCTTCCGCGGGGCGTAGTGTCGGTGAGGTCTCCGACCGAGAGGAGGTCACCGCACTCGCCCGTACCAACCAGCGGAGGTTCTCATGAGCACGACCGTCGATACCGCCGTCGAAATTCGTCCCTTCCAAGTCGAGATCCCGGAAGAGGAACTAGCCGATTTGCGTCGCCGCATCGCGGCGACTCGCTGGCCCAGCAAGGAGCTCGTCGACGACCGCTCGCAGGGCGTGCAACTAGCGGCGTTGGAGGCCCTGGCGCGCTACTGGACGAGCGACTACGACTGGCGTAAGGCCGAGGCGAAGCTGAACGCGCTGTCGCAGTTCACGACGGAGATCGACGGCGTGGACATCCACTTCATCCACGTCAAGTCCGAGCAGGAGAACGCGCTGCCGCTGATCATGACGCACGGCTGGCCCGGCTCCGTTATCGAGATGCTCGACTCCGTCGGCCCGCTGACAGATCCGACCGCGTACGGCGGCAGCGCCGAGGATGCCTTCGATCTCGTGCTGCCCTCCCTGCCCGGGTACGGGCTCTCCGGCGAGCCGGTCGATGTGGGCTGGGATCTGGGCCGCACGGCGCGAGCGTGGGCCGAGCTCATGCGCCGACTCGGCTACAGCCGCTACGTGGCGCAGGGCGGCGACGTGGGCGCCGGCGTCACCGACGCGATGGGCCGCCAGGCACCCGAGGGCCTGGTCGGCATCCACACCAATCTGCTCGTGCCGGCGCTGAGCGGCACGATGCCGACGCACACGGACGAGGAACGCGCCGCGGCCGCGCAGATCGCCACCTTCCAGCAGTCGGGAAACGGCTACTTCGTCGAGATGGCCACCCGGCCGCAGACGATCGGCTACGCCCTGCTCGACTCTCCCTTGGCCCTGGCCGCCTGGATGACCGACCACGACACGGACGCCTACTACAAGATCGCGCGCGCGTTCGTCGACGGGCAGGCCTCGGGCAACCTCACGCGCGACCACATCCTGGACAACGTCACGCTGTACTGGCTGACCGGGACCGGCGCCTCTGCGGCTCGGTCGTACTGGGAGGCCTACGGGCCCGACGCCCCGGCCGCGGGCCGTCAGCCACTGCCGCCGCCGGCGATCCCGTTCGGCTTCACGACGTTCCCGGGCGAGATCTGGCGGACGCCGCGCAGTTGGGTCGAGGCGAGCTATCCGAACGTCATCTACTTCAATGAGGTCGACCGAGGCGGCCACTTCGCCGCGTGGGAAGAGCCTGAGCTCTTCGCAAGAGAGATCCGGGCCGCGTTCGAGTCACTGCGTTGATCGGAGTTTGCGGGCGGCGCGCGCCGGCCGGGCGCGTGCCGCCTCCAGACAGGTCGAGATCAGCCGCGTAGGCGCGCTACGACAGACAGGCTACGAACGCCCTGACGGGTATGTCAATACGCGTCGAACGTCCCGAAGTATCTGACGGCGGCGATACCCGAACGCGTACCGCCCTATGCGCCGCCGACGCCTGGCGAGCTCGAAGTACTTCAACGCTCCGAGCGGCGGCATCACGAGCACTTGAGCGAGCGAATAGAACGGAAAGACGATCATCCACGGTGAAAGCACCTGGAGGTTCGACGTCGCCGTGACGAAAAGGTACGCCGCGTAGACAACGGGCAGGGATGAGACGAACGCGGCCGGGCTCAGCATCGTCCACCACTTCGAATACCAGGTCGCGTAGATCGCGATCAGGTAGTAGCTCGTCAGCACCGGCAGGTGGAGCAGGTTGCGATCGGCGTTGATCCACCAATGGCGAAACGAGCCTGCCCACCAGAGGCGCCGCTGGTGGACGAGCGCGCGCCAACTATCCGGCGCCTCCGTGTACACGACCATGTCGAGGTGACGGATGCGCATCCGCAGCGCGAGCGCGGTCCGGCCCGTTTCGATGTCCTCGCCCGGCGTCCAGTTCGAGTGCCGCGCCATGATTTCGCGCAGTGATTCCGTTCGCGCGAGGAAGCACGCGCCAGAGGTCAGCCATGGACGAAAGTGGCGGCACAGCATCGCCATCCGGTATTCGAGAGCCTGGAGCTTCGTAACGACGTTCGTGCGGTTGGCGACCGCGCACTTGATCGAGCAGAGGTCGGCACCGTCGGCGTCGGCCGCCGCGACCGCGGCCGCGACGTCATCGCCGATCAGCGTGTCAGAGTCGAGACGGAACGTGTATTTGGTCGTGACTGCGGGCAGCGCACCCGTCACCAGCAGCGCCGGGTTGGGGTCCGGCACCACAAGCCGCGCCACCTTCCACCCATCCGCCTCCAGCTCATCCGCGAACTCGGCCATCATCGGCGCGCTGATCTCCAATGCGACGAGCACGTTCGCGCGATAGCGGACAAGCCGCTCGCCGTCGAAATAGCGCGGGTGCCCAAAGACCGGCACGACGATCGTGAAATCGTGCGACCTCGCGCGACCAGGTTTGATCGTCCGTCCTCCGCGCCACGAGAGCAGGTTCTGAAAATCGAATGCAACCAGGAAGATCCCGGCAGCGAGGAAGAGAAGTGAAGACATCTACGGGTGCGGCAGGACGACGTTCCGCGTGATGTGCTTCTGCGCCGGACACGGATCGTTCGCCTGGCACTTCACGACGGTCGTCTCCTTCGTCTTCCCGGTCAGGATCTCGACCCAGTGATTCCCCTTCCATACCGGCGTGAAGACGAGCGTCATGATGGTCACGACCGTGAAACCGCGTGCGGCGGCGCTCTGCATTTGCGCGGATCCCTCCTACTCAGTTGGCGGCGCTTATCCGGCGGGCGAGAGTGACGGCCACCCGAACGGCGTGCGTCAAGACATCGGCGCTGAAGGCGACCGCACGATCGCTAACGCGAGGGAACGGGATCGCTCACGCAAGGGAACCAACTCCGCGCCCCAGCAGCCGAGGCGGGCAAGAGAGGGAAAGTTTGATTCGCCCGGGCTGTGGCGCAAAGAGAAAGGCCCTGTTCCCAGGGCCTTTCAGTAGCGGGGGCAGGATTTGAACCTGCGACCTCTCGGGTTATGAGCCGCCTCGATTGTGTATACGAGTTCCGCCGTATTCCGCCCAAACGCAGGCTCCAAGCCAGATTCGCCCAGAGCTGCTGCACTTTAGGCGGAACAGAGTGACATCGCCGCGGAAGCTCGATGCTTGCAGAACGCTTGCACCATCGAGTGCCCAAGTGCCACACAGCGTCCAGCTGGACTGGAGCCCTTCTGTCGATCGGTCGGGAGGCTCGGCTGCCGGCGTACTTCCTGATTCGCGGCCAGCGCTAGCAGACACCGGCGGCGCGGGCGGTGGCTGTCGCGTCCGCGCGGCAAGGACAATCAACGCGGTGCTTCCCCCGACGACGAGCAGGCCACCAAGGAGCGACCCGATCGCCACCCAGAGCAGGAAAGACAGCTTGGCGCCGACGTCGATGTCGGCGGCGATGCCACGCGAGCCGTCGGCGTTCATGACGACGACCGACCAATCGCCCTCACGCACCTTCCAAGTCACCGTCTGTGTTCCCACCCCCGAGGCGGAGGCCGCCCAGAAGCGCTGCTCCGTCGGAGGGCCTTGCGGCGCGCCTCCGGTAACTGGAAAGTATTTGACTCGGAAGGGATCGAAGTCGACGTCCTCGACACTCGCGTGGGCGACACTTCCCAGGTACTTGGCGACAGCCGCTTCCGGCCCAATGGCGATGAAGAGCATCTTCGCGCCGGAACTGTCACCGCGGATCCGAACCTTGCCGAACCAGCTGTCATTCAACAGCCAGCCCGGTCCGTCGGTACCGACGTCGAGCCGCGTGCGGGTCAGGGCGTAAGTCGGCGTCGCAAACCGCTCAGTCGGCGTCGTCAGGTAGCCGTCCTCGCGCTGCGTCCGGTCGGCCCAGAGCAGAAATCCTCCCGCTGCCAGCAGGGCGAGCCCGAACAGGACCCCGATGCTTCCGAGGACTATGAGGGTGACGCGACCCGCACTCACCGGAACGGGAGGACTTCAGCCGGAAGGCCTCGCGCCGCGCTCCACGCAGCGATAGACGTGGTCGCGACGGGATGGACGACGGCGAAGATGAGACCGAGGTTGACCCATGACACGCGAGACGTCAAGGCGGCACGGCACCGCGGCCAGTCGTCGAGGTCAGAATCCAGTAGCGCCAACGTTGGGTGCGTGCGACGACAGACCCGGTCGTGCCTGCGTCGGTGCTCGGTTATTCCGGCGAATTGTTCAAGATTGTTTCAAGGCAGCCCACGAAAGGGGGCCGACGCGACTCGCTCGTCGCGCCGGCCTCAGTCTTGCTAACTCAGCGGATCAGCACCCAGGCAGCTTGAAGCTGGCGATTCGCGTCTGCCAGCCGGCCGTCGACGAGTTTTGACCGTCAAGCGTGTAGTACTCGTTCACGTACCAGAACGAACAGTCGTCTACCGGGTCGACCGTCATGTCCGTGTAGTCGCCCCAGCGCGAGTTCGTCGTCCTCTGGACACCGGAACCGTTGATGATCGTTCCTTCGCCCAGCGTCATCTGCCCGAGCGGGTCGCCGGCGAGGCGGCCCGTGTAGCGGATGCCGGGAAAGACGTCGGTTCCGTTGACGACGCTGTACCCGAGACCCATGTTGCCCTTCTTGTCCATGGCGATGCTGCCCATCCAGCGGTGGACGCCGTCGGCCGGTGCGTATGTGCCCTGCTGGTACAGGCTGTACGCCCCATCACTTGACCGCCTGATCTCGTACCAGCGCTCGCCGGCGACGCCCGCCGTCGCCTCGACCGACTGGCTCGTGACCAGTGACTCGTAGTTCTTGAAGTTCCGGTAGGCCAGCCGGAAGGTCGGCCGCTGCCGGTAGGAAAGGATGTCGAGGTACTGGGCCGGGTTCGTGATGCCGGGCTGTGGCAGGCAGTCCCGCGAGGTCGGTGCACACGGGAAGATCGAGTCGAAGGGCGCCGTCGGGAGCTGCGTCTTCAGCGTTAGCGAAGCGACCTGCGTCGACCGCCATTTCACGTTGAGGTCCCAGATGTTCAGGGCGTCGAACGTCGCTCCGTAATCGGAGTTGTCGTCCTGTGTCCCGACGATCGGGATCGCGGTGTCGGTCTTCGGCTTCTGCTTTCCGTCGATGTCCGCGGGCAGCAGCCCATCGCCTACAAGCGGCAGCATTCCAGGAGCGTTGCCGTCGAGGAAGAAGCTGGCGGCGCGGGCAGGCTCGCCGTTCACCATCTTGTTCTTCTCCAGCGCGTACACGCCGATTCCGTACTCGACAGTCGGGCCGGACTCAGGCGTCGTCAGGACATACGCATACGTCCATTTACCGTACTTCGGGTAGTCCGGGAAGAACTGGAAGTTCTGGGTCTGAAAGGCGTACCGGTAGTAGCTC
>Ga0136846_1210677_pt1 | contig 11941 bp, 6 predicted proteins | sample HopSoiMetagenom2_FD_96841 | JGI IMG/M metagenome (GOLD analysis project Ga0136846, IMG submission 96841) | Grasslands soil microbial communities from Hopland, California, USA - 2 Assembly 2016 (version 4) | ecosystem: Environmental > Terrestrial > Soil > Grasslands | place: USA: Hopland... | reverse complement strand
CCCATCATTCCGCCACCCATGCCTTGCATGCCGCCACCCATGCCGCCCATTCCGCCGCGGCCACCGCCCATGCCGCCCATGCCGCCCATGCCACCGCGCTGTGCGAGCACAGGCACGCCGGCAAAGGCCTCAGGGATTTTGATCGTCAACGGCTGGTCGGTTTTGTTGGCGATCAGGATCGTGCCTTCGGTCGAATCCTTCATGATCATGACCGCGGTGATATCGCCCGACTCCATGCCAGAGAACAGATCGACGGTTTTGGTCGGCGATTCTTTCTTGGCGCTTTTGTCAGGGCTTGCAGCCGAGAGGGGACTTGCGATCGTGGCCAGGAAGGCGACAACGCCGGCGACGAGAAGGAAGCGAGAAACCATGCGCAGCATCTCCGCAGCGTTTGTGGACCAACGCCCCTAGAGAATGAATTGAAGCCGCCTGCTGGCAGGTGAGACCTCAATCACGGCGCTCTGGCTGCCGCGACAACGCTGAGACGCGAAAGGGAGAGTGCACTATAAGAGTAGTCAATTAGCCGCTGGAAAGATAGGTAGCGCGTGGCTGCTAGCTCGGCCCTGTGTGGGCTCACTTCGTTCGCCCACGTTTGGCCGATGGGAGAGGGAAGTTGGGGGAATCTGCAAAAAGTTTGCGGATTGTTCTAAAAAATCGCGATTTGCGGGCTGTAGCGGTCGATTCTTTCCTGCGGGCATTGTGTACCCGGTACCAGGGCCCTGTGATGCGGCCTGCGCCGCAAAGGCGAAATTCCAAATCTCAAGCACCAAATCTCAAACAAGCACCAATGACCAGGCACCAATGACCAAACGAGAACGTGCAAGCGGAACTGGTCATTCGCCTCCTTCGTTATTGCGATTTGTTTGATTCGTGGTGCCTGAAGCTTGATGCTTGCGGTCGCAAGGCCGCCTATGGGGATACTTCCATGCGAACGAGGACCTTCATGCTGGCGGCCGCGACGGTCGCTCTGCTAGGCGCGGCAGCGAGCGGGCAATATGGCCCGATGCCGGGCGCGGCTGGACCGTATCCGAGCGTGATGGCGCCGACGTACATGCCCGATCCCGGAATGGGCGCGGGCGGCGGCGGAATGATGGGACCGCAAGGGGCGTATGCAGGGCCGGCTTTCAATCCCGCGTCCTATGCGGGGATTGGCGGGCCAGCTCCGATGGGGCCGGGTCCGATGCCGGCATCGCCCAGCATGACGCCGATGGCCCCCATGTCCGGACCGATGGGTGCTATGCCGGGACAGATGGGAGCGATGCCGGGGCCGATGGGCCCGGGCGGCGCGGATTACAGTGGCGGCTATGGCGGCGGCGGCTATGGCGGCGGCGATTATGGCGGATACGGTGATTGTGGGCCGCAAGGCTGGACGCATCACTACTTCGCTTACGGCGAGTTCTTGTACCTGCGGCCAGGCAATGCGGAAGTGGCGTATGCCGTGCCGGTGAATGCTGCCGCGGCAGGTGGCGGGTCCGTGGTGCAAACCGGTCCGGTGCATGTGGCCGATCCGGATTATGCACCGGCGTTTCGCGTCGGCTTTGGCGGCGTGATCAGCCCGCGGACTTCGCTGGCGGTAAGCTATACCTCATTCGATCACAACACGTTCGATTCGGTAATCGCGCCGGGTCCGGCGCAGACGATTCACTCGCTGATTACGAGCCCCAACACGCTGACGGGCAGCGGCAACGGCGTGGCAGCCGACGCGATCCTGCAGACGGAGTTCAAGCTGGTCGATGTGGATGTGCGGAGCCTGTTGATCTACAACCCGCAGTGGCAAGTGAACTATCTGATTGGCGCCCGATATGGGAATCTCGAACAGCATTTGATGAGCGGCATTGCAGGGCCGGCCGGCTTCGAGCAGGTGCTGGCGGAGAGTGAATTCGACGGCGGCGGCGTGCGGACGGGCCTGGAAGGGCTGCGGTTCCACCCGACGTCCCAGTTCTTCTGGTACGGCCGCGGTTATGCGAGCTTCCTGGCCGGGACGTTCCGCGCCCGCTATGAATACGACAGCCCGAATAATGCCACGCCGACGATCACGTCGCTCAACGTGGGCCGCGTGGTGACGATGCTCGACTTCGAGACGGGCCTGGGCTGGCAGAATTTCACCGGCAACGTCCGATTCAGCGTCGGTTATATGTTCAGCGCCTGGTACAACACGGTGCGACTGAACGACTTCATCAGCTCGGTGCAGACCAACAGCTTCGCGATCCCCTCGAGCGACCTGCGCGGCCTGGTGACATTTGATGGGTTGCAGAGCCGGATCGAGGTTTTGTGGTAAACGACCGTTTCAAGTTCCACGTTACAAGTTTCACGTTGATGCCTGGGAACTTGGAACGTTGAACATCGAACTTGAAACGTCTCGCCGCCGGCTAATTCTTCCGGTCATACTTCGCGCTGAAGTTCACGATCTGATCGGCAGCCAGGAAGTCAACGAACCAGTCGTGATCTCGGTCTGCGCCGCCATCGAGGCGATCGACCGCGCCGTCGTCAATGACGCCAGCGGGATTGATGAACGGGCTAAGCTTATTCACGCGAGTGGCGAACTGATCGCGGTTGGAAGTCCAGGTGAAAATGAAGAAATCCATGGCGCTGCGGTTGTTGTCGTAAACCGTGCTGCCGCCAATCAGGATGTCGTCGCCCGCATCTCCTGACAGGCGGTCTGCCCCCAGACCGCCGATCAGGATATCACGGCCGGCGCCGCCACTCATTGAATCGTTGCCCGCGCCGCCGAGCAGCAGATCGTTGCCCGCGCCGGCAATCAGGGCGTCGTTGCCATCGTCGCCTTCCAAGTAATCGTTGCCGCCACCGCTATTGAGGGTGTCGTTGCCGGCTCCGCCGAAGAGCTCGTCGAAGCCGCCGGCAGTGGTCAGTCGGTCATTGCCGTCTTCGCCATGGACGAACGATTGCATGCCTGGCTTGATCGTTACGGTGTCGTCGCCGGCTCCGGCATACACCACGATGCTCTGGAAGCTGCCCATCGAGAACGCGCCACGGTTCTGGCCGTTCACGGTGACCTGCAGCAGCAGACGGTAGGAACGTAACTGGGTGACGGTGATCGTGTCCTTGCCGGCCGTGCCCTCAATGCTGAGCTGGCTTTTGCCTACAACCTCAGGATTGGGGAGGATGCCAACGCTGCCGGGCTGCACGAAGATGATGTTCGTGGCGTAATCTTCAACCTCGCCGTCGGCGGCGGAGCCTGTGGGACCGAGGCCGCCGGCTGTGCTGATGCGGAAGCGGGCGAACGTGCTGCCGGTGACGGCAGTAGCCGGGACGTTGAAGTGAATCGTGTTGCTGCCGGGGAAAACGACAAGGCTGTCGGCAATGCGATCGGTGGGATCGAAATGGCCATCACGACCGAAATCGATCCAGGCGTCGAGCTTGCCGACCGCCGAAGCATTGACAATGACGGCTGCGGCGCGGCCGGAAATGAGGCCGGTTGGCAGCGTGACGCCGTCTTCGTCGTCGCTGCCATTGATGTCATCGCCGGTGGCGGTGGTGTTCGGCTGGCCGTTGATTTCGAAATCGACGCCCGCGCCCATATGCAGGCCATTGAGGATGACGTGGCGAGCGCCGTCGTCGGCGATGAGCGTGCCGTAGCTGGCCGGTGCGTCGCCGAAGTCGAGCATTGCCTGGGCCGTGGTGTGCGTGGTGGCCGTGTTGTTGGCGGTGGCGCCGTTTTCGTTGGTGCTCGTCGCCACGGTCGCTGTGTTGACGATATCGGTCCCGTTAGGCGTGTTGCCATCGACCTTCACAATGAGCGTGAAAGTCGTCGGCGTTGACGGGGCGAGCGAACTTCTGGTCGCGGTGACGGAGCCGCCAACGGGGGGCGCGACGTTCCAGCCTGTGGGCTGCGACATCGAGACGAAAGTGGTGTTGGCCGGAAGGGAGTCGGTGAGCGAAACGCTGGCGGCGTTGCTCGGACCGGCATTGTTGACGACGATCGTGTAGGTGAGATTCGATCCGACGATCACTGGGTCGGGCGAGTCCGACTTCGTCACGGAGACGTCGGCCAATGTAGCGATCGTCGTGGTCACCGGCTGGCTGGTGTTGTTGCTGGGATTAAAATCGGTCTGCTGATTGCTCAGACTGCCGGTGGCGCTGTTTGTGATGGCAGCGGTGTCGCTGGCGTTCACCCGGACAACCAGCTGGAAGGTGCCGGTCTCGTTCACCGCTAAGGTTGGAATGGTGGCTCTTGCGGCGCCATTGACGGGACTTGAGCTCACCGACCAACCGGCTGAGCCGGATGTTTTGGCAAACGAGACGAAGGTCGTATTGGTAGGAATGCTATCGCTGAGCGAGACAGTGTTCGCCGTGACGAAGCCATTGTTGGTGATCGTCAGGGAATAGGTAATGGTCTGGCCGGCGGTCCCGGAGGCGGGGCCGGACTTGGTGACGACGAGATCAGGTTGCATTGGCACGACGGTCGTCGAGGCATCAGCCGAGTTGTTGCCTGGTGTGATGTCGATGCCGTTGGTGACCGTCGCGTGATTGGTGACCGTCGTGTTGACGTTCACGCCGGCATCCACTTTTACGATCATCACGATCGTCACCGTTTGGCCGGGGGTCATGTCGGCGGCTGACGCCTTGACATTAAGACCGGCAGCGCCGCCCGACGATGGATTGCCTGCGTCGGCCGTCCAGCCGTTGGGCAACGTCAGGGAGACGAACGTTGTGTTGGTTGGCACGGTCGTGGCAAAGTCCACCTCGCCGGAATCGCTCGGACCGCTGTTGGTGATGGTGTAGGTGTAGGTAATGTTGCTGCCCGGATTGACTGACGCGGGCGCCTGGACTGAGATGCCGACGTCGGTTGACTTGTTGATATCGTCGGTATCGGTGGCTGTGTTGTTGGAAGTGTCGGTATCGGTCACGCTGCTTGGAACTGTGGTCGTGGCCGTGTTGATGAGCTGTGTGGCGGCGGTCGCCGGGTTCACCGTGCCGTGGACGGTGTAGGTCACTGAACCGTTGACGGGCAGGTTGACGTTGTCATTGATGTTGCCCGTGCCCGTGGCGGAATTGCCCGTGGCGCCACCTCCGGCGGTGGAGGTGAAGCTCACGTTCGTGAGGTCGGCGGGAAAGGTATCCGCAATAACCACGGAGCTTGAGCCGCCCACGAGAGTTTTCGAGGTGGCCGTCGTGCCGCCGGCGCCAGTCGCGGTGATCTGGCTGACGTCTTGATTGGCGAGAGTGCCGCCGAACGTGATCGTGTAAGTGCCGCCCGACTGTATCACAGCTACGCTGCCATTGGGCGAGATGGAAGAAAGGCTATTGAGCTCCGACTGAACCTGAGCCGCGGTGGCGGTGGCGGAGAGCGGGTTGGTGGTTTGACCGTTGAAGGTCAGGGAGAAGGTTCCAGATGTGGAACCGCCCACGGTGACCGACTGGACTTCGCTGGTGGCGATGACAGCGCTGGGGCCGGTGTTCGTGACCGTGATTGTGTAGGTCACCGTCTCGCCGGCATTGACGCTGGTCACGCCGTCGTCTTTGGTGATCGAAACGTCGGCCTGCGCCTGGACGGTGTTTTCAAAAGTCGAGCTATTGTTCGTAGTGTCCTGCTCGTTGGCGACAGGATCCACACTCGCGGTGTTATCAATCTTGGTGCCACTGCTCGTGCCCGGATTGACGTGGACGATGAAAGTGAAGCTGACCTGATCGTTTGGTGCGAGCGGATTCTGATCGTCGGCCTCGACGATTCCACCACTGGGCGGCAGGATCGTCCAGCCGGCGACGGGCGACATCGACACGAACGTGGTGTTGGCGGGAATGACGTCCTTGAGCTTGACGCCGGTGGCGGCTTGATTGCCCTGGTTCTTGACGGTGATCGTGTAAGAAACATCCGGGCCGCCGGCGATGACGGGATCGGCGGGACCGGTTTTGGTGACCACGATGTCGGGCGCCTGAACGCCGTTGACGGTTGTGGTGACCATCGCCATGTCGTTGGCGCTATTGGTATCGCCGGTCTGACCGAGAATTTGAGCCGTGTTCTTGATTTGCACCTGATCCAGGGTGTTGGCCGGCACGTTCACGACCATTTGGAACGTCGCAATCGCTCCGTTGGGGATTACGTTCGGGTTGGACCAGAGGTCAGGATCGGACGCGCCTCCGTACGTCCAGTCGCTCGAATTCAGCGGTCCACCGGGACCGACGTAGGACACCAACGTAAACGACTGCAACGTGGTGCCGGCCGGCGTTTGATCCTGCAGGATCACGGGATTTTGAATTGTGGCGGGCGAATCGCTCTGTCCGCCATTCACGACCATGATCGTGTAGGTAATCGGACTTCCCGCGGCCACGTTCGGAGTGGGATTGGCAGACTTCGTGACGGACAAATCGGCCTTGGTTGTCGTGGGCGTTGTGTCGTCGGGCGTGTTGTCATGGGTGATCGTGGCGCCCGTGGCATCGGTCACGAAGACGGTGTTGACAATGTGGTGCGCTGGATTGATGGTGGTCAGATCGGCGTTGGAATCGACGGCGACCTGAAAGGAGAATACGACCGAGTCGCCCGCATGCAGAACGTCGATGTCCCCCTCGAACTGGCCGCCGGAGGGTGGAAGAATTGTGACCGTCGTCCCGGCAGGAAAACCGACGACATTGAAAACGCCGTTCGACGTATGCTCAGGCTGCTGATCGATGACTTGGATGCCCGTAGCATCCTCTTGGCCATTGTTCTTGACGGTGATGTTGTAGAGCAAATTCTGCTCACCGGCGGGCACCGGCATTTGCAAACTGTTGAAATTGTCGGTCTTCGTGATCTCTAGCACGGTGGCGAGCAGCGCCCGGCTTTCCAGCGGCTCCATAAATAGCCGTCGGGCGCGTTTTTTTTCGACACGCGAGGGACGAAGGCGCTTCCAGAGATTACCGAGCAATGTCATGTGTCACCTTGGACGATCAAGTGCCTCGAATGCGGTCGCGGCGGCTGGAGAGAGGGCGGTAAAGCGCCTAAGTTGTCCAAATAGCCACCTGCGACCTATGGTAATTGCGGTCTTTAGTCCCTGCAAAGCATTTGCACGCAAGAATTTAGACGCTTTTGACCGGTTATATCGATCGCGCGGAGGCCAAGCTGTGGTTCATCCTGAAAGCGAGCGCCCCGATGGGATTTTTCCCGCGAAATTGCCACCACGAACCTAGTTTTTCCCCGCAGCCGCTAATCTTAGACCGCGCGGGACCAAAAATGGTTCCACGGCTTCAAACCCAGCCTGCGCTAGGAGGGCCATGAGAGCGGCGGGAACGGCACCCTGAAGAATGAGTGAGACATCGTTCAGGCGCAGGCCGGAGAGGATGGGAGCGCCGTAGCCGCCGGCGCCGATCAGGGCGCCGATGGTCGCGGTGCCGACGTTGATGACGGCGGCCGTCTTGATGCCGGCGAGGATCGAACGCGAAGCCATCGGCAGTTCCACGAGCCACAAGCGGGCCCGCGACGTGAGACCCAGAACGATGGCCGATTCCTTTAAGTTGGTGGGAATTTCGCGCAGGCCGGTGACGGTGCCACGGACAATCGGCAGCAGGCTGTAGAGGAACAGAGCCACGATCGCAGGTTTGGGGCCGATGCCCAGCAGCGGAATCATGAACACGAGGACGGCCATCGAGGGGAGCGTCTGCACGACGCCGACGATGCCCAGGATGGCGTGGCCGAGCCTCGGCCATTTATATGACCAGATTCCCAGCGGTAGGGCGACGGCGACTGCAGCCGCAAGCGAAATGCAGACCAGATACAAGTGCTCGCGGGTGTAGATCAGCATCTGGCTGGCAGGGCGGGGAAGCACAATCTTCATGCCCAGCTTTGAGGCGGCGAAGTCAGCCGCGACTTTGGTTGGCGAGATGTGATCGATTTTTGCGCGAGCGTTCATCTCCATCATCGATGTGTTGCCGATTGCTCCTTCGAGTCGCTTCAGCGCGGCTAGAATTTCCGGCGATTGCTCCGCGAAGCTCTGTCGGTACAGCAAGACGCAATGGTAGGAGGGAAAGTAGCCATGATCATCTTCCAGCGTTCGCAATTGGTAATACTGAATCTCGGCATCGGTCGCGTAGAAGTCGGTGACTTCGATCGAGCCGGCAACGACGCCATGGTACGCGAGGTTGTGGTCCATCGTTTTTGGCGTTAGCGGTAGGTTGTATTCGGCCTTGAGGCCGCCCCAGCCGTCGGGCCGATGAACGAATTCCTCGCTGAACGCCAGCTTTAGGCCGGCGTGCTCTGGACGAGCGAGGTCCGAAATCTTGGAGATGTTCAATTCGCTGGCTCGACGGTCGGTCAGGCCAATGGCATAAGGGTTGCTAAAGCCGAGCGACTCGCTCATCGCCAGTCCGCGCTTGGTGAGCGCGTCGCGAAGCTGCTGTGGAGTGCGGATGTGCTCGTCCTCGAGAATTTCCTTTTCGAGCGTGCCGGTGTACTCGGTATAGACGTCGATCTCACCTTTGAGCAGGGCCTGGTAGGCAATCTGCGTTCCGCCGAGGGCCGAGCGATGCTCGGCCTTTGCGCCGGCGGCGCGGGCTAAGTGAGTCAAGAGCTCGCCGAGCACGATGTTCTCGATTGAAGCCTTGGAGCCGATGCGAACGCGGGGCGGCTCGGCGGCGCATGCAGTGGATCGATTTACGGTCTGGAAACCGGCAAGAATAAGCACAGAGACACAGAGGCGCAGAGACACAGAGAGGACAATTAAGACATGTGTCCCTTTTTGCATTCTCTGTGCCTCTGTGTCTCTGCGCCTCTGTGTTAAATCGGACGACGATGCATTCATAATGATTGTTCATTTGCCGTAGCGGCCGGTAGGCGCTGGGCGCTGATGAAGCGTTCGACAAATTCGTCGGCGGGGGCGCGGAGCAGGTCGTCGAGCGTGCCTTCTTGCACGATGCGGCCGCTGCCGAGCAGGATCACACGGTCGCCGAAGAAGCCGGCTTCGCCCATGTCGTGCGTGACCATTGCCACGGTTTTGCCGAGCGATTGAAAGATCTTGCGCAGGTCCTCTTGCAGGTCGAAACGCACCAGGGGATCTAGCGCGCCCATCGGCTCATCGAGCAAAATCACGACCGGATCAAGCATTAGCGCCCGCATGATGCCCAGCCGCTGCCGCTGGCCGCCGGAGAGCTGCGCCGGATAGCGGCTGAGCGCTTCGCGCGGCAGTCGAGTCAATTCGGCCAATTCGTCGATGCGGGCGTTGACTCGGGCCTTGTCCCAGCCGAGATACTTGGCCAATAGGCCCACATTGCGGGCTGCCGACAGATGCGGAAACAGCCCACCGTCCTGAATCACATAGCCGATCTTCCGCCTGATGAGCATGACATTGGCGGGCGTGATGGGCTCGCCGTCGTATAGCACCTCGCCTTGATCCGGCTCGATCAGGCCAATCATCAGGCGCAAGATCGTCGATTTGCCGCAGCCGCTGGGCCCAATCAGCACGGTTGTCTTTCCCGGCTCCAGACGCAGTATCGTCGGCTGGAGCACCTGAAGATTGCCGAACGATTTCGCGACGTTAATTAGCTCGATCATTTTGATCGCTGGATTTAACACAGAGACGCAGAGGCACAGAGACACAGAGAAGAGTTAGCGATCATTAATCACCCGATGGATGCCGTGCTTGACGTATTGCTCGCCGAAATTGATTACCAGTCCCAGCCGTTTCTTAGTGAGTCGCAGGTAGGTTAGTAGTTGCGCTTCAAAAATCTCGTTGAATTCTTCCACGCTCTTGACTTCGACGATTACTTGACCGTTAACGAGCAAATCGAGGCACGTCGTTTACGTAGCAACTTCCCTTTGTATTCAAGTGCTACGCTGACTTGTCTTTGGACTTCAAGGCCGCGTAGCTGAAGCTCATGGCAAAGTGCCTCCTCATAAATATCTTCCAGCAGTCCTGGGCCACCCAGCTCTTTATGCACCTCGATTGCTGCATTGATAATCATGCCGGTCAAATCATTGCCGCTCAATTCGCTTGCATTCATTAGAAGTTCCTCTCTGTGTCTCTGTGCCTCCGTGTCTCTGCGTTTAAGAAGTGATGGTCGAATTCCGGGAATTAATTTCGTCGAGCAAGCCTTGCACGCGGGATTCGACCAGGTTGGTCCATTGTTCGACCGTAATTTTGGTGCCGGTGGTTTTGGCGTCGCGCTGTTTGGGGATGGGAATGGGCTCGCCGAAGCGGATGACGGCGCGGCGGGTGCCGCGGATGGATGGATAATCGGCTCGCAGCACGTCTTCCTCGGCCTTGTCGAGCGTTTCGGCGATCCGCTCGATCGTGGGCCGTTCGGCGACATAGTCACCGGGATAGCTGAAGAGTTGGATGATGAAAAAGAGGTCTTCCATGTCGTTGGCCAGTTGTTGCTTTTGGCCGCCGGAAGCAAGTGTGCCAATCGGTTCCTTAGCGGGCGGTGAGTGGTGAGTGGTGGACGCAACAGCAGCCGGGCCCCTCGCTTGCGCGTCGGGCTTGTGTGCGGCTAGGCCCTCCTGTTCCAGCGCTTTGATGACTGCACGCCGCACCTCCTTCACGCGTTCGGGAATAATTCCTCCCTTGTTAGGCACGTTGTGCCGCGCTTCCAGGCGCGATAGCACGGCTTCGATCAGCTTTTGCGTGCGGCTTTTGACCGGCCCGGGCTGCGGCTCGCCCAGATATTCCATTTCTTTGAGCACGAGCATGCCTTCCGCAAAGTGATAGATGCGCTCTGCAAGCGGCAGGTCGGGTCGCGGTCGCCAGTGAATCGCTTGTTCCAATCGCGTCATCAACACTTTGAGCTGCGGCGTGGGATCATCGATGTAAAAGCACTTCAGAGCGCAGGGAATGCAGACGATTGGCCGCTCGGCTTTTTTCGCCGCCGTCATGGCAATTGCGGAGGCGCCGTCGCGAAATGGCGTCACGCGGTCGTTGTTATGATAGATGTCGCCCTCAGGAAAAATCACCAGCGGCTCGGGCTTCAGCTTCAGAATTTCGACGGCCGTCTTGAAGGCCCCGAGGTCGGCCGCCTCGCGATTGATGCTGAAGCAGCCGTGCCATTGCAGCATGAGCTGCTCGTGCCACTTGCTCATCGCAAAAACCTGCCAGGCGGTAAGGAAATGGAACGGGGTGCCGACGCGGTGGGACGCTTCGATCAAGCAGTACGAATCGTAGTGGAATGAGTGGTTCGGTGTGACGAGAACGCCCGCGCCACTTTGCAACGCTTTTTGTACGTGCTCAATGCCGGTGATCTCGAGCTCGACGATCCGCTGGTTTTTGGCCAGGTCGCGATTGATCAGCGGCCGCCACAGGCGCACCAGCCACGGCTTCATCCGCGGCTCCCAGAATTTCGGCGGCGTTTCAAACGGCTGGCGGTTCATCGACGAGTGCGCTCCTTGTGCCGCGCATCGTAAAACTCATGCAACGAAATAGCAATGAAGTCGGCGCCTAAGCTGCCGGCCGCCGACCTTCGGCCCAGGATACGGCATACCAGAAAGCCGCGGCGGGGCGATGGGCCCACTCGCGGATTGAGCGAATGCAGACGTCAAACGTGGCGGGCTCGAATTCGCCGAGAGCAAGAATTGGGTCGCGCACCCCTTCCAGGATCCGCACGAGATTATCGACGTGACCGATGAGCAGATCGCGTTGCCCTGCGCAGGCGCCGAAGAACGGCCAGGCGTTTCGCATCGGTTCTGCGCCGGCTTGCACGAGAATGGAAACGAGGCGATGGCCGGTGAAGGGATCGTTGCCCAGTCGGTCGTAAGTGCGCATGTACGTTTGCCAAAGATGGCGGAAGCCGGGCGGTTCGGGCCAGAGGCGCAGCGTATCGTGCGGATCGTCTTCGAGAATGATTCGGCCCCCAGGCCTGACGGCGCGCACCATTTGGCGCACGGCGGCGACAGGATCGGACAGGTGTTCTAGCAAGAAGCGAGCATGGGCGACATCGAAGCTGTCCCACTCGGTGTCAGCAAGCGGAAGTTGCTCCGCTGTTCCTGCACGGAAATCAACAAGTCCCTCCTCGCCGGCTT
>Ga0136846_1242225_pt1 | contig 11942 bp, 10 predicted proteins | sample HopSoiMetagenom2_FD_96841 | JGI IMG/M metagenome (GOLD analysis project Ga0136846, IMG submission 96841) | Grasslands soil microbial communities from Hopland, California, USA - 2 Assembly 2016 (version 4) | ecosystem: Environmental > Terrestrial > Soil > Grasslands | place: USA: Hopland... | reverse complement strand
CGAAGTCCAGCACCACGCGATCGAGCTCCCCGCAGTCCTCGCAGGCCGCGAGATTCAAGATCGTCATCACGTGCCGGACGTTGCGCTGCACCGCCGGACGCATCCGCGCGAGCCGCTCTTCGTCGAAGCGGTGCCGCAGGAACGCGCCGCGTCGAGCGGTCCGCCGCCGGTGGCAGTTCGCGCACAGAACCTGACATCCGTCCAACTCCTCGCGCAGCTTCCGCATCGAGATCGCACTGGCGACCAGGCGATTGACGTCGCCGCGCTTGGCTCCGACGTGGTGGAACTCGAGGACGTCGGGGTCGCGTTCGCCGCAGTCGACGCAGCCGCCGGCCATCCGCTCGCGCACGAGTCGCTTGAGTTCGGCACGGCGCTTCTGCTGCGACCGCTTGACCTGCGCGAGGTGAGTCGCTCCGCGCGCGCGGAAGTACGCGCGGAAGCACTCGCGACACCACCACTGGTGGCCGTTCCCCGACCGGTTGAACTCCGTCAACGGCTTGACCGTCTCGCATCTGCTGCAACGCCGCTCGGACACGAACACATGTTCGCATGAGCGTCGGACGGAACGGCAAGTACCCCCAGCGGGAATCGAACCCGCATCTCCGGCTCGAAAGGCCGACGTGTTAACCACTACACCATGGGGGCGTGGCCCGCCGATGCTAACCCCCGCGGCTAGATGGAGCGCATCAACCCCCCGTCGACGGCGAGCGTCTCGCCGGTGATGTAGGCGGCGCGCTCCGAGCACAGGAAGGCGGCGGCGGCTCCCAACTCCTCGGGCGTCCCGAGGCGGGCCGCGGGCACCTCGTCGCGCGCGCGGGCCGCCGCCTGCTCGAGGCTTCCGTGGAGCGTGGCCGTCCGGTCCGTGCCGATTCGGCCGGGCAGCAGGCTGTTGAGCGTGACGCCGTCGGCGGCGACGGCACGCGCGATCGTCTTGAACGCGGCGATCGTGGCCGTCCGGTGGCTGTTGGAGAGCATGAGGTTGCCGATCGGCTCGCGCACGCTCGTCGAGGCGACGTTGAGGATGCGCCCCCAACCGCGCTCGCGCATCCCGGGCATGACCTGCTCGATGAGCGCGAGCGGGGCGAGGACGAGGTCGCGATAGGCAGCCTCCCACTGGTCGCGCCCGAACCCGAGCGGATCGGCCCCGCCCGGCGGGCCGCCCGTGTTCGTCACGAGGATGTCGACCCCGCCGCCGAGCTCGGCCTCGACGTGCGCGATGAAGTCCGCCACGCCGTCGAGGTCCGCGCTGTCGTGCACGAGGCCGCTCGCGCCGATCTCCGAGGCCGCCGCCTCCACGCGCTCCTCCGAGCGTGAGCTGATCGCGACCCGCCCACCCTCGCGCACGAGCTCGGCGGCGATCGCCCGCCCGATGCCCTGTGAGGCGCCCGTGACGAGCGCGACCTTCCCGCCGATCCCGAGATCCATGGCGGGAAGTCAACCAGCGCGACGGGCGGCCGCGCGCGTCAGACGATCTCGGCAGACAGGTCCGCGTCGCGCCGCAGGCGCGCGCACCAGAGCGCGAAGACCGGCAGGCCGAGCGCCGTGCCAAGCCAGTGTTCGCCGGTGACGACCCCGAGGATCGCGGGCAGCCCGGCGACGGCGGCGCCGGCCAGCACGCCGACCGGCGGAAGCCGCAGCAGCCGGGCCACGAGCAGTGCGCACGCGGCCCACGCCGCAGGACCGGCGAGCCAGCCCCAGTCCGCGAAGAACGACCGCGGCAGGGCGACGGCGAGCGCGACCGCCACCACCGCGACCGATGCCGCCTGCAGCAGGCCCGCGCGCCAGAACGTCGGCCAGGACATCTCGCCCATGGTGGCAGCCGTCGCCGCCGCGTCAGAGCGCCATCGTCAGCGGCTGCTCGAGCAGGTCGCGGATCCGGGCCAGGAAGAGCGCGGCGTCGGCGCCGTAGAGGATGCGGTGGTCGCAGGTCAACGTCAGGTCCATCTGCGGGCGGACCGCCACCTGCCCGTCGACCACGGCGGGCCGCGGTTCGAGCCGGCCGACGGCCAGGATCGCGGCCTGCGGCGCGTTGACGATCGCGGTGAAGCGGGTGATGCCGTACATACCGAGGTTCGAGACGGTGAAGGTCGCCCCGGCCAGCTGCGGCGGGGTGATCGAGCCGTCGCGCACGGCCGCGGCGAGGTCCCGGGTCTCACGCGCGATCTGCCCGAGTGTCTTGTGATCGGCGTCCATGACCACGGGGACCAGCAGCGCGTCCTGAGCCGCCACGGCCACGCCGACGTTGACCCGCTCGTGCAGCACGAAGCGCCCGTCCTGGTACGACCCGTTGGCGCGCGGATGCTCGCGCAGGGCCAGCGCCGAGGCCCGTACGACGAGATCGTTGAAGGACGGAACGGCCTGCTCCTCGCCGGCCAGCGCCTTGAGCTGCTCGCGGAGGGCGACCGCCTCGGTCATGTCGGCCGTGACGGTCAGGGCGAAGTCGGGGATGGTGGCCTTGCTCTCGGCCATCCGCCGCGCGATCACGGCCTGCACGCGCGAGAGCTCGACCTCGGTGCTTGCGCCCTTGGCGCTCGGGCCGGCCTGCGGCTGCTCCTCGCGCGCCGGCGCCTCCGGACGCGGCTCCTCCTGCGGCGGCGCCTCCGTCGGCGTCGCACCCGCGCCGTCACCGTCGGCCGCGCCGGGCGCCTCGACCGCGGCCTCCACGTCGGCCTTGACGATCCGCCCCCCGGGCCCGCTGCCCTGCAGGCCCGACAGCTCCACGCCGTGCTCGCGCGCCAGTCGCCGAGCGACCGGCGAGGCCTTCACGCGCCCGCCGCCGTTCCCGGAGGCCCCGTCCGACCCCGACCCCGACCCCGACCCCGGCTCGGACTCGGCCGTCGCGCCGGTCGTCGCGGCCGAGGGCTCCGGCTCGTCCGCCACGCCCTGCGCGCCCGGTGCCGCGCCGGTTGCGTCGGCGCCGCGAGCGCCGTCGCCCGACTCCTCGCCCGACTCATCTGCGGCCTCAGTCGCGGGAGCGCCGTCGCCCGACTCCTCGCCGGCCTCAGCCGCGGGAGCCCCGTCGCCCGACTCCTCCTCGGCCTTGTCCGCCGAAGCCCCGTCTCCGCCGCCCTCGCCGATCGTGGCGATCACGGCCCCCAGGGGCACGGTGTCGCCCTCGCCGGCGACGATCCGCACGGCCCCCTCGATGTCGGCCTCGTAGGTCATCGTGGCCTTGTCGGTCTCGATCTCCACCAGCTCCTGGCCGCGGCCGACCTCCTCGCCGTCCTCGACGAGCCAGCGGACGATCGTCCCCTCCTCCATCGAGTCCGACAGCCGGGGCATGACGACGTCGGGCATCTCAGCGATCCAGGTCGAGGGCGTGCAGGACCGCCCGCTCCACGCGGTCCTCGTTGGGCAGCGCCTCGTGCTCGAGGTTCTTCGCGTACGGCATCGGCACCTCGGCGCTGCCGACGCGCTCCACCGGGGCGTCGAGGTCGTCGAAGCAGGCGTGCTGGATGCGCGCGGCCAGCTCGGCGGTCACGCCGTAGGTCGACCATCCCTCCTCGACGCAGATCGCGCGGTTGGTCTTGGCGACCGACGCGGCGACGGTCTCCATGTCGAGCGGCCGCAGGGAGCGCAGGTCGACGACCTCGGCCTCGACGTCGTGCTCGGCGGCGAGCTTCTCGGCGACGTGCAGCGCGCGCACCGTCGCGAAGGAGTGCGCCACGATCGTGATGTCCGACCCTTCGCGGGCGACCGCGGCGCGGCCGAGGTCGCCGACGAACTCCGGATCGAGCGGCACCTCGCCGCGCTGCTTGTAGATGGGCAGGTTCTCGACGACGAGCACCGGGTCGTCGTCGCGGATCGCGGCCTTCAGCAGCGCCTTGGCGTCGGCCGGGGTGGCGGGGGCGACGACCTTCATGCCGGGGACGTGCGCGAACCAGCCCTCGAGCGACTGCGAGTGCTGCGCCGTGAGCTGGTTGCCGCCCCCGTTGGGCGTGCGGATGACCATCGGCACGCCGACCTTGCCGCCGAACATCGCCCGGACCTTCGCCGCGTGGTTGATGACCTGGTCCATGGCGACGACCAGGAAGTTGATCGTCATGATCTCCACGACCGGGCGCTCGCCCATCATCGCGGCGCCAACCGCGGCGCCCACGAAGCCCTCCTCGGAGATCGGCGTGTCGCGGACGCGGTCCGGGCCGAACTCGTCGAGCAAACCGGCGGTCACCTTGTAGGAGCCCTGGAAGACCCCGATCTCCTCGCCCATCAGGAAGACCTTCGAGTCGCGCGTCAGCTCCTCGCGCAGGGCGAGGCGCAGCGCCTCGCGGTAGGTCATCGTCTCGCTGCCGCCGTCGGTGCCGGCGTCGCGCTGCTCGTCGCGCGTCTGCGTCGCCGTGCTCATCGGCCGAGCCCCTGGTCGAAGGTCATCCGCACCTCGTCGAACGGCGAGCCGGGGCGCATGCGCTCGAACTGCTCGCCGCTGCCCGGCGCGTAGGCGCCGAGCGCGAGCTCGTCCAGGCCGGGCTGCGGGCTGGACTCGGCGAACTCGACGGCGCGCTTGACCGCCTCCCGCGCGTCCTCCTGCACGCGCTCCAGCTCGGCCTCGTCGACGCCGCGCTCGCGCAGCAGCGCGCGCGTGCTGACCAACGGGTCGTGCGCCCGGCGCTCGCTGACCTCGTCCTTGGTGCGGTACGCGGTCCCCGGGTCGGCCACGGAGTGGCCGCGGAAGCGGTAGGTCGTGATCTCCAGAACGGATGGAGAGCGCTCCTCACGCGCGCGCTCGAGCAGCCGTCCGGCGGCCTCGGCTACGGCCTCGACGTCGTTGCCGTCCACGCGCTCGCCGTGCATCCGGAAGGCCGCCGCGCGCTTGTGGAGGTCGGGCTCCGCGGAGGCCCGCTCCACCGACGTCCCCATGCCGTAGACGTTGTTGAGCACCACGAAGACGAGCGGCAGATGCCACAGGGCCGCGAGGTTGAGCGACTCGTGCCAGGCGCCCATGTTCGTGGCGCCGTCGCCCAGCTCGCACACGACGGCGTCCGACCGGCCCTGGCGGACGTACGCGAGGGCGACCCCGGTGGCGATCGGCAGCTGGCCGGCCACGATGCCCCAGCCGCCGAGGTAATTGCGGTCGACGTCAAGCAGGTGCATCGACCCGCCGCGGCCGCGCGCGCAGCCGTCTACTCGGCCGAAGAGCTCGGCCATGACCGCTTCAGCGCTCGTGCCGTGCGCCAGCGCGAAACCATGGCAGCGGTATCCGGTGATGAGCGCGTCGCCGTCGCGCATCGCGTGGGTGACGCCGACGGTCGCCGCCTCCTGCCCGGAGGACAGGTGGCAGTAGCCGCCGATGCGCGCGAGCTTGTACTGGCGCTCGGTCTCGGTCTCGAACTCGCGGATGAGCACCATCTGCGCGTAGAGGTCGCGCAGGACGTCGGTGTCCAGCCGCGGGCCGGCCAGCTGGGTGCTGCTCATGGGTGGAGGGCTCCAGGGTCGTCGTCGAAGAGTTCGGGATGCTCGGCGCGGATGCGCGGGAGCTCGGAGAGGACCATCCGCAGGTGGTGGCGCAGCGCGTGCTCGGCGGTGTGCGCGTCGTGGTCGCCGACCGCCGCGACGACCGCCTCGTGCTCGGCGATCATCTCCTCGATGTAGTGGGGGCGCGGCAGGCTCAGCCGGCGCACCCGGTTGAGGTGGCCCTTGACCCGCTGCGCGATCGTGCTGGCGATGAGGTGGCCGCTCAGGTCGCTCAGTCGCGTATGGAAGGCCTCGTCGAGCCGGTAGAAGGCCTCGAGGTCGCCGACCTCCCGGGAGCGGTGCTTGGCGTCGATCATCGCCCACAGCTCGGTGACGTCGTCGTCGGTCGCGTGCTCGGCGGCCAGGCGCACCGCCGCGCACTCGAGCGCCTCGCGCACGAACTGGGCGTCGAGCACGCCGCGCACGGAGATCGGGGTGACGAACGTCCCGCGCTGCGGCGCGATCTCGACGAGCTGCTCGTCGCGCAGGCGGATCAGCGCCTCGCGCACCGGCGTGCGCGACACGCCGAGGCGCGCGGCCAGCTCGTTCTCCGAGAGCCGGGCGCCGGGGGGGAGCTCCATGGCCACGATCGCCTCTCGCAGCGCCGCGTAGGCGCGGGTGCGTGCCGGTTCGCTGCCGAGGCGGCGGATCGGCGACAGGGCGACGATCTCGCTGGCGGCCACGGTCGACTAGTATACAAGTATGTCCGGCGGCCTCCGGTGCCGGACGGGTGCTTACCTACTCGGCTATGACCCAGTCGCCGGAGCTCAAGGCGCGCTACGAGGAGTGGTACCGGACCCCCGACGACCCGGCGCAGCGCGACCTCTACAGCGGCTGGCAGCGCGTGAGCGCCGTGTCGAAGGCCGACCACGTCGTGCGCCTGTGCGGCGAGGCGGGGCTGCGACCGCGGACGATCGCCGACGTCGGCTGCGGCGACGGGAGCGTCATGGCCGAGCTGGCCGCCCGCGGATTCGGCGAGGCGCGCCACGGGTTCGAGATCTCGCAGGCGGCGGTCGCGATCGCGCGCCGGTCGACGGCGATGAGCGCGGTGTCGGTGTTCGACGGCGCGCGGCTGCCCGCCCGCGACCAGGAGTTCGACCTCGTCGTCATCGCCCACGTGCTCGAGCACGTGCCCGATCCGGCTGCCCTGCTCGCCGAATGCGCGCGCGTCGCGCCCGCCGTCGTCCTCGAGGTGCCGCTCGAGGCCAACCTGTCCGCCGCGCGCGCGAAGAAGCGCGCCCACGCGGAGGAGATCGGCCACCTGCACCGCTTCTCGCGGGCGCAGGTGCTCGACATCGCGGCGCACGCCGGGCTGCGCGTCGTCGCCGACCTCATGGACCCCTTGGGCCTCGACGTCCACACCTTCTTCGCGCGCACGTGCGCCCGCCGGCTGGCCGGCGCCGGCAAGTGGCTGGTGCGGCGGGCGGTCATGGCGGTGCCGCCGGTCGGGCAGCGCCTGATCACGGTCAACTACGCCGCGCTGGCGAGGAAGTAGCGGCGCGACCGCGGCCGGCAGTGCGCGCGGCCGGGTTCGAACCGGCGGCCACCGCCTTGTAAGGGCGGTGCTCTACCGCTGAGCTACGCGCGCCCGGCCAGCATAGGGCCGTCGCGGCGTCCGCGCCGATGGTGCGTCAGCGGTCGGTCCGGGTTTCTGTGCAGCGGCCGACGGGGAAGCGCGCGGCCGGATGTCCGGCGTCGGCCCCATGTCCAGCGTCGGCCGACTCTCGCGCGGCGCGGCATGGCTCGTCCTGCGGCTGCGCTGGTTGATCGTCCCGGCCTGGGTTGCCGCCGCGGTCCTCGCCACGCTCAACCTGCCGCCGTTGGGGCAGGGGGCGACGCTCGCGTCGCTGGAACCGCAGAACTCGGCGGCGGCGCGCGCCGAGGCCGAGATGGGGCGCCGGTTCGACCTGCCGCTGCTGGCCCGCAGCGCGGTCGTCCAGCGCGACGCCCGCGGGCTGCCACCCTCCGCCGAGCGCCGCGCGCTGGTCGCCGCGCAGGCGGCGGCCGCGGGCCGCGACCCTGGCCTGTCGGATCTGCGCGGGGCGCTGCCGATCACCAACGTGCCGGGCCTGGTTCCCGGCTCGCGCGAGGACGGCACGACGCTCGTCACGTATCTGTTCTTCGCGCCGGACGCGAGCCTCGACTCCCAGAACGCGACGGCGCAGGCCTATGCGCAGCGCCACGCGCGCCAGGCGCTCGTCGGCGTCGCGGGTGTGGTCCCGGCACGCGTGTCGCAGTGGGAGAAGATCGACGCGGCGCTGCCCGTGGTGACGCTCGCCACGGTGGTGCTCATCCTGCTCGTCGTCGGCCTGCACTTCCGGGCCGTCGGCGCCCCCCTGATCACGCTGGCCGCCGCGGCGGTCGCCTACCTCGTGGCGGTCCGGCTCGTCGGCTGGCTCGGCGAACGCGCGGGTCTCTCGGTTCCCCAAGAGGTCGAGCCCGTGATGATCGTCCTGCTCCTGGGCGTCGTCACCGACTACTCGGTGTTCTTCCTCTCGGGGACCCGACGGCGGCTGGCCGAGGGCGACGGCCGCGTGCGCGCCGCCGAGCTCGCGGCGTGCGCCAACGTGCCGATCGTCTTCACGGCCGGGCTCATCGTCGCGCTCTCGACGGCTGCGCTGGTCGTCGGCCATTCGAAGTTCTTCCAGGCCTTCGGGCCGGGCCTCGCGCTCACCGCGCTCACCGCGATGCTGGTGGCGATGACGTTCGTGCCCGCCGCGCTCGGCATCCTGGGCGGGGCGGCGTTCTGGCCGCGGCGGCCGGACGCGCGGGACGCGCGCGACGTCGGGCCGCGCGGATGGCGGGTGCTCCTCGGGGCGCTGATCACCCACCCGGTGGTCGCCGCGGTCGTGGTGGTCGCCTGCGTCGCGGGCCTGGGCTTCGCGGCCTGGGGCCTGCACGATGCCCGGCTCGGCCTCGGGCTGACCCGCGACCTGCCGCAGGACGCCGCGGCGGCGCGGGCCGAGCGCGCCGCGGCCCAGGGGTTCGCCCCCGGCGTGCTCTCGCCGACCGTCGTGCTCGTCGAGGCGCGCGGCGTCACGCGGCGCACCGCGCAGCTCGTCGCGCTGGAGCGTGAACTGGCTCGCCGGCCCGGGGTGGCGGCGACCTTCGGCCCGGCGCAGGTGCCGGCGCGCGTCGTGCCCGGGGCCGTGCTGTCGCGCGACGGTGGTGCCGCCCGCGTCGCGCTCATGCTGGGCGTCGACCCGCTCGGCGCCCAGGCGGCGCACGACGTGAAGGCCCTGCAGTCCGACCTGCCGGCGCTCGCGCGCCGGGCCGGCCTCGGCGACGCGCGCCTTGCGGTCGCCGGCGACAGCGCGCTGGCGGCCGAGACGATCGACGGGATGCTGCACGACCTGGCCCGCGTCGGTCTCGCCGCGCTGCTGGTCAACTTCGTCCTGCTGGCGGTCTTCCTGCGCGCGGTGGGGCCGCCCGTGTACCTGTTGGCGGCGTCCGTGCTGGCCCTGGCCGCGAGCCTCGGCCTGGCCACCATCGTCTTCCAGGACCGGCTGGACTACGGCGAGCTGACCTACTACGTCCCGTTCGCCTGCGCCGTGCTGCTCGTCGCGCTCGGCTCGGACTACAACGTCTTCGTCACCGGTCAGATCTGGCAGCGCGCGCGCGACATGCCGCTGCGTAGGGCCGTCGCCGTGACCACTCCGCGCGTGAGCCGGGCGATCACGGTCGCCGGCCTCACGCTGGCCCTCAGCTTCGCCCTGCTGGCGATCGTGCCGCTGCGGTCGTTCCGCGAGTTCGCGTTCACGATGGCCGTGGGCGTCCTGCTCGAGACGTTCATCGTGCGTTCGCTGCTCGTCCCGTCCCTCATCAGCCTGTTCGGCAGCAAGCGCCACCGCGAGGCGCAGCGCGAGCGCGAGGAGCAGGAGGCGCGCCGCCGTCGTCCGGCGCAGCCCACGCCGGTCTGATCGCGAGCATGCTCAGCCGGCGGACGCTTTCGCGTCCACCGGCTGCAGCTGCGACCGGCTCAGACGGGGCCGCGCTTTGCGCACGCCCCGGCCGGCCCACCGTCCGCCCGGTCCGCGAGGCCCAACCATGCCGCGAACCAGTTCGGGGAGACGGACGGCACGGTCGTAATCCTGGTTGCCGGGGCGCTCGCCGCACATCCTCCATCCGGGGGGACAGGCGGTGGGAAGGCGGGTGACCCCTCCCCCTCCGATCGCTCAGCCGATCGGTGGACAAGCAGGCGAGCACCCGCCGTCACGATGGGCGGATGATCGGTACGCCGGACACCCGGGCCTATGATCGAGGCATGGCGGCATCGTCCTCTCGGGTGCGCGTTCTCGTCGCCGACGATCACCCACTCTTTCGCGAGGCGGTCGTCCGCGCGGTCAAGGAGCGCCCCGAGCTGGAGCTCGTCGCCGAGGCGGCGGACGGGACGCAGGCGCTGGACGCGATCCGCGACGTGAAGCCCGACGTCGCGGTGCTCGACGTCAAGATGCCCGGCCTGGATGGGATCAAGGTCGCCAACGCGGTCGCGCGCGACCGGCTGCCGACGCGGGTCGTGCTGCTGTCGGCCTTCCTCGACGGGGCGATGGCCTTCGACGCCGTCGCCGCCGGCGCCGCCGCCTACCTGTCCAAGGACGCCGACCGGCGCCGCATCCTCGACACGATCACCGCGGTGAGTCGCGGGGAGACCGTGCTCGCCCCCGAGATCCAGGGCGGCCTGGCCACCGAGATCCGCCTGCGGGGCGCGAAGGACCGCCCCGGCCTGTCCGAGCGTGAGCGCCAGGTCCTGACCCTCATCGCCGACGGCAAGAGCGCGCCCGAGATCGGCCGCGTCCTCTTCCTGTCGACGGCGACCGTCAAGAGCCATCTGCAGGCGCTCTACGAGAAGCTCGGCGTGTCCGACCGTGCCGCGGCGGTCGCGGAGGCGATGCGCCGCGGCCTGCTGGAGTGACGACCCCGCGACTGCTGACCCATCCTGGCGGGGTCCTGGCCGTCATCCGGCTGGCGACGATCCCGCTGTTCTTCACGGCCGAGCGCCTCGTCGTTCATCCGACGCCGCGCAGCGGCCCGTTCGAGGCGCTGCTCGCCCTAGCCACGGTCTACGCGATCGCGATGCTCGTCCTCGAGCTGCGCGGCCGGCGGGTGCAGCCGCGCTGGGCCGCCTTGGTCCTGGACCTCGTCTTCATCACCGCGCTGGTCTACACGTCAGGCGGACCGTTCTCGCAGCTGCGCTACGCCCTGTACGTCCTGCCGCTCGCGGCCGCGCTGCTGCTCGGCCCGGCCTTGACCGCGGCCGTCACCGGCGCGGCCGCGCTGGCCTACCTCCTCGTCGTGCTTACCTATCCGGATGTCGTCTCCGCGGCCGACCCCGATCCCCTGCGCTTCGAGCTGACCCAGGCGCTCTTCCTGCTGTGGATGGGCATCGCCGCGACGCTTCTGTCGCTCGTGCTCACCAGGCGCAGCCGCGAGGTCGAAGAGTTCGCGCGCAGCCGGGGCCGGCTGGTCGCCCAGGCGCTGGCTGCGGAGGACACTGCGCGCCGCCGCCTGGCCGAGGCGCTCCACGACGACGCGCTGCAGAACCTCCTCGCGGCGCGGCAGGAACTGGGCGCCGGGGAGGGCGGGTCGCTCGAGATCGTGCGCGAGGGACTCGACCAGACAGTCGTCCAGTTGCGCGAGGCCGTGTTCGACCTGCACCCCTACCTGCTCGAGCAGTCGGGGTTGCACGCCGCGCTGCAGGCGATCGCCGAGCGCGCCGGTCGGCGCGGCGGCTTCAGCACCGACGTGTCGGTGGACGCGGCGGCCGAGGGCATCGCCGACCAGCTCGTGTTCTCGATCGCCCGCGAGCTGCTGGCCAACGCCGCGCAGCACAGCCACGCCGGTCACGTCCGCGTCGCGGTGCGGCGCATCCGCGACCGCGTCGAGCTCGTGATCGCCGACGACGGCGTCGGGATCCCGCCCGGCGCGGTCGCCGCGGCGCCGCGCGCCGGCCACATCGGCCTCGCGTCGTGCGCGGAGCGCGCCGAAGCGGTCGGCGGCACGTTCGGCGTCTCGCGTGGCGAGCGCGGCCGGGGCACCGTCGTGCGCGTCAGCCTGCCCGCCGGAGGGGCCGGAGCGGCCGGAGCGGCCGGAGCCGCCGGAGCGGCCGGCGCCGCCGCGTCGACGTCCGGCGGGGACCGGGCAGGAGCGCGGGCGCGGCGGGGCGCGCACGTGCCTTGAGTCGGGGGCGTGTCTCTCCCCCACGCTCGCGCCGACTGCGGCGCAAGGAGCTGCGACAGATGGCAGCCGACCTGCGCGAGCGGGCTATGGCGTGGCGGATGGTCGACGCGTAGCGTCAGCGGGAGCTGCACCCGCTCGCGGACTCACGCGCCGCGACTCTCGATTCGGCCCGGCTTTGGCATACTGGCCGTGAGCCCGCGCGGGTCGCGGGCGACCCTCGTGTCCGAGGGGGCGTAGCTCAGTTGGTTAGAGCGCCGGCCTGTCACGCCGGAGGTCGCGGGTTCGAGTCCCGTCGCTCCCGTCCGACGCAGTTG
>Ga0136846_1236962_pt1 | contig 11942 bp, 14 predicted proteins | sample HopSoiMetagenom2_FD_96841 | JGI IMG/M metagenome (GOLD analysis project Ga0136846, IMG submission 96841) | Grasslands soil microbial communities from Hopland, California, USA - 2 Assembly 2016 (version 4) | ecosystem: Environmental > Terrestrial > Soil > Grasslands | place: USA: Hopland... | reverse complement strand
GCTCAAGGCCCAAGGCGTCACGGTCAAATATGCGATCCATCCGGTGGCGGGTCGCATGCCCGGCCATATGAACGTGCCGCTGGCCGAGGCCAATGTGCCCTATGACGAGGTGTTCGAGCTCGAGGACATCAATAGCGAATTCGCGCAGACCGACGTCGCCTTCGTGATCGGCGCCAACGACGTCACCAATCCCGCCGCCAAGACCGACAAGAGCTCACCGATCTACGGCATGCCCGTGCTCGACGTGGAGAAAGCCAAAACGGTTCTTTTCGTGAAGCGCAGCATGGGCGGCGTCGGCTATGCCGGGGTCGATAACGAGGTCTTCTACCGCGACAATACGATGATGCTGCTCGCGGATGCGAAGAAGATGGTCGAGGAGATCGTGAAGGCGCTCGGCCATTGAGGTGACGACGGGGCCGGGGGCGGCCCGCATGACAGGAGGGATAAGATGGTGACGGTTGGCTCTATTCTGAGCGGCACGTTCCGCTTCGTGCGCGACAATGTGCGATCCGTTCTGATTTGGAGCGGCCTGCTCGTCTTTGTCAGCTTGGCGTCCATGGCGCTCATGCGGCCATTCTATGCGCAGCAACTCGCCGAAGCGCAGGCTGGCGCTCCACCCATGCCCAATTTCGGCATGTTTGGCTTAGCCATGATTCTCTTTGTGATCGTGTTCCTGGTGCAGTATGCGGCCGTATTCCGCGCCGTATTGTTTCCGGAGCAAAGTCGCTTCGCTTATCTTCGGCTGGGCATAGACGAACTGCGTTTGCTGGGTACGGGGCTGATATTGGCCGTCGCGGGCAGCATCGCAAGCGCGGTCTTTATCGCAATCCTGGCGGTCATTGTCGGCGTGGTCAGCGTGGCGTTGGGCGGACACAGTATGATCGTTACGATCGCGATGACTGTCGCGATCTTTGCTGTCCTGATCTATTTCTGGGTTCGTTTGTCCCTTGCGGGACCGCTGACGATTCTGCAGCGCAAAATCGTAATCGGCCCGGCCTGGCGTGCATCGCGCGGGCACTTCTGGAGCCTGTTCGGCGCTTATGTCGTGATCAGCCTGCTGATAATTGTTGCCTATTGTCTGATCGCGTTCATCCAGATGGGTCCGATCATGACCGATATGCTCCACCCAACCGACCCGGCCGCGCACGAGCGCGTGCTTGCGTGGCAAAGCGCCAACTACGGTCTGACCCTCCGCAGCGTGATGCTCGCGGTTCTCGGAGGGTTGCTTTACGGCTTTAGCACGGCACTTCAGGGCGGCATGGTCGCGGTTGCTACCGCCCAGTTGCTGGACCTGCGGGGCGGGCAGCGGCTGAGCGAAGTGTTCGAATGAGCAGTCGTGGCGGATGAGCCGGGCCTGAATTCGTCGTTTCACGATCGACACGATTGCTCCGAAATGGAGGAAGCGTTGGCTCTGCAAGCGCTATCATCCTGCCGGTTCATCCAAAGCGAAACAAAAAGAAGGGCGCGCCGATCCGACTCGCGCTAGGTTAAGAGCATGGTGCAAGGGGCCATCCGAATATTGCCGCGACCGGCGCCGACACGCATGGCCTCGCTTGCTCGTTCTTCGGCCTGCTCGGTTTGACCGAGCCCGAGGAGGATCCGTCGCCGCAGTTGCGCCGGCTCAGCGAAGAGGTCGGCCGGATCGCGCGCGCCCTCGCCTTGCTCTCCGAAAATGAAAAACATGCAGGACCCGAGCGGCGTGAAGGTGCGCCCGATCGCCGTGAGGGCGAGCGGCGCGAACAGGCCGACCGGCGTAGCCGCGGCGGTGATGTTGCGGAAATGCCGGGCATATCGGCGATCCGCGCGATGATCCGCGCGCGGCGGCTGCGCGATCAATATTTCAGCGGCGAATTGTTCGCCGACCCCGCTTGGGACATGCTGCTCGACCTACTGCTGGCGCGGCTTGAGCAGCGCACGGTCGCAGTATCGAGCCTGTGCATCGCCGCCGCGGTTCCGCCGACCACCGCGCTCCGCTGGATCAAAAGGCTGACCGACGAAGGTATTTTCGTGCGTACCGCGGATCCACGCGACGGGCGCCGTGTGTTCATCGACCTGTCCGACGAGGCGGCCGACGCGATGGCCAATTACATCCGCGCGGCGGAGCGGATCGGCGTAATTCTGCCCTGATCACGGCGTTTCCGCCGCTATTGCGGTGGGATCACCTCCAAAAATTCAAAACCTTGTGTCCGATTCGGACATTCTGCTTGGGCGCGGCGCGTGCGCCGGTTATGGTTAACCAGGGGGCCAACCGGGGGGAGGGTTCGTGGGAAGAGTATTTGTGGCCACCCTGTTGGCGGTAAGCTTGGCCTTACCGGGAGCGGCAGCGGATCTGGTTGGCGCGCGCGGGTTCGTCGCCGGCCTCTATATCAAGAAAACGACCAATCGACATTTCACCTATTCGTCGCCGCGCGTGCTGACAGGGGAGCTTTATGCCCTGACGCAGAATGGCGGCGCTGCGCTGGATTATGACCCACTTTGTCAGTGCCGCAGCAATGATGGGTTGAGCGCGCAGATAGTGTCGCTTAGCGGCAACGATCGTCAGGCGGTGGCGCGCTTGCTGCTTCGCTTCGATGCGGACAAGGCTGCGCCGCCCCAGCGTGTCACCCTGATGCTGACCCACGCACCGCTCGCCGGATGGAAGGTCGCGGATGTCCAGAGCGCGCGCATTCCCAGTCTCAAGGCCTGGCTGCAGCAGCGCCAGCGGATCGGGGGGAATTCGGTGAGGATTGCGCGCACGCCATAAGCCCGCTTATCGCCGGCCATGATGCTGCCGCCCACGCCCTGCCTGATGCTCGATCTCGACGCGCTCGAGCGCAATATCGCACGGATGGCGGATCATGCGCGAAGGCATGGCGTCGCCCTCCGGCCGCATGCCAAGACGCACAAGAGCCGGGCGATTGCGGGCCTGCAGGCGCAATATGGCGCGGTCGGGATTTGCTGTGCCACGCTGCATGAAGCCGAGCAGCTCGCAGGCGCGGCGCCCTCGGTATTGCTGACGTCGCCCGTCACGACCGCCGATAAATTTTTCCGCATCGCGGCGCTCGTCGCGCGCGGAGAGGATCTGGCGATTGTGGTCGATCACCCATCGGCGGTGTCCGCTTTGGCAGCAGCTTTGTCGCCAGGCCCGCGCTTACGGGTGCTGGTCGATGTCGATCCCGGCGCGGGGCGGACCGGCGTCGCGACGCCCGCGGCCGCGGTGGCGCTCGCCCGTGCAATCGCCGCCGAGCCCCGTCTGATCTATGGCGGAATCCAATATTATTGCGGCAGTGAACAGCATATCGTGGATCTCGCCGGCCGCCGTGCCGCCATTGCCGCGCGCAACGCCACGCTGGCCGAGACGATCGCCGCACTCACCGCCGCGGGGCTGGGCCCGCCGGTCATTACCGGGGGCGGCACGGGCACGCACGGCATCGATGTCGAAGCGGGCCTGCTGACCGAGCTGCAATGCGGTTCCTACATCTTCATGGACCAGGATTATGGCGCCTGCGATTTGGGCGGCGCCGCGCCGTTCGAACAGGCGCTCACGGTCCATGCGACCGTGGTGAGCGCCAATCATCCGGGCTTCGTGACACTGGATGCAGGCACCAAGGCGATGGCGACCGATGCGGGCGAAGCGCGCGTGCTGGCGGGGGCGCCGGGCGAGGCAGTCTATCGCTTCAAGGGCGACGAATTCGGCCGGCTCGATCTGCCCGAAGGCGCCCGGCCACTCGTGGTGGGAACGCGCGTCGTCCTGCTGCCCTCGCATTGCGACCCGACGGCGAATCTCCATGGGGTCTATCATCTGCTTCGCGGCGGCAATCCCGCGGGCACATGGCCGGCCGAGGGGCGGGGCTACGGAGGAAATATATGAGCCTGGAATCGGTCCGTGTCTGGCTGCGCGATCACGCGCCTGATCTGCCGATCATCGAAACCGAGGCCAGCACGGCGACGGTGGTCGAGGCCGCCGATGCGCTCGGCGTAGCGCCCGGGCAGATCGCCAAAACGCTTGCCCTGCGCATCGACGATAGGATTGTTCTGCTGGTGACGCGCGGCGACACGCGGCTCGACAATCAGAAGACCAAGGCCGTGTTCGGCGCCCGCCCGCGTATGCTGGATGCGGAGGAAACGTTCGCCGTCACCGGCCACCGTGTGGGCGGCGTCTGCCCGTTCGGGCTGGCGACGCCTTTGCCCATCTATTGCGATGAGAGCCTCAAAGCATTCGAGAGCGTCTATCCTGCGGCCGGGTCGCTCAACAGCTCCGTCCGGGTTGCCCCGGGCCCGCTCGCGGACGTCGTCGGAGCCGCGTGGATCGACATTTGTCGCCTGCCGGAGCCGGCCCCGGCAGGCTGAGGCTCGCCTGGCGACGATTAGACGAAGTCGGTCGTATCGAAGGCAGAGGTGGCCGCGGCCCCGACGCCGATGACCGAATCCACCGTGGCGCCGCCGTCTCCGGCAAAGAAAAGGTAGGTATCGCTGCCGACGTGGAGCGCAGCCACTTCGCCATTGCCGCCATGGCCGTCGAACAATTGCTGCGCATAGGTGACCGCATCGGACAGGGTCACAGGGTTGGTGCCCGTCAGCACCGCGCTCACAGTGAAGCCGAGCGCGATCTTGTCGGTGGCGTCGATATAGTCGCTGATGATGTCGGTCCCGCCGCCGGCATAATGCGCGTCGCTGGCGGCAAATTTGAAGACGTCCAGGCCGTCGCCACCGGTCAACGTATCGTTCCCCGCGCCTCCGATCAGCGTGTCATTGCCAAGGTCGCCCGAAAGCGAATCGTTACCGGTTCCTCCGGAAATCTGGTCATTGTCCTTGCCGCCGCGGGCTGTGTCGTTGCCCTCGCCGGCGTCGATCGTGTCGTTGCCGAGGTTGCCGTTTATGGCGTCGTTGCCGACCCCGCCGGCGATCAGGTCGTTGTTCGCGCCGCCATTGATGCGATCCGGGCCGGCGCCGCCGTCGAGCGTGTCGTTTCCGGCATTGCCCTGGATATAATCCATGCCGTTGCCGCCGGTGATGGAATCGGCGCCGTCTGCCCCGCCGTTGGGCGATTGGCCGTAAAGATGGTCATTCCCGTCCGCGCCGATAATCACGTCGCTGCCGCCATGCCCCAATATCACGTCATGGCCGGCGCGCCCGTCGAGTGTGTCGTCGTCGTTGCTGCCGACGATCGAATCGTCTCCGCCGAAGATGGCGGCGCTCGCCGCCGCACTGTCTCCCGTATTGACCCAATGCACGAACGTGGCGGCATCGAGGTTGAGCTGCGTCATGGAGAATATGGATGCGCCGAGATAGGTTTCGCTCAGTCCTGTAATCGTGCCCGTGCTCAAATGGCCGTTGCTGTCGAATGTCAGGCTGGTGCCGGTATAATGTTCGCCATAGCCATTACCCAGATCGACGTCGAAACCGGTGCTGTTGCTGTTGCTGACCGTACCGGACAACAAACCACTGACATTGAACTGGTCAGTGTCGATCGCGATGTCGGGGGCCGCAGTGAGATTGGTCACGCTTCGTCCTTTTCGATTGTCGCAGCCTTGGCGCGCTCACGCGCCGGGCCGCGGCTGCGGCCGGAATCGGGGCGGCAAAGGGAATCGCCGCCCCGAGGCGGGGGCCGGCACGAGGCCGGCCCGTGCGCGCATCAGCCGAAGGAGACTTCGGTGCGGCGGCGCTGCGACCGCAACACGCTGCCGACCAGGCCGAAGCCTGCGAACATCAGCGCCCAGTTGGTCGGTTCAGGCACGACGCCCTGGGGGTTGCCGGACGTGGCGTCCGCGCCGAAATTGCCCGACATCGTACCGAGGTTGAGGCGGTTACCCCCGAACGCGAAGCCCACGCTCGGGTTGATCGCGTCGATTGCCAAGGCCAGGTCACGCGCCGTGCTGGTCGAGAAGTCGAGGAAGTCCGACGTGAAACTGACCGTGAAAGGCGGGGTCGAGTTGCCGTAGCTGGCAGTCGATCCGCCCAAGATGGCCGACAGGAACCCGCCGCTGAAGTTCACCGACAGCAGATTGGTGCCCGTATGGCCACCCCACGTGACCGGGGAGGTCGACGTGAAGGTCAGCGTGCCATCCGTGATGGGCAGCAACGCCAGCGATCCGCCCACGACCGTGGCGGCCCCTGTCGTCGCGGTGAGGTTCATCAGCACGTCGAACGTGGTGCCGCTGACCGAGCCGTCCGAGTTCAGGAACGCGAAGTGCACCAACTGGTCGATGCTGCTAAGCGTACCTGAGCCATCCTCGGCTCCGACATAGAGGATATTGGGGGCGTTGGTCGCGGGAGAGAAGTCCGCGAAGGTTGTGATTGCCGAAGCGGGGGCGGCGGCGAGCATCAACGCTGCTCCCACGCCGAAAACGGCCAATTTGCTCATAGCGCATCTCCACTCGTACTTGGACGTCGAGGTCCCTGAAGCCTGTCTGTCCGGCGCGCCTTTTTTGGATTGCGATCCGGGGCACAAGCGGCGCGGTTAACGGGGGATTAACCGGGCGGTTCCGTTTCTAGCATCCAAGGTTGCGAAAAGTTGACCTTTGATAACAACCGCGGGACAAACCCACCACGAAACGGATCCGTAATATTCGTTCCAATTGGGGTTCGTGACGCATCCGTAATATTCTTGGTCGAGCTTTCGTACCGGATGCGGAACAGAACGGACATTGCAGGTTGTTCCCATAAGTTTAGACATCTTAACGCGACATCAGCACGATTTAACGCACCCTAACTACTCGTTAACCAGGATTCGCTTATCAACCGCCTGCCAAGATCGTCTCCGGGGGGAGCATAGCCGGCGCGGTGCCGGGCGACTTGCCTGATTGATGCGGGGTTCCCGATGACACTGCTGAACAAAGCGGCCGCGCGTTGCGGTCTGGTCCTTGCTGTGCTCGCCGCGGCGGCTCCGATCGGTGCAACCACGGTCCCGACACAGTCGTGGAACGGGTACCACTGGGCACATACCGGCAACCTGGCCATCATGGTCGGCAACAATACCAGTGCGAAATGGGCGCCTTATCTTTCGACTGCGGAGACCGTCTGGTCCACCGACAAATATATCGATTTCCTGCCAATGGCGAGCATGACCAGCGCCACCAGCTGTGCCGGCATCTATGGCACCATTCAGGTGTGCAGCGGCAATTATGGCGCAACCGGCTGGTCGGGTTGGACCACCGTTTATACGTCGGGCACGAGCATCTATCAGGCGACGATCAAGCTGAACGATTATTATTTCAACCAGGCGAAGTATAACAAAGCCGCCTATTTCCAGCAGGTCATCTGCCAGGAACTGGGCAATGCGCTGGGTCTGGACGATTCCGACCATAGCTACACCAACGCCAATATTGGCAGCTGCATGGATTATACCAACGATTCCAGCGGCACGCTGGGCACGAACGGCACGCTCGCCAACACGGCGCCGAGCATGAGCGACGTCACCCATCTGGATGGGATCTATTCGGTGTTCGACAGCACGCAGCTGGCCTTCACCAAGCCGAAGGTCAGCTCCAACGCGCAGGCGGTCGCCGGCTCGGTGCCAGAGCCGGCTTCGTGGAGCATGATGTTCGTCGGTTTCGGTGCACTCGGCGTGGCGATGCGCCGTGGCCGCAAGGCCGATCTCGCGGTCGCCTTCGCGCGCTAAAATTGAATTCGGATCAGGGGAGGCGCTCTCCGGCCTTTGCCGGGGGCGCCCTTTCCCTGTTCAACTGGCGCCGCCGCGCCGCACCAGGTGCAGCGGCAAGCGCACCTCGACGCGCAGGCCGGGGCGGTTGTCGTGCAAGGTCAGGCGGCCTTGATGGCCGGTTGCGATCGCCTGGGCGAGCTTCAGCCCTACCCCCTCGCGCATGGCGCCGCTCCCGGGGCGGGGCCGCTGGGCTGCTAGCTGGCGTCTTTCCTGCTCGGACAGGCCCGGGCCGTCGTCGGCAACCGTCAGGCAGGCGTGCGTGCCATCCGCCGTCAGCCTGATCGCGACATGCGCGCCGGCAGGCGTGTGGCGCAATGCATTGTCGATCAGATTGACCAGCAATTGCGCAATAAGGTCGCGATCACCGGACATTGCGATACCGAGGGCGATTGCATGCGTCAGCGTGCGGCCGAGATCCTCCGCCACCGCGATATGCGCGTCGCTGAGTTCGGCAACCAGTTCCGAAAGATCGAATTCGGTCGCCGTCCCCGCGATCACCGCACCATCGATCTCACCGATACGCAGGATCACGCCGAACAGGCGGATGATCTCCTCGCAGCGCTCGATTGCTTCGATGTCGACCACCCCGCGATTGGCGAGCGTGTCCCGCTGGAGATGGTCGCGCAGTCGCACGATCGGCGCGCGCAGATCGTGCGCGATATAGGTAGAGACGCGGCGTACCTCCTGCAGCATCCAGTTGAGGCGGTCGAGCATCGCATTGACGGTGGCAGCGATCGCGTCGAATTCGTCTCGTGCGGGGCTGATCGGCACGCGCTGGTCGAGATCGCCGTCGAAAATCGCGCGCGCGGTTTCGTTCAAGCCGTCGATCCGACTGCGTACCTTGCGTTCCAGCGACAGCGCACCCGCGGCGGCGACGAGGAACAAGAGCGCGATCGCGGCGAAGAGGAAGCCGGTCGTCACCGCGTCATATTGCTCGATATAGTCGCGGTCGGCGACGATCGTCAGCGTCGATCCATCGGTTAGCCGGCGTGTGAGCGTGCGCGCCGGATCGGTCACGCCTTCGTCCTCATCCTTGAACTGCATCACGCCCCAGCCCGGCGCGAGGCGCGGGACATCGCCAAGACTGCGGAGCCGCAACCCATGCGCGTCGGTCAGAACGTAGCCGAAGGTGCGCGCGCCATGGTCCGTGAATGTGTCGATCGCGCGCAGCAGGCCGGGTTGCCCCGCGTCGGCGTGGGCCTGGCCGAGCCGGTCCATCCGCTCGGCGATGCGTTGGTCCAGCCGCCGCGCCAGTTCGTTCCGCGCATAGAGGAAGGCGCTTTCGCCGAGCGCCAGGCTGGTTATGCCGAAAATGGCAATATACAGGATAACGGTGCGCAGCACCGTGCGCCGCGCGGGCTCAGGCATCGTTGCGCAGGCGATATCCGATACCGCGGATGGTTTCGATCGCTTCACCAGGGCCGGCGAAATCCAGCTTGTCGCGCAGGCGGCTGATATGCGTTTCGATGATCTTGGTGCGCGGGTCGAAGCTCAGATTCCACACCTTCTCGAGCAGGACCGAACGCGGCACCACCTGCCCCAGGCTCAGCGCCAGCGCCTCAAGCAGACGATATTCGCGCGGCTGGAGCATGAGCGGCGTACCGCCGCGCGACGCGGTCCGCAGCCGGCGATCGATGCGGATCGAGCCGCATTCCAACACGTCCGACTCGCGCTGCGCATGCCGGTCCCGCGCACGGAGGAGGGCGCGCAACCGCGCATCCAGCTCCTCGGTGTGGAAAGGCTTGGCAAGATAATCGTCGGCGCCGGCGGCGAGGCCGGCGATGCGGTCGGCCACGCCCGAAAGCGAACTCACGACCAGGATGGGGGTCTTGATTCCGGCGCGGCGCCATTCGGCGATCATGGTGATGGCGTCGTCGTCGCCCAGCAGCCGATCCAGCACCACGGCTTCGATCGAATTGGCGGCGAGTGCATCATGCGCGGCCTTGGCGGTGGTGACGTCGATCACCCGATAGCCGTTGCGCCCCAGATCGGAGGCGACCCGTTCGGCAATCTGTCGATCGTCCTCGACGAGAAGAATCTGCATGACCTTGTTCACACCCGGCCGGTCGCCATAGTCTGCGGGCAAGTTGCCGAGCGGAGGAAGAACCCCCGACACAGCAACCGGCGTTTGACGCACACTCTTACGCAACGACGAAGCCGGGGCGGGCCATGATCCGCATCGCGTGGAGCGCGAGAGCGGAATGGAGGTCGCCAAGTGATTCCGGACGTCGCCCGAACGCATGCGCCCCGGCGGCGTTCCGTAAGCGGCGGTGCATATGCGGAAAGCTATCGGAATTGCCCCTGCCGACCAACAGCCTTTCTACCGCGCTCGCTCGGACGGATCGGTTGCGGATCAGCGAGAAAGATCGCTTCTCGGCCATGCTGTCTCCCGTTTCGCTCCGCGTCCGGGAACGTTCGGGAGGAGCATGACATTCGGCTAAAGTGGCGCTAAGTTACATTTTCCCAAACTTAGAATCACGGAGCCGTTGGCGAAATGATGCGTTGGGGGCGGGACGAGGCCGTCCGTTGGCGGCCCGACGTGGGGCGCAGCGTGGGATGACCGGACTTGGATAACATCCTTATTTTTCTGATCATTGGCCTCGCGGTCGCGGCTTGCGTGTTCACGCCCCTGATCATGCTGGCATTCATGAAGCATCAGGCGCGGGTCGAGCTGGATCATTACGGCAAATATCGCGGGCGTGGTCCCGCCAAGAGCTTCGTCTGCCCCGAATGCCTGACGCGCAGCTATGCGCCCTCGCATGTCGCGCGCCGCTGGTGCGGCAAATGCGAAAAGAGTTTTCCCGAACGGAAGGCGTCCGACTCCACGCCCAAGACCTGGCGGCCGGAGCCCCAGGCGGCGGAATGAAGGCCGTCTAAGCGGAATTGGTGGCGCCTTCGGGCTTCCGGCGCGGATCACGGTCTGCCGCGTCTATCCGCGCCAGCAGTTCGCCGAAGTCATGATCCTCGTCTGGCTGGTGGAGACGCCGAATAGCCTGGCTGAGCACCGAAAGATCAAGCCCCGCCAGCAATCCTACGGCGGCCGTCCGCTGCTGGGAGGCCATCTGTTCTACCCTCTGTTACGCAACGCCACTCATACGCGTACTGCCATCAAACGGGTTAACGGCCAGGATTGTTTCAATTGTTCCGGGGCTGATGTGCATCGGTCCGCCCGAAGCGAAGCACGAGTCGCCGCTAAGTGCCCGATACGTGCGGGGAATGCAGCCGCCAAGGCGTTGAGTGCGCGCCCTGCAACCGTCCGGGCCGGGGACGCGCTTGACTTTGGGAGGTATTGACCTGTTTCGCAGCTCCGATTCCAATGGTGACAGGCCGAGCATGAAGGGCATCTCGATCAAGGCCATCCGAGGCGGGGCGGCGTGCTTGCCGTTGCTTGCGCTGGCAAGCTGTTCGCACCAGGGCGTGCTCGACACCGCCGGTCCGGTCGCCGCGGGCGAGCGCACCATCCTTCTCAATAGCCTGGTGATCATGCTCGCGATCGTCATCCCGACGATCGTGGCCACGCTCGGCTTCGCCTTCTGGTATCGCGCCGACAAACCACGCGGACGTTATCTGCCCGAATGGGCTTATTCGGGGCGGGTCGAACTGGTGGTCTGGTCGATCCCGATCCTAGTGATCCTGTTCCTTGCCGGCGTGATCTGGGTCGGCAGCCACGATCTTGATCCGGCCAAGCCCTTGCCCGCCGCGAAGAATGTCCGGCCGATCGAGGTGCAGGTCGTCTCGCTCGACTGGAAATGGCTGTTCATCTACCCCGAACAGGGGGTCGCGAGCGTCAACCAGCTCGTCATTCCGGCGGGCGTTCCGGTCCATTTTTCGCTGACGTCGGCAAGCGTGATGAACGCCTTCTTCATCCACCGACTGGGCAGCATGATCTACACGATGAACGGCATGGTCACGCAGGTGAACCTGCAGGCCGACAAGCCCGGTACCTATTGGGGGCAGTCGGCGCAATTTTCGGGCGACGGCTTTTCCGACATGAATTTCCGCACGTTCGCGGTCGCGCCGGATGCGTTTGCGGGATGGGTCGCGAAGACCAAGGGACAGGGCGCGGGACTTGACGCGGCTGCCTATGCGGGCCTCGCAAAACAGGGCACGGTCAAGCAGCCTTACACGTATGGGGCCGTGCAGCCCGGCCTGTTCAGCCAGATCGCCATGCAGAAGGTCGCGCCCGGACCCGGCCCGCAGGTTGGCCGCGCCGGTCCCCAAGTTTCTCCCCGGAGTTCGAAATGAAATTGCTGGGCAAGCTCGATTGGTCGGCGATCCCGCTCGACCAGCCCATTCCGCT
>Ga0136846_1223795_pt1 | contig 11942 bp, 11 predicted proteins | sample HopSoiMetagenom2_FD_96841 | JGI IMG/M metagenome (GOLD analysis project Ga0136846, IMG submission 96841) | Grasslands soil microbial communities from Hopland, California, USA - 2 Assembly 2016 (version 4) | ecosystem: Environmental > Terrestrial > Soil > Grasslands | place: USA: Hopland... | reverse complement strand
GAGGCCTGGTCCTGGCTCGTCACGTCGGGGACTGCCGACGTCTTCGGGCCTTTGGAGACCGACAGCGTGATCGTCGAGCCCGGGTTGACCGAGCTGCCCGTCTGCGGGCTCTGCGCGACGACGGTGTTCGCAGGCTGGTTCGACTGCACGTCCTTGCGCGCCACGGCGAAGCCGGCGGCCTGGAGCTGCGAGCTCGCCGTCGCGAAGCTCGCGCCGACGACGTTCGGGACCGCGACCGGCTGCGGGCCTTTCGAGACCTTCACGGTCACGAGCGAGCCCTGGTCGACCGACGCGCCGGCCGTCGGTGTCTGGGCGATGACCGTGCCGGACTCCTTGTCGGAGCTCACCTGCACGACCTTCGCCTTCAGCTTCGCGTCGGCGAGCCGCGAGACGGCATCCGTCGACGACAGCCCCTCGACACTCGGAACCGTCGTCTTCGGCTTCCCGCTCGAGGAGTAGATCGTGACCTGGTTGCCCTTGTTCACCTTCGTACCGGGCTGCGGGCTCTGCTTGAAGACGTATGTCTCCGGCACGGTCGCGCTCGGCTGGCGCACGACGTTCGGAACGAGGCCGATCGCGCGGATCTTCTCGTCGGCGTTGATCTCGCGAAGGCCCGAATAGTTCTCGACCGCGACGGTTCCGCCCTTCAGCTGATCCTGGATCTGGTTGTAGAGGAAGTACCCGCCGACGATCGCGGCTGCGACGAACAGCAATGCGAGAAGCCACGGCCAGACGGCGCGCCCGCGACGCGGCTCGTCGTAGTCGTAGTACGCGGGCGGCGGTGCGTACGGCACCGGTTGTCGCATCTGCGTCACCGCCGTCGGCGCGGCGACGACGGTCGGGCGCGAGATGATCGCGGTCGCCGCCTCCTCCGTCGCGGGCGACACCGTCGCGCCACGCGCGACACGCGCGAGATCTGCGTCCATCTCCTCGGCGGACTGGTACCGCTCCGCCGGTTCCTTTCCGAGCGCGCGCATGACGATGAGGTCGAGATCCCGAGGAACGTCGGCGCGCTTCGTCGACGGCGGCTCGGCGACCGCCGACAGGTGCTTCATCGCGATCTCGACCGGCGTGTCGCCGCTGAACGGCACGACCCCGGTCAGCAGCTCGTAGAGCACGACGCCGACGGAATAGAGATCGGACGTCTGGTCGACAGGCGCGCCCTTGGCCTGCTCAGGCGACAGGTACTGCGCGGTCCCGATGATCGAGCCGGCTTCGGTCATCTGCGACGCGCCCGCGCGCGCGATGCCGAAGTCGGTCACCTTCAGACGCCCCTCCGCGTCGACGAGGACGTTGTGCGGCTTGATGTCGCGGTGGACGATCCCGTGTCGGTGCGCGAACCGCAAGGCGGCGAGGATTTGGCGTGCGTAGTCGATCGAGACGTTCACGGGCGCCGGGCCGCGCGAGACGATCAACTCCTTGAGCGAGCGACCGTCGAGGTACTCCATCGCGATGTAGTACGTGCCCTCCGAGTCGCCGCGGTCGTAGATCGAGACGATGTTCGGGTGGGAGAGGCCCGCGGCGTTTTTCGCCTCGCGCCGGAACCGCTCGATGAACTGCTCGTCGCCGGCGTGGCGCTCGTTCAGGATCTTGATCGCGACGCGGCGCCCGAGCTCCTGGTCCTCGGCGAGGTAGACGTTCGCCATCCCGCCCGTGCCGAGCTTGCGCATGATGCGGTAGCGCCCGTCGAAGAGCGTGTTGAGAAGCGTGTCGGAGACGGCCATCTGCGGGATCTACGTAGGCATTCGCGCCTACCGCAGAAGCGCCTCCATGACCTGCTTCGCGATCGGCGCCGAGACCTTTCCGCCGAATCCACCCGGCTGGTTCTCGACGACGACGGCGACGGCGACCTTCGGATGGTCGGCGGGCGCAAACGCGATGAACCATGCCGTGTAGATGTTGCCGACGCCGGTCTCGGCGGTTCCCGTCTTGCCGGCCACGGGGACGCCCGAGATCTGTGCCGCGGTTCCCGTTCCGCCGGTGACGACGGCCTGCATCATCGAGTTCAGCTCGGCCGCGACCTGCGGCTTCATGACGCGCGACAGCTTGTGCGGTTTCGTTCTCACGATCGTCTTGCCGCCGGGCGCGACGACGCGCTGGACGAGATACGGCCGCATCAGCAGCCCGTGGTTCGCGACGGCCGATGCGACCATCGCCATCTGCAGCGGCGTGACCTGCAGCCGCTCCTGCCCGAACGCAAGCCGGCCGGGATCGACCTGTGTCGCCGGGTTCTTCGGATCGAACAGACGGCCGTGACTGTAGAGGCCGCTGGCCGCGCGCTCGTTTTCGGGCAGCTCGACCGGAGGCAGCTGGTAGAAGCCGAACCGCTTGGCGTAGCCGAGGATCGTCGCTGCGCCGATCGTCTTGCCGATGTTGCAGAAGACCGAGTTGATCGAGTGCTCGAGCCCGGTGAAGAGCGACACGCTGCCGAAGGTCTCCGGCGCTTCCGGGTTGCCGGCGTTGCGGACGCGCTGCCCGTACTCCTCGCAGTAGCCGGGGTCGTAGAAGCCGGAGTCCGGCGTGTACCGGCCGGTGTCGAGCGCCGCCGCTGCCGTGACGACCTTGAACGTCGACCCCGGCTGGTACCTGCCGGCAGTCGCACGGTCGACGAGCGCGCCACACTTGCCTCCCTGGTGCAGAGCGACGTTGAAGTGCTTCTCGACGAGGTTCGGGTTGTACGCGGGGCTCGACGCGAGGACCTGGACCGCGCCGGTCGACGGATTCATCGCGACGACGGCGCCGCACTTGCCGCGCAATGCCCGGAGCGCGATCGCCTGGGCGTTCGGCCGCAGCGAGAGCACGAGATCGTTGCCGCGGATCGTCGTCCCCTTCAGCTTGTCGAGCGTCGTCCCGAACACGGTGTCGAGGTTCGAGTTCGAGCCGGTGAGGAAGTCGTTGTACGCGCGCTCGATCCCGGTTTGGTTCCGCGACTGCGTCGAGTAGCCGACCGCGGCCGAGAACAACGGGCCGGTGGGATAGCGCCGGAAGTACAGCTTCTGTCCGTCGACCTTCTTGACGACGTTGCGCGCCAGCACCGTCCGGTGGTCAGCGGCGTAGATCGTGCCGCGCTTGATCGAGAACTGCGCGACGAGGCGGATCGCGTTGTCCTGTCGCTCGGCGAGCCCGGCATTCGCCCACGTCTGCCAGTACGTCGTCGCGACGATCAGCGCGGTGAGCAGGACGAGCGCGGCGACGCCGACGTGCGCAACTTGCCTGTTCATCTGATCAGGTCCCTGTTGGCGCGGTTCGAGACGAGCAGCAGCCCGGCCAGCAGCACGAAGTTCGCGACCACGCTCGAGCCCCCGTAAGACACGAACGGGAGCGTGATCCCCGTGAGCGGGATGATCCGGAGAATGCCGCCGACGATGATGAACGCCTGCAGCGCGAACCCGAACGTCAGGCCCATCGCGAGCAGCTTCGAGAAGCCGTCCTGCGCAAGGAGCGCGGTGCGCATCCCGCGGAGCACGAACACCATGTAGACGAGCAGGAACGCCGACGCCCCGACCAGGCCGATCTCCTGCGCGATCACGGAGTAGATGAAGTCCGTCTTGGCGAACGGAATCAGCGCGTGGCCACCGAGGTCTGCGACCGTGCCGCGGCCGAGGCCGGTGCCGCCGTAGTTGCCGTGCGCGATCGAGTAGAGCGACTTGACGAGCTGATAGCTCTGGCAGTCCTGCCTGAGCTGCGGCGTGCCGGTGCTCGGGCAGTACACCTTGTGGGTCGTCCACGGATGCAGCCAGATCGTCACCCGCTCGCGCACGTGCGGCGTCACCTTCCAGACGCCGACCGAACCGACAAGGAAGAGGCCAAGACCGACGGCGACGTAGCTGAGCCGCGCCGTCGCGACATAGAGCATCGCGAGGAAGATCCCGAAGTAGAGAAGGCCGCCGCCGAGATCGCGCGTCTCGAGCAGGACGAGGATCGCGAGACCCCAGATGACGAGGAGCGGCCCGAAGTCCTTCAGCCGTCCCTGCGCCAGGACTTCGCGCTTCTCTCGCAGGTAGCCGGCGAGGAACACGATCAGGAAGACCTTTGCGAGCTCGCCGGGCTGGAATTGCAGCGGGCCGACGCCGACCCAGAGCCGGGCTCCGTTGACCGTGCGGCCGAGCCCGGGTGCGAGCGGGAGCAACAGGAGCACGATCGCCGTGAGGCCGAAGATGTACTTGTAGCTTTCGAGGCGCCGGTAGTCGTGGCGAAGGAGAAACAACGTGCCGGCGAACAGGGCAACGGCGACGATCACCCAGAACGCCTGCTTGAAGGCGTCGTCCGGGTTCAGTCGGTAGATCTCGGTCACGCCGAGCGCAGTCAGCAAACCCGCGATCGGGAGGAGGTACGGGTCGGCGAACGGCACCGTCGCACGCGCGACGACGTGTGCGACGAGGTAGACGCCGAGGAAGATTCCCGCGTAGGTCAGCGAGGTCGTCGAGACGACCGCCTGACGCGCGATGTAGACGCTCGCGAACCCGATCGCGGTGAGAACGCCGACGACGATCAGGAACGCGAGCTCGCGATTGCGCGGGCTGAGCGTCACCGGAAGATCCTCCAGACGATGGTCGCCGCAACGAGGAGGAGGAACAGGAGGAGTGCGACCCATGACAGCAACCGGCGCCTTCGGTGGCGTCGTTTCGCGGCCTCTTCTGCGTCGACGCGCGCGCGGATCTTGTCGGTCGAGATCACCATCGTGTCGACCGCGGGGACAGCGTCCAGCTCGTCGAGCGTGTCCTCGTCCGGCGCACGCTCGGCGGCCAGCTCAGGTGGCAGCGCCTGCTCCTGCGTCTGGCCGTCATGGACGGGAACATCGGAGATCTCGAATGCGACGACGGTGATGTTGTCCTCGCCGCCGCCGCGGTTCGCGTCGCGGACGAGCGCACGCAGGGCGGCGTCGATGTCGACCCGGTTGCGTTCGACGACGCCGAGGATCTCCTCCTCCGACAGCATGTCGGTGAGCCCGTCGGAGCAGAGCAGGAAGATGTCGCCGGTCTGTGCGGGGACGCTGAACGTGTCGACGTCGACGTCGGGATCCGTCCCGAGCGCGCGGGTGATCACCGAGCGCTGCGGATGCGTCTCTGCTTCTTCGCGCGAGAGCTTGCCGCTTTTCATCAGCTCGTTGACGAGCGAATGATCCTCGGTGAGCTGCTCGATGCGACTGTCGCGCACGAGGTACGCGCGCGAGTCGCCGACATGGCCGAAGGCCACGCGCTCGCCCTCGACCAGCGCGACGGTCATCGTCGTTCCCATGCCGGACGTGTTCGGGTCCGTGTTCGAGCGGTCATAGATCCGGCGGTTGGCCTCCTGGATCAGGTCGACGATCCGCCGCTCGCCGCCGCCGTTTGCGCCACTCTCCTTCAGCGCACCGGCGGCAAGCCGCGACGCGACCTCGCCGGCCTGCGCACCGCCCATTCCGTCGGCGATCGCGAAGAGCGGCGGTTCGCAGACGTATGCGTCCTCGTTGCGACGACGACGCCGGCCCGTGTCCGTGACGCCGGCGACGCGGCCGATCACGGCTCGAACCTCAGGTCGGTGTCGCCGACCCGGACGATGTCGCCCGTCGTCAGCCGCCGCGGCCGCTCGAGCCGCGCTCCGTTGAGGTACGTGCCGTTCGTCGACCCGAGATCCTGCACCCAGACGCCGTCCTGGCGCGGCTCGAACCGTGCGTGCCGAGCCGACGCATACTCGTCTTGCGGGAGCGCGATGTCATTCTGGCCCCCGCGGCCGATGGTCAGCTGGGACGAATTCAGCTCGTAGTCGGAGCCGTCCTCGAGCTCCGCGCTCTTGACGACGACGAGCCGGCCGCTGCGAACCGGCGGCGGCTGCTGTGCGATGCCGCCCTCACGCGACGGCGCGAGGATGAAGCTCTCCTGCGGCAGACGAAGGTCGCGGCTCGCGGTCCGCACGATCCGCCAGATGAAGAGGTAGAGCAGCACGAGGAACGCGATCTTGAGGATCAGCAGCGCCGTGTCCACGGCGACCGATCCGACGATCATGGACTCTCTCTGTCGAACGTGATCGCAGTCGAGCCGAGCGTGATCGTGTCGCCGGTCCGCAGCTTTGCACGCTTGACGCGCTTCCCGTTGACCTCGATGCCGTTCGTCGAGCCGAGGTCGACGATCCAGTACGACGCGCCCTCCTGCCGCAGCTCGGCGTGCCGCCGCGAGACGTTTGCGTCCGCGAGTTGGATGTCGCAGTCGCGTGACCGGCCGATCACGACCTTGCGGTCCGTGACCTCGTGCCGCGTGCCGTCATACGACAGGGTCACGAGCTCCCGCTCCATCCCGAGGTCGACCGGCGAGACGGCTTCCGTCGGCACCGGCGTCTTCGGCTTGTAGATCATCGTTGCGCCCGCCGCGAGCTGCTCCTCCGGCTCGTCTGCGGCTCGGCGTCGCTTGTCCGGCTGCACCATCCTCGTGGCGATTCCGAACTCGCCGACGTCCAGGTCGCCGTCCGTCTCGAATGCGATCCGCGGCGGCGACAGCACGGCGTATTGCTCCCGGCGCGCGTGCTCTGCGAGGTAGTCCTGAAGCTCGCCCTTCAGGTTCGACTCGTAGCTCTCGAACTGGCCGCGGTCGTCAGGCGAGAGGTAGATCGTGTACTCGTTCGGGACGTAAACGCGCGATACGGACACGGTCTTGTGGTCGTCCATCTCCTTTGCGAGCTTGCGCGCGAGCTCGACGGGCTGCACGTTCGTGCGGAATGCCCGGCCGAAGACGCCCTCGAACAGGGCCTCGATTTTTTGCTCGATCGCGCGGAGAACCATCTGGGCGGGGTATCCCCCGACGCTCGATGCTAACGCACGAGTACCGCGGCGCAGGTGGCCCAAACGCTCACGACGAGCGGCATAGCGGCGACGTCCGGCACCGGGAGAAGCGTGGCCGCGAGCATCGCCGCGCCGAGTCCCGCGACGTGCCAGCTCCCCCGCTCGCGCGCGAACGGGAGCAGTGCGGCCGCGACTCCGAGCACGAGCGCCTCGACCGGCAGGGCGGGTCGTGCGAGGAATGCGTGCCAGAGGACCGAGGCGGTCGCAACCACATTCGTGCTTTCGGCGAGCCCGAGGCCGTGCGGCGCGCCGGTGCCGACGAAGGGAAGCGCGGCATGCCGGATCCCCGCGACGAGGCCCGCCGCAATGACCGCGGCGGCGACGTGAACGCCGCGGCGGATCGGCGAGCGGATGCGGAGCGACAGAAGGGGCAGGAACCCGAGTGCCGACAGCGGCGCCAGAACCGGCCCGAGCGCAGCGAACGCCCCGGTCTCGGGCTCGTGCCAGCAGAGGGCAAACAGTCCCGCCGCGACTGCGACGTAGACGAGCGCGGCGGCGAGCGCGAGGTTGCCGAGCGGTAGGACGGGGACCGCGAGCGCGATCAGGAGCCCGAGGCGGGGCCGGACTGCGGCCGCTGCCGCGGCGAGCAGCGCGAGGCCGACGGCCCAACCCGAGGGGTAGAACGGGACCTTCCACGCCGCCCAGCCGGCAACCACGCCGGCGAGCAGGGCCGGAACGGCGCGCGCGGCCGGGGCGGGCAGAGCGCGGATGCTGCCGCCTCGTCGGCGGCTCCCGCGGCGCTTCCCGGCTACGCGAAGGACGTCGGCGAGGGCGGCCGCCGAAGGGCGGCGGGTGGGGTCGAGGTCGAGCGCGCGGTCGACGGAGGCCAGCACCTGGCGGGGCAGGTCCGGCCTGAGCTCGGCGAGCGACGGGGCGCCGAGCTCGATCGCGCGGGCGGTCTCGAGCAGCGACGACTGCCAGAACGGATGCCGGCCGGCGAGCGCCTCCCAGAGCAGGACACCGACTGCCCAGACATCGGCGGCGGGCGTCGCGGACTGCCCGGCCAGACGCTCCGGCGCGATGTACGCGAGCGTCCCGGGAACGTCGCCGGCCGCCGTCAGCGTCTCCGCCTGCGGAAGGCGGGCGAGACCGAAGTCGAGCAGCCGCACGGAGACCGCGCCTCCGTCGGCGAGCAACACGTTCGACGGCTTGACGTCCCGATGGACGATGCCGCGCGAGTGCGCGTGCGCGAGCCCGTCGAGCATCTGGGCCGCAGCCTCGATCGCGGCGGCGTCGTCCAGCTCGCCGCCCCGCATCGCCTCGCGGAACGTGCGTCCCGGGGTGTACTCGTAGGCGATATAGACATGGCGCGCATCGCGACCGAATCCGTAGGCGCGCTGACATGACGGATGGCGCAGGCGCGAAGCAGCCTCGGCCTCGCGCTCCGCGCGGGAGCCCGCCTTTCCCTCCCGCGCGACGATCTTCAAGGCCACCTCGAGCCCCGTCTGCTCGTCGCGCGCCAGCCACACCGAACCGGATCCGCCGCTCCCGAGCGGCTTCAACGGGCGGTACCGCCCGAGGACGAGCTCGCTCTGGACGGCGGCGAAAGCGGCGTTCGACATCGTTCCGATTGGGTTGGCCGGTCGAGAGGCAAGTCCTTTTCCGGCCGTACCAGGGGTTAGAGTGACCCGAGCCTCGGCTGGAACCCCCATGAGCGAGCGCGACAGCGATATCGAGTTCGACTTCTTCGACGAGCCGGAAACCGAGGAAGCGACGGAACGGGTGCGAGCGCCGCGAAGGCCCGCGTCAGGCGGTCGGCCGCCGTCAGGGCCGCGCCGGCCGATGCGCACGCCGCAAGGCCTCATCCCGATGCTCCGGCTTGCCGGGCTGATCGCCTTCCTGATCCTCGCGGTGATCGTCCTCGTCTTCGTCGTCCGCGGCTGCGCCTCGAGCAGCAAGCACTCGACGTACGCGAACTACATGGACAAGGTGCGGCCGATCGCGCGCGATTCCGCGGCTCTCGGCCGGCAGTTGAACGCCGCGCTGACGGCGACGGGCATCAAGGAAACCGAGCTCGAGACACGGATCCGAGGCCTCGCCGACACACAGCGCCAGCAGGCCGATCAGGCGCGCTCCATCACCCCACCGGGCCCCCTCCACACCGAGCACGACCACCTGATCGAGGTGTTGCAGCTGCGCGCCAGCGGCCTCAGTCGCCTGGCAGACGCGTTCGCGCAGACGGCGACCACGAAGGACGCGACAGCCGCCGGACAGCTGCTCGCCGACCAGGCGCGGCTGCTCGTCGCGAGCGACGTCAACTGGGACGTCTATTTCCGCGACGCGTCGAAGCAGGTGCTGCAGCAGGAGAACGTGACGGACGTCGACGTCCCCGATTCGACGATCGTCACCAACCCGGACCTCGTCACCTCGCAGGCGATGTCGACCGTCTGGCAGCGGATCCACGGCTCGGCGACGACCGGCCAGCCCGGCGGCAACCACGGGAGCGCGCTCGGCGCGGTCACGGCGCTGCCCGACGGGAAGCGGCTCGACCCGACGACGGAGAACACGATCACGGCGTCCACCGACCTCGCGTTCCAGGTCTCGGTGCAGGATTCCGGCTCCTCGCAGGAATTCGACGTCAAGGTGACCCTGACGATCGCGAAGTCGCCGAAGCCGATCGTCAAGAGCAGGACGATCCCGGTGATCAACGCGGGCGAGATGAAGACGGTGACGTTCACCGACCTCGGAGCGCCGCCGTTCGGCGTCCCGACCACGATCAAGGTGGACGTCCAACCGGTGCCGGGAGAAAAGACGACCGCGAACAACTCGGCCGAGTACCGGGCGATCTTCTCGCTCGGGTAACCACGCCGTGCGCGCCGAGTGGATCGCGATCGGTGCCGTCGTCGCCGCGGTCGTGGCGATTGCGGTCGCGGTCGCCGCGTGGTGGAAGCTGCGGACGGTGCGGCAGGGCCAACTCGTCCTGCTCGGGGGCGGCAAGCAGGACCTCGTCGACTTCGCCGTGTCACTGCAGGGGAGGATCGATGACCTTCACCGTGCCGTCGACGAGATCGCAGCGGGGCTCTCGCGCGTCGACCGGCGTGTCGACGCCGCCGTCTCGAAGACGTCGCTCGTCCGCTACGACGCGTACGGAGGCTCGGGAGGGCACCAGTCGGCCTCGATCGCGCTGCTCGACGCGGCGCGAAGCGGCGTCGTCCTCTCGGCGATCCAGGGTCGCGACTACGCGCGGATCTATGTCAAGGAGCTGGACCAGGGACGCCCCTCGGTCGCTCTCTCGCCGGAAGAGCAGGAGGCGGTCGAGCGGGCAATGGCCCGCTGAAGGCCGGGTCGTCGGCTAGATTTCGCGTTACGTGCAGCAGGTTCTGGTCCTGAACGCGAGCTACGAGCCACTGAACGTGTGCTCGGTTCGGCGCGCGCACGTGCTCGTCTTCAAGGGCAAGGCCGAGGTGATCGACGAGCTTGCGCAGCCGCTCCATTCCGCGAGCTCGACGTACCCGTGGCCGCACGTGATCCGGCTCGTGACCTACGTCCGAGTCCCTCGCGCCGTGCAGCGAAAGATCTCGCGGCGGGCGCTGTTCGCCCGGGACGGCTGGAAGTGCGTCTACTGCGGGACTGCGAGCGGGCGGCTGACGCTCGACCACGTCGTGCCGCGGTCTCGCGGCGGCGACTCGGTCTGGGAGAACGTCGTCACCTCGTGCGCGCCGTGCAACCTCCGCAAGGGGAATCGGTCATTGGAGGAGAGCGGCCTCCAGCTCCGGACGAAGCCACGGCCGCCGGCGCCCGTCCTGTTCATCCGGCTGGCGGCGCCCAAGATCCCGCACGGCTGGAAGCCGTACCTGCGGGAGCTCGAAGCCGCGACCTCCACCGCGGCCTAGCTTCGCTCACGCGGGAGATCCTCCCGCTGCTCCCACTCGCTCCACGAGCCGGCGTACAACCGCCCCTCTCGTCCGGCGAGGTGGAGGCGATGCAGGACGACGCACGCCGTGACACCGGAACCGCAGTAGGCGACGAGCTCTCCGGCGGGCAGATCCGGCAAGGGCTCGTCCCACGGCGCGTTTCGAGCGCCGGGGACGCGGCCGGGGTGCCGGTCGACCGGATTGTCCTCCCCGCGCCACCGGGCCGCGACGCGCGCGTCGACGACGACGAGGTGCTCGCGCCGCTGGGCGAGCTCGTCCGCGTCGATCGTGTCGCCAGGCCGCGGGCGGACGGTGAGATGTCCGGGGTCTACGTGCTCGTCCCCGGAGACGAGCGGTCCCCGCCACGCGTCGAAGTCGATGATCGCGCACAGCTCGTGCCCGGCGTGCCGCAGCAACCACCACAGCCGCTCGGCGCCGCCCATCGTCCCGTAGGCGACGACGAAGACGCCGTCGCCGATCCCGGCCCGACCGGCCGCACCGGCAAACGTGTCGAGATCGGGCAACGGATGACGGCCGCCGATCCCGGGCGCCGCAGCGAGATCGACGTCGACGTCGAGAAAGGACGCGCCCGGAATGTGCCCGGACTCGTACAGACGGCGACCGGCGCCAGGGGCGGCGAGATCCCAGCGGCAGTCGACGAACTGGTACTTCACGCCGCCGACGTTAACGCGAGCCCGCACGCACCGCGCTAACCGCCCTCGGCCGTCGCCGTCTCAACAAGTGCGATGTTCTTCCCGCTCGCGTTCGCGGCGCTCGCCCTCTCGGGTGGCGTCGGTTCGCAAGCAGCCGCACCGAAGCCTGTCGCCGCGCGATGCGCGTACGGGCTCGGCATGATCCTGCAGCCACCGGGGCTCCTGGGGGTCTACATGTACCGCGTGATCTCCTCCCTCGAGCTGCACCAGTCGACGCACCTGGCGACCGTCAGCCGCGCCGGGGGGACGGTCAGCGCGGCCTGCGACCGCGTCAAGGCCCTGGCGCCGAAGCGCTCCACCGGGCTCGCCGGGCCCTGGCCCCTGCAGCGCGAGAGCAAGATCTACTGCGCCGAAGGTGGAACGCTCCAGATCCGCCCGCTCGTCAGCAAGGGCCGGGTCGTCGGGACGCGAGTGCTGTTATTGCGCAAGGACCTCGAAGGCACGACCGTTCACGCGCTCGACGGGCGTCATGTCATCGTCGACGTCTCGTTGCGAGCGCGCGGCGGCGGCCTTTCGTTCGACCCCACCTACTGCGACCGCAACGCGATCCCGTAGCCGGTC
>Ga0136846_1220233_pt1 | contig 11942 bp, 15 predicted proteins | sample HopSoiMetagenom2_FD_96841 | JGI IMG/M metagenome (GOLD analysis project Ga0136846, IMG submission 96841) | Grasslands soil microbial communities from Hopland, California, USA - 2 Assembly 2016 (version 4) | ecosystem: Environmental > Terrestrial > Soil > Grasslands | place: USA: Hopland... | reverse complement strand
GCAGAAAGCGGCCGAGTACGCGACCCTGGCGAGCCTGCAAACCTATGCGGTGTTCAGCCAGGACGAGCCGACGGTCTGGGTTTGGCAGCGCGGCGAGAGCGGCCTGCCCGAGAAGCCGACGCGCCTCGAAGGGCGCGACGCCAGGCTCGATATCCCGGCCCTCGGGACGAGCCTGCCCCTCGCCGACATCTACCGCGGCATCGGCGCCTGAACTGCTCAGTGCTTGGCCGCGAAGGCCGAGCGGATCAGCCATTGCTGGACGGCGACCGGGCTTTCGCGGGGCTCGGGCGCCGGCTTGTCCTCGGCGATCAGCCGGTCGAGATGCATGATCCGGGCGTGCAGGCGCACCGAGGCGCCGACGAGCTCCCGCAACCGCGCCGGCAGCGCCTCGAACTCGAAGATCGGGCTCGCCGTCTCTTGCGTCGTGAGGCGGACCCGGTGCTTCTCGCGCAGCGCCTCGCCCGGCGTGATCTCGCCCTCGGCGACGGCGCGCTGCACCAGGAGCCAGGAGGCGATCTGCATCAGGCGCGTCGTGAGCCGCATGCTCTCGCTCGCATAGGTGAGCGCGGCGTGGCGGGACAGCGCCTTCGATTCGTCGCGCCCCGGGCCGTCGAGGTAGGCCGCCGTGTCCTCGACGAGCAGCATGCCCTCGCGGAACAGCGCCTTGAAGCCGTCCGAGCCAACGAAGGTCTTGCCGAAATCGACCGTACGCCGAGGATCGCGGAACATGATGTCGGGTTCGCTCACAGACGCCTCCTCCGCCAAGCGCCCGTCCCGCCGCGGGACAGGGGCGCAATGCTCGGCAGCGGCAGCGCAACTATAGGGCCGCCGGCGCGAAGCCCAAATGGTAACCATTTGTTAAGGTTAACCGCGGCGAAACGGGATCAGACGCGCCCGCCGGAGGCGAACGCAGTGAAAAAAAGAGCCGCCAGGAGGCGGCTCGAAAGTGCTTAACAGGGAGGCGTCAAACAGAGTGGACAGGAGCCACTCGACGTCCAGAAGACTGGACGGCTCGGTTGTAGGCCAGACCTCTTAAGGGTTGGTTAAAATCCGGCGCCGGTTTCGAAAAACCTGCGCCGAAGCGGGACAGGCCCCCCGGCCAAGGCACGATCCGGTAAGCATCCTCGTTGAGGAAATTGGCGCCCAAGAGGACGGTCAGGACTTGAAGAAGGCGCTCGCGGCGGTGCGCGAGGCTTCCTTGCGGCCGCGCGCTTCCTTGAGGCGCTCGATCTCGCGCTCGAGGATCTCGATGCGCTCGTCGAGCTCGGAGACCGAGAGCAGCGACAGGTCCTGCCCAAGCTCATGGGCGAGCTTCGGGCGCGGCTTCTCCTCGAGGAACGGGTCGAACGCCATGGCTGTCCCTCCGCGTCGTGAGCGCCGGAGAGGTTAGAACGCCGGCCCCGGCCTGCCAATCCGTTTGCAAGCCGCCCGCGCCCGGCCTATATACGGCCCGTCCCTCACATCGTGAGACGAGATGCTCCGGTCCGCGACCGGGCCGGAGCGCGAGACGATTTTGCCCGTGCCTCATCGGCGCGGAGAAGAAGGAGGTTGCCCGTGCAGCAGGCGCCGCTCATGCCCAAGGCGACGGCCGTGTGGCTCGTCGAGAACACGTCGCTGTCGTTCGAACAGATCGCCGATTTCTGCAAGCTCCACCCGCTCGAGGTGAAGGGCATCGCCGACGGCGAGGTCGCGGCCGGCATCAAGGGCTTCGACCCGGTCTCGAACGGGCAGCTCACCCGGGAGGAGCTCGACAAGGCGCAAGCCGACCCCGACTACCGGCTCAAGATCGCCCAGTCGAAGGTCAAGCTGCCGGAGGTGAAGCGCACGAAGAAGGGGCCGCGCTACACCCCCGTGTCGCGCCGCCAGGACCGGCCGAACGCGATCCTCTGGCTGTTGCGCAACCATCCCGAGCTCAAGGACGCGCAGATCATGCGCCTCGTCGGCACGACCAAGACGACGATCCAGCAGGTCCGCGACCGTACCCACTGGAACTCCTCGACCCTGTCGCCGCTCGACCCGGTGACGCTCGGCCTCGCCTCGCAGATCGACCTCGATTTCGAGGTCCAGCGCGCCGCCAAGGACAAGCCGCAGGCGCAGCCCGCGGCCGGCGGCCAGACCCTCCTGCCGGCCGAGGTGTCGACCGCGCCGGAGCCGGCGCCGGAGCCGTTCGTGCCGGCCGAGCCGCGCCGGCCCGAGAAGGAAGAGAAGATCGACGCCGATTCGGTGTTCGCGAAGCTGAAGCAGCTCAAGCGGCCGGCCGAGGAGGACGCCGAGTAGGCTCGGCGGTCGCAACGAACGAAAAGGCCCGGAGCGATCCGGGCCTTTTTCATTCGTGTCCCGCGACCGCTATGCTCAGGCTCCGGCCGTCGCGGCTTCCGCCCCATGCGCGGCGGCGTTCGCATCCATGTGGATGATCTCCCAGGTATGGCCGTCGAGGTCGTCGAAGCTCCGGCCGTACATGAAGCCGTAATCCATCGGCTCCCGATCCTCGGTCGCGCCCGCCTTCAGCGCCGAATCGAGGAGCGCGTCGACGCGCTCGCGCGAGTCCATGGAGAGGCAGGTGAGGACCTCGGTGGTCTTGGTCGCGTCGGCGATCGTCTTCTTGGTGAACTCCTTGAACTTCGCATGCGTCAGCAGCATGCGTAGATGTCATCGCTGATGATCATGCAGGCCGCCGTCGCGTCGGTGAATTGCGGGTTGAAGGCGTAGCCGAGCGCCTCGAAGAACCGGATCGACTTGTCGAGGTCCTTGACCGGCAGGTTGACGAAAATCTTGGTCGGCATCGCGTGTCCCTTCCGAAATGTCAGTCGGTGTACTTAAGCCGCGGATCGGGCGGGCCCGGCAAGCGCGAGCGCCCCTACAGCGCAAGCAGCACCTTGAAGCCGCCGAAGAACATGCGCGTGCCGTCGAACGGCATCGACTTCGGGTTCATGTCCTTGAGGCGTTCGTCGCTCATGACCGCCGGCATGATGCGGTCGCGCTCCTCGCGCGACGCGTAGACGATCCAGGAGAAGACGACGACCTCGTCGTCCTCGAGCTTCACCGCCTGCGGGAAGGAGGTGACCTTGCCGGGCTTCACATCGTCGGCGATGCATTCGACGTATTCGAGCGCGCCGTGATCCTTCCAGACCTGTCCGGCCTTCTCCGAGAATGCCTTGTAGGCCTCGATGTTCTTCTTGGGCACCGGGACGATAAAGCCGTCGACGTATTTGCCTGCCATGGTCATGGGGGTTCCTCTCCCTTTCACGCGTTCGATCTCGCCGGCATTCGTCCGCCGGGTGCACACTGTGCTGATGTCGATCCGATGCCCGTCAGGCCGCCTTGGCGCGGTCCTGCTTCTTGAACGGCGCGAGCTGCGCCTGAAGTGCGCGCTCGAACGCCGGCCTTGTCTCGCAACGGGCCTGGTAGCCGGCGAGGTTCGGATGCTCGGCGACGAGATCGGTGTGGCGCAGGATGCGCAGCATCGTCGTCATCATCAGGTCGCCCGCCGTGAAGCGGTCTTCGAGATAGTCGCGCTCGCCGAGCCAGGCCGACAGCCGGGCGAGCCGGTCCCGCACCTTCTGTTCGGCGCCCGGCCGGCGGGCTTTTGCCCACTCGGCCTCGGCGTGGAACAAGTCGATGCCGACGAGCTCGTTGATCATCGGCTCGATGCTGTTGAGCGAGGCGACGACCCATGAGGCGGTGCGCGCGCGCCCGGCCGGGTCGCGCGGCATCAGGGCTTCGGTACGCTCGGCGATGTGGAGCACGATCGCGCCGGTCTCGAACATGCGGATCTCGCCCTCGTTGTAGATCGGCACCTGCCCGAAGGGCTGCTCGAGGAAATACTCGTCCGGGCGAGCCGCCGCCGCGTCGAGCAGCCGCTCGCGGTAGGCGAGACCCGCCTCCTCGAGCGCCCAGCGGACCCGAAGGTCCCGCACCAGGCCCTCGGCGAAGGGCGGCACCCAAGCGAAGGCGCTGATTTCGATCGTGGCGTTCGGATCGACGGGCATGACGGTCTCCGTTCGGTTCTTAAAGTCTTCCGATCAGGCAAAGAGCCGCTCGAGCTTGTCGAGCGTGCCGGTCCAGCCGAATTCGTGGCGGTCGCGGGCTTCCTCGTCGAAGAACTGCTCGTGCGTCAGCGTCAGCGAGGTGCCGCCGCCGTCGGGCCGGAGCGCCACGGTGACGAGCGATTCGCGCTCCGGCGTCGAGCGCCAGGCCCAGGTGAAGACGAGCCTCTCGTTCGACACCACCTCGCGGTAGACGCCGCTGACGTCGTGCTCCTCGCCGTCCTCGGTGTGGAAGACGACGCGGAAGCGCCCGCCGACGCGCACGTCGGTCTCCGCGCGGGTGACGGCGCCCGAATCCGGCCCGAACCAGCGCGTCAGCCTTTGCGGGTCGGTCCAGGCTGCGTAGACCGTTTCCGGCGCGGCATTGAGACGACGTTTGAGGGTGAGGCTGGGCTTTTCGGCGACGGCGGGGCTGCGGCTGGCGCTGGCGGGCATGGTTCTTCCTCCACGAAGGCGGCGAGACGGTCGAGCTGGGCCGACCAGAAGCGGGCGTAGCGGGAAAGCCAGTTCATGGCTTCCTCCATCGGGTCGGCGGCGAGCCGGCAGGCGACGGTGCGGCCGGTCTTGACGCGCGTCACGAGCCCGGCGTCGGAGAGCACGTCGAGGTGCTTCATCACCGCCGGCAGCGACATCGCGTGCGGCCGCGCGAGCTCCGACACCGACACGCTCTCCGCCTCCGCAAGCCGCGCCACGATCGCCCGCCGCGTCGGGTCGGCAAGCGCCGCGAACGTGCGGTCGAGGGCGGGCTGCTGATACTTAACCATGAAGTTAAGCATTGCCCGATTGAGGGTGCGCGTCAAGTCCCTGGCGCTGTCATCCCGGCCGGAGCGAAGCGGAGAGCCGGGATCCACACCCACGCGCCGGCGCCATGGATCCCGAAGAGCCGCGTGCCGCGGCTTCCGGGATGACGGGCGCGCGCGCCGGCGCCGGGGGCGATCAGGCCTCCGCCCCGACGCCCTTCCCCTTCAGCGCCGCCGCGATCTCGTCGAGGATCGCCGGGTCGTCGATCGTTGCCGGCATCGACCATGGGTCGCCGTCGGCGATCTTCTTCATCGTGCCGCGCAGGATCTTGCCGGAGCGCGTCTTCGGCAGGCGCCCGACCGTGATCGCGAGCTTGAAGGCGGCGACCGGTCCGATCTTCTCGCGGACGAGCCCGACGAGCTCGCGCTCGACGACGTCCGGGGCCGTCGCGACCCCGGATTTCAGCACCACGAAGCCGCACGGCACCTCGCCCTTGAGCGCGTCCTTGACGCCGATGACGGCGCATTCGGCGACCGCCGGGTGCGAGGCCAGGACCTCCTCCATGCCGCCGGTCGAGAGGCGGTGGCCGGCGACGTTGATGATGTCGTCGGTCCGGCCCATGACGTAGACGTAGCCGTCGTCGTCAAGGAAGCCGGCGTCCGAGGTGTTGCAATAGCCCGGGAAGACCGTGAGGTAGCTGTCGCGGAAGCGGACGTCGTCCTGCCACAGCGTCGGGAAGCAGCCCGGCGGCAAGGGCAGCTTCATCGCGATCGTGCCCATGGTGTTCGCCGGCACCGGCTTGCCGCCCTCGTCGAGGACATGCAGCTCGTAGCCGGGCATCGGCACCGTCGGCGAGCCGTGTTTCACCGGCAGCTGGCCGAGGCCGACCGGGTTGCCGGCGATCGCCCAGCCGGTCTCGGTCTGCCACCAATGGTCGATGATCGGCACGCCGAGCTTCGCTTCGGCCCATTGCACGGTGTCGGGATCGGCGCGCTCGCCGGCGAGGAACAGGGTGCGGAATTTCGAGAGATCGTAGGCCCGAATCAGCTTGCCGTCCGGGTCCTCCTTCTTGATCGCCCGGAAGGCGGTCGGCGCCGTGAACAGCGCGACGGCGCCGTGCTCGGCGATGACGCGCCAGAAGGCGCCGGCATCGGGCGTCCCGACCGGCTTGCCCTCGTAGAGGATCGAGGTGCAGCCGTGCAGCAGCGGCCCGTAGACGATGTAGGAATGGCCGACGACCCAGCCGACGTCGGAGGCGCACCAATAGACCTCGCCGGGCTCGACGCCGTAGAGGCCGTGCATCGACCATTTCAGCGCGACGAGATAGCCGCCGGTGTCGCGCACCACGCCCTTCGGGCGCCCGGTCGTGCCGGAGGTGTAGAGGATGTAGAGCGGGTCGGTCGCGGCGACCGGCACGCAGGCGGCGCGGCGGCCGGCGGCCTTGGCGGCCGCGACCGCCTCGGCCCAGTCGCGGTCGCGCCCTGCCTCCATCGCGGCCTCGGCCTGCGGCCGCTGGAAGACGAGGCAGCTCTGCGGCTTGTGGCGCGACAGCGCGATCGCCTCGTCGAGCAGCGGCTTGTAAGGCACGATTCGCGCCGCCTCGACGCCGCACGACGCCGACAGGATGACCTTCGGCGCGGCGTCCTCGATCCGGGTCGCGAGCTCGGTTGCGGCAAAGCCGCCGAAGACGACCGAGTGAATCGCGCCGATGCGGGCGCAGGCCAGCATCGCGACGGCGGCCTCGGGGATCATCGGCATGTAGAGGATGACGCGGTCGCCCTTGCCGACGCCGAGCTCCTGCAGCACCGCCCCGAGCGCCGCCGTCTCCTCCTGCAGCGTGCGATAGGTGAGCGTGCGCTTCGCGCCCGTGACCGGGCTGTCGTAGACGATCGCCGCCTGCTCGCCGCGCCCCTGCGCGACGTGGCCGTCGACGGCGTTGTGGCAGGCGTTGCATTCGGCGCCGACGAACCAGCGGCCGTAGATGCCGGCGTCCGGGTCGAAGACCCTGCGGGCCGGGGTCGTCCAGTCGATCGCGCCGGCGGCCTCGGCCCAAAAGCCTTCCGGATCGGCCATCGAGCGGCGGTAGCTTTCGGGGTAGCGGCTCTTCATCGGCGCGTTCATGGCGATCGGTCTCGGTGGTTTCTCTCCCGCGCCGGGGTGTTTAGCATCCTTCCGGGCTCGCGGGGAGGATGGCGGTGACGCTGACGGCCGACCGATCGGTGCTGCTCCTCGTCCATCTGCAGCAGCGCCTGATGCCGGCCATCGCCGGAGGCGGAGCGGTGGTCGCGAATGTGCGCCGGCTTGCCGAGGCGGCGCGCCTGCTGGGCGTGCCGGTGGTGGCGACGGAGCAGAACCCGGCCGGGCTCGGCGGCACCATCCCGGCGCTGGCGCCGCTTCCGACACGCAAGCTCGAGAAGCGCTTCTTCGACGCGACTCGGGAGGCCGATTTCGAGAGCTTTCTCCCGGCCGCCGGCCGGCGATCGTCGTCGCCGGCTGCGAGGCTCATGTCTGCGTCATGCAGACCGTGCTCGGGCTTCTCGACCGCGGCCGCGCCGTCAGCCTCGTCGCCGACGCCGTCGGCTCGCGAAGCCCGGCGAACCGCGACGCGGCGCTCGCCCGCGCGGCGCGCCACGGCGCCGAGCTCGTGACGACCGAGATGGTGCTGTTCGAGTGGCTCGCGACGAGCGATCACCCGCGCTTTCGCGAGGTGCTGGGCTTGGTGAAGGCATAGGGCGCGCTGCCGCAGCGATGACGCACCCCGCCCCCTCGGACGCCGCGCTGCGGCGGGCGGTCGCCGCCGTCGCGATCCTCAACCTCGCCTATTTCGGCGTCGAGTTTTCGGTCGCGCTGGCGATCGGCTCGGTGTCGCTGTTCGCCGACAGCGTCGACTTCCTCGAGGACGCCTCGATCAACCTCCTGATCCTCATGGCGCTCGGCTGGAGCGCCGGGACGCGGGCGCGGGTCGGCATGGCGCTCGCGGCGATCCTCCTCGTGCCGGGCCTCGCGACGCTCTGGACCGCGTGGCAGAAATTCAGCGTGCCGGTGCCGCCGGCACCGCTGCCGCTCTCGCTCGCCGGGGCCGGGGCGCTTGCCGTGAACCTCGCCTGCGCGCTCCTGCTTGTGCGCTTCCGGCTCGAGGCCGGCAGCCTCACCCGGGCGGCGTTCCTCTCGGCCCGCAACGACGCCTTCGCCAACGTCGCGATCGTCGCGGCCGGGCTCGTCACGGCGGCGACGCTCTCCGCCTGGCCCGACCTCATCGTCGGCCTCGCCATCGCGGCGATGAACGCCGGCGCGGCGCGCGAGGTCTTCGCAGAGGCGCGGCGCGAGCACGTCGCAGCGGCAAAACCCTAGCGCGGCGCCAGGACGAGCTGGGTCTGCGTCACATAGGCTGCGATCCGCCCGTCCTCGCGCGAGATCTTCGTCTGCCACACCATGGTCGTCTTGCCGCGGTGAAGCGCCGTGCATTCGGCGGTCGCGGTCTCGCCCTCGGGCACGGCAGCGAGGAAGTTGGTCTTGCTCTCGATCGTCGTCGTCCACTGCCCGGCGGCGAGGTTCGCGACCGTCGCGACGCCGCCGAGCGTGTCGGCGAGCGCCATCACGGCGCCGCCGTGGAGCACCGCCGGCCGCGTGCACAGCTCCGGGCGCACCTTCATCCGCGCGACGACGCGCTCCGGCGTCACCTCGACGAGCTCGACCCCGAGGAAGTCGGAAAACGGCATCGCATAATCGGGCGGCATCGGATTCGGGCTCCTCCGCACTGACGGCATAGCACGGGAACCCGGGCCGCGACGCGGCGTTCTCCCGGGCCTCTCAGGGGAATGCCATGCCGACGATCAAGCTCTTCCGCCGCCACGACCTGAAGGACGCGCCGCTGATCGCGCTCGCCGGCCTCGGCGTCGGACTATTCGCCTCGATCCTCGTCGGCGCGCTGGTCTAGGCCAAAAAAAACGCCCGGCGGACCGGGCGTTTAGGCGGAAGGCCGGTGGGATGGGGGTCTCAAGGGGGGCCTTCATCCGCGAAGCTAGGGCCGAGCTGTTTCGCGATGATGTCTTTGAATATTTCATCGACGCAACAATGCGCCGCGCCCCGGCGGCGGCCCGCATTGCGCCGCCGCGAGCGGGGCCATATGTAGCCCGGACCCCGGCGCGCCCTGACGGTCCGCGCGCCTCATCGACGAGGTAGCGCATGGCCCGCGACGTTTCCGATGCGACACCCATCGGCGCGCGCGACGAGCTCGTAGCCTGGATCGCCGAAGGCGAGAAGCCGCGCGAGGCGTGGCGCCTCGGCACCGAGCACGAGAAGGTCCCGTTCTACCGCTCGAGCCATGCGCCGGTGCCCTACGAGGGCGAGACCGGCATCCGGGCGCTCCTCGACGGGTTGTCGGCCGAGACCGGCTGGGACCCGATCCTCGACCGCAACAACATCATCGGCCTCTACGACGCCGCCGGCGGCGGCGCGATCTCGCTCGAGCCCGGCGGCCAGTTCGAGCTCTCGGGCGCGCCGCTCGCCAGCATCCACGAGACCGCGGGCGAGCTCGACCGCCACCTCGCCGAGGTCAAGCGCGTCGGCGAGCCGATGGACCTCGGCTTCCTGACGCTCGGCATGAGCCCGAAATGGAGCCGGGCCGAGACGCCGCTGATGCCGAAGCGCCGCTACGACATCATGCGCAACTACATGCCGAAGGTGGGCTCGCGCGGGCTCGACATGATGTTCCGCACCGCGACCGTGCAGGTGAACCTCGATTTCGGCTCCGAGGCCGACATGGTCAAGAAGCTGCGCGTCTCGCTCGCGCTGCAGCCGGTCGCGACGGCGCTGTTCGCGAACTCGCCCTTCACCGAGGGCCGGCCGAACGGCTTCCTGTCGATGCGCTCCGAGATCTGGCGCGATACCGACAACGACCGCGCCGGGATGCTGCCGCGGGCCTTCGACGAGGGCTTCGGCTACGAGGCCTATGTCGACTGGGCGCTCGACGTGCCGATGTATTTCGTCAAGCGCGACGACACGTACCACGACGTCGCCGGCGCCTCGTTCCGCGACCTCCTCGCCGGCCGCCTCGCGGCGCTGCCGGGCGAGGTCGCGACGCGCTCCGACTGGGCGAACCACGTCTCGACGCTGTTCCCGGAGGTCCGCCTCAAGCGCTATCTCGAGATGCGCGGCGCCGATGTCGGGCCGCCCGAGCGGATCGCGGCGCTTTCCGCCTTCTGGGTCGGCCTCCTCTACGACCAGGCCTCGCTCGACGGCGCCTTCGACCTCGTGCGCGGCTGGAGCGCCGAGGATCGCGAGCGGCTGCGCGCCGACGTGCCGCGCCTCGCGCTCGACGCCGAGGTCGCCGGGCGGCCGGTGCGCGACGTCGCCCGCGACGCGCTTGCCTTCTCGCGCTCGGGCCTGAGCCGTCGCGCCATGCTCGACGCCGACGGGCGCGACGAGACCCACTTCCTCGATCCGCTCGACGCGATCCTAGCCCGCGGCCGCACCGCCGCCGAGGACCTCCTCGACCGCTACCACGGCCCCTGGCGCCGTTCGGTCGAGCCGGCTTTCGAGGAGTGCGTGTTCTAGCGGCGCCGGCCTTTCCCCGACTCGCCGGGAGAAGCGTCGATCACGCCGGCAGCCGCACCGTCGCCCTCAGGCCGCCGAGCGGGCTCGTATCGAGGAAGATGTCGCCGCCATGCGAGCGGGCGATGTCGCGGGCGATCGCGAGCCCGAGGCCTGAGCCGCCCTCGTCCTGGTTGCGGGCCTCGTCGAGCCGGACGAAGGGCTTGAACACCTCCTCGCGCTGCTGCGGCGGGATGCCCGGCCCGTCGTCGTCGACGGTGACGAGGAGCCACCGGGTCTCGTGGTTTGCCGCGACGGCGATGGCGTCGCCGTGGCGGGCGGCGTTCGAGAGCAGGTTGAAGAGCAGCCGCCGGAACGCGTCCGGGCGCACCGTCACCATCGGGTCGCCGACGATGTCGAGCGCGACGCTGTGGCCGTGGCGCTCGGCGTCGAGGCGCAGCTCCTCGAGCAGCGCCCTGAGGTCGGTCTTCACCGCCTGCTCGCCGGCGTCGCCGCGGGCAAAGGCGAGATAACCCTCGAGCATGCGCGTCATCTCGTCGATGTCGCGCTTCAGATCCTCGATCTCCGGCGTCTCGTCGAACAGCGCCAGCGAGAGCTTAAAGCGGGTCAGGATGGTGCGCAGATCATGGCTGACGCCGTTCAGCATCGCCGTGCGCTGCTCGATCGCGCGCTCGATGCGCCGCTTCATCTCGATGAAGGCGTGCCCGGCCTGGCGCACCTCGCGGGCGCCGCGCGGCCGGAACTCGATCTCGCGGCCCTTGCCGAAGCTCTCGGCGGCTTCCGCGAGGCGCAGGATCGGGCGGATCTGGTTGCGCAGGATGAGGATCGCGACGGCGAGCAGCACGAGCGAGGAGCCGCCCATCCACAGGAGGAAGATGTGCGAGTTCGAGGCGTAGGCCTGGCTGCGCCGGGCGAGCACCCGCATCACGGTGTGGTCGAGCAGCACCCGGATCTCGACGAGGTTCGAGCGCCCGACGGTGTCGATCCAGAACGGCCGCGCGACCTGGCGCGACAGCTCCTCGGACAGCGCCTGGTCGAGGATCGAGAAGAACGGCTTCGGCCCCGGCGGCGGCAGCGCCGCGTCGGGCAGGAAATCGACGTCGAGGTTGAGCCGGTCGTTGGCGATGCGGGAGAGCGTCTCGCCGTTCTTGTCCTGCGGAAAGGTCTCGTAGATGTCGATCAGCGCCGCGACGTCGGCGGTGACGGCCGAGGACAGGCGGCGGGTCACGAGCTGCCAGTGCCGCTCCATGAAGACATAGGCGATGACGGATTGGAGCAGGACCACCGGCGCGATGATGATGATCAGCGAGCGCGCGTAGAGCCCCTTCGGCAGGACCGAGCCGAGCCAGCGCGCGAAGCGGCCGTAGAGGGCCGCCGGCCGGGAGGTCGCGGGCAATCGCATCAGCATCAGTCGACGAGCAGGCGGTAGCCGACCCCCCTGACGGTCTGCAGATAGACCGGGTTTGCCGGATCGATCTCGATCTTGCGGCGCAGGCGGTTGATCTGCACGTCGACGGTGCGCTCGTTCGCGCCGCTGCCGCCGCCGGCGAGCTCGTCGCGCGGCACGTTCGCGGCGGCGCGGTGGCCGAGGATCGACAGGAT
>Ga0136846_1243346_pt1 | contig 11944 bp, 9 predicted proteins | sample HopSoiMetagenom2_FD_96841 | JGI IMG/M metagenome (GOLD analysis project Ga0136846, IMG submission 96841) | Grasslands soil microbial communities from Hopland, California, USA - 2 Assembly 2016 (version 4) | ecosystem: Environmental > Terrestrial > Soil > Grasslands | place: USA: Hopland... | reverse complement strand
GGCCTTTCCTGGTCAAATATGACGGTCATCTGTACTGGCCGGCCTTCGTCACCTATTCCGAGACGACTTTCGGTGGCGACTTCGAAACTGCGGCGGACTATCGCGACCCCTATCTGCAGAAGCTGATCAAGGACAAAGGCGGCAGCATCCTCTGGCCGCTGATCCGTTATTCTTACGACACCCACAATCTCGATCTGCCGACGCCGGCGCCGTCGCCGCCGACCTGGATGTTGACCGAGGCGCAATGCAAGTCTGTGGTCGAGAAGAAGGGCCTCAAAAGCTGCCGCGATCTCGAATACAACTGGCTCGGGACTGACGATCAGGGCCGCGATGTGGTTGCGCGCGTGATCTACGGATTCCGCATCTCGGTGCTGTTTGGTCTCTGCCTGACCATCATCTCCTCCGTCGTCGGCATCGCGGCCGGCGCGGTGCAGGGCTATTTCGGCGGCTGGGTCGACCTGTTGTTCCAGCGTTTCATCGAGATATGGACTGCGATCCCGTCGCTCTATCTGCTGCTGATCCTGTCGTCGGTGCTCGTGCCTGGCTTCTTCGTGCTGCTCGGGATCCTGCTGTTGTTTTCCTGGGTGTCGCTGGTTGGGCTCGTGCGCGCGGAATTCCTGCGTGGGCGCAATTTCGAGTACATCCAGGCGGCCCGGGCGCTCGGCGTATCCAATGCCGTCATCATGTTCAAGCATTTGCTGCCGAACGCGATGGTTGCGACGATGACGTTCCTGCCGTTCATCGTCTCCTCGTCGGTCATGACCCTCACGGCTCTCGACTTCCTCGGCTTCGGGCTGCCGCCCGGCTCGCCCTCGCTTGGCGAGTTGCTGTCGCAGGGAAAATCCAACGTGCAGGCGCCGTGGCTCGGTTTCACCGGCTTCTTCTCGGTCGCGGTCATGCTGTCGCTTTTGATCTTCATCGGCGAAGCCGTGCGCGACGCTTTCGATCCGCGCAAGACGTTCAGGTAGGCCAATGGACGCGATCAACCAGCCCCTGCTCAGCGTGCGCGACCTTTCGGTGGCTTTCCATCAGGGCGGTGCCACGACACTTGCGGTCGACAAGGTCTCGTTCCAGATCAAGCGCGGTGAGTGCCTGGCGCTGGTCGGCGAATCCGGCTCCGGCAAGTCCGTGAGCGCGCTCTCGATCCTGAAGCTGCTGCCCTATCCCAATGCCTCGCACCCCTCGGGCAGCATCCGTTTCAAGGGCCAGGAGCTGATCGATCAGTCCGAGCAGCAGATGCGGGAGGTCCGCGGCAGCGACATCTCCATCATCTTCCAGGAGCCGATGACCTCGCTCAATCCGCTGCACACGATCGAGGCGCAGATCGGCGAGATCATCCAGCTGCACAATCCGACCAGCAATGCGGAGGCGCGCAAGCGGACGCTGGAGCTACTGACCCAGGTCGGCATTCCCGAGCCGGAGACGCGGCTGAACAGCTACCCACACCAGCTCTCCGGCGGCCAGCGCCAGCGCGTCATGATCGCGATGGCGCTCGCCAACGAGCCGGACCTCTTGATTGCGGACGAACCGACCACGGCGCTCGACGTCACCGTGCAAGCGCAGATCCTGGCGCTGCTCGCCGAGATCCGTTCGCGCCTCGGCATGAGCCTGCTCTTCATCACCCACGATCTCGGCATCGTGCGCCGCATCGCCGACACCGTCTGTGTCATGAAAGGCGGCGAGATCGTCGAGCAGGGGCCGGTCGAGCAGGTCTTCAAGACCCCGAAGCATCCCTATACCCGCGACCTGCTCGCAGCCGAGCCCAAGCCGGATCCGGCGCCACCGCAGCCGAATGCGCCGGTGGTCATGTCTGCCGATAATCTGAAGGTGTGGTTTCCGATCAAGCGCGGCCTGATGCGCAAGACGGTCGGTCACATCAAGGCGGTCGACGGCGTCAGCGTCGCCGTGCGCAAGGGCGAGACGCTCGGTGTCGTCGGCGAGTCCGGCTCGGGCAAGACCACGCTCGGGCTGGCGCTGCTGCGGCTGATCTCCTCGAACGGGCGCATCGTGTTTCTGGGCAAGGACATCCAGGGCCTGCGCTTCAAGGAGATGCGGCCGTTCAGGCGCGACATGCAGATCGTGTTCCAGGATCCGTTCGGCTCGCTCAGCCCACGCATGTCGGTCGCCGACATCATCGCCGAGGGCCTTACCGTGCATCAGCCAAAGCTGTCGCGCGAGGAACGCGAGGCACGCGTCGTCAAGGCGCTCGAGGACGTCGGGCTGGAGCCGGGCACCCGTTACCGCTATCCGCATGAATTCTCCGGCGGCCAGCGTCAACGCATCAGCATTGCGCGCGCAGTGGTGCTGGAGCCGGATTTCGTCGTGCTGGACGAGCCGACCAGCGCGCTCGACATGCTGATCCAGGCCCAGATGGTCGATCTGTTGCGTGAGCTCCAGCGCAGGCGCGATCTCACCTACATGTTCATCTCGCACGATCTTCGCGTCGTCGCTTCGCTCGCCAGCCATCTCATCGTGATGCGCGGCGGCAAGGTCGTCGAGGAGGGCCAGGCGGCCGAGCTGTTCAAGAGCCCGAAGACCGACTACACGCGGGCGCTGTTCGCGGCGGCGTTCCGGCTCGAGACCGCCGGGAATGGCTCGGTAGCGACGTAGTTCTCGTCAGAGCCGCTTGATCGCGACGATCTCGCTGCCCGCCTGCCTGATCCGCGCCAGCGCCGGCTCGATCGGCTCGATCACCGTCGCCATATGATGCGCGTTGGCGTGGACCATGGTGCTGGCGTCGCGGACGATGGCGACGTGGCCCTTCCAGAAGATCAGATCGCCGCGTTGCAGGCTGGTCCGCTCATGCGGCTCCAGCGCGCGGCCGAGGCCTGCAAGCTGCATGTCGCTGTCCCGGGGACAACCGACGCCGGCTGATGTCAGCGCAACCTGGACGAGGCCGGAGCAATCGATGCCGAGGCTGCTCTTGCCGCCCCAGAGATAGGGCGTGCTGACGAAACGCTCGGCGACCGCGACGAAGTCCGGCTCGCGATGATCGAGCGGCGCGAGATGGGTTGTCGGCAGGAACGTGCCCTCGCGTGTGACCGCGAAACTGCCATCCTCGCGCGCAATCGTGAGCTTCGATCCCAGGACCAGCGTATCGGTCGGTGGCAGCTTGATCGACGGACCGGGGAAAGCGAGCGTGCGCAGCGCGCTGATTTTGTGTGTCGGTGCGGCCGCCGGCTTTACCAGCGCAGCGTCCGGCAGCCAGCCGACATAGCCGTCGCTATTGAGCTGGCCCCAGGCCCAGCCCTCGTCGTTGCGATCGTAGACCGTGACGCGCTCGCCGCGCAGCGCTTCCGTCATCAGCATCGCGTCCGACGATGGCTGCTCCCGCACGGCCGCGATCGGCCCGATCACCTCGAATTCCTCGCCGGTGACGAAGCGGTCCGCCTGCACCTTGCCTTCGAGATATTTGGCGGCGAGGTCGCCGCGCGCCGGTGTCAGCCTTGGATCGTAACTTGGATCACGCATAGCGCTCGCTCAGCAGGGTGTAGATGGCGCGCGCGGCCTGGCACTCGCCGCCTTCGGGCCGGGCAGGCTTCGCCGACGGCGTCCAGCCATAGATGTCGACATGCAGCCAGCTCTTCGCCTGCTCGACGAAGCGTTGCAGGAACAGCGCGCAAATGATCGAGCCGGCAAAGCCGCCTGATGGTGCGTTGGTGATGGTGGCGGTCTTGGAGTCCAGCCAGGAATCGTAAGGCGGCCACAGCGGCATGCGCCACAACGGATCGCTCTCCTTGACGGCGCAGCGCGCGAGGTCGGCGGCCAGCGTCTCGTCATTGGTGTAAAAGGGCGGTAAATCCGGCCCCAGCGCGACGCGTGCAGCTCCCGTCAGCGTGCCAAGATCAATCAGCAGGTCGGGCCTCTCCTCATCGGCGAGAGCCAATGCATCGGCGAGCACCAGCCGGCCTTCCGCGTCGGTGTTGCCGATCTCGACGGTAATGCCCTTGCGCGAGGTGAAGATGTCGAGCGGGCGGAAGGCGTTGCCGGCGACCGCATTCTCCACCGCCGGAATCAGCACGCGCAGCCGGAGCTTCAGCTTCGCGTCCATCACCATGCGCGCGAGCGCCAGCACGTTGGCGGCGCCGCCCATGTCCTTCTTCATGATCAGCATGCCGCTCGACGGCTTCAGGTCGAGCCCGCCGGTGTCGAAGCAGACGCCCTTGCCGACCAGCGTGACCTTGGGATGAGCGGGATCGCCCCACGCGATGTCGATCAGCCGCGGCGCGCGGCTGGATGCCATGCCGACGGCATGGATCAGCGGAAAATTGGTCTTCAAATCTTCGCCGATGGTACAGGCAAAGCTCGCGCCGAATTCGGCCGCGAGTCCCTCTGCGGCTGCGGCCAGCTCCTCCGGTCCCATGTCGTTGGACGGTGTGTTGATGAGGTCGCGCGCCAGCATCGCGGCATCCGCGATGCGATCGATCTCGGCTGCGTCGACCCCGTCAGGCGGCACCAGCCGGACATCCGGGCGATCGGCCTTGCGGTAACGAGCGAAGCGATAGCACCCGAGCGCGAAGGCGAGCGCGGCGAGCCGTGCATCGTGCGGCGCATTGGCGAAGCGATAAATGCCCGGCGGCAACAGGCCGGGCAGGGCGCCCGGCCGGAACAGGTCGCGGGATCTCGCGCCTTCGTCCTCTAGGCCGAACAGAACTTGCGCGATCGTGCCGTCGGACGCTGGCAGCGCCAGGTAGCCGCCGGGCTTGGCGGCAAAGGCGCTCGCCGTGGCGAAATGGCGTTGTGCCGGCGGCAACGTCTCGGCGACGTGATCCCAGCTCGACCTGGTGACGAAGGTGATCGGGATGGCGGAAGGCGACGTCTCGAAGACAGAGGGCATTGGCGGGTCCGGATCGTCAGATCGAGCGGGTCAGGCGAATGGAGGAGACTTCGCAGAGTTTGACCGTGGCTGCAATCGGCTTTGCCGTCACCATCAGGCGAGCCGCTACTCGCAGCAGGGGCCCCGTGCTAGGTTCCGGCAACGACCGTCAGGTGCACGGAGATCGCCGACGGCCGAGGACGAAGCGTGCCGGGAGGAAATGAGATGGAATTCGTGTGGAGCGTGGTCACATTCCTGGGCCAGGCGGTCGAGGCTGTTTTTGGCTATGTCGAGCATCACCATTGGATATTCGCGTTCCTCGCCGGTGGCTATGTCTTCTATCTCCACGACCGCTCCGTCCACGCGCGCTTCGATGCGCTCGACAAGCGCATCGACGAAATCCGCAAGCGGCTTGCCATCGAATATTGAACGAGCGAAGCCTTCGACGGGCAGTTCTCGTATACATCACGCGGCCGCAGGGCTTTACTAGCTCTGCGGTTGTGGCATTATCGACGAATATTTTAGATTGCGTTGCTCGACCGCACACGCATCGAGTGCATGAACATGGCAGGACAAGGTTGATGCTTGCCCCGGGTTTATCCCTGCCGGGCCGAGACTGGCCCTAACCCATTCGTCGAAGGCAGTCCTCTCATCGTTTTAGGCGGCGCAGCATTCGCAACGAGCGGCGCAAATGGATAGATCGTTTGTTATTGCGCATATTTCGGACCTGCATCTGGACGGGTCAGGGCGGATGCTTGAGACGATCGAAACACTGAGCGCCGCTCTCCGGGAGGGGATGGCGGACTTCGCGGACGTTCCCGATCGCATTCTGCTGATCACGGGCGATCTGGTCGATGACCCGACGCCGCGGGCGCTCGACGAAGCGCTCGCCGTCATCGCGACGCTTCGGCAGACCCGCATGTTCACCGACATCCAGGCGATTGCTGGTAATCACGACGCCAAGCGCGCGAGCCAGCGCGCGGGCCGGCACGACGCCTATGACTATCTGCAGCTGCCGCGGACCTCGAAGAGCGTCTACTACCGCCAGGCCGGCCTCGACCTGTTGCTGCTCGATTCCAACCGAGCGAGCCTCACCACGCTTGCGAACCGCAATATCGACCAGGGAACCTATAATGCCATGGTTGCGGATTCCGCCCGGTTGAGTGTCGAGCTCGCAGGCAGCCTTGGATCAGTCGGCCGCGCCGACTATGCCGAGCCGGCGGAAAACCTGGTGCGGGTGCTGGCGCTGCACCATCATCCGCTGCCGCAGGCGACCGGCGAGGGAAAGCGCTTTCTCGGCGTCCCGGACGAGCCGCTGATGTATCTCGCCGCGCCCGCGACCTTCCTCGAAGCAGCCACCTCGCTCAATGTCGATCTGGTCCTGCACGGCCATCGACACGTCGAGGGCCTAACCCGCTATTCGATTCCCGATCCGCGCGCGACGCGGAGCGGCGGCGACGACGCGTTTTGGCGCACGATCTATGTGCTGTCCTGTCCGTCCTCGACCGGTCAGGCCGGCGACGATGCCGGCTTCAACATCATCCATTTCGGTCCAATGTCCCGTGCAGGCAATTCCGAATACGGGTTTGCGATCACGCGCTATTCGCAGCCGCGCAATGATGGGGGCTTCCGACCGCTCGACTCGAACCTGCCGGATGGCATCATCTGGTTGCGGGCAGGGCGGGATTATTCCCGTGACCCGGCCGCCGAGTCGGGCATCGAGATCGCTTCGCTCGCGACGCTGAAGCGGGATCGGGTCGTCGCACTGACTCGCCGGCTCCTGATACGCCGGGCATTCTATGCCGATGGCGAGCCGGACTGGGCGAATGCGTTTTACACCTATCTCGTCACCTCGCACGCCTGGGCCGATCTCGATGCCAAGCTCATGAGGTCGGGGCGCAGGCACGATGCCGAGGCGGTTGCCGCGGTGACAGCGATGCTGCACCGGTTGATCGAGCAATGCGCCGGCGTGCTCGGTATCGATCCGTTCCAACTCGACGAGTTCCGTGCGAAACGCCTGGTCAATCGTGAGGACCTTCGGCACGAATTGTCCGGGAAGCCGCGCACGGGCACCGTTGCCGAGGCGCAGGCCCGGCAGAGGCTGCAACTGCTGCGGGACCTGAACGAGCAGGTGAAGGCGCTCGGCCTCGATCTGGGGCTCGGCGGGGAGCTGCCGCCACAGACGCCACCGTGACGGGCGTTAACCGGCCATTAGGGTTAACAGTCTATTGCTGGCGCGTTCGGCTCGATCCATCCGCTCGAGAGTCAAAGCGTCATGCGTCAACGGTTCAGTCCTGCCCGGCTCCTCGCATCTGCCTCGCTCGTCGCGGTGGTGGCCATGGGCCTCGGCGGCTGCACGGCAATGTCCAAGCTCTCCGACGTCACCGGCTCGATCGGGTCGCGCGCGGAGGCCGCTCCCAGCGATCCCGCGCGCGCCCTCGAAGTCTATGGCGAGCGATACCGTGCCAATCCCAAGGACGCCGAAGCCGCGCTCGGCTACGGCCAGGCCTTGCGGGCCAACGGCCAGCGCGCCCAGGCCGCCGCCGTCCTCGAACAGGCGACCATTGCCAATCCCGGCAACAAGGCGCTGCTCGCTCAGTACGGCCGCGCACTCGCCGACAACGGCAATTTCCAGCAAGCCTTCGACGTGCTGTCGAAGGCACATTCGCCCGACAATCCGGATTGGCGCCTGCTCTCGGTGCAGGGCACGGCGCTCGATCAGATGGGCCGCCATGACGAGGCGCGCGCCTACTATGCGAGCGCGCTGAAGATCGCCCCGGGCGATCCCGGTGTGCTCTCCAATCTCGGCCTGTCCTACATGCTGTCGAAGGACCTGCCCAAGGCCGAAGAGGCGCTGCGGCAGGCCTATGCTTCGCCGCGTGCGAACGCCCGCGTGCGTCAGAATCTTGGTCTGGTCGTCGGCCTCCAGGGCCGCTTCGCCGAAGCCGAGACCATCGTCAAGGCGGACCTGCCGCCGGATCAGGCCGCAGCCAATGTCGCCTATCTGAAGGAAATGTTGAGTCGCAACGATGCCCCGCGCGGTGCGCCGAAGCGGACGCCGGTCGCCGCACTCAGCCAGCCCGACTGATCCAAACCCGATGGTTTCGTCCTGAGGTTGCCAAGCGAACCGCGAGCGGTTCGCGTCCGCGTCATTGCAACTCGGTGATCTTGATGCCGGTCGGTCCGAGAATGACGACGAACAGCACCGGCAGGAAAAACAGGATCATCGGCACTGTCAGTTTCGGTGGCAGTGCTGCGGCCTTCTTCTCGGCCTCGTTCATACGCATGTCACGGTTTTCCTGCGCCATGACGCGCAGGGAATGCCCCAGCGGGGTGCCGTAACGCTCCGCCTGCTGGAGCGCGAGGCATACCGACTTGACGCCCTCGAGTCCGGTGCGCCGCGCCAGGTTTTCGTAGGCCACCTTGCGGTCCTGCAAATAGGACAGCTCGGCGGTGGTCAGCGTGAATTCTTCCGACAGCGCGATCGACTGGCCCACGATCTCGACCGCGACCTTCCGGAACGCCATTTCGACCGACATGCCGGATTCGATGCAGATCAGCAGCAGGTCGAGCGCGTCGGGAAAGGCGCGCTTGATCGAGAGCTGGCGCTTGGAGATCGCGTTCCTGAGGAACAGCATCGGTGCCTGAAGGCCGAGATAGGCCGCGCCGACGCAGATGCCGATCTTGATCGGCATCGGCTTCTCCATATGCGCGATCAGGAACACGTACAGGACCGAGCCCACGAACAGCACGATCGGTGCGATCAAGCGCGCAAACAGGAAGGTGACGTAGGGTGCCTGGCCGCGATAACCGGCCATGATGAGCTTGTCCCTGGCCGCTTCCTGCGCCAGCCATTTTGTGAGGTTGAAATCCTCGACGACCTTGGAGACGAGCTGCTTCGGCGTCTGCCGCAGCGAAACCTTTTCGTTCTTGTTGAGGCGTTCACGCTCGCGCTGCCGGATCCGCTCGCGCTCGCTCGCCACCGCCTTCATGCGCTTGGAGAGGCCTTCGCCGGCGAACAGCGGCATCACCAGCGTATAGACGGTGGCACTGGCGGCAATGGCCGCCAGCAACATGGTCATGAAGCGGACGTCATGCAGTTTCGAAACCAGAAATTCGACCATACGCCACCGTCAGAAATCGAAGTTGATCATCTTCTTCATCACCATGATGCCGATCGACATCCAGACGACGCAGCCGACCAGCATGAGCTGGCCGGTCGGATGGGTCCACAGCAGCGAGATGTAGTGCGGCGTCGTGAGATAGACGAGGAACATCACGATCGGCGGCAGCGAACCGATGATGCCGGCGGAGGCCTTGGCTTCCATCGACATCGCCTGGATCTTTTCCTTCATCTTCTTGCGGTCGCGCAGCACCTTGGAGAGGTTGCCCAGCGCTTCGGAGAGGTTGCCGCCCGACTTCTGCTGGATCGAGATGACGATGCCGAAAAAGTTGGCTTCCGGCAGCGGCATGCGATCGTAGAGGCGCGAGCAGGCCTCGCCGAGCGGCATGCCGATCGCCTGCGTCTCGATGATCTGGAGGAATTCACTGCGCAGCGGCTCGGGCGAGTCGGCGGCGACCACCTTGATCGATTCAAACAGCGGCAGGCCGGCCTTGATGCCGCGGACGATCACGTCGACCGCGTCCGGCAGCGCGGCCAGGAACTTGTTTTCGCGACGCTTCTTCAGGAATCCGAGAGCCCAGCGCGGCAGGCCGAAGCCGCCGGCGAAGGCGAGGCCGGCGGCGCCGAGCAGGCCGCCACCGACGAACATCGCGGCCGCGAACAGCACGCCCCCCAAGACCGCAGACGCGATCCAGAATTTCTGCGGCGTCCAGTCCAGTCCTGCCTGCGACAGGCGGACGCTGAGTGGAACGCTCTTTTCCTGCTGGCGCCGGGCCTCGAGGTCTTTCAGCGAGCTCTCGACCTGCTCGCGGCGCGTTCGCTGGCTTTTCTCGGTTTGCTTGGCCGCGGGTGCATCGGCGCGCGAGATCGAGGCGCGACGGTTCTCCGCCTTTCGCTCGCCCGACAGGAGCGGATAAAGGAAGACCCAGGCGATGCCACCGACGGCGGCGGTGGCGAGGAAGGCGAGGGCGAGGACCTGCATGTTCATGACTGTGCTGACCTGCTCACGACTGCGGCGCCACTTCCGCGGCGTCGAGCGCGGCGGCAAGGCGCTTCTCGTCGCCGTAATAGCGCGCGCGTTCCCAGAACCTCGGACGGCCGATGCCGGTCGAGCGATGCCGGCCAATGATCTTGCCGTTGGCGTCCTCGCCGATCATGTCGTAGAGGAAGATGTCCTGGGTGATGATGGTGTCGCCTTCCATGCCCATCACCTCGGTGATGTGCGTGATGCGGCGCGAGCCGTCGCGCAGGCGCGCGGCCTGGACGATGACGTCGATCGATGCGCAGATCATTTCGCGGATAGTTCGCGACGGCAGCGAAAAGCCGCCCATCGTGATCATGGATTCGCAGCGCGACAGCGCCTCGCGCGGGTTGTTGGCGTGGAGCGTGCCCATCGAGCCGTCATGGCCGGTGTTCATGGCCTGGAGCAGGTCGAACGCCTCGGGTCCGCGGACTTCGCCGACGATGATGCGTTCGGGGCGCATACGCAGGCAGTTGCGTACCAGTTCGCGCATGGTGACCTGGCCCTCGCCCTCGATGTTGGGCGGACGGGTTTCCAGCCGGACCACATGGGGCTGCTGGAGCTGGAGCTCGGCGGCGTCCTCGCAGGTGATGACGCGTTCGTCGTGCTCGATATAGTTGGTGAGGCAGTTGAGCAGGGTGGTCTTGCCCGAACCGGTACCGCCGGAGATCAGCACGTTGCAGCGGACGCGGCCGATGATCTGGAGGATTTCCGCGCCCTCAGGTGAGATCGCACCGAACTTGACCAGCTGATCCAGCGTCAGCTTGTCTTTCTTGAATTTTCGGATGGTGAGCGCGGGCCCGTCGATCGACAGCGGCGGCACGATGGCGTTGACGCGGGAGCCGTCGGCGAGGCGCGCGTCGCAGATCGGCGAGGATTCGTCGACTCGCCGGCCGACCTGGCTGACGATGCGCTGGCAGATGTTGAGGAGCTGCTGGTTGTCGCGGAAGCGAATACCGGTGCGCTGGATCTTGCCGTTGACTTCGATGAAGACCGTGTTCGCGCCGTTGACCATGATGTCGGCGATGTCGTCGCGCGACAGCAGCGGCTCCAGCGGACCGTAGCCGAGGACGTCGTTGCAGATGTCGTCGAGCAATTCCTCCTGCTCGGCGATCGACATCACGATGTTCTTGATCGCGATGATCTCGTTGACGATGTCGCGGATTTCCTCGCGGGCGGATTCCGAATCGAGCTTGGCAAGCTGGGCGAGGTCGATGGCCTCGATCAGCGCGCCGAAGATGGTCGCCTTGACCTCGTAATAATTGTCCGAGCGGCGCGCCTCCATGGTCGGTGCCGGCTTTGCCGGGGCAAGCGGCGGCGAGGCGACGGCCGGCGGGGGCGGCGCGCGCGACACCGTTGGCGCCGGAGCCGGGGCAGGCTCTGGCGACACGGCGCCGGGCTTCGGGGCCCGAATGTCGGTGTCTGTTCCGCTACGCTTACCGAACACTTAACGACTCCATGCGGCGGCTTATTTTCCGCGCAATTTCTCAATCAGGGGTGAAAGCAGAGACGACTTTTGCTTCTTCGTCTCGCTGCGCCCGGTCAGGCGCTGGGCGATCTGAAGGAACATCTCGATCGACTTGTGGTTGGCGGAGATCTCCGCGATCATCTGGCCGTTGTTGGCCGCCGAGCCGAAGATCTGTGGTTCGAACGGGATCGAGACGACTGGCTGGCTCTCGATCGCCTTGGCGAACTCCGTGGCAGCGATTTCAGGGCGTTTCGGGACGCCGACCTGGTTCAGGCAGTAGAGCGGCGGCCGGTCATTCGGGCGGGCGGCCTTCAGCAGGTCGAACAGGTTCTTGGTGTTGCGCAAATTGGCGAGGTCGGGCGCCGCCACGATCAGGATGTCGTCCGCCCCGATCAGGGCGCGCTTGGTCCAGCCCGACCACTGGTGCGGAATGTCGAGCACGATGCAGGGCATGGTCGCGCGCAGCGTGTCGAACACGGCGTCGAAGGCGTCGCTGCCGAAATCATAGACCCGGTC
>Ga0136846_1242051_pt1 | contig 11944 bp, 13 predicted proteins | sample HopSoiMetagenom2_FD_96841 | JGI IMG/M metagenome (GOLD analysis project Ga0136846, IMG submission 96841) | Grasslands soil microbial communities from Hopland, California, USA - 2 Assembly 2016 (version 4) | ecosystem: Environmental > Terrestrial > Soil > Grasslands | place: USA: Hopland... | reverse complement strand
TTGTCAGTCGTGGAGGTATTTCCGGAACTCCACGACGGTGTAACTAACGGCTCCGACGATCCCGAGCAGCAGCCCGACGAGCAGGAATACCGGTTTTGTACCCACCAGCGTGTCGACCAGCCACCCGAGGGCGAGGCCGGCGACCAACTCGGCCGCAATCACGGCGCCCATCCCCAGGAGGGCGGACCAGTCCAGGGACTGTTCGGGCACCGCGCGCCGCCCAGCTAGTCGGAATCCGAGTGGGAATCCGACACTGGCGAACCGATTTCGCTCACGGAGTGCTCCTTGACCGAGGGGTTCCAGGTGCTTGCTGACCCGCCACCCGGCACTGACCGGCCTCCGGCGACCGCGCGGGCCGTCGTTGAGTCCACGTGCGCCAGAAGGCGATGCTGACAGCCTACCTAGCTTGCTGAGTAGGACCTGAACCGGGTCCAGGGATCCCGACCGTCGTCCGGCGCTCAGACTCCGGCGGTCGGACGGTTGCGGCTTCGGCTGCGCAGGGTGGGCACGACGGACACGAGCATGCCCACCAGCACGAGGCCGATCAGTGTCCAGATGACGTACCAGTGGCCGCCCTTGAACGACAGCCCGACGCCGGAGAATGCGACGACCGCCGACCAGAAGTAGAGCAGTAGGACGGCTCGCCGGTGGCTGTGCCCGAGTTCGAGCAGCCGGTGATGCAAGTGCTGCTTGTCCGGGGCGAACGGCGAGCGGCCGCGCCGGACGCGGCGGACCACGGCGAGCAGGAGATCCACGAACGGCAACGCCAGCACGGAGAGCGGCACCAGCAGCGGGAGATACAGCGCCAGCGAGCCGAGCGCGCCATTGAACGCCTGCGGGTCGGCCGAGGTGGTGGCGGAGGTTGCTGCCGCGGACAGCACCAGCCCCAGGACCATCGAGCCGGAGTCACCCATGAACACCCGGGCCGGCCAGAAGTTGTGCGGCAGGAACCCGGCACAGGCGCCGGCGAGCGCAGCAGCCAACAGCGTCGGCGCGGCGGTGACATCGGTGAAGCCGCGCTGTGCGAGGTGGTAGCAGAACAGGAAGAACGCGCCGGCGGCGATCAGCGTGACCCCGGCGGCCAGGCCATCCAGGCCGTCGATGAAGTTCATCGCGTTGATCGTCAGCACGGCCAGCAGGATCGTCACCGGGATGCCCAAGTCGCGGCCGAGGCTGAACGTCCCGCCGACCGGGAAGGAGACGAACGCGAGTTGGACCCCGCCGCGGGTCACCATCAGCCCGCAGGCCAGCACCTGGCCGGCGAGCTTGGTGAGCGAGTCGAGCTCGTACCGGTCGTCCAGAACGCCGATCGCGCAGATCAGGCCGGCGGAGATGACCACCCACGGCAGGTCCGGACCGTTCTCGAACGACCGGTGCAGGCTGGGCAGCCGGGCAGCGATGAACAGCGCGAGGGCGAACCCGACGAACAGCGCCACCCCGCCCATTCGGGGCGTGGCGACGGCGTGCACGTCCCGGTCGCGGGGCCGGGCGACCGCTTTCCAGCCGATCGCGAGCTGCCGGGCGACCGGGGTGAGCAGGAACGTCACGGCGGCGGCGACGAAGGCGACGAGGAGGTACTCCAGGCTTGGGTGCTGGTTCATGCAGCGCCGCCCGCGATGTCCGGGACGACCGCACGCAGCTCATCGATCTCAATGGCGCCGAGACGCAGGATGCGCGGCCGCTCGCCGGTCACGTCCACGATCGTGGACGCCACACCTCCGGGCACCTGCCCGTCCTCGAGGTACACGGCGACGGCGTCCCCGAGTTGGCGGCGCGCCTCTGCCGCGGTCTGCGCCGGCGGCGCCCCGTGCCGATTGGCGCTCGAGACGGCCATCGGGCCGGTGACCTCGAGCAGCTCGATGGCGACCGGGTGCAGGGGCATGCGGACCGCTACCGTGCCGTCGGCGTCCCCGAGGTCCCAGCTCAGCGACGGCGCGTGCCGCACGACGAGGGTCAGCCCACCCGGCCAGAACGCCTCGACGAGGCTGCGGGTGCGCCGGTCGACGTCGCTGACCAGCCCGTCGATCGTCGACCATGAGCCCACCAGGACCGGCACCGGCATCTCCCGTCCGCGGCCCTTCGCGCGCATGAGTTCTGCGATGGCGGCCGGTTGGAAGGCGTCCGCGCCCAGGCCGTAGACGGTGTCCGTGGGCAGGACGACCAGTTCGCCGGCTGCGACGCTGGCGGCGGCCGCCGTGACCGCGTCGGCCCGGACATCCGGGTCCCGGCAGTCATAGAACGAAACCACGCCGCCATCCTGCCGCATCGCCCGGCCAATCCCGTGCCTCCGCGGATCCCCTTCCCGCGGCCCGGCCCTATCCGCCGCTTGCGGACCTGGCTGCCCAAGATGCGGCGGCAAATCTGGTCATTCGGGTCCGCAAGCGGTGGTTTGGGGCGGTGCAAGCGGTGCGGCGTCACCAGCGTCCGCGGCGGCGGCACCAGCGTCCGACGGCGGCGGCCGCGGTGGCCGCAGCTGCAGCGGTGTCCGCGCCTCCGCGGCGTCAGTGGCGAACGGCGGTGGCGTACCGCGGCCGGCCGGTGAGGTCGCGGTGGTCGGCGATGTCGTCCCACCGGCCGTCGGCCACCAAGAGTTCGGGTACCGCCCGCCCCTGCGTGTCGTCGTGCTCCAGCGCGAGGACGCCACCGGGGCGCAGCATCTCCGCGGCGCGGGCGACGGCGTACGGGATCACTTCCAGCCCGGTTGGCCCGGCGAACACCGCGACCTGCGGGTCGTGGCGGACCTCCGCAGCGACCTGGGCGTTGCTCGGCACGTACGGCGGGTTGCACACGACCGCGTCGACACGCCCGGCGAGCTCGGGGGCCACGTCGGCGTCCGCGACGTCACCGAGGACAACCTCCACCCGCCCGGCCGCGGTGTTGCGGGTCAGCCAGGCCGCCGACTCGCCGGGCAACTCGACGGCGATGATTCGGGCGCCCGGCACCTCGTCGGCGAGCGCCAGCGCCAGCGCGCCGCTGCCGGCGCAGAGATCGACCGCGACAGGCTCGGCAACGGCGTGCAGGTGGGGCAGCACGGCGTCGACGAGCAACTCGGTCTCCGGCCGTGGAACGAACACACCGGGCCCGACCGCCGCCTCGATGTGTCGGAACGGGGCCCGGCCGACGAGGTGCTGCAGCGGCTCCCGCGCTGCCCGCCGGGTCAGCAAACGGTCGAGCGCGACGGCAGCGGACGAATGCACGCTGGAGATCATCAGCAACCGCGACCTCGGCACGCCAAGGACGTGCGAGAGCAACAGTTCGGCGTCGACGCGCGGGGTGGCGATGCCGGCGCTCGCCAGTCGCGTCGTCGCCTCGTCGAGCAGGGGCGCGGTCAGCTGCTCTCTCCGGCCAGCAGTGCCTCGGTGTCGGCCTTCTGGAGCGCGGCAATCACGTCATCGAGCGCGCCGTCCAACACCTGGTCGAGGTTGTAGGCCTTGAATCCGACGCGGTGGTCGCTGATCCGGTTCTCCGGGAAGTTGTAGGTCCGGACCCGCTCCGAGCGGTCGACGGTGCGCACCTGTGACCGCCGTGCGTCCGACGCGGCGGCGTCGGCCTCCTCCTGGGCGGCGGCGAGCAGCCGGGCGCGCAGCACGCGCAGGGCCGCCTCCCGGTTCTGCAGCTGGCTCTTCTCATTCTGCATGCTCACCACGGTGCCGGTCGGCAGGTGCGTGACCCGCACCGCCGAGTCGGTGGTGTTGACACTCTGCCCGCCCGGTCCGGACGAGCGGTAGACGTCGATGCGCAAGTCGTTGGGATCGATCGCGACCTCCACCTCCTCGGCCTCGGGGAACACCAGCACCCCGACGGCGGAGGTGTGGATGCGGCCCTGCGATTCGGTGGCCGGGACCCGTTGGACGCGATGGACGCCTCCCTCGTATTTCAGCCGCGCCCAGACGGCGTTATCGGGCTTGCGGGCGCGGACGGCCAGGGTTACCGACTTCTTCCCACCGAGATCAGTGGGTTCGTCGTCGAGGAACTCGGTGACCCAACCCTGGCGTTCGGCGTAGCGCAGGTACATCCGGAGCAGGTCCCCGGCAAACAGCGCCGACTCCTCTCCCCCCTCGCCGGCCTTGATCTCGAGAATCACGTCCTTGCCGTCGTTCGGATCCCGCGGCAGCAGCAAGTGCCGCAATCGCGCCTCCAACTCCTCGATCCGCGCCGACAGCTGCTCCGCCTCGGCGGCGAACGACGGGTCCTCGGCGGTGAGCTCGCGGGCGGTGCCGAGGTCACCGCGCGCCGCCTCCAGTTCGCTCGCGGCGCCGACGATCGGGGCCAACTCGGCGAAGCGGCGACCCAGCGTGCGGGCCCGGCCGGTGTCGGCGTGCACGGCCGGGTCCGCGAGCGCCTCCTCGACCTGCGCATACTCGGCCAGCAGTTCCGGCAGCTTGCCAGGGATGCTCATCGGCCTACCTCCGTCCACGGCATACAAAACGGCGCCCAGCCCGGCAATCGCCGGGCGGGCGCCGTCAAGAGAGCTAGGAGTTCCGGACGCGCTTGCCGTAGCGCTTCTCGAACTTGTCCACGCGGCCGCCGACGTCGAGGATCTTCTGCTTGCCGGTGTAGAACGGGTGGCAGGCCGAGCAGACGTCCGCATGCAACTGACCGGACTTGGCAGTACTGCGGGTGGTGAACGAATTGCCGCAGGAGCACGTCACCTGGGTGACCACGTACTCCGGGTGGATGCCTTGCTTCATTTGCGATGGGTCCCTTCTCGACGCGTCGACGGTTGCCGCGTCCTCGTGGCGCCGGGTCGCCAACGGGCGTGAACCGGAGCCGGGTGATGTCCCGGTGCACTGGTGCACCAGCCGCTCAGTCTGCCAGTTATCTACAACCGACAGGATAACGACTGCTCAATGCCTCAGGGCACCGCCGTATTCCCTCCGAGGCTCGTGTTCGCGGCCGCCCGCGCGGAACAGACCTGAAGCTGATGTATTGCCATAGGGTCACTTTCCGCCGTAACGTCCGAAACGCAGACGAAACGCGGCGAACGAGCCGGGGCAGTTTCGACCGGCACGGCCGCTCGAGTCGAAGGGGCCCGCCGGTGGTCATGAACGACTCCCCAGCGACGTACCGACCGACTACCCGGCGACGGCGGCGGCCCATCGGGCGCGTCGTAGCCTGCCTCGTCGCGGTATTGACCGCGGCCGGCGCGCTCAGCGGCTGTAGCAGCGGCAACAGCGGCGGCCGGCCGACGCTCAACTTCTACAGCTTCAACGACCCGTCCGGCGCAGTGCAGACCGCGGTCAACGAGTGCAGCAACAGCCAGTACCAGATCGTCTACAACAAGCTGCCGGCTTCGGCAGATCAGCAGCGCCAGCAACTGGTCCGCCGACTGGCAGCGGGCGACTCGGGGCTCGACATCCTCGGTTTGGACGTCACCTGGGAGGCCGAGTTCGCCGAGGCCGGCTGGGTCCTCCCGTGGACCGGGTCTGTCAGGCAGCAGGCCGAGGCGGGGACGCTGAAGACGTCGCTGGAGACCGCGATGTGGAAAGGGCAACTCTACGCGGTCCCGTACAACACGAACACCCAGCTGCTCTGGTACCGCCAGGACCTGCTGGACCAGCTGCACAAGTCCCCGCCGACGACGTGGGACGAAATGCTCGCCGACGCCGATCAGCTGGCGAAGATGGGGTTGCCGCACCTCGTCGAGATCCAGGGCGCCCAATACGAGGGTGTCACCGTCTGGTTCAACACGATGGTCGCGAGTGCCGGCGGCAGCCTGCTCAACGCGAACTCGACCGGCCCGGGACCGACGGCGCCCATGGTCAAGGCGCTGACCGTCATGCAGAAGCTTGCCCACGGAGCTGCGGCCGACCCCAGCCTGTCCGTTCAGATGGAGGACGCGACCCGCCTGGCCATGGAGAGCGGCACTGCGGCGTTCGAGCTGAACTACCCGTACGTCTATCCGTCGATGCAGGCCGACAACCCGAAGGTCAAGACCTACAACGGGAAGTCCTTGGCTGAGAACTTCAAGTACACGCAGTACCCGTCGGTGAACGCGGGCCAGCCCAGCCACGTGACCATCGGCGGCATCGATCTCGCCATCGGCAAGTACTCCCCGCACCCCGATCTCGCGTTCAAGGCTGCGCTGTGCTTGCGCAACACGGCGCATCAGCTGATCGCCGCGACCGAGGGCGGTCTGCCGCCGACGCTCGAGGGCATCTACCAGCACCCGCCGAAGTCCTTCGTGAAGGCGTATCCGTTCTACAAGCAGGTCCTCGTGGCCCTGCAGCACGCGAGTGTGCGCCCGAAGACGCCCGCATACCAGAACGTCTCGATCGTCATCTCACATGCGGTGTCCCCGCCGAGCGGCATCGATCCGCAAGGCACTGCGAACACCATCCAGAGTCAGATATCTGATGCGCTCGCCTCGAAGGGATTGGTTCCATGACGGTCGAAACGGCGAAACCCAGGGCGTCGGAAGGGGCGACCGCCGCCGGACGGCCCAAGCGTGCACAACTTTCCGAGGGAGCGAAAGCTGAGCGACGCCTGGGCTGGCTGCTCTGCGCGCCGGCCGTCATCGTGATGGTGGCAGTCACCGCCTACCCGATCGCGTACGCCATCTACCTCTCCCTCGAACGCTACGACCTGCGTTTCCCGCAGGATGCGAAGTTCATCGGATTCGACAATTACGGGGCAGTGCTGAGTTCGCCGTACTGGTGGTCGGCGCTCACCCGGACGCTGATCATCACCGTTGTCTCGGTAGTCATCGAACTCGTGCTCGGAATGCTGCTCGCCCTGCTCATGCATCGGACCCTGTTCGGCCGCGGGTCGGTGCGCACATCCATCCTGGTCCCCTATGGCATTGTCACGGTGGTTGCCGCGTTCAGCTGGCAGTACGCGTGGACCCCAGGCATCGGGTACCTCGCCTCCCTGCTGGGACCGAACAGCGCACCACTCACCCATCAGATCCAGGCGATTGCGATCATCATCCTCGCCGAGGTGTGGAAGACCACGCCGTTCATGGCTTTGCTCCTCATGGCGGGGCTGGCGCTCGTTCCGGAGGATCTTCAGAAGGCGGCGATGATGGACGGCGCGACGGCGTGGCAGCGGTTCGTCCGGATCACGTTGCCCCTGATGAAGCCGGCGATACTCGTCGCGCTGCTTTTCCGGACGCTCGACGCGTTCCGGATATTCGACAACATCTTCATCTTGACCGCGGGCGGCAACAACACCGGCTCGGTGTCGATCCTCGGTTACGACAACCTGTTCACCGCGCTGAACCTCGGCATCGGGTCCGCGATTTCGATCCTGATCTTCCTCTGCGTCGCGATCATCTCGTTCCTGTTCATCAAGGGCTTCGGCGCGGCGGCGCCGGGCGCGGAAGGTTGAGGCGACGATGGCAACCACCGGCAAGCAAAAGGCCACGTGGGGCACCGCGAACACCGTCGCCATCCTGCTGGCGATCATCCCGGTGCTTTGGATCGTCTCCCTGTCGTTCAAGGATGCGTCCACTCTGACCGACGCCACCTTCTGGCCCAAGAAGTGGACGCTCGAGAACTATCGCGGCATCTTCGCGACCTCCGAGTTCACCCACGCGTTGATCAACTCGATCGGGATCGGGCTCATCTCGACGGTCATCGCCGTCGTGCTCGCCTCGATGGCCGCCTACGCCGTGGCCCGGCTGAGGTTCCCGGGCAAGAGCGTCCTCATCGGCATGTCGTTGCTGATCGCGATGTTCCCGGCAATCTCTCTGGTGACCCCGCTGTTCGGCATCGAGCGGACGCTGGGCCTGTTCGACACCTGGCTGGCGCTGATCATCCCGTACGTGGCGTTCGGCCTTCCGTTGGGCGTCTACACGCTTTCTGCATTCTTTCGGGAGATCCCCTGGGAGTTGGAGAAGGCAGCCAAGATGGACGGGGCTACCCCGTTCCAGGCGTTCACCAAGGTCATCGCCCCGCTCGCCGCGCCCGGCATGTTCACCACGGCGATTCTGGTTTTCATCTTCTGCTGGAACGACTTCCTGTTCGCGATCTCGCTGACCTCGACGACCAGGGCTCGTACCGTGCCGGCTGCGATCGGTTTCTTCACCGGAAGCTCCCAGTTCGAGCAGCCCACCGGATCGATCTGCGCCGCGTCCGTGATCATCACAATTCCGATCATTGTGTTCGTGCTGTTCTTCCAGCGCCGCATCGTGGCGGGGCTGACGTCGGGTGCCGTGAAGGGATAACGAAATGGCCGAGATAGTCCTCAACGACGTCACCAAGCGGTTCCCCGACGGCGCCCTCGCTGTCGACCGGGTCAGCATGGAAATCGCCGACGGCGAGTTCATGATCCTGGTGGGACCTTCGGGCTGCGGCAAGTCGACGACGCTGAACATGATCGCCGGACTGGAGGACATCAGCTCCGGTGAGCTGCGCATCGGCGGCACCGTTGTGAACAACATGGCACCGAAGGATCGGGACATCGCCATGGTGTTCCAGAGCTACGCCCTGTATCCGCACATGACGGTGCGCGAGAACATGGCTTTCGCGCTCAAGCTCGCCAAAGTGCCGCAGCAGACGATCGACCAGAAGGTCGAAGAGGCGGCGCGCGTCCTTGACCTCACTCAGCATCTGCAACGCAAGCCGGCGAATCTCTCCGGCGGGCAACGCCAACGCGTCGCGATGGGGCGCTGCATCGTCCGTGACCCGAAGGCGTTCCTGATGGACGAGCCGCTGTCCAACCTGGATGCAAAGCTGCGGGTGCAGATGCGCACGGAGGTCGCTCGGCTGCAGCGCCGGCTCGGCACGACGATGGTCTACGTGACGCACGACCAGACCGAGGCCATGACGCTGGGCGACCGCGTCGCGGTGATGCGTAGCGGCCTATTGCAGCAGCTCGACTCGCCCGCCGAGCTGTACGCGCATCCGGTGAACCTGTTCGTGGCCGGGTTCATCGGCTCGCCGGCGATGAACTTCCTGCCGGCGAAACTTGAGGAGGGCTGCCTACGCACCGCGATCGGCGACATTCCGGTCACCGATCAGCTGCGCCAGAACTTGGAGTCGAAGAAGGTGGAGCGCGAGGTGCTGCTCGGCGTTCGGCCGGAGAACTTCGAGGACGCGGCGTTGGTGTCGCCGGAGAACAAGCCGCGAGGCGTTACCTTCCGCGCTTCGGTCGACGTGGTGGAGTCGATGGGCTCGGACATCTTCGCCTACTTCACACTGGGGACCGAGCAGACCGTCACCAGCGCCGAACTCGACGAACTCGCGAAGGACTCGGGGCGTGCTGAGGTCGGCGGTGGCGACGGCTTACAGGTCGTCGCACGCCTCGACCCGGCGTCCACGGTCAAGGAGGGCACCGACTCCGAACTGTGGGCCGACGCCCGTTCGATCCACGTATTCGACCCCGCGAGCGGCGAAAACCTGGCCCTCGCCAGATGACCTTTGTCGAGAATCTTTCTGTCCGCGCCTAACAGTGGATCATCGGCGCGAGTGAGCGCATCCTCGGCGCAGTTCATCGATCGCGCCGAAGGCGCTCGATGACGTCGTCGGTCCACTCGTGCGTACGAATGAGCCGGTACCGCTCGCTGGCAACCGCGAGGTAGACCTCCGCGTCGGTGCGGTCGCCGATCAGGTCCGCCTCGCGCAGCATGCGCAGCACCGGAGTGTATTCCTGGGTGAACCACCGCCGGGCCACCTCGGCCCGGTCGACGAACTTGCCTTCGCTTTGCATGTAGCGAAAGCCCCAGGCCTCGACGGCCTCGCCCAGTTCCGCATAGGACCAGGGGTCGGTGACCTTGATCTTCTCCAGCGCCTGCGGCGCCAGCGGCACGCGCGAGCGGAACAGCCGTTCGTAATCCTTGGTGATCAGATCGGCGCGCGTTCGGATGCCGCGCGACGAGACGACCGTCTCCACCTCGATGACGTACGCGTCGATGGTCTGCAGGCCGTGGGCGATCGCCAGCGAGACCCGGTGATGTCCGTCCCGGACGAAGTGCAGGTCACCGACCCGGTAGACGTCTATCGGTGGCAACGACTCGCCGCGGGCTTGCAGCAAGGCGAGCCGTTCCCACCGCTCGCGAACCCGGTTCGACGTCGGCCGGAACTTCCGGTCGAAGTCGCGGCGGGAATCCACGGTGCCGACGATCGACTCCAGCCGGATCGTCTGCAGGCCGAGGCTGCGTTCCGCGCGCCAGCCGAGGGCGGCGACCACCTCGTCGAACGGCAGGATCAGGTTCACGTCGTCGGGCTCGCGGCGCAGCCGAGTCGCCAGCCGGGCGAGCGCCTGCCGACGCCGCGCACGCAGGAAGTCGTCCGCCACGTCGGCTCGTGGGAACCCCGTCGATCGAGTCATAGGGAACTTTAACCCGGTTCGCCGGGTGAGTGAACGCTGTCCCGCGTCGCCGGCGACGGGTCGGCAGGCGCCGGAATCTTGAAGACGTGCTTTCCGACGACATTCCGGACCACCGTCTCGCCGACACGCAGGTCGACCAGGTCGTCGCCGTACGGGTGGATGTGGCCGTGGAGCAACAGCGGGGCCCCGATGCGGCTCAGCAACGGCGCCAAGCAGTCGAAACCCTGATGGGGCAGGTCGTCCCGGTCACCGACCCCGCGGGGCGGCGCGTGCGCGAGCACGACGTCGACGCCCCGTCCGTCCCGCCACCGCCGCAATCTGGCGCGGCGGGCCAGCGAGCGCGCGCGCCGCGCTTGCGCCCGTTGACTGTACTGGTTCGGCCCCGTGCTGTAGCGCAGGCTGCCGCCGAGCCCGGCGATACGCAGACCTGCGACGTCGACGACGCGACCGTCCGCGTTCACCGCACCCGGGGGCCAGGGCGGCTCGCTCGGCATGCCGGCGCGCAAGTTGAGCCCGGATCGAGAGGTCCGGTAACCGCGCACATCCTGGTCGTGATTGCCGGGGACGAAGACGAGCGGGCGTTCGAGGGCGTCCATCAGATAACCGAGGTAATCGAAGGGGAGGTCGCCACAGGCAAGGATGAGCTCTGCCCCACGAGCAAGTCCCGGACGGGCACACAGCGCTTCATCCACCTCGTCGGAGACGGCGAGAACCAACACGTCTTCATTCGTACCCCGCCGACCGCGGGGGCTAGACGGCGGCTCGGACGTCCAGGCCGCGATTGCGCAGATCCGCCTCGACCCGGTAGATCTCGGTCTGCGGCACTGGGCGGCCGGCCGGCAGCGGCACCTGCAACTGTCGGCAGGCCGCGCTAAGCGCGTCCACGTACGCCGCTCGGGTTGCCTGGCAGCGTTGGAACTTCTTCGGCAGGTTTACCGAGTTCTCCGTCGCGTCCAGCAGGCGGTGCAACCTGCGCAGGTCCGCGGCGATCCGCTCGATCGGTTGTGGGGCAGACAGTGCCGGTCTGCCCCGCCGTTCCCAGGCGCGGTACAGGCCGCGGGCGCCGACCCAGGCGCCGCCCACGGCGGTGGGCAGCAGCATCGCGATGAGGAGCAGCCACGCGGTGTCCACCCCGTAAGTCTCGGACGCCACATGGCCGGGTGCAAGAGATCGCCCGTCAGCACAATCCGGCACACCACCGCGTGGCTGGCGGCGCCCTGAGTGGCTGGAATTCCGCAGTGAGTGGCTGGTTGCGCACTGAGTGGCCGTCCAGCGGCAGCCACTCAGGCCCGAACTGGCCACTCAACGGGGGCCGGGGAGCCGGCGGGGGCTCGGGGGGCCGGGTGAACCGGGGGCTGGGAGACGTTTCAGCCCTTGACGGATCCGGCGAGCAGTCCACGCACGAAGAAGCGCTGCAACACGATGAACACGAACAACGGGATCAGGATGGAGAGGAACGCGGCCGCCGGAATCAGCTCACCACCCGCCCCGGACGTGTTCCCGATGAGCAGATTGACCGCGACCGTGATCGGGGCGGTGTTCTCGTTTCCGCCGGTCATCACGATGCCGACGAACAGGTCGTTCCAGACCCACAAGAACTGGAAGATACCCAATGCGGCCATGACACACGTCACAACGCAAGGGGAGAGTGTTGCCAGAGCGTTACCAACGC
>Ga0136846_1242406_pt1 | contig 11945 bp, 12 predicted proteins | sample HopSoiMetagenom2_FD_96841 | JGI IMG/M metagenome (GOLD analysis project Ga0136846, IMG submission 96841) | Grasslands soil microbial communities from Hopland, California, USA - 2 Assembly 2016 (version 4) | ecosystem: Environmental > Terrestrial > Soil > Grasslands | place: USA: Hopland... | reverse complement strand
TGCCGATGCGATGAGAAACGAACGCGCTGCGCCGCGTCCGCTTCGCGCTGCTCGTGATCGGCTGAGCGTCGAGGCCGCGGCGCTCAGGCGGCGACGCCTAGCTCGTCGAGGCTCGCGTGGAGCTCGTCCATGTCGCGGTAGACCCGGTAGGCGCCCGCCTTGAGGAGCTCGTCCTCGCCGTAGCCCCCGGTCAGCACGCCGATGCCCAGCATCGCCGCACGGCGCGCGGCCAGCAGGTCCCAGACGGCATCGCCGACGACGAAGCAGTCCGAGGCGGGCGCCTGGAGTCGCCGCGCGCACTCGAGGAAGAGGTCGGGCTCGGGCTCGGCGCGGGCGACGTCGCCGCGCGCCACGTCCACGGTGTCCTGAGGAACGCCGAGCGCCTCGAGCGAGCCATCGATCTCGGGGCGCCGGCCCGAGGTGCCGATCGCGTGCACGACCCCGCGCGCGCGCAACGTCGCCAGCAGCGCCCGGGCGCCCGGCAGGGCACGGCGGTCGGGCATCAGCTCCCGGAAGAGCTCGCCGTGGCGGTCCTGGATCGCCGACGTCTCCGCCTCGGACAGCTCGCGCCCCAGCTCGCGTCCCAGCGCCCGCGCGAAGAGCCCGCCGCTCATGCCGATGCGGCGGTGGATCCGCCACCCGTCGATGCTCATCCCGCGCTCGGCCAGCGCGCGCTGCCACGCGAAGACGTGCGCGTAGACGGTGTCGACCAGCGTCCCGTCGAGGTCGAAGATCAGCGCGGGCACGCCGACAGGCTAGACGGGCGATCGCCCGCCGGCAGGCGCGGCACGTGGCGCATGCGGTGTCCCGCGTCGGGACCGGCGCCTCCGGGCGTCACGTCGCGCCTGGCGCCGCGACGTCGGGCGAGGCCAGGAAGGTGTCGACGGCGGCTGTCACCTCGCGGGCGTGGCGTTCCTCGTCCACCGCCTTCGGGGTCACCATGCGCAGCGTCGCGTTGGGCAACGCGCGCGCCCACGCGTCGGCGCAGGCCGCCGGATGCACCGGATCGCGCTCGGTGCCGACGACGAGCGTGGGCGTCGCCAGTTGGGGCCAGGGAGCGGGCTCGGACAATGGCCGGTCGGCCGGGAGGCGCTCGAGCAGCGGGCTGCGCGCTACGGCGCCAGGACGTGTGAACTGAGCCAGCAGCGATTCGGCCGTGACCCGCGACTCTCTCTCGACGCGGCGGTAGACCGCGCTTCGTTGCAGGGCCGCACGCCCGCGCTCCGGGCCCTCACTGCGCAGCAGTCCGGCGATCACCGGGTACGCGGCGAGATTGGGCGGCGAGGGCGCGTCGTACCACGCGGGTCGGATCAGCGCCAGCGCGCGCACGCGTCCGGGCTGTTCGTAGGCCAGGCGGACCGCCACGCCCGCGCCCATCGATACGCCACCCAGCGCCACCTGGCGGAGCCCGAGAGCGTCCAACAGGGCCGCGAGGTCGCGCGCGAACGTCGCGAAACTGAGGTCTGCCGTGGGGCCGAGCGGCGTCGTGCGGCCATGCCCACGGCACTCGAGGCACACGAGCCGCCCCTTGCCGCTCCACAGGGCCCGGGGCTGCGCCGCATCGCCGCCCAGGCCGTGCTGGAACACGAACGGGGCGCCGGAGCCCTCGTCGAGGTAGCAGAACGCCAGGCCGTCGTGGGGGAAGGTGAACCTCATGCAGAGGTGCGCAGCGCGCGACGCGCCGGCGCCCATAGGGTTACCACGCCCCCGGCTGCGCCCGCTGCGCGACGGCCGCGCGTCAGCGCCCGGCCGGACTGCGGGCCCCGCCCCCCGTGCGGGAGGATGCGCGCGTGCCTGCCACACCTGAGAAGACGCTCGACGCGAAGCTCGCGCGCATCCACGCCGACCCACACGGCGCCGGTGACTTCATCCTCGCCGACGCCAAGGACGCAGACATGGCGATGGGCCTGAAGGCGCCGGGCGTGGACCCGGTGACCGGCGCGCCCCGGTCCCTGGCCGAATACCGCGACCACATGCGCGAGATCGTCCGCCAAGGGCTCGTCGACATCATGCTGATGAGCGCCAGCAGCAACGACCTCCTGACGAACCGCGAGCGATTGTTCGACGATTCGCCGGTCACGCCCGCGGTCCGCGCCAACGACGCGACGGACATCCACCTCGTCGCCGGCGGCACCTACGCGGATGCGCCGTCACGGCCGTTTCGCACTCCGACGATCGAGCAGATCATGACCGGTCGCGCCGCCCCGGGCGGGGCCGAGGGACAGCGCGGCGCCGACCTCGGCCTGTACTCGATCACGCTCAACAACGACGTCGCCTCCGACCTGCCGGTGCTGGACGCCTACCGTGAGTTCCGGCTGGACGCCGAGCGCAAAGGGCTGCGCCACTTCCTCGAGATCTTCGAGCCCAATGCCGCCGGCGACCGGCGGCCGGCTGAACTCGGCCGCTTCCTCAACGACGTGGTCGCGCGGACGCTGGCCGGCGTCCCGCAGGCCGGGCGCCCGGTGTTCCTGAAGATGCCCTACGCCGGTCCTGAGGCGATGGAGGCGCTCGTCGCCTACGACCCCCACCTGGTGGTCGGCATCCTCGGCGGCTCGGCGGGCACGACCTACGACGCGTTCTTCCTGCTCGAGGACGCGCGACGGCACGGCGCGCGCGCGGCCCTGTTCGGGCGCAAGATCAACAACAGCGAGCATCAGCCGACGTTCGTGCGCTACCTGCGCGCGCTCGCCGACGGCGACATCGATGCGACCGAGGCGTGCCGGGCCTACCACGCCGACCTCGAGCGCCTCGGCATCCGCCCGCGCCGGTCGCTCGAGGACGACCTCGCGTTCACGGCCGCCGGCTTCGCCTAGCACTAGACAGCGTCGCGCACTGTCTGCAGCCGGTCGCGCAGGAAGCCCACAGCCGCGCCGACCTCGGCCTCGTCGAGGCCGTGCAACACGACGGCGCCCTCGTAGCCGGCGCCGCCCAGCAGGGCCAGGTAGCGGTCGTAGTCGAGGTCGCCGCGGCCGGCGGCGACGATCCTCCCGTCGGCCGTCACGTCCTTGGCGTGGGCGAGCACCACGTCGGCGCCGAGCAGGTCGATCGCGTCGCCGAGGATCGCGTCCTGGTCGGCGAGCCGCCCAGGCGGCACGAGGTTGGCGGCGTCGAAGACGATCTTCAGGCGGTCGGAGCCCAGCTCGTCGAGGAGGCGACGCGCCGCCCGCGCGTCGCGCACCACGTTGTTGAGCTCGGGCTCCACACCGAGCGTGACCCCATCGGCCTCGGCCACTGCGAGCGCCTCGGCGACCGACGCGCGCATGTCCGCCCAGGCCTCCGCGGTCTCGTTGGCGGGGTGCGCGCGCCACATGTCGTCGGGGTCGCGCGTCCCGGTGCACAGCGTCACCACCGCGCTGCCCATGGCCGGGGCGCGCGCGATCAGGCCCTGCAGCGCGCGCTGGCCCGCCGCGCGCAGGGCCGGGTTGGGGTGGGCCATGTTGTAGGTGCCGGAGACCGCGACCATCTCGAGGCCGTGGGCGGCGACCGCCGCGCGGATCGACCCCGGGAGCCCGGGGTCGATGACGTCCGGCAGCGACGGGCCGCCGGTGAGCGCAAGATTGAACTGGATCGCCGGGATCCCGTGGCCGGCGACCGCGGCCAGGGCCTCGTCCAACGATCCGCGCTGGAACGTCTTGGCGAAGATCCCGGGGCGCATCACGCGGGCTCGGCCAGCATGTCGACGTCGACCGGCCTGCCCTCCGCGACCGAGCGCTCGATCGCGCTCATGACGCGCATGGCCGCGAGGCCGTCCGCAGCCGTCGCGCCGTGCTGGGGCGTCCCGTCCAGGATGGTCGCTGCGAACCCCTCGGCCTGTCGACGCCAGAAGTGGCCGTCGGCCCCCAGCGGCCGGTGGTAGCGGCCGTCGCGGGTGGAGAAGCACTCGACCTCGCTGGAGCGCAGGTACCAGGGCTGGAAGGTCTTGCCCAGGATGCTGCCGTGCTCGCCGTAGACCTGAAAGCCCTCGTGCCAGTCCATCCGCACCGCGATCGTCAGGTCCAGGTGGCCGGCCGCGCCGTCGGCGAAGTCGCATCCCACGAACCAGCAGAAGGCGCCGGCCTTCTCGACCAGCCGCGCGTCGACCCGGACGATGTCACCGCCCAGGAAGCGCGCGGTGTCGGCCAGGTGGCTGCCATGGCCCAACATGTAGTAGCGATGTCGGTCGCTCTTTGGATCGCCCTCGGGCCGCCGCACCGTCGCGCTGGACACCGGGGTGGGCTGCAGCGCGTCGGTCATCGTGTAGCGGTAGGTCGAGTCGCAGTACCAGGCCTTGAGCGCGATCCGCTCGCCCATCTGCGTTGCGATGAAGTCGCGCGCGAAGGCGATCCCCTCGTCGAAGCGCTTCATCGTGCCCACCTGCAGCACGAGCCCGGACTCCTGCACCTTCGCGCACAACGCCTCGCACTCGGCGACGTCGACCCCCATCGGCTTCTCGACCAGCACGTGCTTGCCGGCCTCCAGCGCGCGCATGGACGCGTCGACGTGGAACTGGTCGGCGACCGCGACGACCACGGCGTCGACGGCGGGGTCGGCCAGCATCGCGTCGTACTCGGTGAACGCGCGGGCCGGCTACCACCTCGCGGCCATCCGCGCCAGGAGGTCGTCGGCCACGTCGCATATCCCGTACAGCTCGGTGTTGCGCCCCTTCTGGAGGGCCTCGAAATGCGCCGCCTGCGCGATCTGACCCGCGCCCAGGACACCCACCCGCAGCCGCTCGCCCGCCGTCCCCATCCTGGCTAGCTCTCCGCGGCGCGCGCCGCCTGGGCCTGGATCCACCGCACCGCCGCGGCAGGATCGGGGTCGCCGAGGACCAGCGAGCCGGGGACGACGCCGTCGGCGCCGGCCTCGGCCAGCCTGGGCACCGTCTCGCGCCGGATGCCGCCGTCGACGACGAGCTCCGGGCGGCGCTCGGAGGCGTCTCGCACCGCGCGCAGGGCGGCGACCCGCTCCGCGGTTCGGGGGTCCTGCCCCACGCCCTTGATCCCGAGCGCGGTCCCCATCACCAGCACCCGGTCGACCTGCTCGATGAGCTCGGCCGCTCGCTCCACGGGCTCATCGGTTTCGAGGGCGACGCCCGGACGGGCGCCCGCTGCCGCGACGAGTTCGAGCGCCGCGTGCAGGTCGGCGCAGGCACGTGGATGGACCGTGACCACGTCGGCCCCTGCGGCGACGAAGCGCTCCACCCACGCCTCGGGGTTGGTCACGACGAGGTGCACGTCGAGCAGCGCGGCGGTGCCGCCTCGAAGCGCGGCGACGAGGTCGGGGCCGAAGAGCAGCTCGGGCACCGCGTGGCCGTCGAAGACGTCGACATGGAAGCCGTCGGCGACCTCCTCGACGGACGCGACGCCGTCGCCTACCGCGAGGGGGTCCATCGACCACACCGACACGTAGGCCTTCACGGAAGCGGCCGTCCGGGCGACGAGGGCCGCGCGACGACGGGGCACAGGCGAAAGTGCGTCAAGGGCGGGGACCCTACCGTCCGGTGGCGGGGAGCGGCTCGATGATGCCCGCGGCGCGCCCGGCCGTCAGAGCGGCGCCGCGCGCGCCGATGTACGCGGCGTCGGTCTGCGCGACGCAGCCGAGGTGCGCCTCCTTGACCGCCTGCGCGGTCTCGCCGTCGGCCCAGCCACCGACCAGGACCAGCCGCTTGCGCGGTCCGACGAGGCGGTCCATCCGCTCCAGGATCCGCTCGGAGGCGAGCGCGAGCAGTTCGAGCGCCGCGCGCCAGACGACTTCCGGCGCGGCGTCCTGCGCGAGCTCCACGCGGACCTCCCGGTTGGTCTGAAGTCCGGCGATACGTACGCAGCCGAGGTCCACTGGGGCGCGGAGCGCCGCCGCGTCCAGTGGCGCGCGTTCGCCCGCCGTCACTCCGATGCGCTCGAGCACGGCCTGCAGCGCCGCGCCCGAGCGCATCCCGCCGATCAGGGACTGGCGGCCGTCGACGACGTGCCAGCCGATGTTCATGCCGTCCGCGACCGCCCGGCGCACTCGCTCGCGATCAACCGGCGCGACGGCGCGGATGAAGGCCTCGGCCGTCCCCCACGAATCGAGCACGTCGCCCTCGTCGGTCACACCGGCGCCCACCGCCGCGCTGAGGTGGTCGTGGCCGCCGACGGCCAGCACCGCACCGCGAGCCGCCGCGAAGCGGTCGCCGACCGTCCCGGCCGGCGTCCCGGCCGGCAGCGGTTCGGGCAGCAGCCCGGGTGGCGCCTGCGACCACGCGAGCATCTCGTCCCACCAGGCGCGCGTGTGCAGGTCGAGCCACCCCGTCCGTGACGCCAGCGACAGCTCGGCGACCTGATCGCCGCCGAGCGCGTGCACGAGCCACTCGGCGACGCTCAGCCAGTGCACCCCCCGCGCGGCAGCGGCGTGGTGGCGGCGCAGCCAGCGGTACTTCACGGCCGAGCAGAGCGGGCCGGGGCTCAGCCCGGTGTGCTCCGAGAAGCGGTCGCCGCCGATCTCCGCGGCCAGCCCGCGGGCCTCCGCGCCGCCGCGCCGGTCGTGCCAGGCGATGCAGGGCGCCACCGGCGTCGCGCCGCGATCGAGCAGGACAGCCGTCTCCGCGAAGCTGGACGCGCCGAGGGCGGCCACCCGCCCCGGCGGCCCGACCGCGATCGCCTGCGCCGCGGCGGCGAGCGCGCCGGCCAGCAGCTCGTCGGGATCGAGCTCGGCACCGGTCGGGACGCGGCGCCAGGGCGTCGCGGCGCGCCCGTGGCCGACCTCGCGGCCCGCGGTGCTGACGAGCGCCGCCTTGCAGGACGTCGTCCCGATGTCGAGCCCCAGCAGCAGGTCGCGGTTCACGGTCGCTCAGCCCCCGCACCGGGGCGGGAACGGGCCCGCAGGTCCCGTCCCCGCCGGCCGGTCGCGCTCAGCAGCTGGATTTGTAGACGGCGTTCTGGTTCTCGCTGAGGTTGTCCTTGGTGAGGATGACCGAGCCGGTGCCGATCTTCTTCTTGGTCGGCTGTCCCTTCAGCGCGGCGATCGCCTGCTGGACGCCCTGGCGGCCGATGTCGGCCGGCTTCTGGGCGACCAGGGCCTGGATCGTGCCGTTCTTGAGGTCCTCGACCTGCTTGGGCCCGGCGTCGAAGGAGACGATCTTGACGTTCTTGTTCCCGGACTCACGCAGGCCCGTCGCCGAGCCTTCCGCCGAGAACAGATTCGTGGCGAAGATGCCCTTGAGATCGGGGTTCTTGGCGAGCTGGGCCTTGACGATGGCCGCCGCCTTCTCGGGCTGGTCGTTGCTGAAGTCCTGGCCCAGGTACTGCAGGCCGAGCTTCTTCGCCTCCTCCTGGAATCCCTTGGCGCGCAGGTCGGTCGTCGAGATGCCCGGGTTGACGTTGACCACGAAGACCTTGCCCTTGCCGCCGATCTGCTTGGCCAGCGCCTGGGCGGCCGCGCGCCCGCCCGCCTCGTTGTCGGAGGCGATCTGCGAGACCGCGAAGTCGGCCTGGTCGAGCGTCGTGTCGACCAGCACGACCTTGCTGCCCGCGTCGGCGATCTGCTTGATCGGCGTGTACATCGCCTTGGAGTCGGTGGGCGCTACGAGAAGCGCGTCGGGCTTGTCGGCGGCGATCGCGTTGGCGATCGGCGTCTGCTGGGCGGGCGAGAACTGATCGGGACCCTGGAAGTTCAGGCTTGCGCCGAGCTTCTTCGCCTCGGCCTGGGCGCCGCAGTTCATCGTGATGTAGAACTGGTCGCCCTTCACGCCGGCCAGCAGGGTGAGCTTGTAGTTCTTGCTGCCGCCGCTGCTGCCCGTGCCACCGCCCCCGTCACCGCCACCACAGGCGGCGATGACGAACATCGCGGCGGTCGCGAGCAGGACGGCTCCCGCCCGGGACCACGCCTTGTGCTGCATGTGCTGCCTCCTCCTGACTGGGATGACTGATGTCCTTCGCGCGCGCGCTCAAGTACTATACATGGCCCGCCGCAACAGGTCGAAGTACACGGCCGCGATCAGCACGGCGCCCACCGCCACCTGCTGCCAGAACGGCTGCACGCCGATGATCACGAACCCGTTGCGCAGGACGGCCGGGATGAACACGCCTACGACCGTGCCGAGCATCGTCCCGATCCCACCGAACAGGCTCGTGCCGCCGATGACGATCGCCGCAATGGCGTCGAGGTTGTCCGTCGCGTGGCCGCTGACCGAGGTCGTACCGAAGCGCGCCAACGACAGGTAGCCGGCCAGCCCCGCCAGCGTGCCGCCGAGCCCATAGACCTTGATGAGGTGGCGGTCGACGTCGACGCCGGTGCGCCGCACGCCCTCGGCGTTCGAGCCGATCGCGTAGGTGTAGCGGCCGAACCGCGTCTGGGCCAGGATGATCCCGAACACGATCGCGACGACGGCCGCGATCAAGACCAGGTACGGGATCTGGTCGAAGAGCCGGCCGGAGCCGATCGTGTCGATCAGCCGGAAGGGCACCTCGCGCTCGTCGACGCCGCCGGTGATCAGCAGAGCGGCGCCCAGCGCCATGCCGAAGGTGCCCAGCGTGACGATGAACGGCGGGATGTTGGCCTTGGCCACCAGGAACCCGTTGATCAGCCCCCACGCGCCACCCGCCGCCAGCGCCACGGCCAGCCCGACGAGCAGCACCCCCCAGCTGTCGCCGCCCATGTCGTTCATGAGCTTGGCGGAGACGACGCCCGCGAACACGAGCACCGAGCCCACCGAGAGGTCGATACCGGCCGTGATGATCACGTAGGTCAGGCCGGTGGCGATGACCAGCAGCACGGCGGCGTCGGTGCCGATGTTGCGCGCGTTGGAGATCGAGAAGAACTCGGCGGGCTTCAGCGCCGAGAAGACGAGGATCAGCGCGGCCAGGATCAGGATGATCGAGGCGTTGGAGTTCGTCGCGATGCGCTTCCAGATCGGTTGGCGGCCCTCGGCTCCCTCGTCGACGCGTTCGTCCTCGGCCGGCGTGACCGGCGTGCTGCTCATCTCGACTGCCCCTCCTCCTCGTGGAAGGTCAACGCGCCGGTCATCGCCGCGACCACGTCCTCCATCGACACCTCCTGCGGCCGCAGGCGCGCGACGCGCTGACCGAGGCGCAGGACCTCGATCCGGTCGGCCACCTCGAAGACCTCGGGCATGTTGTGGCTGATCAGCACGACCGACAGGCCGTGCTCGCGCACACGCCTGATCTGCTCGAGCACGTTGCGCGTCTGCACGACGCCGAGCGCCGCAGTCGGCTCGTCCATGAACACCACCTTCTTGGCCCACGTCACAGCCCGGCAGATGGCGATGCCCTGTCGCTGGCCGCCGGACATGTTCGCGACCCGCGCGCTCGTGTCCTGGATCCGAACCCCCAGGTTGCGGAAGGCCTCGTCGCTGCGCCGGCGCATCTCGCGCTTGTCGAGGAATCCGAGCTTGCCGAGCAGCCCCGTGCGAAGGATCTCACGCCCGAGGAACATGTTGGCCGCCGGGTCGACCTCGGCCGCCAGCGCGAGATCCTGGTAGACGGTCTCGATGCCCAGGTCGCGCGCTTCGTGCGGGGTCTGGATCGCCACCGGCCGGCCCTCGAAGCTGATCTCGCCGCTGTCGGGCGGGTGGACGCCGGTCAGCGCCTTGACCAAGGTGCTCTTGCCGGCGCCGTTGTCGCCGATCAACGCGACGACCTCACGTGGGTACACGGTGAAGCTCGCGCCGCGCAGCGCGTGCACCCGGCCGAACGTCTTGACGATGTCCCGCGCCTCGAGCACGGGCTGCTCGCTCACCATGGTTCCTCCGTCGTCGTGGCGGCGGGCGGCAGGCAGCGCACGGCCTCCACCTCGCCGTCGAGCGTTGTCCGTCCGGCGGCGAACGGAACGAGCAACGTGTCGCCCCGGCGCAGCGGCAGCTCGTCGCCGTGCTCGGTCCGCAGCGTGCCCTCGCCGCGCTCGGCCAGCAGGATCGCGAAGGACGGCTCGAGCACGACGCTCCCGCCGTCCGGCCGCACGCGCTGCGCGAGGAAGTAGCCGTCTGCTGCCGTCGGCAGCAGCGACTCGACGGCGCTCTCCGCGTCGCCGTCGCCGCGACGTACGAGGCCGTCGACCTCGGTCGCGCCCCGCTGCGCCGCCTCCAGCGCGAGGTCCCAGCCCAACCGTAGGTGCTCGGAGCCGTCCTGCACGCCGAAGCGCCGCCACTCGACGAGCACCGACAGGTCGGTCGGCTCCTGCACCTCCAGGAGCAGGATGCCCTCCCCGATCGCGTGCAGGAAGCCGGCCGGGACGAGCACCGCATCGCGGGCACCGACCTCGACGCGATTGAGCGCGTCGAGCATCTCCCCGGCGTCCTGGCGCTCGACCCAGCGCCGCAGCGTCGCCGGCTGGAGGGGTTCGCGGAGACCGACGTGCACCGCGGCGCCCGGTGCGGCCTCGAGGATGATCCACGCCTCGGTCTTTCCGAACGCCAGACCGAGGTGCTCGCGGGCGAACGGCCGCCCGGGATGCAGGTGGACGGGCAGGCGCTCGCCGGCGTCGAGCAGCTTGACCAGCAGCGCGGGCTCCGCGCCGAAGCGGCGGACGTGGTCGGGGCCGAGGAAGGCCTCCGGCTCGGCACGGATCGCGTCGCGCAGTACCCGCCCGTCGGCAAGCCGGCTGAGGCCCTCGATGTCCGAGCCGAAGCTCGTCGCGGTCGAGCCGACCCAGTCCTCGGGGCGGCCGTCCGGCCCCTCCGGTACCCCGCGCAGCGCGTCGATGCGTGCACCGCCGCGGTAGAAGCGCTCGAGCTGATTCGGCGGCAGGACCAGCGGCTTCATGCGGCGAGCTCCCCGCTTCCCCGGGCGACGAGCTCGGCGGGGACCTCGAGGTGACGCGGCGGCCCGTCCTCGCCGTCCAGCCGTCCGAACGCGAGGCGGGCGGCCGACGCCCCCAGGAGCGCCGGATCGGAGCGGACGACGGTGACACCAAGCACGTCGGCGAGCTCGAAGTCGTCGAAGCCCACGAGCGACGGACGGCGCCGGCGCCCGGCCAGCGCACGCAGGGCGCCCACCGTGTTGCGGTTGTTCGCCGTCAGGATCGCCGTCGGCCGCTCGCGCGGCGGCAGGGTGAGCAGCTCCGTCACGGCGACCTGGGCCTGTACCGCCGTGCGGTTGCCGGCGCGGACGAGCGCCGAACGGTCGCCGACGCTCGCGGCGCGCAGGCCCGCGCGGTACCCCGCGAGACGCTCGCGCGTCGTGTAGAGCTCGGGCGCGTCGGAGACGACGGCGATGCGCTCGTGCCCGTGCTCGAGCAGGTGCTCCACGGCGCGCCGCGCGCCCGCCGCGTTCTCGATCAGGACGCGGTCGGCGTCGACCTGCTCGGGTGGCCGGTCGAGGAAGACCGCGGGCACGCGGCCCGCGCCCTGCGCGACGTAGCGGTGATCGCCGCCGACCGGGACGATGAGCAGCGCGTCCACGCGCCGACGCAGCATCGCGGCGACCAACTCGTGCTCGCGGTGCGGATCCTCGCGCGCCGAGGCCGTGATGAGCATGAGCCCGCGGGCGCGCGCCGCGCTCTCGACGGCCTGCGCGATGACCGAGTAGAAAGGGTTCGCGACGTCCTCGATGACGAGCCCGAGCGTCCCCGAGGAGCGGCCGTGGCGCAGCGAGGCCGCCAGGTCGTTGCGCTGGAACCCGATCGCGGCGATCGCGCGTGCGACGCGCGCGGCCGTCGGGTCGGCGACGCCGGCCTCGCCGTTGATCACGCGCGAGACCGTCTTGAGGCTCACGCCGGCGACCTGCGCGACGTCACGCATCGTCGGTCTGGCATTCGCCCGCGACGACACCTCTCCTCCTCCTGCCCGGCCTCGCGTCCGACAACGTTGTCAGATAACGTTGTCAGCACTGGCCGCCACGCTAGTGCGGGCACGCCGGGGTTGTCAAGCCACCGCGGCCGTGCCGGCCGATCCGAGCACGCCGAGCAGCCGCGCCACCTCGTCGCGCACAGCGTCGCGCCCCGCACCCAGGTATTTGCGCGTGTCCACCACGCGC
>Ga0136846_1229714_pt1 | contig 11945 bp, 14 predicted proteins | sample HopSoiMetagenom2_FD_96841 | JGI IMG/M metagenome (GOLD analysis project Ga0136846, IMG submission 96841) | Grasslands soil microbial communities from Hopland, California, USA - 2 Assembly 2016 (version 4) | ecosystem: Environmental > Terrestrial > Soil > Grasslands | place: USA: Hopland... | reverse complement strand
ACGGCGCAGCCGATCCGCAGGACATCCTGCGGCTCCTGGGCATCGAGGAGCTCGCGCGCTACATCGTCGACGAAGTGCAGGACGTGTACCGGCTGCAGGGTGTGAAGATCAACGACAAGCACATCGAGGTGATCGTGCGGCAGATGCTGCGCCGCGTGGAGACCGACGAGCCGGGCGACACGCCGTTCATCCAGGGCGAGCAGGTGGAGCGCGCGGAGCTGTTGGAGGAGAACGAGAAGGCGGAGAAGGCCGGCAAGAAAGCGGCGACTTTCCGCAACATCCTGCTCGGCATCACCAAGGCATCGCTGTCGACGGACTCGTTCATCTCCGCGGCCTCCTTCCAGGAGACCACGCGCGTGCTGACCGAAGCCGCCATCATGGGCAAGCGAGACGAGCTGAGGGGCCTCAAGGAGAACGTGATCGTCGGACGCCTGATCCCGGCGGGCACGGGCCTCGCGTACCACAACATCCGCAAGGCGCAGGCAGCCGAGCCGGTGCTGGCGGACATCGCGGCGGTTACGCCGGAGACGGCACCGTCGACCGAGACCACCACCACGGCCGGCGGCGGCTAGAAACCTTAGCCGAGCTCGAAAGGCGCCCCGCGGGGCGCCTTTTTTTTGCGACCATCGGTATGTGAGGCGACAGGAGGCGCGGTGGGTCGGGGAGCGGCTGCGCGGCATGGCTTGCCGCGTCGTGCTCAACCTCGGCTCCGGCTCGCGGCGCTTCCGCGAGGTGTCGAAGCCTTACATCGACCGCGACATCTTCGAGCCGCTCGCCCGCGCGGGCGCACGCGTCGTGCATTCGGACCTCAAGGCGGGCGAAGGGGTCGATATCGGGGGCGACCTTTTCGATGCAGCGGTCCAGGCCAGGCTGCGCGAGCTGCGCGCGGATGCGATCGTTGCGTGCAACATCATGGAGCACCTGCCGGAGGATTATCGCCAGCGCTTTCCCGCGGTGCTGGACTCGCTCCTGCCACCGGGCGGCACGCTGGTCGTCACGGTCCCCTACTCATACCCCTATCACGCCGATCCGATCGACACGCTCTACCGCCCGAGCCCCCAAGAGCTGTGCGCGCTCTTTCCGCGCTTTCAGGTCATCGACGCACGAATCATCGACAGCGAGTCCTACGGGGATGAGTTCGTGGCCGGCGGGCCGTGGCGCATGACGCGCAAGGTGCTGCGCATGTTCTTTCCGTTCGTGCGACCCAAGCGCTGGTTTTCGCACGCGCACCGCTTCTTGTGGCTGTTCCGGCCCTACCGCCTTACCGGCGTGGTGCTGCGAAAGCCGGCCGCCTAGTGGAGTTTCGAGGCGAGGCCGAGCATCCCCAGGACCATCAGTAGCGACGCGATGGCGATAATCCAGCCGCTCGCGCGCGGATAGGCGGAAACCAGCGGCTCGAGCGGCGTGTGCACCTTGTCGCTCGCCGCGACGATCGAATCATCGGTGGCGTGCCACTGATTGAGGCGTTTCTGCAGCTCAGCTAGGCGCGCCGGGGCCGCGAGCATCAGGAAACCGACCACCGCGGTGAACGCGAATCCGACGACGAGGACCCACTTCAGGCTTTCCACGGCCACTGTGCCGAAGAACCATGCCTGCGCGTCGGCGCGGCGCGCCACGGAATAGGACAGGAACTGCAGGCGCCAGAGCACCAGCGCGATGCCGGCGAGCCCGACGAGAAGGAAGACCGTGCCGAGGATCGGGCGGCGTGCCCCGGGTACGGCGGCACGATCGAGGTCGATCCGCCTGTCCAGGCGGGCGAAGGTTTCGCGCGTCGACACCCAGCGGTTCATGTGCGCCATGAAGCGCAGCGTCGCCCCCTGCCTCATGACGAGCGCGCAGCCGAGGACGAAGCTCGCCACGCCGCCGGTTATGAAGATGGCGATCAGCGTCGGCACGATGATTCGGTCGATGAAGGTGAAAAGCATCGGGTCCCCCTTTTTATTATGGTTGCGGCTATACCCCCAGCGTCGGCACCACGTCGGCCGGTGCCGTGCTCCAAATCTTGCCCGCGCGCCCCTCGGCAATCGCCTGCAGTTCCCGCCGCAGCATCTTGCGCCAGAGAATGATGCCGGCGTCCGAGCGCCCGAGGCGCTCTTTCTCGCGGTCGGCGATGCGGCCCTGCCCCGCCTGCACGGCGATGTCCTGCACCATCGCGAGCTCGGGATGGTCGATGTCGACGAGCCGGCGGCGCCCGCTCCACACATCCTGCACCAGATCCATCACCTTGGGCGCGGCGCGCACCTTCTGCGCGAACTGCGCCTTCTTCGCGAGGAAACGATCCGCTTCCGCCCCGGTGACCTTGACGTGGCTGGTAATGAGCCAGAGATGCGTCTCGTCGTCGATCGGCGTGAAGCTGAAATAGATCTCCTGCCAGCCGCCGACGCCGTCGAAGCCCGAGAGCGGCGGCACGATGACCCGGGTCACGTTCGGCATGTAATGCAGCGTGTGCCGGACCTGCCCGCCGGGCCGGGTGCCGAAGCGGAGCATGCCCCAATCGGTCTCCTCGGCGCTGATCACCGGCAGGTCGACGGCAAGCTTGGCGTGCGAGCCGCCGGGACGGTGCACGAAGGCGACGTGCACTTCGTCGGCCGTGTTCTCGTAGCACTGCAGCCAGTTGCAGGGCACCGTCTCCACGTTCCAGCAGTGGATCACGCCGCGCTGCGAAGGCTCGGGAAACGGCGGCCACGCCGGCGGCTCGCCTTCGCCGAAGTACGCGAAGACGAGGCCCATGTGCTCCCGCGTCGGGTAGCTCCTCGCCCGCACCTTGCGCGGATAGTTCTCATCCTCCGCCGGCATCTCGATGCACTGGCCGCTGCCGTCGAATTTCCAGCCGTGGTACAGGCAGCGGATGGCGTCGCCTTCCACCCATCCGAGGTGAAGCTGCGCGCCGCGATGCGGACAGCGGTAATCGAACACCTGCGCTCGCCCCGACTCGCCGCGATAAAGCGTGTAGTCCTCGCTCATGATGCGGATCGGCTTGGCGTGGCCGCGCTCGAGGTCCTCGGTGCGATGCACGGCGAGCCAGAATTGCCGCATGAAGCGGCCTCCCGGCGTGCCCGGCCGCGTCGACGTGATGTCCACCGCCACGCTATCAGCGCGGTGGTTTCCGACCAGTGAATGCACGTTACTCATGACGATTGCACTCTAGCGTTAAACCTCCTGTAGTGGAAACCCCGACGCAGGAATCTTATCGGCCTCCTCGGCGCGGCACGGCTATTGCTGCCTGCTTATTCGTCAACTGCCTGGAGGCTCGCATGGAAAGGATTCGTGAATGGCGTCGCCAGCAGGAAGGGAAGATGGGCTACATCCTTTTGTGGGCCCTCGGGGTTCCGATTCCCGTCCTGTTCGTGATTTTCCTGCTTCGCGGCTGCACCTGAGCCGCACGTCGAAATCTCTCTTACATAGGAGGTGCACATGAAGTCGTTCATTGCGCTTTGCGCGGTTGCGGGTGTGGTCGCCCTGTCCGGTTGCTCCGGCATGGGTCGCGGTGAGACCGTCGGTACGGCTGGCGGCGCGGCTGCCGGCGGCTTGGTCGGCTCGGCGGTGACGGGTGGCAGCACGCTCGGCACCCTCGGCGGCGCTGCCATCGGCGGCGTTGCCGGCCACGAAGCCGGCGTGAACTACGACAAGAAACACCAGTAGTCCCCGCTGGCGGGAAAAAGGCGTCCTCGCGGGCGCCTTTTTTTTGCGTCCTATAATTCGCGCATGGAGCGGGACGCGACAGTCATCGAGCAGGCGGCGCGCATCGATCTCGCGGCGGCCTTCCGGCTCGCCGTGCGCCTCGACCTGCACGAAGGCGTCTGCAACCACTTCAGCGTCATGCTGCCGGAGGGCAAGCGGTTCCTCCTCAACCGTTATGGCCTGCATTGGAGCGAGGTCACCGCGTCGAACCTCCTCGCGCTCGATGCCGATGGCCGTGTCCTCGCCGGCGAAGGCGAGTACGAGAAGACCGCTTTCTATATCCATTCGCGCATTCATCTCGCCAATCCGCACGCCGCGTGCGTGCTGCACACGCACATGCCGTACGCGACTTCGCTCACCCTGATCGAGGGCGGGCGGCTCGAGATGGTCGAGCAGAACGCGCTGCGCTTTCATGACGACATCGCGTACGACGACGAATACAACGGCCTGGTGGTCGACAATGCCGAGGGCGACCGGCTCGCGCGAGTGCTCGGCTCGAAGCGCGTCCTGTTCCTCGCCAACCACGGCGTAATCGTCGTCGGCCCATCGATCGCCGAGGCGTTCGACTCGCTCTACTACCTCGAGCGCGCGTGCCGCCTGCAGGTGCTAGCCCGGATGATGGGTGGCAAGCTCCGCGCCGTGCGCACGGAGGTCGTGGGGAGCGCGTATCGCATGATGCGCGCCGACGCGCCCAAGTACGCCGACGCCCATTTCACGGCACTCAAGCGCACCCTGGAGCGCGAGGAGCCCGAGTATTCTCGGTGAGCGGGTGCAGGTGCGGCCGGCGGCGCCCGAAGATATGCCGGCGATCCATGAGATTTATGCACACCACGTGCTGCATGGCCTCGCCTCGTTCGAGGAGGTACCGCCCGCACTCGAGGAAATGCGCCGGCGCTTCGACGACGTAGTGTCGCGTGGGCTGCCGTATCTCGCGGCCGACTTCGGCGGCGTACTCGTCGGCTACGGATATTGCGCCCCGTACCGCAGCCGTTCAGCCTATCGGTATTCGCTCGAAGACTCGGTGTATGTGCGCCACGGCTCCGAAGGCCGCGGGGTTGGCAGCGCGCTCCTGGGCGCGCTGATCGCGGGCTGCGAGGAGCTCGGTCACCGCAGCCTGATTGCCGTGATCGGCGATAGCGCCAATGCCGCCTCGATCAACCTGCACGCGTCGTTCGGCTTTGTCCGCGTCGGCACTTTGCGCTCGGCAGGATTCAAGTTCGGCCGCTGGGTGGACAGCGTGCTGATGCAGCGTCCTTTGGGACCCGGCGACGCTACTCCGCCATCGTAACGACCACCTTTCCTTTCGCCTGGCGACTCGCCAGCAGCTTGATCGCTTCCGCCGCGCGCTCGAGGGGAAGCGTTTGCGATACGTGCGGGTTGAGCCGCCCTTCCGCGTGCCAGCGGCCGAGCTGGTTCTTGCTCGCCGCGTATTCGCCGGGCTCGCGCCGCGCGAAGTCGCCCCAGAAGACGCCAACCACCGACGCGCCTTTCAGGAGCGGAAGGTTGAGCGGCAACTTCGGAATGTCGCCGGCGGCGAAGCCGACGACGAGCAACCGCCCGCGCCAGGCGAGCGAGCGGAACGCGGGCTCGGTGTAGCTGCCGCCCACCGCGTCGTAGACCACGTCGACGCCGCGGCCGTCGCTGAGCGTCTTGATGCGCTCGCGCAGATCTTCGGCTGCATAGTTGATCGTCGCGTCCGCGCCGTGCTCGCGGCACACCGACAATTTGTCTTCGCTTGACGCGCAGGCGATCACGCGGGCGCCAAGCGCTTTGCCGATCTCGATCGCGGCGAGGCCGACGCCGCCGGCCGCGCCCAGCACGAGCAGCGTCTCGCCGGCCTTCAGCGCCGCGCGATCGCGTAGAGCATGGTCGGAAGTGCCGTAGGTCAGCACGAACGCGGCGCCTGTAACGAAGTCCATCTTTTCCGGCAGGGGCAGAAGCCGGGTCGCCTCGGTCTTCACCTCCTCGGCGAATGCGCCATAGGTGGTGAATGCCATCACCCGGTCGCCGGGGCGGAATGCCGTCACGCCGCTGCCCACTTCCTTCACTACGCCGGCGAGCTCGCTGCCCGGCGAGAACGGCAGCGGCGGCTTGAACTGGTACTTGTTCTGGATGATGAGCACGTCAGGGAAGTTCACGCTCGCCGCCTTGACGGAAACGACCACCTCGCCGCCGGCCGGTCTAGGCGACGCGAGCTCTTCCAGCACGAGCGATTCCGGCGGACCGTACTGCTTGCAGACAACCGCTTTCATCGCCATAGAATGCCACATGCCCACGATCAGAACGGATGACGGCGTCGCGCTCCATTACGAACAGGCGGGCACGGGAACGGCCGTGGTTTTCGTCCACGAATTCGCCGGGGACCATCGCAGCTGGGAACCGCAGGTGCGGCACTTCTCTCGGCTTTACCGCTGCATCGCCTACAACGCGCGCGGCTATCCGCCTTCCGAGGTGCCCGAGGACTCGAATCGCTATTCGCAGGAGCGCGCGCGAGACGATATCCGCAGCGTGCTCGACGCGCTGAAGATAGACCGCGCCCATATCGTCGGCCTTTCGATGGGCGCCAACGCCACGCTGCACTTCGGGCTTACCTATCCGCAGCGCGCGCTTTCGCTCACCTTCGCCGGCGGGGGCTATGGCTCCCACCCGGCAACGCACGCCAAGTTCCAGCAGGAGTCGCGCACCAACGCCGAGACGATTCGCGGCAAGGGCATGGCGCACTTCGTCTCGACCTATGGCGTCGGCTCCGCGCGCGTGCAGTACCAGAACAAGGATCCGCGCGGCTTCGACGAATATCTGCGTCAGTTCAACGAGCACTCCGCACTGGGATCGGCCAATACGCTCCTCGGCGTGCAGTCGCGGCGACCGTCGTTCTACGACATGGCGGCCGAGCTGGGGCGCCTCACCGTTCCCCTGCTGGTGATGACCGGCGATGAGGACGAGCCGAGCATCGAGGCGAGCGTGTTCGTGAAGCGCTGCGCGCGTGCCGCCGGGCTCGCCGTGTTGCCCAAAAGCGGTCACGGCATCAACCTCGAGGAGCCCGCCCTCTTCAACCAGCTGCTCGAGGACTTCCTCCACCAGGTGGAGGCCGGGCGTTGGGCAACGCGCGACGCGCGCGCCGCCGTGGCATCGATCTATGGTCCGAACGGCAAGCCATGACGTTGCTGGTGGAGAAGCGCGGCGCCGTCGGCTGGATCGTGTTCAATCAGCCGGCGAAGCGCAATGCGATCAACGATGCCATGTGGCGCGGCATCCCGGTCGCCCTGGAGCGGTTCGACGCCGATGCTGAAGTGCGCTGCGTGGTGTTTCGCGGTGCGGGCACCGAGGCATTCGCCGCCGGCGCCGACATCTCCGAGTTCGACAAAGTCCGCTCCGACAAGGGCGCGATCGCCCAATACGACGATCTGCTCGACCAAGTGCTGCATTCGATCCAGGGCTCGATGAAGCCCAGCGTGGCGATGATCCACGGCTTCTGCATCGGCGGCGGACTGGAGATCGCGCTCGCCTGCGACCTTCGCTACAGCGGCGCGTCGGGCCAGTTCGGCATCCCGGCCGCCAAGCTCGGCCTCGCCTATAACGTCGAGGGCCACAAGCGGCTCCTCGAGACCGTGGGCCACGCGCGGGCGCGAGAGATCATGTTCCTCGGCCGGCGCTATCCGGCCGACGAGGCGCTCCTTATGGGCCTCGTGCACGGGGTGGTGCCGGACGCGGATCTCGAGGCCTACGTGACCGGCATCGTGCGCACGCTGATCGAGAATGCGCCGCTCGCGATAGCCAATACCAAGACCATCCTGGAGGAATTCGTGAAGTCGTCCGGCACGCCGGATGCCGCGCGCATGCGTGCCGCCATCGAGCGCTGCGCGAAAAGCGCCGACTATATCGAGGGACGGCGCGCGTTCATGGAGAAGCGCAAGCCACGCTTCACCGGTACATGAAAATCACCCGCATCCGCTGCCGCGCGGTGTCCGCGCCGATGAAACGGCCGCTCGCGACGAGCGTTGCCAAGCTCACCACGTCGGCGCTGCTCCTCATCGATGTCGAGACCGACGAAGGCATCGTCGGCCGCTCCTATCTTTTCGGCATGGGCCGGCACAACCTGCGGCCGATGGCCACGCTGGTCGACGCGATGGCCGAGATGGTGAAGGGCGACGAGGTGGCGCCGCTCGAGATCGAGCGCAAGCTGCGCGCGCGTTACGCGCTTCTGGGCGTCCACAACGTGGTGTTGATTGCCCTGGCGGGCATCGACATGGCCGCCTGGGACGCCTTCGCGCAATCGCTCGGTCAACCGCTCGTGCGCGTGCTCGGTGCCGCGCCGCGGCCGATTCCGGCTTACAACTCGAAGGGCCTCGGCATCATGGAGGTGAAGCCGCTCGTGCAGGAGGCGAGTGAACTCGTCGACGAGGGCTTCCGCGCCATCAAGCTGCGCATGGGACGTCCCGATGCGCGCGCCGATATGGAGGCGCTCAGGGCCGTGAAGAAGGCGATCGGCCCCGACATCACATTGATGGTCGATTTCAACCAGGCACTCACCGTCGCGGAAGCGACGCGCCGCGGGCACCTGATCGACGACGAAGGCGGCGTGTACTGGATCGAGGAGCCGATCCGCGCCGACGACTTCGCCGGCGCCGCGCGCCTCAGGCGCGAAATCGAGACGCCGATCCAGCTCGGCGAGAACTTCATGGGTCCCGAGCAGATGGCCCAGGCCCTCGCCGCCGGCGCGTGCGACTACGCCATGCCCGACGCGCAGCGCATCGGCGGTGTAACGGGGTGGATGCGAGCCGCCGCTCTCGCCCAAGGCGCCGGGATGGAAATGTCGAGCCATCTTTTCCCGGAGGTGAGCTGCCACCTGCTGGCCGCCACGCCGACCTGCCACTGGCTGGAATACGTCGATTGGGCGAATCCGATCCTGAAGGAGCCCTGCGAGCTGAAGGATGGCCACGTCATCATCCCGAGTGCGCCCGGCGTAGGCATGCAGTGGGACGAAAGCGCCGTGGAGAAGTACTGCATCTGATGTTCGATCGGCATTTCGCCCACTGGCCGCCGGGCGTGCCGCGATCGCTCGAAGTGCCGCGCGAGACCGTTTATGCGAACCTCGCCGCGCGCGCGTCGGAGCGGCCTCGGCACGCGGCGATCGACTATTACGGCACTCGTGTCACTTACGCGGAGCTCAAGCGCCAAGCGGACGCGCTCGCGGGCTTCCTGCAGCAAGGCTGCGGGGTGAAGAAGGGTGATCGCGTCCTCCTTTATCTGCAGAACAGTCCGCAGTTCGTCGCCGGTTACTACGCCATCCTGCGCGCCGATGCGGTGGTGGTGCCGGTGAACCCCATGAATCGCACGGAGGAGCTCAGGCACTACGTGGATGATGCGCAGGCTCGCGTCGCCATCGTCGGCCGGGAGCTCTACGAGCGCATCGCGCCGCTGCCCCTCGCTCACGTCATCGTCGCCACCTACTCCGATTTCATCCGCGTCACGAACGACCTGCCGATGCCGGAGTTCGTGCGCGCGCCGCGGCAGCCCAGCGGCGGCACGGCATGGCACGACGCCGTCGCAGCGGACTTGCAGCCAGCGGAGCACCGCGCCGGCCCCGATGATCTCGCGGTGATGCCCTATACCTCCGGGACGACCGGCAAGCCGAAAGGTTGCATGCACACGCACGCCAGCGTGCAGGCGACCACCGTGCCCTATCTCCATTGGCGCTCGCACGACGGCGACGTCGTCGTCTTGTCGGCGCTGCCCATGTTCCACGTCACCGGCATGCAGGCCGGCATGAATGCGCCCATCCATCGCGGCGCGACGATCGTGGTCCTGTCGCGCTGGGATCGCGACTGCGCCGCGCTGCAGATCGAGCGCGCCAAGGTCACCACCTGGTCGGCGATTACCACCATGCTGGTCGATTTCCTCTCCAACCCGCGCCTCGCGCAATATGACCTTTCTTCGCTGCGCGCGCTCGGCGGCGGCGGGGCCGCGATGCCGGAAGCACTGGCGGGCAAGCTGGAGCAGGTCATCGGCCTGCCCTATGTAGAGGGCTACGGCCTGTCCGAAACCATGGCGCCGACGCATATCAATCCACCTCATCGCCCGAAGCGGCAATGCGGCGGCATCCCCATCTTCAATACCGACGCCCGCGTCGTCGATCCGGAGACCTTTCGCGAGCTCGGCGTCGCCGAGGTGGGCGAGATCATCGTGCATGGCCCACAGGTGTTCAAAGGTTACTGGCGCCAGGAAGAGGCCTCGCGCGATGCCTTCATCGAGCACGATGGCAAGAAATTCTTCCGCACCGGCGACCTCGGCTACTACGACGAGGAAGGCTACTTCTTCATTACCGATCGCCTGAAGCGCATGATCAATGCGTCGGGATACAAGGTCTGGCCGGCGGAAGTCGAAGCCATGCTCTATGCGCATCCCGGCATCCAGGAGGCCTGCGTGATTGGCGCGCCGGACGGTTACCGCGGCGAGACGGTCAAGGCCGTGATCGTGCCGCGGCAGGCGGACCTCAAGGCCGAGGAGGTCATCGAGTGGGCGCGCGGCCGCATGGCAGCCTTCAAGGTGCCGCGCATCGTGCAGTTCGTCGAGCAGCTACCGAAGACCGCCACCGGCAAGATCCTTTGGCGCGAGCTTCAGGAACGGGAGCGTGTGAAATGAGGATGCTGTTGGTCATGGCGGCGCTGGCAGCGACCCCGGCGTGGGCGCAGGTTAAGGTCGAGAACGCATGGGCGCGCGCAACGCCTCCGGGGGCGAAGATCGCGGCGGGCTACATGACGATCCGCAATGCGGGTGCCGCGGACCGGCTGCTCTCGGCGAGCTCGCCCGCGGCGGAGAAGGTCCAGACGCACGTGACGACGAAGGATGGTGACGTGTCCCGCATGCGCGAGGTGAAGGGCTATGCGCTGCCGGCTAAGGGCACGCTCGAGCTCGCGCCGAATGGCTCGCACCTCATGCTGGTCAACATCAAGGCGCCGCTCAAGGAAGGGGACAAGGTGCCGCTCGTGCTGCGCTTCGAGAAGGCAGGCGAGGTGAGGACCGAGCTCGCCGTGCGGCCGTTAGGCGCGGCGGCGCACGACGGCCATATGCATCACTGAGCTCACTCGCGCAGGATGATGTGTGCCACCCACCACGACAGCCCGGCGATGAACGCGGAGCAGGGGATGGTGAGGATCCAGGCCCAGACAATATTTCCGGCGAGGCCCCAGCGCACCGCCGATACCGTCTGAGTCGAGCCGACGCCGACGATCGAGCCGGTGATGGTGTGCGTGGTCGACACCGGGATGCCGAGAGCAGTGGCGAGGAAAAGCGTGATCGACCCGGACAGCTCGGCGCAGAAGCCGCCGACCGGGCGGATCTTCGTGATGCGCTGCCCCATCGTCTTGACGATGCGCCAGCCGCCGAACATGGTGCCCAGGCCGATGGCGATGTAGCAGGCGATGACCACCCAGAAGGGCACCGCCGCGTCCTTGCCCGTGTACCCGCCGGCGATGAGCAGCATCCAGATGATGCCGATGGTCTTCTGCGCGTCGTTGCCGCCGTGGCCGAGGCTGTAGAGCGATGATGAGACGAGCTGCAGGCGCCGGAAAAGGCGGTCGACGCGGCTCGGGGTCGAGCGCACAAAGATCCACGAGATGGCAAGGAAGAGCATCGACCCGAGCAGCATCCCCATCAGCGGCGAAATGAAAATGAACGCCACGGTTTTCAGGATGCCAGCCGGCACCAGCGCCCAGGTGCCGGCCTTTGCCACACCGGCCCCGACCAGCCCGCCGATCAGCGCGTGCGAGGAGGATGAAGGGATGCCGTAGTACCAGGTAATGATGTTCCAGCAGATGGCGCCGATCAGCGCTCCGAGCACGACGTAATGGTCGACGATGCCCTGGTCGATGATGCCCTTGCCGACGGTGGCGGCCACGCTGAGATGGAAGATGAACACGGCGAGGAAATTGAAGAACGCGGCGATGATCACGGCCTGGTAAGGCTTCAGCACGCGCGTCGAGACGACGGTGGCGATGGAGTTCGCCGCGTCGTGGAACCCGTTCATGAAGTCGAACGCGAGCGCGACGATGACCAGCCCGGCGATGATGCCGAAGGGGAGCTGTCCCGCAACCTCCATCAGGAATTCTCTAGGACGATGCCTTCGATGATGTTCGCCACGTCCTCGCAGCGATCGGTGATCGTTTCCAGCAGGTCGTAGACCACGCGCAGCTTCATCACCTGCTTGAGGTCGTTCTCCTCGCGGAACAGCTTCGACAGCGCCGAGCGCATGACGCGATCGGCGT
>Ga0136846_1217543_pt1 | contig 11945 bp, 14 predicted proteins | sample HopSoiMetagenom2_FD_96841 | JGI IMG/M metagenome (GOLD analysis project Ga0136846, IMG submission 96841) | Grasslands soil microbial communities from Hopland, California, USA - 2 Assembly 2016 (version 4) | ecosystem: Environmental > Terrestrial > Soil > Grasslands | place: USA: Hopland... | reverse complement strand
GAGCGCCGCCGAACCCGACAATGCCAGCACGCCGTTGCTGATCGTGGTTACCCCGGTGTAAGGACTGACGCCGGTCAACGTCAGCGTGCCGGTGCCGACTTTGACCAGTGAGCCGCCTGTGCCCCCGTTGGTCCCGCCGTCGCTGACGATGCCGTCGAACCGCATATCGGTGCCCAGCGCGCCGAGCGTAGCAACGTTGGCACCCAGAAGAAGTTGCCCCCGACCGGACACTGAGCCGATGCTGAGGCCACCCCGGTGCGCCGAGATGTCGACCCGGCCAGTGGCCTCGTTCACCAGGATCGCGCGATCGGCCATGCTGTTGCCCACGAAAAGGCTGAGACCGCCATTGCGGTTGGTGATCGTGGCCGATCCCGCCGAACTGTCGTCGGTGAAGTAGGCCATTCCGGCGTTGTTGTCGATCACCGCGTGACCGGCACTGCCGCTCTGATAGAAAAAGGTAGAGCCCCCGTTGTTCGCGATCCGCGCATTGCCTGCCGAGGTGTTTTCCCGGAAATTGGTGAAGGACGCATCGTTGTTCGTGATCGTGGCGGTCGCCCCCTGGCTCGTACCCCAGAAGTCGGTGCCGCTTGCGTTGTAGTTGGTGATCACGGCGCTGGCAGCCGTGCTCGCACCGAGGAAGGTCGTGTAGCCGTTCCGATTCGTAATGGACAGCGTGCCCGCATCGACCCCGCTCTGGAAATCGAGCGCCGCGTTCACCGTGACCGGCCCGTTACCCAATGCCCCGTTGGCGGCCACGCTCAGCCTGCCGCCATCGACACGGGTGCCTCCGGAATAGGTATTGCTCGCCGAGAGCATCAACGAGCCTGCGCCTGTCTTCGTCACGCTGCCCGTGCCTGTGATCATGGAGGCAAAAGTCGTGTTGTCGGACCGGTTGAATACGAGGATGCCGTTGTTGGCAACGTCCGTCGCGATGGTGCCGGCGCCGACGCCATTACCCAGCTGCAGCGTGGCGCCGGACGCAATCGACGTGAGCCCGGTGTAGGTCTGGTTGCGGTCGAAGATCGTGGTGCCGGCAATCAGGTTGACCGCACCATTGCCGCTGATCACCGGCGAGAACACGTAGCTCGCACTGTCATGATTGAAGTTGATGACGCTGCTCCCGGCGCCGAACACCACCGATGGGGTATCGAGCATGCCAGGCGCCATGGCAGCCTGGTTCGTCGCAGCCCCGATGTTCACGATGCCCACGGACCCCGGAAGGCTCGCGACGTTCAGTTGAGGCGCGCGAGCGATGCCGTCGTTCGCAACCGTCAAGCTGCCCACCCCGGCTACACCGACATTCAGGGCTCCACCGGGAGCCAGGACGGAGCTACCTCCCGTGACCGTGATCGAGCCGCTGCTGATGCCGACGTTTCCAATGTTGATGTCGAGGTCTGCACTCAGGGTGCCATCGGCGACATTCAGAGTGGCGGTGTTGACGTACAGCGTCCCGCCGTAGGTTTGACTGCTCGTGTATGTGATCGACGAGCCGTAGTCGATGGTCGCGTCAGCGTTTGCGGCGGGAGTGATGGCCATCAGCCCTGTCGACAAGGCCACAGCCGAGGCGTAGGTCTTGCCACGCAGCCGTGTCAATTCGGACACGGCGACCCAGGCGCCGAGCATGGGATTCCAGATGGAGCAGTAGGTTGTATTCATGGGGTGTGGGGAAAATCGGGCCATCGGATGGCTCGTTTCGGCGATGCATAGCGGGCTGAAATCGCCAAGCAGCTATAACCGCGAAGAGTGTATGAAAGTGTTTCTTTTGTTTTTCAACCGTTTTTGCTGTCCCATGCGGTCGCCAGCATCCGTGCCTGAAATGGCATCTACGCTCGGAAAAATCAGGGGAGGCGGGCGCCATGGATGAGCGGGTGCTTAGCGCCATGCGGGCGATCGAGGCGAATCTGGAAGCCCCGCTGTCCATTGCCCAATTGGCCGCTGACTGCGGCCTGTCGCAGTTCCATTTCAATCGTCTGTTTCGTGCAGAGGCGGGCGAGCCTCCGGCAAGCTATGCGCGCCGGCTGCGCCTAGAACGGGCCGCACTGCGCTTGCGTGGATCGAACGCACCGCTGGGCCTGATCGCCGCCGAACTTGGCTACGGTAGTTTGACCGCGTTCGGTCGCGCATTCGCCGCGCGCTTCGGCATCACGCCGCTCGACTGGAGACGCACGCTGGTGAGCGACACGGTCTTCAACCCCGAAACGGACAAGGCCGGCCCGGTCACCATACGTCGCGTCAACGCGTTCTCGTGCATCAGCCGAAGGTACTTCGGCGGCTACCACAAGGTGCCGTCGCACTGGGATGACTTCGCCCGCGCGATGCCGCCGGGACTGCAGTCGGCGGCGGGTAGCTTCTGTGTTGGCATTGCGTACGACGATCCGCGGCTGACAGCCGAAGAATTGATCCGCTATGACTGCTGTCTGGTGCCGGGCGCGGCGGCTCAGATACACGCAAGGCAACTGCTGCAGCAGACCGGCTTTCGCGCCCTGGCGACCCGCGCCGGGCGTTACGCAGCACTGGAGCATCGTGGGCCATACAGCCGGATCGAGAGCAGCTACAGTTTCCTGTACGACCACTGGTCGCCCGGCAGCCGGTACACCATGTCGAACGATCCCGCCTTGGAGATCTACGCGGGGCCACCAGTGTCGACGGTCCAGTGCAGTTTGCGTTTCACGATCCTCTATCCGATCGAATGAGGGAACGGGGCTTGGGGTTTCTGCGCCCGCCCTTGCTCCTTTCAGGGTTGACGTCAGAGGATGCGTTCAAAGGTTTGCACACTGCTGATTTGGCAGGCACTGTGGTGCAGCCCGCGCCAGAGAGTTCGATCTCGACGCACGCGATAGCAGTTTCCACAACGTTGTCCCCCAGGCGCTGGGAACAACGCCAGAGCCCTGAGGCATTCGCCTGGCGCGATGTAGGCTTAAGGTGCAATGCGCCGCGCAGACAAGGCGAGCAGACCTGATCGACTGCCTCGCTCCGAACCGCCGCGTCGAGGTCGAGGTCTTTTCCCCTTGAGCATGCAGCCGGCACCTCATGGGAATAGTCCTCTTGAAACGTATTCCCAGCGCCTTATCTTGCTCTTCGTCGGAGATTGGCTTACCCAAAAGGAGTTGCTTCCAATGACCATGAACTTACTCAAGGAGATTGCGGCGTCCCGCTTGCCCATCTCGTTTCACCGGGCCGATGACATCGAGCAGGTTCGCTTTTTGCGAGATGCGGGATTGGTGGTCGCGCTGGTGCCTGCGCCCGCGGACCCACTCGCGTTTGCGAGGCGTGGCCACGCCGCCCAAGTCCTCGCAATCACCCAGAAGGGGCGCGAGCTGCTGGCTCAGTTCAACCTGCCAAGCGCGTCGCCTCCCCAATGGAGACAGCGAATGCCCCGGCTTTCCGCTCGTTCGTTCGCAAAGCTGCGGCACCGCAACCTCGCCAATCCGGGCGGGTGCAGTAGGTCGATACATTGACAGTCTGCCGGCGCTGGCAGAGGGGGCTGCGGCAGCCATCCGGTTCGGATTGCAACCTCGATGCCGGTGGCTGTCATCCTTGGGTGTGCAGTAGATCGGAGCGGCGTATGGCTGAAAGCTTGTTTGTCTACGACGGTCAGACGGGTCAGTGGACCTACACGATAGACCGCGTCCAGGTGTTGGACGGCGACTTCTCGGCTTCTGCGGACATCATGTTGGCTGGAAGGCACCAATGCCGTCTTGCGCTCTGTCTGCCAAAGACGGCTGCCGGGCATGGCATCGACATCTTGAGAGCTCGGTGCGTTGCGTGGATCGAGCAGGCCGAACGCGATGCACAAAAGAACCCACCGAAGCGTGTCTCAGCGACAGCCAGGAGAGAGGGCTTGAGGAGAAGCGACTATCCCGACGTCTAGTTCCGGCCGCTGCGCGCCGGATCAGGCAGGCGATCTCCCATCTGCAGCACTGTTCAGGCGTCGATGTCGATCAGCGCCAATCCTGTTTCGCGATTGCACGTCTTGCGGAGATAGCCCGGTGACTCGACCAGCACTACCTCCAGCGTCGGTTGCACCGTGGCCTGGAGCACGTGGCCGCCGATCGTGCTGCCGTCGCGCCGCCCCAGGACCGCATGCGCATGGACCTTAGGCTGGTCACCGTCCAGCGCGATGTCGCCGTTGAGGGAGAGCACCTCGACCTGTTCGTTGACGGTTATCCGGTCGTAGTCCTTGCGCTCCCAATCGAAATAGCCGAGCACCGCCGCCCGCAGCGCACCGATCGCGCTGAAGCGGCTGGCCGACAGCGTGTGCTCCTGCGCGAATTGTTCAAGGATGGGGACAAGATCGTCTCCTTTTTCGAAGACAAGGGCGATGGTCCGTTCCGGCCCCTTGTTGAGAATCTTGGATTTCATCGGGAGAGCTCCTATCGAAGCGTTTCACTGTTTGCGGTGGGCCTCAGCGTGCGGAGTTCGGCTTGCAATCCTCGGCGGAGCCCCTGCAGTGGTTCCGATGTGATTGCGTAGAGGGGGTGGCGCGAGACTTGTTGTTGCCACGGCCACCAGGGTTGGCGTCTGCAGGAGGCTTCTCGACCAACCCGGGATCTTTGCTGGGTGGGGCAGGCTTCGCCAGCCGCAGATCAACCGAGGCGGGCGGCTTCACTATGATTTCCGTATCGGCGCCTAGCCGCGAACCTTCGGAGCCAGCCGGCGCTGGATGCCTGGCGATCGACTGAGCGGCGACCAGCCCGACCGAAAGTGCCACAGTGCTGGCCACCAGCACTGCTTTCTTCATTGCCGAAGGCATTGACGCCTGCATCTCGCATCTCAGGAGCGGATCTCAGTGATCTTCGCACCCTGCAGTGATGCACCCGCTTCCAAGCCCACGTTGGTGAGCACAAAGCCGACCACGGGTTGCCGGAACGTATTTGTGTCGATTCCGCCGTTGGCACCGTATCTCGCCAGCGCGACGGTGGCGTCCGCACCGACCGTCCAGCCCTGGCTCTGGCGGAACTTGTCCAGCGCCTCCTGGGAGGTGAAGACATAGAAGACGGCTTTCGACTGGGCTCCCGCCTGAAAACCGATGGAGCCGGCGGTGGTGCTGTAGTACGCCTGCGTGCGCTCCTTCACGCGCAGCGCGCCTCTACCGTACTCGGCGCCCACGCCCAGGCTTCCGCCGACCACGGACGGAAACACCAGCACGCCTTGCGCTCCGGCGACCAGCGCGCGAGAACCGGCAACGGTGTCGTACAGCCTGGAAAGCGAGGCATCGACCTGCGCATCGATGGACGATGAGCGCGGCGATGAAGAAGTAGAAGTGCCGCTCGCCGTGCCGGCGGGGCGGGTGGTCGTGCAGCCGACGAAGACCAGGCTCGATGCGACGGCGGTGGCGAGGAGAAAGCGGGAAGGTCCATGCATGGCAACTCCTTCTATTCAAAAAATTAATGAATGCCGAGGCACGTCTCGGCCCGTGTAAAGATCAAGAGATCAGGCAAGCACGGGTTGGGAAATGCCGCACAGTGCCTCTGTGGCCGGTTTGGCCTTGCGCTCCTTCACTGCTACATCGGCGAGAGCCAGAATGCCCACGAGCCGCTTGTCCCGGTTGATGATGGGAAGGCGCCTGATCTGGTGCTCGGCCATGATCTGGGCGGCATGATCGACGGCATCGTCCTCGTAGGCCCAGCGGATTCCGTCCGACATGACGTCTCGCACCTTGGCATTTCCGTCGTGTCCCTCGGCCACGCCGCGGATGACAATGTCCCGGTCCGAGATCGCGCCGACCATTCGGTCGTTTTCTCCTACAGGCATCATTCCGAAGTCGCCATCGCGCATGCGCTGGGCAGCCTCGGCAATGGTCGCTTCGGGGCTGATGACCTCGACGTCGCGGGTCATCACACTGTTGATCTTTCGCATCTGAACATCCTTTGAAAATGAGATAGCCGCGATTCGCGGCGAGCCATGGGCGAAATGAATGCGGGTTACGCTTTGCCCACACACATTTGCAGGTCTAGTCGTTTGCGGGCGTCGATGTGTAGGACAACAGCCGAAAAACCGGTGGTGCAAAAAACGCGATCCCCCGGAGCTGCGCCAAGGGCGGATCGACGAAAAAAAGCCCGCGCCTGCGTGGGCCGGCATCGCATGGGCAATCCCGGCCCACTGCGATGAAAAACCATTGCTAGATGAACGGAACCCCGCCGGTGACGGGAATGGTCGCGCCAGAGATATAGCTGCCCTGGTCCGACGCAAGCAGCACGTACACCGCTTGCAGTTCGGCGGGTTGCCCGGGCCGCTTCATGGGGGTTTGCATGCCGAAATTCTTCACCTGCTCGGGTGGCATGCTCGAGGGAATCAGCGGCGTCCAGAACGGGCCCGGCGCGACGCAGTTCACGCGGATGCCCTTCTCGGCCAGCAGTTGCGCCATGCCAGCGGACATGTTCTGGATGGCGCCTTTGGTCGCCGCGTACGCCACCAGTGTTGCATTGGGCTTGTCGGCGTTCACCGATGCTGTGCTGATGATCGCGCTGCCGGGCTTCATGTGTCGCGCTGCGGCTTTGCAGAGAAAGAAATTGGCGTAAACGTTGGTGCGGAAGGTTTGGTCGAACTCTTCGGCGGAGATTTCATCGAGCGACTTGTGGCTCATCTGGAAGGCTGCGTTGTTGACCAGCACGTCCAGCTTGCCGAACCGTTCGATGGCCGCGTCGACGAGCTTGTTGCAATGGCCCTCGTCGCGAATGTCGCCAGGCACGGCCAGACAAGTGCGACCGGCCCGTTCGATCCATTGCGTGGTGACCTGCGCGTCGGTCTCTTCCTCGGGCAGATAGGAGATCAGCACGTCGGCGCCCTCACGAGCGAAAGCCAGCGCCACGGCGCGGCCGATGCCACTGTCGCCGCCTGTGATGAGCGCGCACTTGCCCTGCAGTCTCCTGCTGCCGATGTACGAATCTTCGCCGTGGTCGACTGGTGGCTCCATCCGGCTCTCGAGACCCGGAGGCTGCTGCGCGGGAGTTGAAAAAGGGGGCCGAGAGACGGCTTTTGCGGGGTGGTTCACATGCTGCTCCTTTCGCTTCTGAGAGCGATGTTTTTCCCCCGCGCTTTCGCCGCCGGTGTAGGAGCGCTTCGCGTCTTGATCGCAGGCCGACGGATCTGGCTGGCCAAAGGGCAAGGCATGGACGACGACCGGGATCGGCCTCTTCCCACATGCGGGTGATCCGGCATCTGGAAAAAAAGGGGGGCCCCAGTTGGAACAGGAGCACACATGGCGAACCCGAACATCCAGGGCAGCAACAACGGTGCCGGCGAACGAGACGACCCCAAGCCTTCAGAGCACAATAAGGCCGGACACCAGGTGCTTACCCCTCGCAACGAACCGCGGCGCACGCCAGAAAGCCGCAGCGATCGCGAGAGCCGTATTGGCGGTGCTAACCAGACCCAATCGCGGCGGGGAAGTGGATCGCGATGATGCCTTCCGGCCGCGGGCAATGACCTGCGCCACCATTGCCTTGCGCGAACTGGAAAGGGCGACCAACGCCTGCCGCGAGTGCCCGTTGGGTGAGCGGGCTACGCAATCGGTGCTCGGCGAGGGCCCGGTGCGTGCGTGCCTGATGGTGGTGGGCGAACAGCCCGGCGACAAGGAGGACCAGGAGGGCCGGCCCTTCGTCGGGCCGGCGGGCCGGTTGCTCGATCGCGCCGTCGCGGAACTCGGTTGGTCGCGCGAGAAACTGTATGTGACCAACGCGGTGAAGCATTTCAAGTATGAACTGCGCGGCAAGCGCCGCATTCACAAGACGCCCGCGCAGCGCGAGGCGGATGCCTGTCTTCACTGGCTGGAAAGCGAAATCGCGCTGGTGAGGCCTGCCGCGCTGATCGCTTTGGGAGCCGTCGCTGCGCGCTCGCTGCTGGGGCGTCGCGTGCCGGTGATGAGCGAGCGCGGCCGTTGGCACGAAGACGCGGTGGGCCGGCGGGTACTGGTGACGCTGCATCCATCCGCGCTGCTGCGCGGGGATCCTGAACAGAAGGTTGCGGCCTGGACGGCGTGGATTGAAGACCTGTCTCTGGCTTCGCAGATATTCGACGAAGCGAGTTCGCCATCAAACAAAAGAGCCAAGAGAGCCCGACCGGCGCGCAAGGCGAAAAGCATCGCCGCTACGGTCTAACGGGATGCGCGCCTTCCTCCGTCAGGCCATGGCACTGGCCCAGTACTCCTTCGCGACAGCCTTGAGCGTGCGGATGGCGTCGGGGTCGCCATGCCACAACGCGGCGAAATAGGCCTTGGTCTGCGCCAGTGAGACATCGGGTGGCAGGGGAGGGACCGCAGCGTCGGTCACCATCTCCAGAAGCATTGGCCTGTCGGCCGCAAAGGCAGCATCCCAAGCAGGACCGATGGCCTCGGGAGAATCGACGCGCAGGGCCCTCAAGCCCAGCATTTCAGCAAAGTGCGCATAGGGAAAGTCCGGCAATGCCTGCGAGTCTTCGAACTTCGGATCGCCGGCCAGCACACGCTGCTCCCAGCTCACGAGATTCAGGTCGCGGTTATTGAGAACCATGACCACGAGACGCCTGTCGGCCCAGTCACGCCAGAGGCGGGCAACGGTGATCAAGCCGTTTAGGCCATTCATCTGCATCGCGCCATCGCCGAGCAGGGCCACGACCGGTCGGTCGGGGTGGTGACACTTCGCGGCAATCGCATACGGAATGGCCGGCCCCATCGTGGCCAGACCGCCTGAGAGACTGGCCTTCATGCCGCGGCGCAGCTTCACGTCGCGCGCGTACCAGTTGGCCGCGGTGCCGCTGTCGCAGGTCAGGATGGACTGTTCCGGCAGCCGCGGCGAGAGCTCCCAGAATACGCGCTGCGGATTCATCGGCGCAGCGTTCACGTGGGCACGGGCTTCGAGTTCGCGCCACCAGCGGGCCACGTCGCGTTCGATGCCGAGCCGCCATTCGCCATGATCCTTGTGGTCAAGCATCGGCAGTAGCGCCGCCAGGGTGGCTCGGCTGTCACCGAGCAGGCTCAGTTCGACGGGGTAGCGCAGCCCGAGCGACCGCGGGTCGAGGTCGATCTGCACGCACCGTGCCTGTCCTTCGGCCGGCAGGAACTCGGCATACGGAAACGACGAGCCCACCATCAGCAGCGTGTCGCAGTCTTCCATCATGCGGGAACTCGGCCGGGTGCCGAGTACACCGATGGAGCCGGTCACGAACGGCAGGTCATCCGGCACGCAGGCCTTGCCGAGCAGGGCCTTGGCAAGGCCTGCAGCAAGGCGTTGCGTCACGTGGATCAGTTCGTCGGTCGCCTGCAGTGCACCGGCGCCGGCAAGGACGGCGACCTTCCTGCCGGCGTTGAGGATCTGTGCCGCCTGTTCGAGCGCCTCAGTCGGCGGCACGAGTGCGGCGGCCGCATTGCCTATGCCACTGTGGACCGTGCCGTGTTCGCGCGGAGGCACAGGAACGGCTGGCAGATCCTGAACGTCGTTGGGAAAGATAACGCAAGTTACCGCGCGGCGGTCGCGCGCGATGCGCATTGCGCGGTCGATCAGGTGGCGCACCTGGGGCGCGCTGGTGGCCATCTGCACGAACTCATGCGCGACGTCCTTGAAGAGCGACACCAGATCCACTTCCTGCTGGTAGTCGCCGCCCAGCGCGCTGCGTTTTTGCTGGCCCACGATGGCCACCACGGGCTGATGGTCGAGCTTCGCGTCGTACAGGCCGTTAAGCAAATGGATCGCTCCCGGTCCTGAAGTGGCCAGGCACACGCCCACCTCGCCGGAGAACTTGGCGTGCGCCGTGGCCATGAACGCCGCCAGTTCCTCGTGCCGAGTCTGGACGAAATCGATCGCGCCGTCGGCCCGGTCGATCGCTCCCATGAGTCCATTGATGCCATCGCCAGGGTAGCCGTACACACGCCGAACACCCCATTCGTAGAGGCGTTGGATCACAAAGTCGCTGACGGTCGGTTTCATCGGAAAAACTCCAGTTCACGCGATGGTTGCCAGGCAAGTACCTTTCATCTGGAGCGCGAGCGCTGTCACAGGAGAAGGGATGAAGTGCTTGCAGGAGATGGCCGACGCGGCGGTGCCGGATTGTTCCCACGTCCACGCACTGCACCTTCCGACCGACCTGGCCAGCGTGTGGTTGAACATGGCGCAACTGTCCGAACCAGGAGATTCACCATGCAGCGTTTTACAAACCGGGTCGTCATCGTCACGGGCGCCGGTTCCGGCATTGGGGAGGCCACAGCGCGCCGCTTCTCGCGCGAGGGCGCGAGCGTGGTGTTGGCCGGCGACACCAGGGCCAAGCTCGACAAGGTGGCTCGCGACCTCCCGTCCGAACGTACGCTGGTCAAGGTGACCGACGTGTCGAGCTACAAGCAGGTTCAGGCGCTCGTGGCAGCGGCCGTCCGGCGCTTCGGCGCGTTGCACGTGCTTTTCAACAATGCGGGCATCGCAGTGGAAGGCACCGTCACGGAAGCGCCGCTCGATAGCTGGGACAAGATCATGGCAATCAATGCCGGCGGGGTGTTCCACGGCTGCCGCGCCGCCATGCCACACCTGATCGAGAGCAAGGGCTGCATCGTCAACACCGGCTCGGTGTCGGGCCTCGGTGGCGACTGGGGCATGGGGTTTTACAACGCCTCGAAAGGCGCCATCGTGAATTTCACGAAGGCGCTGGCGCTGGACCACGGTCGCGATGGCGTACGGGTGAACGCGGTGTGCCCAAGCCTCACTTTCACGCCGATGACAGAGGACATGAAGGCAGACAGCGAACTGATGGCCAGATTCAGTGAGCGCATTCCGCTTGGACGCGGTGCGGACCCAGCCGAGATCGCCGCGGTGGTGGCCTTCCTGGCAAGCGACGATGCGAGCTTCGTCAATGGCGTTGCGCTGCCGGTGGACGGCGGACTCATGGCCTCCAACGGCCAGCCGAACATGGCCTAGGGTGCATCCGGATCACTCGATTTGTGCACGCAGATGCAGCCAGGGTATCGCAAGACGTGAAAGACGACGAAGCTGCCAAGCGGAGGTCAGCGGTTCCACAGCGATAAGGCGCCGGCGTCGATTCGCTGCGTCGCTCGCTCATCGCTTGCAGCCCGTCCTGCGCCGTTTTCCAGCAGTCGCACCGCGTTTCCCTGCGTCCAGTCTGCGCGATGCACTTGAGGTCGTTCAGCCGTGGCGCTTGAAATACTGAACCTCGCGCTCGTGCTGCTGTGCTTGCTCTCGCGAACTGAATGTGCCCAGGTTGCGGCGCTTGCCGGTCTTTGGGTCTGTCTTGCGGGAATAGAGACGGTATTCCCCTGAAGCAAGTTTTCGGATCATCGGCGGCTCCTTTGGCGAGTTTGCAGAAGAAGCTCAATCTGAGCTGCGGTTGCAGGCGGCAATGTCGGACGATTTCACTTCGCATTGACGGAACGGCAGGAAGAACTGCAGGCGCTTCGGGACTCCTCTGGCGACAAGGAAATTTCCTACACGACGACACTGCCGCAGCCGATCCGAGCTCCCCGCGCATTGCGCGAAACAGACACCTCTAGGCAGTGTTTTTCCATTCAAGACGGCGTCGCGGCGGCGGTGTCTTTTTTTCGAAAGGAGACGTTCATCATGGCACTCACTCCCACCACCAACGTGATTTCGTCGGACCGGGTCGAGGGGACCAATGTCTACAACGCAGCGGGCGACAAGCTCGGCACCATCGACGATCTCATAATCGACAAGCTGAGCGGCCAAGTCCGCTATGCAGTCATGGAGTTCGGTGGTTTTCTCGGCATCGGCACGGATCGCTATCCCATCCCTTGGGGCATGCTGAAGTACGACACCTCGCGGGACGGATATGTCGTGCCAATCGACAAGGCCGTGCTTGAAGGCGCACCGCGCTACACCTCTGACCGCATCCCCGACTACGACGAGGGCTATAGCAGCACGATCAACAAGTACTACGGGCTTTGAGCGATGGGCTGCTCCGCGGGAACAGCCCGGCTGGACGGCGCTGCACGCCGCGCGGCCTGAACGAAG